>Ga0247843_1005628_pt1 | contig 17232 bp, 6 predicted proteins | sample LaCruzMarch2017__FD_192420 | JGI IMG/M metagenome (GOLD analysis project Ga0247843, IMG submission 192420) | Freshwater microbial communities from meromictic Lake La Cruz, Castile-La Mancha, Spain - LaCruzMarch2017_8m | ecosystem: Environmental > Aquatic > Freshwater > Lake | place: Spain... | reverse complement strand
AACAAATCATTGTCAGTCTCAATGTTGGCCACATTGGTATTGTAGCTGTTGGCCAATTGGTTGGCCTTGTTGCTCAAGTTGGGCAACAATCCCAGTTCAATTTGAGTGTAATCACTTTGCACCCAGTCGTTGAAGTTGAACGCAGCACTGGGCTGAACAATGGTCAAGGCCGACCAGTACACATTCTTGTACTTGACAATTTCGCCCTTGCTGTAAGTGCGCAGACTAGTCCACTCTTGAACATTGTCCTGATTGAGAATAAAGCCCTGAGCGTTGACCGTTCCAGTCCAGTCAGTAGTGGTAACTGCCACAAGATTGAGACGATTCTGTCTAGCTCCAGTAACTGGGTCATACATCAAGTCGCCAAACACACTTTGATTTTTAAGCACAATCATGTGCTCGTAAGTGGTAAAACTCATGTCAATATAACTGAGAGTTTGCCCGGTCAGTGGTTCAGCAGTGAATGTGTTGTCCAGTCGAACAATGTTTAGATTGCGTGTGTCCAGTTGGCGACGATTCTGATCCAGTAAAATGTCATCAGTGGTTTGAACACGTATGCTGTCCACAATTGAGCCTGGGCTGGTAACCGACAATTTGTTGGCCAGGGGGTTGAGATTGATCAGAGCATTGTCTTCCCAGCCTTGTGTGCTCCAGTACAGGAATTCACGGGACATTTGTTGCCAATCCAGGAGATAGCCATTGGCATAGTTAGTGAATGTCAGACCCTGTTTTTGCATCAGCCGACCATAGCACAACAAGAAATCAACTACACCAGTTTGGTTGGGGAACACAAATCCATACGGCACCTGCACCACAGTGTCAGTGTAGAAAGTTGGGACTTGAACACTGACTCCACCGGCTGCAATAGTCTGCAACTGGCCCGTGGCCTTGCTCTGCACAATTTCAAAGTATGGGGAAACAGTGCTGTAACCAAACACTGCATAACCACCTGGTGTTTGTTGTACCACAACTGCGCTGTAATTGATTCGATCAAATGGTTGATTTTTGTACAACAACAGATCATAACTCTCATCAGGTATTTGCAATGCAGTGTTGGTGCTGTTGGGGCTGGACTTTTCTGTGTACAGTTTGATGTACTGTTTGTCTGAAAAACTGGCCATGCGATAACACAGTCTCACATCCAGGAATTTGAGATCTTGTTCAAGATCAGCAGTGGAATCCAAGCCAGTTTGACGATTGAAGTCCACAATCCAGTCAATAAAACTGGCCTTGCTGACGCCGTTGCCATACACCTCAATGCCGTTGGCATCAAGGCGATATCGATTGTTGTAAAGGTACTGCTGATAGTCGTTGTTGTAACGGTACAGATCTCTATCGGCAAACAGTGAGAAGAATTTGGCTGGGCGTGTGACTGCCAGCACATGCATGACTGAGAACGGGTAGCTGGAACTGTTCCACCATGAAGCTTCCACAGGAGAGCCGTCGCCCAATGCCCAGGATTTTCGGAACGTGATAGCACTGTAATTGCCAACCACAGATTCAAACGGGCTCAACAAGTCACCTTCAGCGCCAGTGGGAATGACCTTGGTCAATCCTGGTCTAGCAAATTCTGGTTTGTAGTAAGGAGTCACTGGATCTCGAACATAGCCAGCTTCTAGGTCATCCCACAACACCAGGTTGTCAGAGGTGTAGGGTGCCGCACCATATGTGATTTCCCACCAGGTGGGTTTGATAGAGAATCCCAGCATTTCCCAAGGTGTCAATTCAGGTTGTTGGGTGTCATAGAAATAACGATAGATACCGCGCCAGGCTCCCAGCAAATTTTCATTGTCAAGTTTGTTTTGACTACCGCTGTAGTTGTAGGTAAACGAATTGGTGGAATTATATGCTTGGGTTTTATAATCCAGCTTGTTCCAGGCCACGTAGCTCATGAAGTCGCCGGCAAAAATATTGTTTATTTCAGCGTAGCTATACCCTGTGTCACGGAACTGCCCGGGCAACACATCGTAAATTGTCATTGGAACTGGATTGCCATCCAGTTTCAAATTGTTGTAAATGCGAGTTTCAAACTCCAGCAACACTTGATCACGAATGTCTTCAAATGCCGGTGTAAAGCTGCCATCATGACCTAAAATACCCGTGACATATCCCTTGCTTGACCGTTGTTGAATCACAGCTGGTTGCCAGGCAGGGTACAATCCCAGTTTAGTGGGAGTATTGGGAACAAAGCTACCAGCTGTGGATGCGTACTCATCTACCAGTACTGTGTCGCCCACGGCCAAGGGCACCAGAATTGTAAATCGTGGACCATCAGTGGCTACCACATAATCTACCCCACGCACCAACAATCGATTGTTCAGGTAAACCAACAGGCCAAGGTAATTGGCAGAAGTATAGTCATATACCTGAACTGTGTCAAACGTGCTGGTACTGATCACAGTCACAGTGTATGAGGTACTGGTATACACAGCACCCTGGGGCAACATGTCACTCCAGTAAAATGGCTGTGTTTCAACTTTTCCAGAAGTTATGTATTGGATTGCAGTGTTGAGAATCTCACTGGGTGTTTGAAAATTAATGGTCTGGCGAGTCACTGCATCCAGCATCAAGGCCTTGAATTTGGTATACTCGCGGCTGTTGTATTGCAAGGCGCCAAAAATATTGTACTTGTCTGATCGTAAAAAATATCCGGCCATGGTAACTGGCGCACTCTGTTGCAGAATAATCTGTCCATATGGCACCAAGTTGCCTAGATCCCGAGAATTATTAGGGCCATTGATTGCCCCGTTCAAGGTCAGCAAGTTTTCACAAATACTTTCATAATGAGTGCGGATTGTGCCCAGTGTGAATGCATCGCTGTTGCCATTGAGTGGATTCTTTTCTAGGTTGAATGGCGGTTGATAAAACGCCACTTGACTGACTTGATCGCTGAGCACTGCAACTTCGATCACATCGCCAATCACATAGGTATTCAACAGAGTGATTGTGGTGCTGTTGTCCGTGGTGGTGTAGGTATAGGTGCTGGGCTCTTGAAATTTGCTGCCCACATACAGCTGGATTGGCGGCACTGTGTTGTCATCTACTACCTTGACATCTAGCTTGAGAGTTGCAGTGGTATATGTAAATTTAAACTGTTGGCGCATTGTGGTGGGTGATACCGCAGTTTGCCAACCAATCAGCAGCTGATATGTCAATCGATCAAGATATTCACGAACTGATCCTGAACTGATGTCTGATGTGACACTGACATTGTCTTGCACATACAAGAACGTGTCTTTGTACAAGTTATTTTGGAACACAATGTCACCAACGTTGTTGATGTTGAGGTACTGCAATGGAAATTGCAACACTGGGTCCAGTATATTGGTATCTCCCACAGCGTAACTAAACAACTTGCTGCCGGCAAAAGTGGTAGATTGATACTTGACGTTGTTGCCAAAACTAATAGCGTCAGAATCGTACACATCAAACAATGGTGCTTGTTGCACTCCAGTTTTTTGTTGTGCTTGAGTCCACTCGGTGCCGTCAAACCAAAATGTTATTCCAGTGGTGTTGGTACCATACAAACATACCACTGATTGATCAAGCAATACTTCGCCGTCACTGGCTGGCACTAGATTGATATAGGGTTGTGTGGTCAGTGGCGAGGGCAGTGGCAACGCTGAATCTGGCGAAATAAAATTCACCACATAGATTTTGTTACGGACATCAGCATCTTCGTCGGCTGCAAAAATCACTCGAGAACCCTGGACCAGACTGTATCCGTTGATGGTGTAACTGGGTTGTCCGTTTACATTTGACAACGCATCAGTTTGCGCAAAGTCTATTGCATCAATTGGCTGTTTGCCCTGTGTGCCCATGTTCCACATGCGGATGTCTGGGCGGAACTGAATAATTGGGCGTTTGGCACGATAGTTGTTGTCCAGCACTGCTGTGGTGTTGTTATATTCAGCTGTGGCGCTGATCACATCAATATGGAACCAACGGTTGCTGCGACTCCAGGCATTGAGGTTGTGTGCAGCTCGACCAATGGTCAGGTAATCTAGATCTTCGGGGATGGGCAGGCCCGAGTCATTGGTTTCAGGCACATAAGCTTCGGGAGTGATAAAGTTGGAAACTGGCAACAATTCAATTGCTGTACCAACGCCAGACACATAGTATTCAATATTGAGATACGTGGCTGGTTCCACGTCGCCACGGAACACAATTTTGAGACCATTGGTAAACACCACACCATTGGGTGCGGTGTAATTTTTCTTGCCAATTATTTCGTCAACAAACAGTGTGGACTGTTGAGCTTGTTCAAGCAGTTTGATGCGACCAAAAATACCTGGGTCTGTGCCGTCTTGATAGTACAGTGTATCTTGCACAGCAGTCAATGCTGGAATCTGTTTGATCAGTCCGTCGTTGTCCTTGTACCACTGAGTACTGCTATAGGTAATGCCATAGTTGATGGTAAACTTTTGCAAGGGTGCAATATCAGTAATTTTATTGAGCTCAAGATAAGTTTCGCCACCAATGTTGGCATAGGTAATTTGCCAGATTTGATAACGATCTTCTGGCGGAATATCTGTTACTAAATCATAAGGAATACTGTCAAAGCTGCCAGGTAATCCGTTGTTAGCCGATGATTCAATCAAGGGATCATACAATGTGGTACGTTGCCATCCAGTGGTTTCAGCGTCGGTGATGTTGCGGTTGTAGTTGTCAAATATCAGTGTACGGCCGTTGAGGTTGGTTACTCCGTCAATGCCCCCGTATTGAGCAATAAAAGTGGAAACTGGTTGATTGTTGATTTGATCAAATTGAAGATCAGTGATCAAGTTAACCGTGCCAATGTTGGTTAGATTGTAGTAAAATTCTTGGGCAGTTTTACTGGGTACATTGAATGTCACAGTGCCAAGATCTTCACCGTTGTTGATTACTCCCAATACTTCACGGCTGCTTATGTTGGGAGTAGCAGGCAATTGCCCACTCACGCCGGGTGCCGACTGAATCCAAAAACCAGGTCCCGTGCCAGGCACGCCATCAACAATGTTCAGCACACCTTGCATGTTGCTCTGTGTCTGTGCTGCATAGTACAAGGTATCTGGCGCATCCTGTGGCACCACAAATGTGATCAATCCTGCCACTGCGCCATTGCGACTGACTCCAGAACTGTAGGTGTCACCTAGACCGGTTGATGGTTCAGTCTTAATCCAAAATGGGTAATCGCCAGTGAGGTTGAGGTTGAACACATAGGTGTTACCACGAGCCAAGGTCAGTGCTGGATTGGCTTCATAATTGATGGTATAACTGCTGTTGCCTGAATTTCGCACACGGTAGTTGACAGTTTCTTTGTTGTTTTGTGCAACTTGAAATGTGTAATTGCCGTTGCGCAACAATTCAATAGTGGGATTCTCGCCAGCAAGGCCTGAAAATGTGTACGCACCATTTTCACGAGTCACAACAAAATTGTCACTGGCCGGCACGCCGGTGGCAGCTACATCTACTGCGTTAGGTCCAGTGGGCAACCAGTAGTACTGTGAAAAGTTGATAAATGTATCAAAGTCAACAAACGGATCCCAAGAATAAAATTCACTTGAATACAAACGATCTGGCCGTGTGGTAATGCCACCTTGCTGTGCCACAGCGTCATTGATACCTGGATAGGTGATCACTGTTTGAATATCATCAGTGTCAGGCTTGAGACTCACAACACCAACTTCAAGTTGGTAGTCAGCTCGTGTTTTGTCAGGTTCAACTACATATTTGTCATTGGGATTTACACCTGGGCCCACGGCACGGCCAATAAATCCCTGAGTCTTTTTGAACTTGGGCTCCTGGATCAACTGATCCAGTGTGGCTGCCAAGAATTGCTTGTTGGCATCAGTTTGAAAAATTTCTGGTAGAAAATCTACAGAACGAACAGTGCTGGCCATTAAATTACTCCGCTACCAGGGGCAGTACGTAGGTTGGTACTAGTCAACGCTTCAATCACATCAATGTTGGCAATGGTTGCAGCATTTGCAAAAATCTCATTGGGTTGGCTGCGTATTTCATATAAATCACCAAAACTCTTTTGTGTATTTAACGGTACCAAGACCACAGATGATATGATGGTTCCCAGTGTTCTATGCAGGTATGCTGCCAGTTCTGAAAAATAGAATGTGTCTCCAAAATTCCATTTGTCAATAGAAAAATAATCATTCATGGCCGCTACAACCGAGCTCTTGATCTCACTGGTGCTGGCTGTGCTGTTTTGAGCACGTATGACTTTTATAGTGGCGCGAAGTTCCGGCGCTGCCTTGACACCAAACAGTGGTTTGAAAGTTACAGAATTCAACACAATATTGTCACTCAGCATTTTGTAATCCTGCAGACCTTGATAGGCTGTGCCCAGTTCATCAATTGTGGGTTGCGATGGTTCAGGCACAGTGTCAGTGGTGTCTTTGATCCAGTTCTGATAAGCAGTGTAGTAGGCCAATGTCACAACATAGAGGTCAATGATGTTGGTGGTACCTGGATCAATGCGGTTTACCAAAGGTGCATTGTGGCGATATTGATAGTACAAGGCCGAGCGGCCATTTCTAGCAATCCATCCAGATTGTTGTACCAGATCACGCACACCAGCTGTGCTGAGACTCAGCAGCCAGAATGTGTTTTGACTGTAGGCATAAAAAATTTGTCCCGGGCTCCACTCGTTCTTGGCCAATTCAATGTCATCAAGTGTGGCGTAGTCAGCGTTGACTCTCCCTGGCTCTACCAATAGATAACGTTGTAGGTTATCAAAGTCCACTGTTTGCTGCAAGAACACCCAGGGCGAACTTGCGCTTGGTGTTTCAGGTATGGTGCCTACAATTTCGCTGAAAAAATCAGGATTGTCAGGAACTCCATCATTGTCGCTGTCTCGGTAACTGATCAAGACCTGGAAGTCATCCACATAGCCGTCGCTTTCTACAGGCTGGCCAATGATAGTGGTGTACACATCACCGGGCAAATGAGCTGTTGAGTTGGGCAAAGTGTTCACGGCCAACACGTTGATAAAGTCCTTGATCACAGTGCCAGTGCGGCTGTCATAGACCTTTTGTCCGTCATAATAGAAAAATCGTGTTTGCAGTACTGAGCCAAAATAATAGGCCAGGCCACGAAAAGTGATTGTGTAGTTTTGATTTTGCACCACAAACTGAATCAACCATGATGCATCTTGATTGGTGCCAGTGGTGCTGCCAGCATTGTCAAGGCTGAAATCTGCATCAGCATCAAGATTGGTACTGGTGATCAAGTACCAGGTGTATGGTGTGCCTGTGACGGTGCCATCATTGTCGTAGCCCAGACCAAAATTGCGATACAACACAATTTGTTCAGTCATGGCCTGTTCCAGTGACAACGGAAGATCAGTTATGAACAATGGAATAATACTGTCCACCACAGCACCAGTGGGCACAAAGTTGTTCAAGGCCACGGGTCCGGCACCATTGGTAAGATTGCCAATGCCGCCATTATCGCCTTCGCCAGTGATGCTCATGGGGCTGGCCCAGATCTCCAAGCGTTCGTCGGCTCGTGTGGGTGTGCCTTGCACCAATCGATTATTGCTGTCAAAATAATACCCGGTTGGAGCAGTGAATTTGATCAAGGCGCCAACGTTGACAAAATACAATGGGTCAGTGGAGTACAGACTGGGCCCAACTGGGATTGGGGTGCCACTGGCGTTTTTAAAATAGCCAGTGGTTTCATTTGCCAGTGTGGTGCTTTGTTGCCACGTGGTACCCAGTGTGCTGCCGGTGTTGATATCTTGTCGTGGAAATTGATCATAGTAGAATTGCAGCATGGTTGGGCCAAGAATGGCTGGCTGTAGCTGGTTGGTAATTACGTCTGCAATGTCATTGCGATTGATCCAAGAAAACAGGATCGTGGGCAATATCAACTGTTGCCAAATGGCACCATCACTGCCAAAGCTGTTGGTACTTGAATATTTGCCAGTGTTGTCCACAAGATCTAGATAGCGACTGGTACCAATGCTGGCACGATTGAGAGCCTTGCTCTTGACAATGCTGTTGTATTGTGTGTAAGGAAATAGATTGTAGTCCTCACCATTGACCATGCGGTTCTGAGTATAGTAGCGAGCCGGCGCACGTTGTTTGATTTCTTCAATGGGCTCACGTGCTTGACTGTTGCTCACTGGCTGAGTAATGCCACAGGTGAATGTGATTGTTTCAGTGTTGCCAGTGCGAGATCTATAGGTGATTGGCAGTGTAACACTTTGCATTTCTTCAGGATTGATGATGTATTGCAATCCATTTGATGCGCGAACATAAGCACGGAATGTGCCCACGGGAATTTCTGAGAACACACCATCGCCAAACACCAGAGTGATTTGATCGTTGGCTCGACTGGTCACTGTGTAGATTGGGCGCAGGCTGGTGGCAATTTGTTCAGCGGCTGCCGAGTATATGTTTTCAACATAGGCCCATTCGCGGCTGACCACACCCACAGTGTCTAGCTGGAACAACCAACGGTCTTGATTGTTTACGCCGTCGACATTGATGTTGACTGTGCGATTGGAAATGCGTTCAGCAAGATTGAAGTCTTGATTGATCAAAGTTCCCTGCTTGAACATGAAAAAATAACCAGTGTTGGCGCTTTGAAAGCCCAGCTGATCATTGCGAAATATCATGTTGAAGGGCACATTGGACTGCGGTGGTGGCTCGTAAAGATAATCTTGGCCAACTGAAGTACAAGTAACTGCTTCAAACGGCATGTTAAGTCCATCCACTGTGGCAGTGTAAGGGATCACTGGCAAATACCCTGGAATCAAGTTGATTGAATATTCGTCACTGCGAACTCCCAGCAGTGTTTGGCGATTCCCTGGACGTCCAACTCGCTGTGTGTCCACAAGGCTGGCATTGATAATGGCAGCAAACTGCTCTTGCCAGTCGGGATTCGTGGGATCAGCCCAGTCCACGGTGACGTTGCTGAGGTTCACACCGTTGTAATCCACCACGTTTTCGGTTGTGCTGATTGAGAAAACCTTGAGCATGCCCTGGGCCGCGGTATTTCTCTTGGGAGTATAGCTCACTAAATTGGCCAGGCGTACCACTGAATCACGACGTTCGGCCGTGTCCATGTAATTTTCTCGAGTGTTTAGATCAGTGCGGAATGCAAGACTTTGACCCATGAACGCAATAACGTCCAAGAGAGCAATGAATTCACTGGATTCAATGTAGTCGTTAAAGGTTTCAGGATAATACAGACGCAAGTAATCTACAAAACTCTTGCGTAGAGTTTCAAAATCGTAACTTTGAAAATCAGCTTCACGATAAGTTTGGTAGATCTGTTTCCAGTCTTCAACCCCAAAAATAGCTGTTTGTCTAGTGGTAATTGCCATGGTTGTATTTCTCTAAGCCTTGTGCTTTATTTATGGTAGCACAAAAACGGCGTAGTTATACGTAAGTGGCGTTTCTCTGTTGTAGGTCAAAGAATATAGACAGGCGCTGAGCTGTGGTAGAACCAACAACTTGCAACTCCAATTCAATCATGAATCCATTTAGTTCTGGAGACACTTGCACATCTGCAATGTAGATTCTGGGGTCACCGCCGGCCACACGCTGTACTTCTCGAGTGATGCTGGTCTGTAGTTCTTCAACTTGATTTTCAAACAAGTAATCCCACAGCACAGTGCCATATCCTGGACGACCTGGCAGTTGCCCTTGACGAATGTTGAATGCGTTCAAGAGGTCACGCTTGATCAGTTCAAACCCAGTCAAGGTGAATTTTTTATACTGCTGTTGAGTGTTGAACCCAATGAATGTCTGTGTCTGTGCCATGCTGATATTTATTAAACTCTAGGCAGTGAACCTGTGAGCCGGTTGAGCACTGATGATGCAGCCGATGCCGCAGAGCCAGCAGAAGCCAGGGCTCCGTCTAGCGACTTGAGAGGGTTGGCTCCGCCCAGTACTCCGGCAGCTTTGTCAGCTAGACCTGACACACTTGATAATGCACCCCCAGCACCCGACAATGCTCCGGTTAATCCTCCGGCTGCGCCCGACAATGCTCCGGTTAATCCTCCGGCAGCACCAGTTACCTTTTTTAACAAATCTCCGGCAGCTGGTAAATTGCTGGCGGCATCCTTGAGTCCAGCTGGATTGATTGCAGCAAAAGCATTGACCACTGACTCTGGGGGGCCAAAACTGGGTTTGGGAATTTTTGCGCTGCCCAGGATTCGATCTGCGGCTGCGTTCAATGTGGATCGATCAACTGTGCCCAAACTGGGCAGAGCCTTGACTGTTTCTTTGAATGCGCCAGGCAAGGCATCTGTCAAATTCACAGCAAATGCGCCATCACGAATGTTGGTTTCCATGGCTGCTTTGAGTGCGCCAGTTGCGTCACCAGGCAGTGGCAAACCCTTGGCCAAGGCTTCAGCACCGGGAATACTTTTGGCAGCATTTAGTGCCATGCCTGCTAGACCTTGTGCGTTTAACGCATCAGTGGGAATGCCTGCTGCACCCAATGCTGCCACCCCAGAACTCATGAGACCTTGTTGAATCTTGCTCTGCGCAGATGAACTGCCCAGCAAATCACTGACTCCCTTGATGCCATCTTTTCCTGTGAACGCCAGGGGACTTTTCAATGCCGAGGTAAGAGTACTGGCCCCTGATTCAATCAAGTTGCTGACTCCAGGTTTGAGAATGCCGGCAGTTTCCAACTGTTTGGCATCAAGTCCAAACAATCCCACGCCTTTGGCGTTGGTCATGACATCCGAGGCCTGCCCCACTAGATTCTTGGCCTGGGCCAAGACACCGGTCACTTGTGATGTGGTCATGCTGCCAATTGATCCCAGGGCAGTTTCGGCCTTGGCAAAATTTGCAACATCAATGCCACTGGTAACAGGCAATGACCCCATGGCCTTGCTAATGGTACCAACCGCAGAAGCAGCAATTGAGCCTGCTGATCCAGTGAGTTGATTCACTGCTGCGGCTGCAGATGTTAGACCGCCAGGTATTGCGCCGCCAATTATGCCGGCTGCTCCTGGTATGCCAGCGCCCAGGGCGCCGGTGACTCCACTCAAGGATTGCCCCAGCTGTGCAGCCGCCGATGATAACCCACCAGCGGCCTGTGTGGCAGCACTTAATATTTGGCCAGGTTTGATTCCCACCAGGCTGCCTGCACTTTCTTGCTGATCAAAAATAGCTTGAGCTTGGCTTAGAGAAAACCCCGGCGGTCCGGCTAATTTAAATAGCTTGCCGGCTGCTGTGGTAAACTCAAACGAATTTGACATGATGTATTGGCCTTAAACTGCAGAAATACTTACACCAGCTGGAACTGGATCAGCAGCTGGTGGTGGTGCGGGTTGTCCTTTTTCCACAGTGACCTTGGCATCCACTCCCATGTTGTGATAGGGCCAGGGTTCATGTGCAGGAGCTCGAGTCACAATGCTTTCAAGAGCGTCAGGATCCATTTTCCATCCAGTTGAGCTGGTAAAACTGGTGTCATCCATGGTGGTTTTTGTCAAGGGGTTTGGTGCCTTGACTTTGCCAGCCGCTGGTCCATTCAAATCAATACCACCGGCTGTGAACACCAGGCTTCCGGCGCCGTTCCAGGATCCGCCGTTGCTGTCAACAGTCAATGTGCCGTCGGCCAACACGCCAATAGCTGCCTTGCTGTACACTGTGAGATCACCCTGTGAATAAATTGTGGTTGTGGTCACACTTTCAATGTGTGTCTTGGCACCACTCTTGACCTTGAAATCACGTCCGGCAAATATGTTGACGTCTTGGTCAGCATGCAGATTGAGATCGCCCTGTGTGCGCAGGTTAATGGAGTTGGTGGAAAATATGTCCACAGTGCCTTCACTGCCCAGTTCAATCCAGGTTTGGCCATTGGCATGAATGATGTAGAAAAAGTTTCCACTGTCGTTCATGGTGATCTGGTGTCCTTTGCTGGTTCTCAGGCGCAACAGACTGTTTTCACCTTGAAGATTGCCGTCATCCATGACCAGGCTGTGGCCGCCAACTCTGCCAATCACCCGGGCTTGGTTGGGCTCGATTGCGCCTGAGTTGACTTTTTGTCGTATGTTGCTGGGTGTCATGCCACCTTGATAGATTGCAGTGCCCGGAGTTGAAACACCAAACACAGCACTGGGAGACTCGCGCTGACTGCTGGAAGTAATGGGGCCTCGTTCAATGTCTTTGATCACTCCCTGCTGGAACATTGCGCCAGCCACAAAACTCTGCACTGGTTTGGTTCTGTCATAGAACTTGGGATCATTGAATGTCTTCAAGTTATTGGGGTTGATTTCAGTCACTGGCAGTCGCGTGGCACCGGCAAAATAGGCCTTTTGATTTGCATTGCCAACTTGGTACTGTGTTGCACTGCCCATGGCTGGCACCATGTAACCCAGTCCCCCTTCGGGCACAACACCAATGTAGAATCCTAGATTACGGTCACCATTGGCAAACACGCACAGCACTTTCACCCCAAGATCTGGGGGACAAAACCAAGAGCCATATGTGTTGGGGTTGCCTGGATAGTTGCCCACTGCGGGGTCGTCGCCCTGGCTTTCAGTCAAGGGAGTGGATCCATAAAATGACGGTGAATAATTGATCCAGATCCACTTGGAATTGTCAGTTATGCTGCCGGCACCAAAAGTTTCAATATACACCTGCACCCGGCCACGACGTGTGGGATCATTGTTGTTCATGATCACACCAATAAACGGACCATATTCTGCTGGTACGCCGCTGCGATCCTGTTTGTAATTACTGGGGCGTCCGCGACTTCTCTGCTGATTGATTGGCATTTAAATTCCTTAAAAATCGTAGGCTATGATTTCAGGTTCTTGAGTTGTTGGACCTGTGGTCTGACCTATTTTGGGCGGAGCTGGTGGAGGATCAGTTTCATCTACTTCGGCAGCACGATACAACGATGCAGTTCCGTCCGGCAATGTCTTGTATGTATTGCCTTGACTGTCAGTGGTGAATTCTATTCCTGGATCATCACCAAAGCCCACTGCGGTGCCATTGCTGTCGGGTTCAGTTACTTCGGCAGCACGGTAGAGTGTGCCATTTTTGAAGGTGTTGCCCAGGCTGTCTGTAGTGAATTCTTCTCCGGGATCGTCACCAAATCCCACTGCTGATGTGGGATTGATAAGAGCTCCTTGACCGTCAGCACGATTGGGTTGAGTGCTTGGGAACACTGAAGTATCGTCGTCACCAAATCCTGTGGCTGATGGCCGGGCTGCGTTTGTGGGTTTCTTTCTCTTGGGCAGCATGTACAAGCTACCTTCAATGGTCTGTTCAAATTTGCCGCCCTTGAATTCACTCACACACTGAGTGGCCAGGTACACATAGCTTTGCACTGGTTGGCGACTGCCTTCAAAATTCTGAGTTCTGCTGTAGGGATCAGCTAGTCCTGTGCCAAGGTCATAGTCTTCTGGACGTTGCCAGGCAATTTCAAACATCACTTGTTGGCTGTCAAAGTTGATGGTACCATCAGGCAAGAATGCACTGTAATCAAACTCCTTGGCATTGACGCCACGGTATAGACTGCCCTGTTGTATCCAAGCTGGATCTCCAATGATCCTTAGCTTGGTGCTACCAAGACTGGATGGATCATAAAGATATTCTGCTAAATTGGCTGAGACTTCAAGTCCACTGCCCTGGGGCGCAGATGGTGCTCCGGCCACACTTTCGGTGCTTCTGGATGCGTACACAATTTTGGGAATGTCTCGCATGCTGGAAGTGAATGCTTCTCTGATCTTGGCAGCACCCGACTTTTCTGGATTGTCACCAGTGACAGTGATATTGTACAAGGCATCAAAATTTGCCGTATAATCTATCACTGCGGTATTTTTGCCCGTGAACCAGTATTCATAGCTTTTGTGTACTCCTCTAAAGTTGTTCAGGAGAAAATATCGACTCACAAGGTCTTGTAGTAGATACTTGCTGATGACAAACTTGATGTCATAGGCAAAGTCATTGCGATTGGGGTCATACTGTCTGGGTTGTGCTTCCATGGTGATTTGGAACCAACTGACTTCTTTTGTGGTGGCTGCGGCATTGAGTTCTTCAAGTCCAGTGGATGAATCAATTGAGGTTAGAGCTTGATCAAGAATATAGTGACTGTTGCGAATGACTAGATCAATGGCTTGAATGATTTGCTGTCCTGCTGTGATGGAAAATTTTCGTGACGTCAAATCAACACGTTGTTTTTCTGGCAGCAACGCCTGTGGATTTTCTGTGGCCGGGGGACCACCACCGGTGCTGTCTTTGTCTTGCTTTTTGCCGGGCAATTGAATCTTGGCACCTTTGATGGCTTCGGCTCCCTTGGCAAACTCAATGGAATATTGATCAGGATATTTGTATATGCCTTCTTTGACCAGTTGAGCTTGGTACTCGTTCATGGCAGCCATGAGACCTTGTCGTTTGGCACTGGCCGCGTTGGCCTTGTCTGGCGCTGGAGTAGACGCCACTGCACCAGCCGGGGCATTGCTGGGCTGAGTAGTTGCTGTGACGTCGCCACTGAGCATGCCTTCCACTGTGCTGCTGACCAATTGAGTGTCATAGGGCACAGTGCCACGAGCTGTGGTGCCGCCCACTAGTTGACCAACTGGAGCACACTCAAAATCATATTGAACTATTTTTGACTGCACTGACCACTTGATTTGACTGATGATAAAAGGTATGAATTTTTCAATCACAGGTGCGCCATCAATGCCTTGATTGCCGGCTGTGCTGGACCCGCCCACCAAGTTACCATTGGCATCGTAGCCATAAAAACGCATGACCATGAGATATTGACATGCAGTGTAGTTGCCAACTTGAAACTTTTGCACTGCCTCATACAGTCGATCCAGCAGGGTTATTCCATTGGGTTCGTACACTGTGAACTTGAGATCAGTGACCATGTGCGCAGCACCAGTGACTTGGCCGGGCAGACTGTTGTTCATGACTATGTTGTCCATGTAAAAGTCATTGGGGAAACTGGGGCTGCGACCACCTGTTGGGGCGCCAGCAGACTGAAACAACAACTGATAACCATTTAGGTTCTTGATTTTGCTGCGAAGCAATGTGGTGTACTGAGTAGGCGACAGCAAATAAACTGATGCACTCCAGGTATAGCTGGCATAGCCGTCCAGTGCATTGGGTTGTGGAATGATGTTTCTAGCACCAGTGTCCACAGGCGCTGAGCCAACAGTTGGGCCTGCCAAGGAGTCATCCACTTCGGCAGCCCGATACAGTTTGCCATTTTTGTAGGTATTGCCCAGGCTGTCAGTGGTGAATTCTTCTCCAGGGTCGTCGCCAAATCCCGTGCCAGGTGGCAGTGTGGAACCTGGTGCCACAGGCGGAGATTCATCCACTTCGGCAGCACGATACAAAGTGCCATCTTTGAATGTGTTGCCCAGACTGTCCGTGGTGTATTCAGCTTGATCATCACCAAAGCCTGTGCCAATTGGTGGTGCTGGTGTGGCGCCGCCAGCAGTGGGCGCACCTGCGGCTGCGGCTGTGTTTTGTTGACTGTTGGATGTGGCCTGTGACTGTTGCAAGGTCACTGTGTTGCCGTTGGTGCCACTGTCGCCGCCGCCGTTGTTCAACGTGGGTGTGGCCACTGCATTGCTGGGTGCTGTAGAGGCCGGTGCAGTTGACACTCTACCGTTGGTACCCACCTGTAGCTGTGGGTTGGCAGTGGGATTGTTAACAGCATCGTCTTGCACTGTTTGTGCAGCACTGACTGGCGGTGCTGTGGTTGGTTGTTGTGCTGCTTTGGTTTCCGCAGTGACTAGCTCGGCTTGCAATGCGGCCAACCTGGTCTGAGCCCTGGCTAGGTTGCGCTCAGCTGTTCCTCGCTGCAATGGAGTAAGATTTGGCTGTTGTAGGCGTTCTTGAAATGCACGAATATCATTGGTGACAACTTCAATATCTATCTTGATGCGGTATACTTCGCTCTCAGCAAATGTAGCCATGTGTTAGAACCCCAGCACTGCTTTGAGTGTGTCCAGTTTTGGAACGTATATTCTTGTGTCAATTTTGAAATCCAAGGGCGGTGCTACCAGTGTGTTGGGGTTGCGTTGATAGAACACCCACCACAGCGCACCACTGTTGTACAGGTCATAGGCTAGCAGGTCTGGACGATACTGATAGGTGTTGTTGATCACAAACACAATGTCGTCACTTTCCTTGGGTATGGCTCGGTTGACCATGGGGTCAAGATAAAACTGTGTGACTGGTGTGACATAGTAGGGACTTGTTGCTGCATAGGTTGCCATTACCAGAATCCTCCTTTGAGTAGGTTACCATTGGCAAACTCTTTCACGCTGAACTGCTGGCTCACTTGTGAGCGAGTCTGCAACGGCAGCAATTGAATGGTCATGTCCATCTTGGTGGGCACATAGGTTGGCCGCTGTGTGTTGTTCACTGTGCCCAGTGTGGGGCCAGGAGAAGGTGTAGTAGTTTTAGGGTTAGCACCAGGAAAAAGACCAGCATTTTGCAACCGATTCAACACAGAAGAAATTGGGTTGCTGGGTGTGGTTGTAGCAGTGCGTCGATTCAACAAGTTGATGCCGTAGTTGTTGGGGCTGCTGGCACGAATGTAGTCCACGTCTGTGGGCAGGGTGTATTGAAAATTGCTGACCACACAGGGATGGCCGTTGAACTGAAATTCTCCCAGGCCCACTAGATACAACAACGGAGGTGGTGCACCACGCTGTGCATCTTGCCCGTAAAACATCTTGGTAACTGATCTAAAGAAGTGAATCACTGCCAGCAGGTACTGTGCTTCTGCGGTGTCTTGTGCTGTGAATGTGGCAGTGATGGTGACATCGCCTACAACACTGCTTTTGTAAAAGTGACCACGATAGTTGCTGTGTGTGAGATCGGTTTTGTCATAGTTGGCTGTGTAGTTTACTGAGATGCTGGGTGTGTATGGAAAGATAACTCCGTTGGCATTCATCAAGGGCTTCAACAACTGATTGGCAGTGTCTTTGTAGAGATAGTTGGCACCTTCGGCCAAGACCAATCTCACACGCCAGTCTTGATTGCCCGGCTGTTTAAATCGCTGTTGCAGTGTGCGTTGTTGTTGTGCCTTGGTCAGCGTGGCGCTTTTTTCATCATTGGCCAAAGATGAAGTAGCAAAGGCATCAGCATCGCCTTGAGCTGCTGCTTGTTCAGCTAGAGCCGCATCTTCGGCTGCCAACACCCCAGTGGGGTCACGCACAGTGGCTAGACCAGCAAATGCGTCAGCATCGCCCTGAGCTGCTGCTTGTTCGGCTATGGCAGCGTCTTCAGCTGCCAGTAC
>Ga0247843_1005627_pt1 | contig 17236 bp, 14 predicted proteins | sample LaCruzMarch2017__FD_192420 | JGI IMG/M metagenome (GOLD analysis project Ga0247843, IMG submission 192420) | Freshwater microbial communities from meromictic Lake La Cruz, Castile-La Mancha, Spain - LaCruzMarch2017_8m | ecosystem: Environmental > Aquatic > Freshwater > Lake | place: Spain... | reverse complement strand
CTTGATTTAAATTTGAAAGTATGGAATAAATTAAAATGGCAGATAGAGGTATAAAATGGGCTCATTAGATAACGTTTATGATACTATACAGAAGTTAGAGGATTATGGTATAGAGTATCTTCTTATAACTATAGACAAAGGAAAGAAGCAAGGTAAAGCCGATGTATTTTATAGTTTGAAAGATAGGGCTTCTATGAAAATCTTATCAAGAGGACTAGAGATTTTTAATCAAGAAATAGATAAAATTGAAAAAGAGCAAGAGCAAGAGCAAGAGGAAGATGAAAATGAAGACTGATAATTACTCTAATAAGAAGGACTTTTCTGATAAATTTGAAGACACAGAATTGGATATTCATGGGGTTAGGTTGCCTGAGTTTGAAATTGATTTAGCATCCAAAAGACATTTAGGCATAAGTGAAGATTCATCAAATTATGATTTTTTAAAAGCTTTAGCATTGAATGGATTTAAGACTTTAAATATTAATAAATCCGATAAGGATTATAAGAAATATGTTGATAGGGCAAAGCATGAATTAGACACTTTAAAAGAATTAGACTTTATTGATTATATATTACTTGTATGGGACGTTATCCATTTTTGTAAAACTAGTGATATTCCAATAGGTTTAGGTAGAGGTTCAGCCGCGGGTTCTTTAATATTATATTTGATAGGTGTTACCAGAATCGATCCAGTCAAATATGACCTCTATTTCGAAAGATTTATATCCAAGATTCGTGCTAAAAAGCAGGTTATTGATGGAGTAACGTATCTAGATGGCAGTTTGATGTGTGACGTAGATTTAGATATTTGTTATTATAATCGTCAAAAAGTACTCCAATATTTAGAGAACAAATTCAAAGGCAAAACTAGTAAGATATTAACCTTTAATAGCTTAAGTGGAAAATTACTTATTAAAGAGTGTGGTAAAATTATCGCTGAAAAGCCAGAGCAAGAAATGACTATGATTTCTTCTTTAATCCCTAAAACTTATGGCCAAGTTAAGGATATTTCACAAGCTTATCAAGAAGTTGAGCAGTTTAAAGACTGGTGTGATGAAAATAAAGAAGCGTATCAGATAGCACTTAAATTGCGAGATTTAATCAAAAATAAAGGGGTTCATCCTTCTGGAGTGTTACTTTCTTATTATGACCTAGAAACTATATGTCCAACAGAATTTTCTTCAGATAAAGAAGTAGTATCTAGTTTTGATATGAATTGGGCAAGTGTTTTTAATATAAAGCTAGACATCCTTGGCTTAAGAAGTGTTTCTGTAGTAGATAATGTTTGTAAGAGTATTAATCTAAAAATAGAAGATATAGATTTAAACCATGAATCTATTTATAGAAATTTACAAGATTTAAAATCACCACATGGTTTATTTCAAATCGAAGCAGAAACTAACTTTAGAGTATGTCAAAAAGTTAAACCAAAAAATCTAGAAGAACTTAGTGGCGTCCTTGCTTTAGCTAGACCTGGAGCGCTTCAATTCGTAGATAAATATGCAGCTCATACAAATTATCAGCAATCAGAAAGTATTCATCCGTTCTTTGATGAGATTTTAAAAGAAACTGGCGGAGTTGCTTTATACCAAGAGCAATTAATGAAAATGGCTCATAAGATTGGGTTTACTTTAGATGAAGCAGAAATCTTAAGAAGAATTGTAGGCAAAAAGAAAACGGAAGAGATTAAAGCCTGGAAACAAAAGATTGAACAAAAATGCAAACAAAATAAAATTCCAAAAGAAGTTAGCGAAATTCTTTGGAAGATTCTAGAAGATTCTGCTAACTACTCATTTAATAAATCACATTCTATAGCTTACGCTGGACTAGCAGCAATCACAATTTATCTTAAGTTTAATTATCCTCAACAATTCTTTTTATCATTATTAAAAATGAGCAGGAATGAACCAGACCCGATTGGAGAAATATCTAAGATTCAAAAAGAGATGCATAATTTTGGTATCAAGCTTCTTCCTCCGCATATTATTAAATCAGAAATGGATTTCTCAATTGAGGATAAAGACATTAGATTCGGTCTATTATCAATCAAAGGTATTAGCGATAAGTCAATAGAAAAATTGAATAGCTTTAGAAATAAATATTCTAATAAATTTGAAATATTTGAAGCCGCAGAAGAAGCTGGATTAAATATTGGAGCATTATCTGCATTAATTCAAGCTGGTGCACTTAGTGGATTCAATCAGTCAAGAAGTAAAATAGTATTAGAAGTCCAGCTATGGAATATGTTAACATCTAAGGAGAAAAAGTATTCAATATCATTTGCAAATAAATTTGATTATGATCTAATTAAAATCATTAAACATCTCAATAAATTCACTGATGAGAAAAATAAAGTAGTCATTAAAGATAATAGGCTTACTACAATTAAAGAAAAGTATACCCCGTACTTGAGTATATATGAACAAAATAATAAAAGTGAAAGCTTTGCGAATTGGTATTACGAAAAGAAGCTGCTAGGATATACTTATAATAAAAATCTTAAAGACATCTTTGCAGAGAAGAGAGAAAATCTTAAATATATATCTGATATATTAGAAGAACCAGTAAACTCTAAAGTGGCTCTAGTCGGCCAAATAGAAGAAGTATTCTCTGGCATATCTAAAAATGCAAAAAAGACAAGATATGTTAGACTAAAAATATCAGATGAAACAAGCACAATTAGCGTATTAATATTTAATGATAATATTGAGACAAATAAACTATTAAATGATAGGAATTTTGAAGAAGGAAATATTGTAATAGTCAAAGGCTCTAAAAGGGATGATTGTATATTTGGTGATTTAATAGCTATTCAAGACCATGAGATATATATGAAATTAAATGATTTAAAAAAGATAGATAAAAATAATTGACATTTTAAAATACAAGCAGTAACATAAAGATATATGATATCATTTTATAAACCAAATAGTAAAAACACAGGCACAGCTTGTAGTTTTAGCGTAAATTCAAAAGACAATTCAGTATGGGGATCATTAATTAAACAAAGCTCTTGGAACGAGACTAAAAAGATCGGGTCTTTCTCTGAGAATCAAAATAATCCGAATAAAAGTGTTAAAGTTAAATTTTCACTAACAGAAGCCGCTGGACTCCTTGATTCTTTAGAAAGAAATACTGAATTTTCAGCTTACCATACTTCAGAAAAACAAATTACAAAAATTAAGCTAGCTCCTTATATCAGAGACGATAAGCAAGTTGGTTTTTCGTATAGCGTAAATAAAGAAGACAAGCAGAACATAGAAAATAAACAATCATATTTAATTGGTTTTTACTTTAATGAAGCAAGATTATTGAAAGAGTTTTTGACTTATTCTTTAAATTCAGTTTTTGAAACTCAACGAATTGAAGCTATAAAGAAAGCGAAAAATTCACCAAAAGAAACCAAAGAAGTTAATTCAGTTGAGCAAGAAGATAGCGACCTCTGGTAATGGAAAGAAAAAAGAAAGTTCTAGTACAAACAGATTTTGCCTTAGCTAAAACAGGCTTTGGTAGAAATGCTCGGGCTTTACTTAAATATTTGTATTCTACAAATAAATATGATTTAGTCCATTACTGCTGTGGAATGACTTATGACCATCCAGAGTTTAAAAAAACTCCTTGGAAATCTGTTGGATCGCTTCCTAATACACAACAAGAATTAGATCAATTAAATAGAGATCCTAATTTAGCTAGAATGGCTAGCTATGGGGCACATTATTTAGATAGAGTTATTAATGAAGAAAAGCCAGATGTATATTTTGCAGTACAAGATATTTGGGGTGTAGATTTCGCTATTGAAAAGTCTTGGTTTAATAAAATTGCATCAGTAATTTGGACCACATTAGATTCTCTTCCTATTCTTCAATCAGCAATAACAAATGCACCAAAAATTAAAAATTATTGGATTTGGAGTAGTTTTGCCACAAAAGCTATGCATCAACTTGGATATAGCCACGTTAAAACTGTTCATGGATGCCTAGAAGATAAAGATTTTTATAGACTTTCTGATTTTGAAAGAAATCAACTCAGAAAGAAAAATAATATTCCACAAGATGCATTTATCGTAGGTTTCGTATTTAGGAATCAATTGAGAAAAAGTGTGCCAAATTTATTACAAGGATACGCCTTATGGAAAAAACAAAATCCAGAAATCAAAAATACCTATCTACTCCTGCATACTCATTGGGGAGAAGGTTGGAATATACATAAACTTGCAGTAGAATTTGGAGTCAATGCAAAAGAAATATTAACAACATATATATGTAAAAATTGTGGCGAGTATGAGGTGAAACCATTTGCTGGACAAGATTTAAACTGTAAATATTGTGGAACAGAGAAAAGTCAGACGACAACAAATGTTGGTTTGGGGGTAACTGAAACTCAGCTTAATGAAATATATAATTTCATGGATGTATATTGTCACCCATTTACAAGTGGTGGACAAGAAATACCAATTCAAGAAGCTAAACTTACAGAGCTAATCACTCTTGTTACGAATTACAGCTGTGGAGAAGAAATGTGCGAACCAGAAGCTAATTCTTTATCTTTAGAATGGAACGAGTATAGAGAACATGGCACAGAATTCATTAAAGCCTCGACTTATCCAGAATCAATAGCGAAACAATTGAATATCGTATATAAAATGTTACCGCACAAGAGACTTGAAATGGGTAAAAAAGCAAGAGAATGGACAATTAAATATTTTGGAGTAAAAAATATTGCAAAGACTTTAGAAGAATTTATAGACGCTCAACTCATTATTGATTGGGACAAATTAAAAGAAAACCCAGAAGATAAAAAAGATCCTTATGTACAAATACCAATAATTGCTGATGATACTGAATGGCTTATTTTTATGTATCATAATATTTTAAAAATGAAAAATATTGATAGAAATGATTCTGGACATCAATACTGGATGAATGAGTTAAGTAAGGGTGCTAAAAGACCAGATATAGAAAATTACTTTAGAAATATTGCTTTAAAAGAAAATGAAAAAAACAAACAAGTTAAATTTGAAGATCTTTTAGATACTAATGATAAAGGTAGAGTAATATACGTTATTCCAGAAAGCGCAGGGGATGTATTTCTTAGTACAGCTTTATTTAAATCAATTAAAGATAGATATCCAGACTATAGCTTATATGTTGCTACAAAACCTCAATATAAAGATATACTAGATGGAAATCCTTATGTTCATAGATGGATAGAGTACAATCCAATTATGGATAATTTAATTTGGCTAGAAGGAAACAATCAACATAATGGGTATTTTGATATTGCTTACTTGCCTTATACATGTACTCAAAGAAATTTAAACTATCTTCATAATGGCGTAGATAAACTAGACTTTAGCTTGAATTAAATTAATATTAAATAATGAGACTACTTGATACATACGCAACAAATACTGGTTCAAAAATCGATAAACCTTTTATTTATTCTAAATATTTTCCACTACCTATTGGAAAGTATATTACGTTTCAACCTCAAACGCCATACGATTCAAGAAATTATTCTTATTGGCAAGAAGTCATCGGTTTAATCCATTCTTATTTAAATAAAAATAATATCAATATTGTTCAAGTCGGGACAAAAGATGAGAAACCACTAAATGGTGTTATAAATTTACTAGGACAAACAAATATCAATCAATTAGCTTACGTAATAGAAAATAGCTCTTTGCACTTTGGAGCAGATAGTTTTTGCGTCCACTTATCTTCTTATTTTAATAAACCAATAGTTTCTCTTTATAGTATAAGTAATCCAAATGTAGCTGGTCCTCATTTTGGAGACAAAAGTAAACACATTCTTCTTAATGGATACGAAAGAATAGGTAATAAAAAACCATCCTATTCGCAAGTAGAATCACCAAAATCAATAGACGAGATAAAACCAGAAGAAATTGCTGGAGCAATATTAAAACTCCTTGATATAGAATATTCAAATTTACCAGAGAGTATATACTTTGGACAAGATTTTAATGCTAGGAGCTTTGAGGTTGTACCAGACGAAATAATTGATGTAAACTCTATACCAATTGAAAATCCTATAGTAAGAATGGATTATTGCTTTAATGAGGAAGCTTTAGAGAATATATTATCCGCAAAGAAAGCTATTATTTTTACAAATAAATCCATTAAAAAAGATCTTATTCAAAAATACAAGAAGAATATTCTCCAAGTAATTTATATTATAGAAGAAGATAATGATATAAATTTTGTTAAATTATTAAAGAATAATTCAATTAATTATACTTTACTTTCATTTTTAGAAGAATCAATTTTAAATAAATATAAAATAGATTACATGGATTACAACCTCATAATCAATAAAAAACACAAAACAAAAGAAGACACAAAAATAATAGATGCAAATAATCTTTATTATAAATCATCAAGGACACTAGTCTCTTCAAAGGGGCAATTTATATCTAGATACGATTGGCTACATAACTCTGGTAATAAAGTAGTAGATGATCCAGAATTTTGGAAAGAAGCTGATAATTTTTATATTTTTAAGTTGACTTAAAGTTTAATATGGGGTATCATTCTTAAATGAGCCCTAAAATTAAAACAGAAGAAAATACAATTTCAGCAGCTAGTTCTGAACTTTTCAATATGCAAATAAGCCCACAAGAAGAAAACAAAGATGCAACTATCCAAGTATTTCCCCCAAGACTAATAACAAGAAATAAATACGGCTTAATTGAAGACGCAAATATAAATTACATTTATAATGATGACGGAACAATTAATTGGCGCAAAATGGTAAAAACAGAATACCTAGTCAATAATAGGCAAAAAACCCAAGAGACAGATGTATCCAAACTAGAAGACAAAGATCTTCTAATATTATTAGGTGGAATAAAGGAGCTCGCTCAAATTCGAGGATATTCTAAAGTAGAGTATAATGTTGTATCTGCAAACGATACATATTTCGCTACGAGCTGTAGGATCACTTGGATACCCAATTACGAAACAGACGGCAGAGAAATCGTCTTTGAATCATTAGCTGATGCTACAGTAAATAATACCAAGAGTTTCGCTAAATTCTTCTTGGCAGCAATTGCAGAGAATAGAGCCTTTGTAAGATGTGTTCGTAATTTCTTAAAAATTAATATTGTATCTCAAGAAGAGTTAGGAGAAGCAAAGTTATTTGATTTTGCTCAACCATCTAATGAAAATCCTACTTCTCCTCAATCTGTTTTAGAAAAGACTATGAAAGAAAAAGGGGTAAATTTTGAGTCACTTAAAAAAAGATTAATTAAAGATAATTTCGAGAATGCAGAAAATTTAAATTCTATCTCAGATATACCCAAAGTCAAACTATTTGAACTAATAGATAGAATTAAGAAAATTAAAGACTAATATTCTTTATATTTTACTAATTGGTTTCTTACAAAATAAAGATTAATAAAAAACCCACATAACGCACTGAAAATATTACTTAAAAAAGGATAAGTCAATCCAATAAATGGATTAATAAAAAAACTAATACCCAAAGATATCCAAAAACTAGAACATTCGTGACAAAGTAAAGGTTTACGAACGTATGGTATTCTAGCTATAAAATTACGAAAAGGTCTCGTAAAATCAGTATCACTCCAAGCGTAAGTTGATCCAAGACAAACAAAAAGATAAAGTAAAAAATTATATAACATTATTTTCGCCTATTTCTACGCTCTAGTTTTTCTAAAAATTTTTTAAAAAGCTTTTCTTCTTTTCTTTTGAAGATATTTTTCAAATTTTCTTTAGAAAGAATATCTAAGAAAAATTTTTTCTCAGATTCAATTTTTGATATAAGATATCCCCTGAGTTTATTCGCGCATGAACAATTAGGATTATCTCTTGAGCTTACCAAGTCTGCATATATTTCTGGAAATTTTTCTTTTATAGAATTAAAAAAAATATCATCTTTTATAAAAACATTTAAAAAAATAGGTAATTTTATTGCATCTTTTATTTCCATACTTATAATATTATAATAAATATATAATTAATAATCTAAAATTATGGTTGAAGGTAAGATATTCTTGTTTGATTGTATTGAGCTTCATTATCGCTACTTAATGATGAATTGATATTATTGGTGACTTGAGAGAAGTTAAATGTTGCTAAATTGGAGGCAGATTGATATTTTTTTATTGATATATATTCGCTAGCAAGACTAATATAACCTGAATTTGGTAAACTAGTAGTGTTAGAAATAAATATTGAATCGCTTGCGCTAGCATTTGTTGACATTTCTTGTTTTATTGGATATTGAATATATACATTATCTGGCAAATAATTTCCAATAGTATAATTGGGTATACGACTTACATCAATATTAATTCCAAATGATTGGACTCTATTAGAAGTAAAAGCTTCTATATTTGTATCAATAAAACATGGATCTCCAACATTAAATGTATTTAAATCTACTGGTTTTGGGCTAAAGGATATTTGAGAAGCTGGATAATTAAAAATAATTCCTTTTATATCAACTGTTGGATACTCTCCTAATCTATAACTTAAAGAATAATTGGTCAAATATCCATCTGTAAACGTTACATATTTATTTCCATATTCAATTCTACCAGAAAATGAATTAGCGCCAGTATATTGTAAAAATCTATCAGTATCACTCAATATATAAGATAAGTCAAACTCGGCAACTGGGAAACCATTCTTTGTATAATTAATTGAATCATTGATAGATATTTGAGGAACTATGTTAAAATTAACGTCAACATTAAAACTTTTTATTCCAGATACTAAATAATCATTTAGATAAAAGTTCTGATTTTCTGTAGAATATACATTAAACATTAACTATAATTACACTTCTTTTAAGTGTAAAATATAAGAGGTAAAAGGTATATGGCAAGTATTTACGATACAGTTTCAAGCTGGAACGCGGTTCCTACTTATAATAAGTATGATATAGTAAAGGGTAGTGATAATAGATACTATTATTCGATTATAGATTCAAATAATAATCAAAATCCAATTACCACCACCAATCTTCAAGTTGAATGGGATGGATATATTCTTTTAAATGGAAGTTTGGTGCCTAATTTTTGGTGGAAACCTTCCTATAATGCAAAAGTAAATAATAAACCAAGATTAAAAATTAATCAATTTGGAAATGGTTATCAACAAAGACTCGTAGATGGCTTAAATTCTAATTTAATTGAATTAAATTTAAAATTTGAAAATATAAACGAAAAACAAACTGTATCTATTTTACATTTTCTAAAAGAAATGGCTGGTCAAAAAAGTTTCATTTATAATGTACCTACTATTTATTCAAAATCAAACAGCGCATTAAATACAAAATTTATATGTCCAGAATGGGGCGCTAATTATACTTCGTATAATAATTATCTAATAGAAGCCGTATTTACTGAAGTACCACTTTAGAATATGCAAAAAACACAAGTTTATAATTCGATAGTTAGTGGAACATTGGATCTTAATGATCACATTAGCTCTCTAACCCCATCATCTCAAATAATTTTTTACGAAATAGATTTTTCACAAATCTCTCCGCAATCCATAACTATCAGTTATAATGGATCACAGCCAATGAATCAAGGCGTCCTTAGAGTTTATAATGATTATAGTCTTTATAACCTCGCGGCTAATGATTACGGTAGAATAAAATGGCAAAATAATTTTTACTATCCTTTTCCTATACAAGCAGAAGGATTCGAGTATAACGCAGTAGGAACAATGCCAACGCCAACCGTTTCAATTTCAAACTTATCTCCAGATTATTCTTCAAATTCTTTTTATACATATATAAGAATGCAAATTCAATCATTAGGAGATATCGTTGGCGCAAAATTTACAAGAATAAAAACCTTTTTAAAATATTTAGATGGTTCAAATTTTTCTGAAGGATATAACCCATATAACCCAAACCCTGCAGTATATGAAATGGAATTACCAAAAGATATCTACTATATAGATAGAAAATCTATAGAAAATAAAAATGTAATACAATATCAATTAAATACAATTTTAGATTTAGAGAATTTAACTTTACCATCGAGAACAATCTTAGGAAAAAAATGTCCATTTCAATACAGAGGTCAAGGATGTTTGTATGAATATAACTCCAGACTTACATATATTCATAGCGGTGTATATGCGAATATAGAAAATTCACCTTATCAAGTTAAAGCGCTACAAACTGCTCCTCCTGTTGCAACTAGTAATGAGCAACTTTTTATTGGATCAAGTGGTAAAGCGGTTTTTAGTACAGGAGATACTGCTGGTAGGACAGCTATATTTCGTTTAACTGGAACTCTTGGAAATAGTGGACAATGGATAAATGACGCAAGATATGTATCTGGAGATTTTACATTCATGGAAAATCAAGGTGTAAAATATTATTTTGTATGCACAAATAACCACACATCTGATACATTTAATGTTCCACCTAATATAAATTATTGGCAAGAAGATGCATGTGGAAAAAATACTTCTTCTTGCAGATTAAGATGGTTAAAAAATCCAGCTTTTAAACCTGTGATATGGCCTGAAAATAGAAATGGTGAAAATTATGATCAAACAGCTAAAAGATTTTATATATTATATAATACTCCAGAATTAAGAGACGTTTTAACTGGTATTAATGGTCAAAGATTATTCTTTCCAAGGAGACCAGGATGTGAAAATCCTATTTCTGATGAAGCCCATGGAATACCTAAAGATGCAGATGGAAATTATTTAAATGGTTTTCTTCCATTTGGAGGATTCCCTGGGACAAATAAACCTCAACTACAATGATAGATAAAAAAATAAAAAATTTCATAAGAAAAGAATCTATAAAAAATAATCCCAATGAATGTTGTGGTTTTATCGTAGAAGATATAAATAATAATTTTATATGTATACCATGTGAGAATATTGCAAAAAATAAAGAAGAGTATTTTGAAATCAAATCTATAGACTATTTAAACGTAAAAAATAAATATAAAAAAATTCATTATATATATCATAGTCATACAAATGATAATTTTGATTTTTCTGAACAAGATAAAAAATGTGCTGAAAATTTAAATGTATCAATACTTTTATATATATTAAAAAATAATGAAGCTAAAATATACGAAATACCAAAGATGTCCCAAGATTATACTGGTAGATTTTACGAACACGGGAGGTATGACTGCTTTAAACTTATAGAAGAATTTTATAAAAAAGAAAAATCCATAGAATTTATTTATAATCAAGAATTTTACAAAAAAAGTTTTAAAGAAATGGACATAAAAAGTGAAGTTATTAAGTTTTACAGAGATAATAATTTTATTACTATCAATAAAGATGAAGAATTAAAAATACATGATATTCTATTAATCGATGCATTTCAAGAAAACAATCCAAAACATTTTGCTTTATATCTTGGAAATGAAAAAATTTTACATCAACCAATGTTTGGCTTCTCAAAAATTGAAAATTATTGTAATTTTTATAAAAGGTATACAGATTGTATATTTAGGTTAAAGACATGATAAGAGTAAATTTACATGGTAAATTAGGAAAAGATTTAGGAGAATCTTGGGATCTTGAAGTTTCAAGCGTAGCTGAAGCTTTTAGAGCTATAGAAGCGAATACAAGAAAATTTAGAAAATGGATTATTGAATTCCAAAATGACTTTCAATATGAAATACTTATAGATAAAAATAATTTATTCACAGAATCACCAAATTTTAAATCTATAAATCAAATAAGAGAGTCTGAACTTTTTGTTAACTTTGACGATAAGATACAAACAATTGATATAATACCACATATATCTGGCGCTGGGCCAGTTGGAAAGATTATTACAGGTGCAATAGCAGTAGTAGGCGCAATCGTTATTGGTGTTTTTTATCCTCCACTACTACCTCTTGCTATAGGTATTGGGCTTGCTGGCTTAGGTTTGATTGCTGCTGGAACATCTGAACTTCTATCAAAACCACCACCATCAATTCCATTTACCGCCCAACAAGTAAATCCAATAGACGGTATGGGTGAAGCTGGCGGACCAAATTCATATTTATTTAATGGTCCAGTAAATACAGTAGGAGAAGGAGGACCAGTGCCAATAGGTTATGGTCAATTAGTTGTAGGAGGAAACAATGTATATGCAAATTACGATACAATTTATAGAACATTCAAAGCAAAGACTAATAATGTTACCCTTCAACAACAAATAGAAGGTTCAGACCAATTTTTATTTAATACTAGATGCTATTTAATAAATCAATCACCACTTTCGTCTTCGCCATTTTAATTTATGCCAAATACAAACGTATTCGCTGATGGTATGCAATATATTCTATTTCCAGGAATGTATGGGGCAGGATATGCTTCTTATAATTTTCCAGAGAGTACAGCTCAAGATGATGGCGGTGGAGCAGGAAGTGTATCTTTATCTTTTTCTGGTTCAGCTATCCCATTGACACTAGAAAGTAATTTAGGATATGGTCGTGGTCCTAGCGGATTTAACGCGTACTATACGCCCCTTGTTAATTTAAATCCTCCAGGAGATACCACGTTTGGCGGAGGTTATGATAATATAATGGGAATGGCAGTAGGCAATTTTGATCCTACAAGCGCACCAATAGGAAGTTTTTATGCTACAGATCCTTCTGCACCAAATTTAAATAAAATATATCTGATGGATTGGGACCCAGCTTATGAAGTACCATTTACAACTGGAAAAAATTTATGCGCATTTAATTCAATTAGTCAGATTGGTTTACTGGATTTAGTATGCGAAGGGCCAATAGAAGGTCTTGTAACTGGGTCATATACTTATAATTATTCTGGAAAAAAAGCTGGTGATATTGGTTATACAAGTGCATCGTTTCAAGCTTTTGCAACAGTTCAAAATGGTCAAGCGGTTGGTGCTCCAGAAACGAGATCAATATATTGGGACGATACACCTCTTACTGATATTCAAGGTTTTTTTAACTTTCAAAGCGTAGATTATAGATTCCAATATGGCGAAAAAACAAATCAACATACGATCTATAATCCATATATTTATCTTTATGAAGATAGAAGAAATTATTGGGGTAGAGAAGTTGATAGAAATAAAATACCACTTCAAACATCTACAACAACATTTATAAATGAAACTTTGTTTGGTTTTTATCAATTAGAAAATAATCAAATTCTTTTCACTCCAAAGACGTATTATATATATAACACCGAAGTATCTTCAATAAGAGTAAATCTTAAAATAAATGGTTTATACGAACAATTCCTAACTGGAGATAGAGCTGGTGAATCAATTAGAAAAAATATGATAGTCAGATTTGTAACTTATAGATTAATGAATAATGGAGAATTAATTTTATTAGATACATCTAAATATGCGCCATATGAAAAAGATTTTTATTCTATAGATGATTTAATTTCAGCTGGGAAAGTAACAAAGCCGTTAATAATTACTTATGAAATTCCTCTTAGACCATACGCAGAAAATAAGCCAAGCTTTCCTCTTTTACCAAATCAAATTGGTTGGGCTATAGATGTTACGAAAATGGTTAAAGAATTTGGTTCAGCTAGTTTAATGAATTCATTAACTTTAGAAAGTATAACAGAAGTTTATTCTGATCGTTTTGTTTATCCTGACGCAGCTTTAATCTATTCAAAATTTGACGCAAGATTTTTTAGTAGTATTCCTACTAGAACATATAAATTAAGATTATTAAAAGTAAAAATTCCATCTAATTATGATCCAATTACAAAAACATATACTGATACATGGAACGGTAAATTTAAAGTAGCATGGACAGATAATCCAGCTTGGTGTTTTTATGATTTAATTACAAGTAATCGATATGGCCTAGGTAAATATATAGATCCTTCTCTAACCGATAAGTGGACATTGTATGAAATTGGACAGTATTGTGACGAATTAGTATCTGATGGTGTAGGAGGATTAGAACCTAGATTTAGATGCAATGTATATATAACCGCTAGAGAAGAAGCTTATAAAGTTCTCAATGATATGGCTAGTATCTTCAGAGGAATCATTTACTATTCAGCTGGACAAATTGTTGCAGCACAAGATTCACCAAAAAACCCAATATATATATTTAATAATAGTAACGTCATAGATGGAGAGTTTTCATATTCAGATGCTTCTAAGAAATCTAGGAAAAGCATAGCAATAGTAAGATACAATGATGAACATGATAATTATAAGCCTGCTATAGAATATGTAGAAGATAGAAATGCGCTTTTCAAATTTGGAATAAAAGAAACAGAAATAAGCGCGTTTGGTTGCACCAGCAAAAATCAAGCAAAAAGACTTGGAAAATGGTTGCTTACAACACAAAATACAGAAACAGAAATGGTTAATTTTAAAGCAGGTTTAGAGGGTAATTATTTAAAACCAGGAGACGTAATTTCTGTTTATGACCAATCTAGAAAAAATTTAAGTTACGCTGGAAGAACATGCGAATTGACAACTGGATATGCAGTATTAGATCTTCCGTATGATGATATTAATAAATACGCTATCACTGGAGCCGCATCTAATTTTACATTTAATGTATTTACGCCAACATATAATTTAAATTTAGGCACAAAACTAGGCGATATGTATTTAACAGGATTTTCAGATATTGGATCTTCTGGAATCTCGGGAATAAATAGTTCTTTTATTAGAAGATCTCAAATACAATCAATAGAAATTGATGGTCCTAAAAATTATTTAACAAGTGGATCTGGAATATATAGCAATAACATAAGAATTAATTTTCCATATATAAATAGTATTCCTGAAAACATAAGTTCGGTAGGTATGACTAGAGTCGGAAACGTATTTACAAAAACTGTCGCCGATAGTTGGAACAAACACGCTTATTCTTCGTTAGCATATAGTAAAAATATGTTTGCTGAAGCGACTTCGAACTTTACAAACAAATACGTTATGTTTGGTTTAAATAGTGATCCACTTGCTGATGAAAGTTATACTAGTTTAGATTATGCTTGGTATTTTGTTATTGACGGAACTACGTATGTTTTTGAAAATGGTAATAATATAGGGGCTTTTGGATCTTATACTACTTCAACAAAATTAAGAATAAATTATGATGGAGAATGGATAACTTATTTAAAAGATGGCGTCATTATGAGGGCTGTTCCTGTAGCAACCAAAAATCAAGCTTTATATTTTGATTCATCTTTCTATAGTAGCGGAGCATCAATAAATGCTAATTATGGAACTTTTGCTTTGAATAATTATTTAAATACATTACCCCAAAACACAGTATGGACAATTGACATTAATCCTAGCGGTTATTTAGCTGGAGGAATTAATACGAAATCAATGATGAATAACACTTCTCCAGTAGCATTGTATCCAGGATATTATTTAGAGTCTTATTTAAATTCTCCTAAAGAATACAGGGTTATTAATGCTACAGAAGAAACTCCAGAAGTTTTCACGATTGATGCACTAGAATACAATTCTAATAAATATACAGATATTGATGATATATCAAAATTAATAAATGTTCCTATAAGACCAGATTCTCCATCTCAACCAAGTTTAATTTTAAGTGGAATTTTTAGAAATACGGCTGGCGCATTCAGAATAGATAGCACAAAGCATTATACCACAAATCAGGGTGGAGTAAATAGTATCATGTATAATATTATTCCACCAAGAAATTCTTCTAATATTCAATATTCTGTATATGTTAATTCTGGATCTAATTTTACAAATCAATTAACTCCTCTATCATCTTTGATAGATATATTGCCAGCTGATAAACTAAAAACTGGTATATCTTTAGCTTCATCAGATCCAATTACCCCCAATTACTATACGCCATTGGGTACTGGTGTTTATTTCTTTAGAGTGTTTGGAGAGAATAGCATAGCTGAAAAATCTACGGCAGCTACTGGTAGATTTATATTAAGTACCCAAGCCAATCCACTCGATGTGCAAGCGGTTAACGCTTCTCTATTGTCGTTATGAAAATAAATACATTAAATTTTTTATTGCAATGGGAGACTGTTCGAGATGTATTCTATAACATTGACACTCAAGCTGGATTTCCTAGTTACGACGTAACAGTCTATGATAAAGACAAATATTTAATAGGTAAATATGTTAAACTTAAAGATTACGAACCAATTATTGAAATAACATCAAGAGCTGTGCCTAAAATGCCTAAAATAAAATACTTTACAAACATTTCAAGAAATAGAATCCTGAGTAAGTTTGAGTATAATTTTCAAGATAATTACTATAAATATAAAGAAATAAATGATAAAATTGGATTTTATAGAGACCTTACATTCTCAATAAACTATGAGAATAATATTGATAAAAAATTTGATTTTGCAGCTCAATATAATCATATTGAAGACATTAACAAGCAAATGTTATTTAATAAAATATATAGAAGTAGCGATGGCCTAAGTATTAAATTTATTCTTAACAAACAATATTTTAATTCTAAAGATATTTCTTCATTTTTAATATTTAGTAAATTATCAAATCGAAGTATAACTAATAAAAAATTATTAAATTTATTAGCTGAAGGGATAAACCAAAAATGGTTAGATATAAATGATGAAACCGCAATGGTTACAATACCTTTTATTGAAACTGATTTAGTCGAGATGTCTGAAAACATAAATATAGAAATTATACCATTAAACTCAATCCAAACAAACATATATAAATTTCTAAAAGAAAGAGAAACCGAGGAAGACATAAATAATTTATATAAAGAATATTTTAGTAATCAATATTTTGACATTGGAAAAATATATAAACAAACATCAAATAACGAAACAGTAGTGTTTTATCAAAATTATATATATTTATTTAATAAAGATAGTCTTGAAACAAATTCTCTACAAACTGATTTGAATATTAATGGTATAGTTTTTAATAAATATTTACCTTTATTTAATAAAGATCAAGTAAATAAAACTATATGTTTATCTGATGATTTAAACACAGACAACGTCTTAGATAATAATTATAATATACAAAAAGACTATTTAGGATATTATGCTAAAAATTTAATAGATTATAAGGATGTAGCTATAGATCTTGATTATCTTCAAAATCAAGGTATCAAAGCCGTCAAAATACTTAAAATCGAAGAATTAACCAATACTTGTAATATTTATATTGAATATATAACCTCTTTCTATAGCAACGAGAAGTTTTATATAGAAGCCAGTAATAATCTTAAATTTTATGAAAAATATAAAACAAC
>Ga0247843_1005625_pt1 | contig 17243 bp, 13 predicted proteins | sample LaCruzMarch2017__FD_192420 | JGI IMG/M metagenome (GOLD analysis project Ga0247843, IMG submission 192420) | Freshwater microbial communities from meromictic Lake La Cruz, Castile-La Mancha, Spain - LaCruzMarch2017_8m | ecosystem: Environmental > Aquatic > Freshwater > Lake | place: Spain... | reverse complement strand
TCTGCGAAATGACAGTACCATCTCCCATTTCCATAGAGACAAAACAATTGGCAGCAAACACCCCAGATGAGCGATCGGCATACGTAGTAAGTGTAATCAGAAAGGTATTTGCGCCTGTCTTTTTATAGGTAATCTGACCCGCCAAGTAATGCGTAGCATAAGACCATGCCGGCATGACAAAAAAACAAAGGAGCAATATGTATCGGGTAAGATAAATACGGGGCATGAAGATGGTAACACAAATTTCAGTGCAATCATTAACGCCTGACTGAATTTGATTGTTACAAAGATACGAAAAAGAGAGCCTTATACATGCCCTTTTCGCGTTTTTTTACCTGCGATTACACGTCTGTAATTCCAATTTTATAGGGTGCTAGATTATATACAAACAGGTGGGCGTGCCCCCAACTTGCGGCCGTTGCCGCGTTGGGGTCGGGTGCTTCACTATAGTCCTCACCCCGGGGTTTACCCAAGGCCCAGAGCCTACAATCGCCTTTCCCGGGGCTCCGGGCTGCCGTTGCGCCCCCTCACGCTTGCTTGCGGCAGATTGCCGATTTTATATACAAGGAATAATCTATTCCACATTGTTTACAATACATACTCAACTCAACTCAACAAACATACTATATAGCTGAATATGAATATGTAAATCACATTTGGATAAATTGTGAATAATTCCGAACTTTGCATTCCCTTTCCAAATCGGTATGGGAAAACATTTATAAACCAGTATTCATGGACACATTAAGTTTCAAAACTGTCTCAGCAAACGTCAACACAGTAACCAAAAAATGGGTTATCGTTGATGCAGAAGCTAAGATCCTGGGGCGCTTGGCCAGTGAAATCGCGAGATTACTCCGCGGTAAGCACAAGCCAAACTTTACCCCGCATGTGGACTGTGGCGATAACGTAATCGTTATCAATGCAGACAAAATTCGTTTAACAGGAAACAAGATGCTCGAAAAAGAGTATCTCCGACACAGCGGATACCCCGGCGGTCAAAAGTCAACTACCCCACGTGAGCTCTTAGCCAGGACCCCCGAAAAGGTGATTGAATTCGCCGTAAAAGGTATGCTCCCAAAAAATCGCCTCGGTAGCAAAATGTACACTAACCTATACGTGTACGCCGGTAGCGAACATCCGCATCAAGGCCAAAACCCTGAAGTCATCCAGTTAAACACTAAGTAATCATGGAAAAAATTAAAACATTAGGCAGAAGAAAAGCTGCCGTAGCCAGGGTTACTATCAACCCCGGTTCAGGTAAATTTATTATCAATGGCAGAGTGCTCGAAAACTACTTGCCAAATGATGTTCTTCAGATTAAAGTAAAGCAGCCTTTCGCTGTGCTAAATCTGAATGCCGCAGAATTTGACGTTATGGTCAATGTATTTGGCGGTGGTGTTAATGGTCAGGCAGAAGGTATTCGCCTCGGTATCGCAAGAGCTTTGATTATTCTCGATGCAGAAAATCGCCCCGAGCTGAAAAAAGCAGGATACCTAACCCGCGATTCGCGTGTCGTGGAACGTAAAAAATACGGTCATAAAAAAGCCCGTAAAAACTTCCAGTTCTCTAAACGTTAATCCTCAACCTCGAACATCATGTCACAGATTACATATAACGAACTCCTGGATGCTGGGGTGCACTTCGGTCACCTTACCCGCAAATGGAATCCCGCCATGGCTCCCTATATCTTTATGGAGAAAAATGGTATTCATATTATCGACCTCAACAAAACCTTGCGTATGGCTGAAGAAGCCTCTCGCGCCGCCAGACAATTGGCGCGTTCCGGTCGTAAAGTACTTTTCGTAGCTACCAAAAAACAAGCTAAAGATATCGTAAGGGCAGAAGCTGAACGCGTAAATATGCCATACGTTACTGAAAGATGGTTAGGTGGTATGTTGACTAACTTCGCTACGGTGCGTAAATCCGTAAAGAAAATGTCTAACATCGAAAAGATGGAAACAGACGGCACTTTTCAGAATATCTCCAAAAAAGAAAGACTCATGCTCAACCGTGAGAAAGATAAACTGAATAAGTTGCTCAGCGGTGTTTCTGATCTCACACGCTTACCTTCTGCTTTGTATATCGTTGATATCAAAAAAGAACATATCGCAATTAATGAAGCCAAAAAGCTGAATATCCCTACCATCGCTATGGTGGATACCAACAGTGATCCTAATCAGGTGGATTTCGCAATCCCCGCGAATGATGATGCGGCTAAATCTATTCAGTATATAACGCGTTATATCTCCAACGCTATTTCTGAAGGATTAAACGAACGCAAGTTGGATAAAGAAGCTGAAACAGCTTCTAAAAAAGATGAAGTTGAACCGGTTGCTGAAACCACTGCCGAGTAAGGCATTTCTTCGTATTCAAAAAAAGGCTGAACAAATGTTCAGCCTTTTTTTTGCTTTCTCCTCAAATTGTAAAACGAATTCCTAATGAGACAATAGCAGGAGATTGTAAAGCTGTATTTCGAATACAAAATTACCATGACACTCAAGAAGATGGACTCGCTAGCTGGATTCAATTTTGTGAGAAGTGGGGTAAATGCAATTTCAGTTCAGAGAACAGAACAAACAAGCCTAAGATGCTATCCTTATTTCACTTATCTAAGCTATTACTATAGGGTAAAAATATAGTATGGCCTGGATTGAACATTTAGACAGAGACTACAACGAAGAACACGAATGCGAGGCGCTCTAACACGTCCAGATGTCGAAATGCTATTGTTAGGCCACAAGGCAATGATTTGGCGAGGGCAGGGATATAAACCAGCTTGGTAGTAAAGGTTTTGTTGGTTACGACCAAAAATATGGCAAACGCAGAAGTCTGAGAATAGTGAATCGCCCGATTATTATAGGATTTCCCATACGAGATGTTATAAAAGCAAAAAACCCGCAAATAGATTACGGATTCTTGCAATATTTTTGTGGTGATGGACGGAATCGAACCGCCGACACAAGGATTTTCAGTCCTTTGCTCTACCGACTGAGCTACATCACCGCAATATCTTTCTCTAAAATGAGAGTGCAAAGATACACTCTTATACCACAACTTTCAAAATTATTTGTTAGAATAATTTGTCTTTTGTGCAGCGATAACTTTTTCTACCACTCTATCTGAGCTCTTGCCAATTTCTTTTAATACGGGCGTTGCATGAAAACCGATATAAAACATCAGCGCAATCAATGGCAAAAGAATCCCTATTTCTCTAAGGTTTAAATCTTTCAATGATTTGTTTTCATCCTTATCTAATTCACCGAACATAACTCTTCTGAACATCCAAAGCATGTATACAGCAGCAATAATTACTCCAGTGGTAGAGAATACAGCAAAGGCAGGGGACACAAAATCAGAAGAGAAAGATCCTAGTAGAATTAAGAATTCACCCACAAATCCATTCAGCCCAGGGAGGCCTATAGAGGAGAATGTGGTAATCATAAACATCAACGTAAAAATAGGTACCACTTTAGCGATCCCTTGAAAATCTTTGATTTCACGCGTATGCCTTCTGTCATAAACCATTCCGATTATTAAGAAAAGGGCGCCGGTGGAAATACCATGGTTTACCATTTGAATAATTGCGCCGCTCATGGCTTCTTCGGTAAAAGAAAAAATTCCAAGCACAATAAAACCAAGGTGGGAAACAGAAGAATAGGCTACGAGTTTCTTGATATCAGTTTGTACCATCGATGCCATAGCACCGTAGATAACACCTATGGTGCCGAGAAGACACATTAAAGGTGCAAACTCAACTGATGCGACAGGAAAGAGTGGTAGGCAGAAACGAACCAAACCATAGGTTCCCATTTTTAACAGCACGGCTGCCAAAATTACAGAGCCTGCGGTCGGGGCCTGAACGTGCGCATCGGGCAACCATGTATGTAATGGGAACAATGGTACTTTAATTGCAAAGCTTAGCGCAAATCCGATAAACAACCACCATTGTACTTCCGCTGGAATTTGAACCTGAGCAATTTTTAGTAAATCAGAAGTGAAGTAGCCTCCATTTACCTCCATACCTGCGTAATACCCTAAATAGAGAATACATACCAGCATCAAAAGTGAACCAATCAAAGTGTACAAGAAGAATTTAATGGATGCATAAATTCTGTCTTTCCCACCCCATATACCTATTAAGAAGTACATAGGAATCAATACCATTTCGAAAAAAACGTAGAAAAGTATGAGGTCTAAAGAAAGGAAAACGCCAATAACACCGGTTTCTAACAACAATAAAAGCGAATAATAGCCTACTTCTCTACTAGAGACGGATCCCCAGGAAAAAATAATTGAGATTGGAAAAATGAATGTAGTGAGTAGCACCAGAAATACGGAAATACCATCTATACCAGTTAAGAAATTGACATCAAATCTAGAAAACCATTGTCCGTTCGGTAGCATTTCTCCGAACCATCTGTACCCACTGTCAATAACATATCCATCTGCCGTGGTTGCATCTAAGGTGCTGAAATTGAGATAGCCAACATATAAAATGAGGGATAATATGAAGGGTATCAGGGAAGCAATAAATGCAATATATTTTGCTGATGACCGCCCCAAGAGTAAAATAATGGGTATGCCCGCAAGCGGTAAAAAGATCATGATATTCATGATCAGTGCTAGAGTCTCTTTTTCGAACATGAGAAGATGCTTGATTTTGGGTTCAAACCTACAAAAAAAACCTGTACGTCAGGCGTATTAGAGGGAATCCTTGTGTAATAAATATAACATGGTGATAAACAGATTATTTCTGATTATCTCTCCATTCATATACCCATGCACTTTGAATTTGTTCCAGATGACCTTCTGTTGATTCATCAGCTTTGCCCGCAAAATTCGGGATTTCCATAACCCATTTATGCAAATCCGTGAACCGGATTCGGTAAATTTGGGGCTCAGTAAAGTCGTCACCAAAGCGCTCATATAGGCCCATTGCGATATCCTCTATGTCATTCCAGTAAATTGGAAGTTCAAAGGCTTTGTTTGTATCTGTCATAAAAATTGCAATATACGTTAATGGCCAAGAAACTGTGATTGGTCAGGCAGGCGTACTTCAATATCTCCTTGCACTTCGCACTGACAAGCCAGTCGGCTTTCAATTCTTGGATTCACAGCCCTATCGATAAAATCCTCCTCCTTCTCTGATATCTCAGGCAGATGCTCCATTCCCTTTGTTACATAGATATGGCAAGTGCTGCAACCACAGACTCCTCCACAATTATGTTGTAGTTCAATCCCATGTTCAAGGGCTAAATCTAATACAGACTCTCCTTCGGCACCCGATAAAACGAGGGGCTCCAACCCTGATTGTTCAAATGTGAAATGTACTTTAAAAATTTGCATATGTATTAGCGGAAACATGCCGCGTGTTGATATCTCTACACTAGTTTAAAATGAGTTCAAATAAGAATAGTTCCTTTACATCTGAAAAAAAACTTTAATATCTGATACACAACTCAGTATAATGTATCAAGTCCGAGGCGCATCTGGTGCCAGCATGACCGTGCCGCACTTACTACAAGTACGTAAATGCGCATCTTCGTAAAATCGCTTGAAAACTGGCTGCATTTGAGTCACAATATTGGTAAGATGAAAGTATTCTTCATATAATTTATGATTACAACTTTTACAATGCCAAATCAAGCCATCCCTATCTTCAGGTCTCCTGACACGCTCAATTACAATGCCAACCGTATTTTCGCCTCTTTGAGGGGAATGTGGCACTGATGCTGGCAACAAAAAAATTTCTCCTTCTCGTATGTCTATCGTCTGAGCATTACCCTCTATTTGAAGTATAAGTTGTATATCACCCTCTATCTGGTAAAAGAATTCTTCAGATTCATTGTAGTGAAAATCTGTACGCTGATTGGGACCACCTACCACCATAATGATAAAATCTTGGGTCTCTTTCCATATTTGCTGATTGCCAACTGGAGGTTTGAGAAGATGACGATTTTCATCTATCCATTCTTTTAGCGAATAAATATTAGGGAGTTTCATGGGATGCGTGTTTTATGTTCATTTTACGTTTTGCGTCCGAGCAAAATTCTAAGTGTATTTGATGCTACAAACCTAATATTTTTTTAAACAGACAATGCATGCGCCTTTCAGGAACCATCTGGGGGCGTATTGAGTAGGCCCCCAGAAAATCATTTTCTGACTATAGCTTCATAATGTTACATCTTTTAACAGCATAAAATCTAATATTAACACATACAGAGCTCAGAATAAGGGATTATATTTGCAGAAAGCGAAGTAATATGAAAGATATAAAACAACATTTGATTTTATTTGGGTTTCTTTTGAGCCTATCGGTTCAGTTATCTTGTACACAGGTACCCTTAACAGGGCGCAGACAAATTAAGCTATTACCTAATAGCACCTTGCTGGGCATGAGTTTCACTTCCTACAGTGATTTTTTAAAAGATAAAAGATTGTCTACCAATGCACAACAAACAGCAATGGTAAAGAATACAGGTGAACGCATTCAGCAGGCTGTGGAAAAATACATGAAAGATCACGGTAAAGAGAAAATGTTGTCAGGTTTTGATTGGGAGTTTAATCTTGTAGAAGACCCAACAGTCAACGCTTGGTGTATGCCAGGGGGTAAGGTTGTATTCTACACAGGGATTATGCCCATTTGCAAAGATGAAGCAGGCGTAGCTGTTGTTATGGGGCATGAAATTGCACATGCAATTGCGAATCACGGAAATGAGCGCATGAGTCAGGGCCTTGCTGTTCAATTAGGGGGTATCGGCTTGGCTGTTGCTTTACATGACAAACCCTCTGAAACACAAGCTTTATTTATGACAGCTTATGGAGTGGGGTCTACTATTGGAGCCGTTTTGCCATTTAGCCGCCTGCATGAATCTGAAGCTGATTATATGGGATTGATATTTATGGCCATGGCTGGATATGACCCTCGCGTTGCGCCTGAGTTTTGGGGTAGAATGGCTGCATTAGGAGGAGGAAAGCCACCTGAAATGCTCTCGACTCATCCTTCAGATGAAACCCGCATGCGGAAACTAAATGAGAAAATGCCGGAAGCCTTAAAGTATTATCAGAAATAATCTCGACTCCCATTCGTTTCTATTATTCACCCTATACCCTCACACTGTGAAGCCTTTCATTTGGTCTCTTCTCGCATGCTTGTTAAGCTTTCAAGTATTGATAGCGCAAGAAAGTGAACTGAAATATTCTGATTCGCCGGCTCTTTTTATAGACCAACTTCAGGCCGATATAATAAAAACTGGAGTTCCTGCCGCTGCTACAGCTACGGCAAATTTCATCGCCAATTGGAAGAAGGGCGCTTACCCTGCTGAAGACCAGAGTCGAATCATATATCAAATCAACAATATGTCGGCTTTGGGTAGCTATCGCTTGTTTCCTGATATGCTCAATTTTATTCATACCTACGAAGTAGTGCTGCAAAAAGAGAATCAGATTCAGATACCTACTGCTGCATTCTTTGATGTAACAGATTCTTGCACTACGCTTCAGGAACCACAGCAGGTGATCACTTATCTGACTTATCTAGAAGCAATATTGAAAGATGGCACTTGCTTTAAAACTAGTAACTCTTCTTGGCGAGTTACAGCAAGCACTGCTCAACTTGTTTTTAACGAGCTTCATGATCCAATGATGTCTCCACATCCTAAATTGGTACTGGAAAAAGGTAAACTCATCTATCAAAGTGAGCGCGATTCCAGTGTGATATACGAAACAGTTGGGGAGTTTCACCTTCAGGCAAGACAATTCTATGGGTTTGGTGGTAAACTTAACTGGGTAAAGGTCGGACTAGATCCGGGAGTAGTATATGCAACTATTGATCAATTTGCATTAGACTTAAATTTTTCAAAAATAGAATTTGATACCGTAGAACTTCATTATCATAGCCTTTTTAAAAAACCGATTAAAGGCAAATTTACAGATATCAATCAAGGGATGGATAATCCTGAGAAGGCGAGATATCCTATGTTTGAAGGCTATGAAGGTGGCGTCATCATTGATCGTTTTATTCCGGCTGTTATTTATGAGGGTGGTTTTAAATTAAGAGGCACGCAAAAAGTAGGTAGCGGATATTTGAACACTGTTACCATAATACCTCCAGCGGAAGAGGCTCCTGCTACAGAAGGAGAAGATGCAGCAGCAGAGGAAGATTCCTATTTCGCTGCTGAATCTGCGATATCATTCCCTGAAACCTATGAGGAATACAGAAAGGCTAGTATTTCAATTTTAGATCAATATAATAAGGTACGGGTGCGGATTTATTCCGATGAGTTTATTTTAAATCCTGATAAACTCAGTAGTCAATTATCGGAAGCCGTTATTTATATTGGAAAAGAAGATTCGCTTACGCATCCTGGTATTAATGTGCTATACGATGCCACTGAAACACGTTTACGTTTATACAAAGATCCCAAACAACCATTATCGCGTCAACCCATTTATAATTCATTTACCAAATATCATATTTACACTGAATCTGTCGAGTGGAACGTACGCAAAGACACTACTATCATATTTACAGCTACCATTGATAAAGAAAATAAACTTGCAGCCTTTGAGTCAGAAGATTATTTTAACAAGAAACGTTTTGATCAATTTGTTGGCGTATTAGGGTTTCATCCTGCAGGTGCTATTTATGCGTACACTTACAAATATCCAGGCATGCCGGTGTTGGTTGACAATGTATTGGAAGCAATTAAACGCCCCAATAAACGTGAGGCCTTTCTGTTGGCTTTACAGGATTTGGAAGGATCCGGTTTTATTACATGGGATCCAATTAGTTTTGAAATTTTTCCTCGCCCTAAATTATTTCACTGGGTAAAATCTGCCAGAGGAAAGAAAGATTATGACCAATTAATTTTTTTATCTACTGTAGAAGATGGTGGATATGCAGAATTAAATCTTAACGATTTGATGATGGATGTCAAAGGAGTTGTAGTGCTTAATTTTAGTGACTCACAATATGTAAGAGCGGTAACGCAGGACCGTGAAATTACCTTACTTAGAAATCGCGACATATTGTTTAATGGGGCAATGGCTGCTGGTAAAATTAATCTGATTGGCAGTACGCAGAAAAACATGTTTCATTTTGAATATGATAAATTCAGGGTTCGGTGTGATTCTATTGACTCACTGCGCTTTATCTTGAAACGTCAATTAAAATTAGGAGAAGGTTTTTCTCCTCTAGAGCAGGCTCTACGAAATACTACTATTGAAGGTGTTTCGGGCGCCATACTCATTGATAGGCCAGAGAATAAAAGCTCGCGCAAAAAAAGTCCGAGTTATTCTGCTTTTGACTCCTATACTAATTCATTCGTTTATTGGGATAAACCAGAAATCTATGATAAAGTATACGATAGAAAAAAACTATTTTTTTCCTTATATCCATTTCTTTTAGATTCTTTAGAGAATTTCGACGAACGGGCCTTGCGATTTGAAGGTGAGTTCTTTTCGTCAGAAATTTTCCCTTTGTTTGAGCAATATCTGCAACCGATGCCAGATAATACAATGGGTATTGTAGAAATGACCCCTGCCGATGGATATGACGTGTATGATGGGAAGGGTAAGTTTTATAAAGAAATTAACATGGATGGGTTCGGCTTGCACGGAAATGGTGATGTGAGTTATCTTGCTTCGCGTGCTGTATCCGATACATTTAGATTCTTCTTTGATACGGTTACTGCACATGTAAAAACACTTGTTCAACTTGAAGGCAGGTATGAAGGTGCCTACTTTCCTGGTATTGTTGCAAAAAATCTAGATTATCGCTGGTTCACCAAAAGAGATTTGCTAGAAATCGCAACCACTGACCAGCCAATGAAACTATATGGTGGCAAAGGTATATACGAAGGGATGCTGCGAATTACACCCGAAGGTATGAAAGGCTCTGGTGTATTAAAGTTAGGATTGGTTACCATTGCAAGTGACGAAATTATTTTTAATGAAGAAGGACTCGATGTTGCAAGGGGTATGTTCTCCGTTGCAGATGCTGAAGCCCCTGATAGGTTGCAGCTTAAAGCCACGGATGTCGCTCTAAAATATACTATGGCAACAGATAAGTGTGAATTTGAAACAGGAACCGAAGGGAAACCTCAAATTGTATTCCATGAACAAAAATATGTGACATCATTAGGTAAAGGTATCTACGATAAAAACACCAATGACGTTAAGCTTTTTGCTAAATCTAAAGAGGCCACCAAAAATTACTTCCTATCTACTGATGTTGTAATTGATAGTCTCACTTTTTATGCGCGTGAGAGTTATTTTAATTTTAATGAGCGCATGCTCCGAATTTCGGGTGTGCCCTTTATTAATGTAGCTGATGCAATGGTGGTTCCCGACAGCACCGCAGAAATCCTAATCAATCGAAATGGAAATATTCAGCCCATCGATAATGCTATTATTGTTGCAAATCGAGACTCAATGTATCACACCATCTATCAGGCAAAGGTGAATATATTCTCTTTATATAATTATGCAGCTTCTGGTCGATATGATTATATTAAAGTTGATGGTGAACAAATGTTTATCAACTTTGATCAAATTACCGTAAATAGTGATACCTCAACCTATGCGGTCGGTACTATTAATGAAATCCAAAAATTCTATATTACAGATCGAATATTGTTTGATGGGAAAGTGGAATTATTTGGTGATAAAGAATTTATGAAGTTCTCTGGAAAAGTTAGAATTCAATCTAAGAATCCTGTATTTGCCAATAAACCATTTGAATTCTCAGACTGGGTAGATCCAGAAAATATATTTATTCCTGTAACAGAAGCCAATATGGGTAAATTGGTATTAGGGGTGTATTTCAATAGTATATATCGAAACTTTAATTCCCGATTCTTACAAGAAAAGCAAGATATTAAAGATAAAGAAGTATTCTCAGCTAAGGGGTCACAGGTGGGTCTTACTTATGATAGGGATGCACAGGAATTCCGGATTGGTGTACGTGAAAAATTCAACTTAGAGCAGTATAGGGGTAATCAGGTCAGCCTAAATGATGTAACCAATTTAATTACTGCTGAAGGATTTTATGAATTTCCAGCCCAATTTACTTCCGGTTTATTGGATCTAAAAGTCTCTGGCCGATGGGCAGAGCAAGGTAAAAATAATATTACATCGAATATGCTTTGGGCATTTGATATGAAGCCAATGCCGAGAAAAGCTTTTGAAAACCTTGCTGACGGATTCTCTACGCTCTTTAATTTATCTCAAGATTTAGATTACGAAAATCGATTCCTGAGGGAATGTATTGCCGAAGTGCTGGATGAAAAAACGCCTGATGAAAAAAACATGAAGGATTTTCTTACTGAACTTGAAAATACCGGTATCGCATCGAATGTAGAACTCGCGAAACGAATGCCTTACTCAGTTGTGCTATCCGGCATTCAATATAAATTCAATGATAAACTCAAAACCTTATATTATGATGGTGAAACTGGCGTCATTGGTTTTGGTGGCAAAAAGGTCAATAAAATACTCAATACCTATATTGAATATGAGTTTGGTAAAGGCATGGCACAAGGTCGTGAAAATGACAAACTCAGAATGTATATCGAAATTGATGATATGAATTGGGTGTATTTTAGCATTTCGGGTGAAGTAATTCGTACTACTTCAACGGATTACAGTTATCAGGAAGTCGTGTCTTCTGAAGCTGATAAAGCGAAAGGTAAAGGCATACGTTGTGAAAAAGCAGAAGATGGAGAGGTAACAGAATTTATTCAGCAATACAAAACACGCTATGGCAAATAGTATTTCAGACCTATCGCTTTTGGCGACTCAGTTACAAAATGCTGTGCGCGAAACAGGGAATTGGATGCGTCTCGAGCGTAGACAATTTCAACGTGAAGTAACAGAACTTAAAGGACGAAACGATTTAGTATCGTACGTTGATAAGGAAGCTGAAAAACGACTCATGAATGCCTTGTCTGAGGCCTTGCCTGAAGCTGGATTTATAAATGAAGAGTCGGGCACTCGCAAAGCAGAACGCTTTCATTGGATTATTGACCCCCTTGACGGCACCACCAATTATATTCATGGTCTGCCCATTTATGCTGTAAGTGTTGCACTAACAGATAATAATGATATTCTGCTGGGTTGTGTTTATGACCCAGAGCATAATGAATTGTTCTTTGCACAAAAGGGTAAAGGCGCTTACCTGAATGGTACTCCCATCAACGTTTCTAAAACGCCGATGCTGAAAGATGGATTAATTGCTACCGGCTTTCCTTACAGTTATTTCAATCATATAGATGCTTATTTGGGTGCCCTAAAAGAAGTGTTGCTCAAGAGTAGGGGTATTCGTAGGCCGGGTGCCGCTGCTATAGATCTCGTCTGGACAGCCTGTGGTCGCTTCGATGCTTTTTACGAATCATGGCTCAATCCTTGGGATGTAGCAGCTGGCATATTGATTGTGCGCGAAGCTGGAGGAACCGTTACTTCCTTCAGCCTCAATAATGATTGTATTTCTGGACAAGAAATTCTCGCCACCAATGGCCAGATTCATGACGAATTGGCAGAAATCCTTCAAAAATATCCCGTGACCTGAAATTGGCACATTTATCCCTCTACCCTTCATCCAAATAGCAATTCTCTTTCAAGTTTCAGGGCTTTACAGCTGAGGCTTCAAAGGAATTAACTAATTTTGTTTCCTTATTATTGCGTGTTTAATCCTTTACTTAGCTAATTATGCTCGGATTTCTTTCCAAATTGTTCGGTTCTAAAAAAGACAAAGACGTTCGCGAACTGAACCCTTATATAGATAAAATCAATGCGCACTTCACTGCGTATGCTGTTTTAAGTGATGATGAACTCAGAGGGAGAACACTTGAATTTAAGGCCAGAATCAATACCTATCTTACGGATATAGACCAAGAAATCAAAGACTTGTGGTCACAGATCCATGCTAAAGAAGGCGATGATGATACCGACGAAAAAGAAAAACTCTTTGAAGTGCTGGATCGCCTCAAAAAAACGCGAAACAAAGAACTCGAAACGGTTTTGCTCGATATACTACCCGAAGCTTTCGCTGTTGTTAAGGAAACCGCAAGGCGCTGGACAGAAATCGGACATATGCATGTAACTGCAACCGATATGGACAGAGACCTTGCTGTAACCCTCAGCAATGTATCTATTGAGGGTGATAATGCGATATGGAAAAATACATGGATGGCAGCAGGCGCTGAAATCGAATGGAAAATGATTCATTATGATGTGCAGCTGATCGGTGGTATCGTTTTACATCAAGGTAAAATTTCTGAAATGGCAACCGGTGAAGGTAAAACACTTGTATCCACTTTGCCAGCATATCTCAATGCATTGGCAGGTACTGGTGTACATATCGTTACGGTTAATGATTATCTCGCAAAACGAGATTCAGAATGGAATGGCCCCCTTTTCCAATTTCATGGAATTACGGTAGATTGTATCGATAAACACGAACCCAATACCGAAGAAAGGAGGCAGGCCTACCTCGCTGATATCATTTATGGTACCAATAATGAGTTTGGATTCGATTACCTTAGAGATAACATGGTAACCCATCCGCAGCACCTCGTGCAAAGAGAACATCATTATGCGATTATTGATGAGGTTGATTCCGTATTAATTGATGAGGCTAGAACTCCTTTAATTATATCTGGGCCTGTGCCTCAAGGCAATAAACATGAGTTTCATCTCTGGAAACCCAGAATCGAAAAACTCGTCGCTGAACAGAAAAAGTTAACCAATACGCTCTTAAATGAAGCCAAAAAACGCATAGAAGCCGGCGATAATGAAAATGGTGGGCTCGCATTATATCGCGCTTACAAAGGATTGCCTAAATCTAAACCGCTCATTAAATACTTAAGTGAGACGGGTATTAAATCCATTATGCAGAAAACGGAAGCCGTTTATATGCAAGACAATTCAAAAAACATGTTCATCGTGGACGATGCTCTGTTTTTTACCATCGATGAAAAAAATAATCAAATAGACCTTACTGATAAAGGACGTGAACTCATTACGCAAGAAGGTGAAGATGCTGAATTGTTCGTCTTGCCTGACATCACTTCCGTTATGTCTGAAATTGAAGGAAACACAACCCTCACAGACCCCGAAAAATTAAAACTTAAAGATGAACATTCAAGGCAGTATTCTGAAAAATCAGAAAGACTACACTCTATTCATCAACTCCTTAAAGCATATACCCTTTTCGAAATTGATGTAGAGTATATCGTACAAGAAGGTAAAGTTAATATTGTAGATGAACAGACCGGAAGGGTACTCTCTGGACGTAGATATTCTGATGGCTTGCATCAGGCTATTGAAGCCAAAGAAAATGTAAAAGTGGAAGCAGCAACACAGACCTTTGCAACAGTTACTTTACAGAACTTCTTCAGAATGTACCATAAACTTTCTGGTATGACGGGTACAGCCGAAACTGAAGCAGCTGAGTTTTATCAGATTTACAAATTAGACGTGGTCGTGATTCCTACCCATCGTGCTATCGTTCGTAAAGATGCTGACGACTTGGTGTACAAAACCAAAAAAGAAAAGCTCGATGCAGTCATTCAAGAAATTGTAAAACTATCTGGTGAGAAACGGCCCGTATTGGTTGGTACAACATCAGTAGAAGTATCTGAATTATTGAGCCGTATGCTCAAGATGCGCAGTATACGTCACAACGTACTGAATGCGAAATTCCATCAAAGAGAAGCTGAAATTGTAGCCGAAGCTGGGCAGTCTGGCACCGTTACCATTGCCACCAATATGGCAGGTAGAGGTACCGACATTAAACTGGGTGCTGGTGTGAAAGATGCCGGTGGTTTAGCCATTATCGGTACCGAAAGACACGACTCAAGACGCGTAGATCGACAGTTGCGCGGACGTGCTGGGCGACAAGGTGACCCTGGGTCTTCTCAGTTCTTCGTGTCTCTCGAAGATGACCTCATGCGACTCTTCGGATCCGAACGTATCTCCAAATGGATGGACCGTATGGGCCTCAAAGAAGGTGAAGTCATTCAAAGCTCACTCATTTCTAATACCATTACAAACGCGCAAAAGAAAGTTGAAGAGAATAATTTCGGAATGCGTAAGCGATTGCTAGAGTATGACGATGTTATGAACTCGCAACGTGAAGTTATTTACCGTCGAAGACGCAATGCCCTCTTTGGCGATAAAATCCAAATTGACCTTGATAACATGATCTTTGATATGTGTCAGACGCTTGTTGAGCGCTGGCATAGTATGACGGATTCTGAAGGCCTCAGAATGGATGCTATTCGTAATCTCGCCATAGACCCCAAAATTACTGACCATGAAATGAGTGAGATGCAGTCAGAGCAACTTACTATTTTCTTGTACAATGAAGCAAAAGCTTACTATCAGCGCAAAAAGCAAGAGATGGAAGCTACTGTGTTTGAGGGTTTCAAACAACTCAAAGCTGACCACCCACAAGTAAATTTTGTGGAAATACGATTTACCGATGGTACACGTAGTATGCGCATCATGGTCGAAATGGAGGAGGTAATCAGCACCGAAGGCAAAAATATTAGCGACGAGTTTGAAAAAAATGTATCCCTCGCTGTGATTGACGATAAATGGAAAACACACCTTCGCGAAATGGATGAACTACGGCAATCGGTGCAAAATGCTGTATATGAACAAAAAGATCCGCTTCTCGTCTACAAATTTGAAGCATTCGAGCTTTTCCAACAAATGCTGAAAGAAGTGAATGGCCTCGTCGTTAGCTTCTTGTTTAAAGGCGAAATCTCATCTAAAGATCAACCCGCTGCTGTCAAAGCCCCTGAAGTAAAAAGAGATGATTTTTCGAGAATGAAAACCCGGCATGAAGAAGCCGCCAGACCTATCGCTATGCCCGATAACCAAGATGGTATGCCACAGCAACAAGAACAAGTGAAAAAAGAACCGGTCAGGGTTGGGCCCAAAACAGGCCCCAATGACCCTTGCCCTTGCGGTAGTGGTAAAAAATTTAAAAAATGTCACGGCGCATGAAAGTAATTATAGCCTTCTCACTGACTTGTGTACTGCTGCTTTTTTCTTGCAAATCTGAAAAAAACAAAGCACTTGCCTATAATGATCAAATCGTAATATTTCAGGTACAACTCATTACTGGCCTCGAAAAACTCTATGATCAAATACAAGCCAAACAGGTAGACTCTGCTACAATTCAGTATAATAACCTCAAAGGAAATGTTAAAAATTGGCTACAAGATGTTCAAAAAGTAGAGCCCGTTGCAGGTGGAGAGGTCATGAAAGAAAAAGTAACAGACCTACTTACTTTCTACGATGATTTATTCGCACAAGACTTCGCCGAATATTTTAAAATCCTGAATTCACCACAACCTGATAGCCTTGAGCTTCAAACCCTCTACACAAAAATTCAGTTTATGGAATTAATGGCGGTGCAATTAGAACGTGAACTCGGTGAAGCACAAGACTCCTTCATAACCCAATACGGAGTAAGTGTAAAGCGCCCCCCCAATGATGTCGAAGATGAAGCTACCACAGATTCTTTACTAACGAAATAGAAACCCTTGCCCTAACCTTAAGCACATAAATTGGGCCTAGCGGGTATGCGATTCCCCTAATGTAATAATCCTAAACATAATAATTTGGGCGTGCCCCCAACCCTCTATGCAGAGGTTCGGGGTCGGGTGCTACGGTGCAAGTCCTCTCCCGAATCGGCATACGCCTCTCGGGATGCGGGCTTTACCCTTCGCCCCCTCACGCTGACAAACCTAATGCCCGCTCAAACCTCAATTGCATCCCGATAGCAATTTTCGTAATTTTATACTTTACTGATAATGATGCGGTATTTACTGATCATATGCTGTTTTGTATGCTTGCCGGTATTCCTGCATGCCCAGCCTATGCCATTCTCAGCCGCCACTACACCCGATGTTCGCAAAGGTCGAGAATGGGTGAAAACAGAAACCAAACATTTTGACGTCTGGTTTAATCCTTCCGATCGTGCATTAGGTGAACAAGCGGCAAGATATGCAGAATTTCATATGCAAGATCTGTGTCACTCACTAGATTATCAGCCTAAATCACGGTTTGTACTGCATGTCTATCCTTCGCCTGAATTATTCTGGCACTCCCCTGATTTTATTTTGCCTGATGGCCTCGCGCAAGGTGGCATGACTCGGCTCGATGGCAATGCTGCTGCCGTCTACTATCAGGCCGGGCAACAAAATTTATATCGAAATGTACGAGAA
>Ga0247843_1005624_pt1 | contig 17244 bp, 15 predicted proteins | sample LaCruzMarch2017__FD_192420 | JGI IMG/M metagenome (GOLD analysis project Ga0247843, IMG submission 192420) | Freshwater microbial communities from meromictic Lake La Cruz, Castile-La Mancha, Spain - LaCruzMarch2017_8m | ecosystem: Environmental > Aquatic > Freshwater > Lake | place: Spain... | reverse complement strand
CAGATGTTCGGACAAGTTATGGCAGGTGTAATTGATCGGGGTGCTGATCAGGTATTCTATGTATTTTTTCTTCGTTATCATGCCAGATAACATACACTACTTTTTTCAGGGGAGCGAAAGTCCTAAAGCTGTATTGCCCACCATATTCTTGGATATTATGGTGTTGGAGGGAGTGTAAAATTGGTAAGAAGTGAAAGTACGCAATATTATTGATGAAAAATCGAATAAAATTCAATCACAAGGCATTTCTCCAAAAATTTTAGGTAAACAAACATGCAATTAAAAGAAGCTATCTGGCACGGTATCCAAAAAAGCGAGAAAACCTCAGGTATAAACTCAGCTAAAGTAAAGCATCGCGCAACAGAATTACTGATAGATAATCATCTCGAGGAAACGGCTGAAAACGTTTTAGGTATTTATTCAAAAGTCATCAATCATGGCTATGGAACATTTAACAACAATACTCTTCTCTACCAATTTCCGTTGTTATTGAAGCAATATTTAGATAATACATTGAATTTTATAAAATTTAGCCAAGATGCAACTGATCTAATCGCTTCCAAAATGAGTAGTTCATTTTTTGCAACAGGCGGATATGCTCTTTTTTTAAGATACTCAACAAACCAAAATACAGACTGGTTGCTAATTGTTATGCTAAAGCTTAAGGCGGGGGCTACTGTTGACGAAATAACGCAAAATCTTAGCAAAGCTGTTTATTTCGATATTAGCCATTTGCATGAGGCAGCTCGTATTGATTTAAACAAATGGAAATCCAATACTCAACCATATCTTTCGTTTATTAAAAAAAGCAAAGGCGGCGAAGATGTTACCAAATATTTTCGTGAAGCTTTGGGTTGCACTGAATACACGGACTCAAAGCACAATACCAAAGAAGTTATTCGCGCTGTGGATGATTTTTGTAATACTCAAGCCTGGACAGGTGAACGCCGAAACGACGTGAGAAGAAAAACCTATGAATATTGCGAAACAAAAAATAAGGAAGAAGAACCGATAAACCTCACTGCATTATCAGCATATATCTTTGATCAAGAACCTATGGCTTTTGCAGAGTTTGTTCGAGAAAATAATTATGAAGTAAGTGATATTTTTAAGCCCCACAAAGACACTTATAACCGACTTCATCGTATTCACGCCAAAGTTGGAAACATAAAAATAAGCTTCGATATAGAAGACGTAATTCAACAGCGAGTGGATTATGATGCTGATCATAATTGCTTGATTATTAATAATGTTAATCAAGAATTAATTGACCAAATTACTAAGGCAAAAACCTAGTGAACCAGTTACCTGAAAATGCGCTTGATTTAGCTATTCTGCTGTATAAAAACACGCAGCATATCAATGTCAGTGATCGTCAAATTGAAATTAAACTTGGAGATAATTTTGATTTTGGTGCGGTTTTATCTGCGCTCGAAACTAAAGGTATTTTAATTGCAGACAATCAAACTACCCGTTGCATTGAATTTCAGCTCCCAAATAAATTTTTTCTTTCTTTTGAAAAGTTAATTAGTACGAGTGAAAGAAGGGTTTCAAATCCTGGCGTTTTTTATTTAGCGGATTCTGATTTTTTCTATCAAGGTAATCGTGAAACAGCTCCCGATTTTATAAAGAATTATCTAAACGTAGTCCTTTTTTACGAACGACTAAGGGAAATAGCTAATCATGAAGGTGGTGTAGGTAGTGCAAAGACATTAATCTTTATCCAAAAAGAGAAACTTGAAATAACACCAGATTACGAGAAAGAAGATTTACAAGAGCTATCAAACCTTGATGGTTTTATAAAGTTTCTTTCAGATGACCTCCACAAAGAACAAAAACTAACGATTATCCGTACTGTTCTATTGGATATGTTCAAAGATCGGAAAACGGTGCCATTTTCATCTTTATTATTGAGTTTTAAGGATTTTTTAGAAAAAATAAATAATACTTATGAACTTTACGTTTCTGAGTTTTCTTTCCAAAAGGTTAAAGCAGAAATCGAAAAGGAAAAATTGGATGCAACAATCAAGCTAAATAAAACTTTTTCTGATGTTCAGAATCAGCTTCTTGCTGTACCAGCCGCATTAATTTTGGTTAGTGGGCAAATGGTTAATGACGGCGGCGGTTGGGCGACTAAAAATATTTCAATATGGCTTGGCTCTTTAATATTTGCGGCATTTATGACGCTTTTGATTAGAAACCAAAGGCATACACTCATTGCCGTCAAACAAGAAATTGACCAACAATGGCAGCAAATAAAAAACAAACACCATGATGTTGCAGACCGTTTTGAAAATTCTTATAAAGAGCTAGATATTCGTTATAAACATCAAAAATTGCTAATTTCTTTTGTAAGTCTTTTAGTAGCTATAGTTTTAGGGGCATCAACCCTTACGCTTTTGTTCTACTCTGTTTCCATAGATTTATTAATGACGTCTATGTTATGTGGATGTGCATTTGCTCTAGTTGTTCTGTCTGTAAGCTGGATTTATCGGGTATTCAAAGAAATTTATGATAAGAAAAAGTAAATCATAAACGATGTGTAAGTAGGGTGGGCAGCGCTTTTCTGCCCACCAATCATGCCGCAAAAGGTGGGCAGAAAAGCGTTGCCCACCCTACCAAAACCACAAACCACAAACCGCTTAAACCATGTCCAATTACCGCCGCGCTAACACCCAAGGGGCGTGTTATTTCTTTACGGTTGTGACGTTCCGCCGCCAACCGATTTTGTGTGATGAAGCCGTGCGGGTGGCTTTGCGGGATTCGATCAGCTCTGTGCGCGAGCAAAAACCGTTCACCATTGATGCGTGGGTGTTGTTGCCCGACCACTTGCATTCGACTGCATGGATGCAGGAGGTAGAGCAACGCAGGAGCAGTTGCCGAGCATTTGGACGTTGCCCGAAGGCGATGCCGATTTTTCTAGCCGTTGGGGTTTGATTAAACGCCAAGTCAGCATCCAATGTCGGGAGCATTACCGCCGCGCCGATTGGCTGAACGCGTCCAAACGTAAACATCGGGAATCTACGCTCTGGCAACGCCGCTTTTGGGAACACCAAATCCGTGACGAATGCGACTTTAACCGTCACGCCGATTATCTGCATTACAACCCGGTCAAACACGGTTATTGCCAACAAGTTGCCGATTGGCCTTATTCAACTTTCCATCGTTATGTGGCTGAGGGTGTTTATCCGTTGGCTTGGGCGGGTGTGGCGGATGGCTTGGAGGTTGTTAGCACTGGGGAATAATTTTGTATGAACGCGAATGATGCGCCTCCTATCGTCGGCACATCCTATATGCTGGACAAATCTGTGGGTGGGCAACGCTTTTTTGCCTTTATGCCCTTTGGGTACACCAAACATGTCACAAATGGTGGGCAGAAAAGCGTTGCTCACCACATTACTTCATTACTGGAAGCTGGAGCTTCCAAGACTGCATTCCCAAGCTTGAGCTTGGGAACGAGAGTACTCCCGATTTAATCGACTACTGTTTGGCGATGTTATCAGACCTATTAAAAATTAAGGTAGGAATAATCGTAGGGCACGCTGTGCGTACCTTTTTATGACGGTACGTGCATTAAGGCACTATCCATTTCGGTACGGTTTTTTTAATCAGCCAGGTTACTGGCATAAACAGCAGCATGATGGCGGTGACGTAAATGACGGCATAAAGGTTGACCAGTAGCGGGTCGGTGGGGAAATAGCCGAGTTTGTAGATGACTTTAACATCAATAAAAAACAGGCAGAGGCCGTTTAAACCGAGATAAATTAAGGTGTTTTTGCCGATAAAGTCGAGTACGAAAAATTTGGGGTTTAGCAAGCGGGTTAAAAACAGCATAGTGGCAATCCCCGCTAAGGCGGTGGTGATAAACCACAGGTAATTGCCGTGTGAGCCTGCGTTCATTAAAACAATGGCGTGTTTATCCAGAAACGGCCCTTGGTTGAGGTTGAAGGTGGCAAACAATAAGCCGCCGCAGACCAGTAAGCCGAGGGTATCGGCGCGGCGTTGGGTGGGAATCATCAGCCAGTCTTTAGCGCAATAGCCGAGCAGATAAAATCCGCCTGCGGTAAAGGCTTCGTTGATGAACCAAAAATTACTGGGCAGATGCGTGAATGCGCTGATTGCCGCTGCGTTGTCGGTTAATAGCCAGCCGATCAGGAAAAATACTAGCGCGTACAGTAAGGCTCTGGTTTTGCTGGTGAACGGGGCGATTTTGGCGACGCAGGCAATGAGCAGTTCTAAGCTGAATAGGCAAACTAAAAACCAGGTTACCCAGTTTAATTTCGGTTGGCCTGCGGCGTAGGCGGTGAGTTTTTCTAGTACCGCTGGCACGGTGAATTTATCTAATACGATAAAAAACGGGATGGCTATCAGGCCAAAAAATAACGTCGGCATGATGCGGGTTTTGAATTTATTGGCAAATATCCGCCAAATTGGCGCGGCATCGGTTTTCCAAAATATGCCTGCCAAGAAGAAAAACAACGGTACGTGGAAGGCGTAAATAAGTTTTAGCTCTAAAAAAATCGCGCTTGCGCCTGCGTAATAGAGTTTTTCGATGAAGTGTCCGTAATACACCAAAAACATGCCGATGGCTTTGCTTGCGTCTAGGTAGTCTATGCGTTTCATGGGGGTATCCGTTGTTGGTTTTTTTAAAGTTACAACGCCTAAAGAATTCTTACGAAACAACTTGTACACAAGGATATTACCGAATGCTTAGACCTGTCAGGTTTTTAAAACCTGACAGGTCTTAAGGAAGCGCTGAACTAATTGATTCCGATCATGCTTCGACAAGCTCAGCACGAACGGAATCAATTAGTTACCGTTCGGCCTGAGCTTGTCGAAGGCTTTGTTCAGCGTTTCCTTAAGTGACGAAGTTGATTTATGCTCATTACTAAAAAGTAGGATGTTGGGTGACAACAGGAAAACCATCATTAGTTTGATGGGCTTCCAATCGTCAGCCTTTATGCCCCTCACTGCCATTAAGTTAAGGGAAAAAATTAATATTCAGAATATTAGATTGACGCTCGTTCCCAAGCTCCAGCTTGGGAATGCCGTTTCGGAAGCTCTAGCTTCCCGTATTATCGAAGCTAGAGCTTCTCGAACTTGAATTCCCAAGCTGGAGCTTGGGAACTAGCGCTCTATCTTATTGAAACTAAAATATAAATCCTTAACTTAATGGCAGTGCTTTATGCCCTTGGGTACATCCTACTAACGGTCATTTTCCCTGCATTTATAAATTGATACCGTTTAACAAAGCAAATTGTGCCAATCAATCACCAGCCACCAACACAACTAAGCCATAAGCAGGAATAGTAAAACGTACGCTGTTGTTTTCTGCTGCCAACGGCTCTTCCACTATCCGCACTTGTTCGTCAATTTCGTTATTGGCTGTTGGCGAGGCTGCCGATAGGCGCAATAGCCGCCATGTTTGTTTGCCGTTTTGGGCGGGAAACTGCACGTTGATGGTTTTCGCTTCGGCGTTGCTATTGACGGCGGCTAAGCCCCAGCCTGCGCTGTTATGGTAGGCGTTTAGGGTGATGGCGTTTTCGGTGCTGTCGGCGCTGGTGAGTTTATGGACATCGGCGGGTAATAGGCGGTTGAGCATGGTCATTGCCAAGCCTGTTGGGCGCAAACGTGGGGTGGCGGCTAAGTCCCGGCTTATGCCCCAGAGTTTTACCAATTGTTGCGGTTGGCCTTGCCCGACAAAGGCATCGTATTGCGCCAAGGTGTATAGGCATTGTTTGCTAATGCCCATAGCTTGTGCGGTTAATAAGCGTTTTGCCAAGGCTGCACCTGCGGCTGCGCTGGTGGTGGCGCGGTCGCGGCTTGCGGAGGTGGCATTGCCAGACGTGGTGTGCAGATTGACTTCGTAGACCAGCAGTTCTTTATTTTTTGCTTTGGCGGCGGCGAGGGTTTCGGTGAAATAATCATCTTGTTGGAATAATTTCGCCAAAATATCGTCGTCTTCATTCAGTGCAAACAAGAAATACGGCGCAATTGCCAAACCGTGGGCGTTGTCGACTGCATTCAGGTATTTCGCCGATAACCACGGATTGACGTATTGCCCGTTAACAACTGGATGGATGGCGGGGTGTTGGTTTGCGCCACTGAGTAAGTGTTGGAAAGCGCGGGTAGCGGCTTCGCCGTGGGCATCGTAATGGGGAATGCTGGCGGGGCGGAATACGGCGTTCCAATTTTCGTTACCGAATTCGACGACCACTTCTTTAAAGCCCAGTGCGTCGATTTGTTGGCGTAGGTATGCACCGAATTGCTGGATTTCGTCATCACTCCAAGTCGGCGGCAAAATCAGCCACGGTTGTGCGCCGACGCTTTGCGCCAATTGTAAAAATTCATTAAGGCCATAGCCGAAGCTGCTTTCCTGACCTGGTCGGTATCGGCTACTGCGGCGGGCAAAGGCATCGGCGGTGCGGTTGGTGAAGGTGTCGCCCAACTGGCCTTGCCAATCGCGCAAATAACCGGGTTGCAAGGCTTTTAAGGCGGCAACCACTTCGGGTCGGAATGCGCCGCTGCCTTCGGCGCGTAATTCGACATCATCCAACAATACCCCGCCCTCACCTTCGGCAACAAAACTTAACGCCAAGGTGGCGGCTGAGCCAATATCTTTCGCTTGAAAATGGCGTTCGATGCGTTGCCAAGTAGCGGTCGGCTGGATAGTTTCCTGAAAAAATGCCGGACTGCCATTGATTCGCTGGAATTTAACGGTGAGTTTTGCCCCCGCCACGGTTTGTTTCTGCCAAAAGCGTAAAGTCCAGCTGCCGTTTATCGGCAACAACTTGCCTGCCCTGTCGCCAATGCCATCAAGATAAGAGAAGGCTTCTACGGGCTTTCCGGTTTGCGGCTGTAATTGCAAGGCGCGTTGGCCTGGGCTTTCTGGGGGATGGTCGCTGCTGACGCTAAGTTGTCCCGGCAAGGGATTTTTGCTGAACCACCATTGGGCAGGCAAATCGCGGTCGTTATTGCGGCTTATGCTGACGGCATCACCGGGTTGTAATGCGGGCGCGTGTTCGACAACGATAAATTCTGGCAATTGGTTTTTGCCGCTGGCTTTTGAGTCGAACAGCACGCCTTGTTTACCCGCTTCGCGTCCGCTGCGGACATCGTAATGTGCGCCAGCCCAAAAGCCATCGGGGCGTTTTGTCCACGCGGTATCGTCGCTAAAACTCAGGCTATCTGCGCTTTTAACGATTACGATTGCCCGATCAATGATGCCTTCAAACCCGGGATTTTTAAGCACATTCGCCGATAATTGCGCCGCGCCCCAGGCCGTCCATTCGCCTAAATTTACCCCCAAACGCGGGACGTTGCTGATGGTGGCTTGTGGCTGGACTTGGAAATGCAGTTCAGCGCCAGAGTGCGCGGCGGCTGTCCAGAAGATGGCGAGGAAAATAAGAATGTGGCGTGGCAGCATTGGCAGAAATACCTAGGCGATTGAGGCTGCCGCTATGGTAAAGCAGGTGCTGATAATGTCTCAAACAAATCAGCTGGATTTTGTCTGTCATTTCGGCAAATTTTACCCATAGAAATCGGCTGAAATCAGTATTTATTTAAAAATCAAATACTCGCAATAAAAGAAAGTCGTGATTACATATTGTAGCTAGTTACCACCAATATAATGCGTTAGCCTCTTGGGGCAATTTCAACTTTTCAGGAAAATATCATGGCTACTATCCCTAAAGCTGCTGAAGTTAATGGCGCTATTGTTACTAAGGAATCGCTGAACTAATCGATTCCGACCATGCTTCGACAGGCTCAGCACGAACGGAATCAATTAGTTACCGTTCGGACTGAGCCTGCCGAAGGCTTTGTTAAGCGATTCCCTAATAAACCAATAGCAAAAAAGAGCCGTTCACGCTTCGACTAGCTCAGCACGAACGGCTCTTTTTGCTTATATCAACTGGGATTTAAGAGTATTACAGCAATTGGGTGGTTATGAAATGCTGTCTATCCGGCTAACCACTTCCATTGATGCTAATTCCAAACCTTGTTTGTAATAGTGGCTGGCTTGGTCTTTATCGCCTTCAACAAAGGATAAGTCGCCCAATAATTGATAAGCTTGCACGGTTGCTTCAATGGCAATGCTTTTGAGCAGATACTCTTTGGCTTTGCCGTTGTCGCCATTTTTACCGCAGAGTTTGCCTAGAACCATCAGTAAAACTGCATCTTTGGCGTATAAATCTAACCAACGTTCTGCCATTTCAAACTGTGCCAGCGGATTTTCTGACTGCACACTGCCGTATAAAACCAATAAGGTCACATTCCAATTTGCCGATAAGGCGGTGGCTAATTCGGTTTCTATTTGCCCGCCAACGCCAGCACTAATCATGGCAGCAAAATAGATAGCGGCGATACCGGGCATTTTCTTGATGTACGCAGGAATTTGCGCCCATAAATCGGTAATAACCGAAACATCACCTGCTTCCGCCGCTTGTTTAAGCAATTTGCTGAAAGTTTCGGTTTCCAATAGTTTAATTTCCGCTTCCATCATCACTTTATTGGTGTGCAAGGATGGCAATAATTTGCGGACGCCTTCCCAGTCACCTAGATGTTTATAGGTTTGATGCAATAATTTTAAAACGCTGGCATGGCTAGGTTGAATGGAATGCAACTTGGTTAAGGTTTCCAAGGCTTCCCCGAATTGGTTGCCTGATAAATGCAATTCCGCTTGGGTTAAGCCGATGGCAACATCAGAGCCAGAGGATTGGTCGGCGGCTTTTTTAAGATATTCATCGCGCTTGTCGAAAGCACCGCGTGATTGTGCGGCACGGGCGGCAGTCAAATAATGCAATAACGGCGAGCCACTGTGGGAAGCATGTCGTATCAAGACGCTTTCGGCTTTCTCAAAATTACCTTCTGCGGAATCGACCAAACCAGCGATGAGCGCTTGTTGGGAACGGTTAAATTTGACGTTTTTGCCACGGCGTTTCATTTGCCCCGGCAAACGGATCAACCAGCCAAAGCCTCTGAAGAAAAAATACAGGAAGAAAAAACTAAAGATTAAAAAGGTGGCGTAAACCGCCAAGGTGGTTTCAAACGACCAATGGCCTATGCCAATAATGACATAACCAGGGGTATCAAAGCCTTCCAACCAACTATGGACAAAAATTGCAAACCCGGCTGTTACGGCTAGGGCGATAAAAAAATAGAGTATTTTTTTCATTATCAATAGCCTTTATTCAGCTGCTGGCTCTGCTTCGGCAGGCTTTTCTGTCGGCAAAGGTGCTGTCGTTGGTTTTTCTATCACTTGTACGACGGGAGCTGCTGGCGGAGTAACTGCTGCCGCTGGCGCAGGTTTGTTTGGCTCGATGGCTTTATCGGTTTCTATTCTTAGCTTGGTGATGTCTTTAAGCATTTTTAACGACAAACTAATATCAGGAAACTGGCTGCGGATTTTAATTGCCGCTAAGCGTTCTAGTTCTGCGACAACATTTTTGCTGACATCATTGCTATTAAAATGTAGGCCTATCCAATGCTTGGTATCTTCCAAGCTGGCATGGTAAAGCGGCTCGTTATGTTGCACTAAGGCGATTTTTACCATCTCTAATTTGACGCGCAGTTGCTCGCGGATAAATAAGGCTTGCTCTGGAGTTAAGATTTGGTCAATAGCTTGATCGGTATGGCGAATAGTAACGATGCCTTCCAAGGCTTTTTCCGCGGTATCAAGCAGACCTTCGCCTTCTGGCTCGCCTTCTTCTGTGGTAGGTGCAGCTTTTGGTGTTTCTGCGACTGGCGTTTCTGCCGTCGGCGACAAGGCTTTTCCGGAATAAGGCAAAATTAATTCCAATTTGTCTACTTCGCTTGCCAAGCTATCAAGGCTGGCGTACATGCCGACCACGTCGGGGATAACCACGCTGCGTAATAGGCCGATTTCTTTGACGATTTGTTCGCGCACTTTAAAGGCTGCGGCATCACCACTTTCGCGTAGGCGTTGGTCGGCGGCTTCTAAGGCTTCACGGGTGGTGTTGACATCGCCGATGAGATACAGCCTTTCATTGGCGACGCTTAATAGATATTCAGCATCAGCAACCAACCAATCGCCACGGGTTTTGCCTAATTGCCGTTGAATGAAAGTTATGGATTCGTTGAGGTCGTTACGGGTGTTTTCTAACTTTTGGTTGTGTAACGAGGAAAAGTCCGCGAGGGTTTTGGTGAAATGGGTATCTTTTCCAGCAATGTCGGCTTCCAATGCCGCTAATTGCGATTGAATGGCGGTCAATTGGTTTTGATAATCGCCAATTTGTTTGTTTAACGCCCCCTTTACTTCGCCGCCTAAGCCTTCTTGACGATCGCGTAATTGGCTAAACAGATAAAAACCAGCACCTGCCAAACTAATAACAATAAGGAAAATAATCCCAATCCAGAGTCCATTATGTGACCGACGGGGTTTTTTGCTTGTCCCCACTTGTTGTTCTTGTTGCTCAGCCAATTCTGTCACCCTATTTCCCCTATTATAGTTTTTACTTCATCAACAATTGCCGCATCTGCTGGCGCTTTGGCAACAGCAATACGTTTGAAACCTTTTTCGCTTGCGATTTGTTTTAGCCTATCGCTAATCACCACTAACGGCACTGCCAATAGCTGCTGATGATATTGTTCATCAATCATCATTAATAAATTCTGCAACGCTTCACCACTGGTGGCGGTTACCACATGCAACTGGCCTGCCGCTAACAGTGCCTGCACTGAGGAACAATCCTGTGTTGGTAGGCAGCGTTTATAAACATCCAGATATTCTGTCAATGCGCCGCGCTGCTGCAAGACATTCGCCAATTCATCCCTGCCACCTTCGCCACGCACCAGCAAAATATGTTGGCCTTTAACTTGTTGCATGACTGGCATTGTCAATAAGGCTTCGCTGTTATATGGCGGTAACGGCGTTAAATCCACGCGTATTTGCGCTTGTTGCAGGGCGGCAGCGGTCGCTAATCCGATTGCCGCAACCGCTGCGGAACGGGGATTTATTTTGCCACCATTCGCTTGCACCGCAAAATTTACCGCATTGGCACTAATAAAAACAAGCCATTGAAATTTATCTACTGTTGCCAGTTTAGCTCGGATTGCATCGGTGTTTTCGAGTGCAGTAATTACTAAACTTGGCAAACGGATGGCTTCCGCACCTTGCTCAACTAGTAAACGACTTAAGTTTTCAGCCTGATGGGCAGGCCGCGTCACTAAAACACGGACAGCATCGGGCATGGCGTTCAAGCAAATAACGCCTGTAAAATTTTGTCCGCGCCTTGGCTGAGCAAGTCTTCCGCAATTGCCGTACCTATGGCTTCCGCTTGGTCTTGTGAACCCGATTTTTCGCTACGGTACAGTACCGTACCGTCTGGGCTACCAACTAAACCGCGCATCGACAACTGCCCGTCTTGCCATTGGGCAAAACCAGCTATCGGCACTTGGCAGCCACCATTTAGGCGAGCATTCATTGCCCGTTCGGCAGCGACACAATAGCCTGTTTGGGTATCGTGCAAGCTAGCCAACATCGCGTTAATTTCGGCATCGTCAGTCCGGCATTCTATGCCAATAGCGCCCTGCCCGATTGCTGGCAAACTGATGTCAGTAGACAAGCATTCGCTAATCCGATCTGCCATACCTAAACGGATTAAACCCGCCGCCGCCAAAATGATGGCATCGTATTCGCCATTATCTAGCTTTGCCAAGCGGGTATTGACGTTGCCACGCAGCGGGATAATTTCCGCATCTGGAAGTAATTCTTTAATCTGGCATTGCCGACGTAAACTGGATGTGCCAATTTTGGCATTGGCGGGTAAATCTTTAAACGCGGCGTATTGATTAGAAACGAAGGCATCGCGCGGATCTTCGCGGGTTAAAATCGCCGACAAATGCAAACCTTCAGGAAAATCCACTGGTACATCTTTCATGGAATGCACGGCAATATCGGCGATACCTTCCAACATGCCTTGCTCCAGTTCTTTTACAAACAGGCCTTTACCGCCAATTTTGGCTAAAGGTGCATCAAGGATTTTGTCGCCACGGGTTACCATTTTCACCAATTCCGTTTGCAAACCAGGAAACACCGCCTGTAAACGTTGGGCAACATATTCTGCCTGCCACACCGCTAATGGGCTTTGGCGGGTGGCGATACGGATAATATTCTTAGCCAAACAATTCCCACTTCTTGAAAATAAATTGCGGTATTGTACCCTTATTTATGGCAATGGCATCTTGTTAGCTTTAATTTTTCCTGCTGATGAGGTTATTGTTTTGACTTCAACCAAGCAACTGGTATTAGATAGACTTCTTTAGCAGTTTTTAAAACGCCCGTTTTACCCCAGCTACCCAAACACGCATCAGACAACGGATAACACAACCTGTGCAAACTCAACAACAAATAGAAGAACTGAAAACCATCGTCCAAACCTTATTGGATGAAGCCAAACAACAAGGCGCATCTGCCGCCGAAGCAGGTTTAAGCCGTGAAGATGGCTTATCGGTAAGCGCCCGCCTTGGCGAGGTTGAAAGCATCGAACACCACTGTGACCAAGGTTTGGGTATCACGGTGTTTTTTGGCAAACGAAAAGGCTCAGCCAGCACCAATGATTGGTCCGCAGCATCCATAAAAGAAACCGTCAGCGCCGCTTGTAGCATTGCCCGATACACCAGCGAAGACGACTATGCAGGTCTGCCGGATAAAGACTGGCTGGCTACGGAATTCCCCGATTTGCAGGTTTATCACCCGTGGTCAATTGATGCCAATGCCGCCATTGATTTAGCGATTACTTGTGAAGATGCCGCGCGTTCATTCCATGCCGACATCAGCAATTCCGAAGGGGCTTCAGTCAACACCCACCAAGGCATCCGCGTATTGGGCAATAGCTTAGGATTTCTGCAAGGTTATGCCAGCACCCGGCATTCGCTGAGTTGCTCAGTACTCGCCCAACGTGGCGACAGTATGCAACGCGACTACTGGTACACCGTCGCGAGAAATGCCAATGATTTAGAAGCGGCAGTAGCGGTTGGTAAAAAAGCCGCCGAACGCACCCTGAGACGTTTGCAAGCCCGCAGCCTTAGCACTCGACAATGTCCGGTATTATTCGCCGCAGAAATTGCCCCAAGTTTGTTAGGTTCATTTATCGGCGCGATTAGTGGTGGCAATTTATACCGCAAATCTTCCTTTTTATTGGATGCGCTGGATACCCAAATTTTTCCAGAATTTATTCACATTCATGAACAACCGCATATCGTCGGTGCTTTAGGCAGTGCCGCTTATGATGCCGAAGGGGTTGCTACCCGTAGCCGCGATTTAGTCACCGATGGCGTGTTACGTAGTTATGTTTTAGGCAGCTACGCGGCTCGGAAATTGGGATTGCAAAGCACGGGCAATGCAGGTGGCGTACATAATCTGACCTTAACACCGGGCAATGATGATTTTCAGGCGTTGCTGAAAAAAATGGACACAGGCTTGTTAGTCACCGAATTGATGGGGCAAGGCGTGAATATGGTCACAGGCGATTACTCGCGCGGGGCGGCGGGTTTTTGGGTGGAAGGTGGTGAAATCCAATTCCCTGTTGAAGAAATCACCATTGCGGGAAATTTAAAGACTTTATTCAAAACCATCGTGGCAGTCGGCAACGATGTTGAGTACCGTGGCAACAGCCGCACTGGCTCAATTTTAGTTGAACAAATGTCGATTGCGGGGGAGTAATCGCCTGCTCCACAAGGTTTTTACCGCTGATTAGCAACCAGCGGTATTAGCAAACTTATCAGCACGGGCCCGCAGTTTTTTATTTAGAAATAGTAATGCTAGGTGCGCCTTGCTGGGATAATTCAGTCACAGTCATCTGGAAAACCTGATACAACAAACGGAAGCCTTCGCGGTTCCATTGGTAGCCAGCATCTGGTTTGAGAGCGTAGTAACTGCCGCTAAACTTCACACTCAGATCAGCCTTATCCGGTTCTGTTGGCGATAACAGAATCCCTAGTGTTTCTGCTGGGTTTTCTTTCACCTCAGGTGTCAGCGGGTTTCTTGGCACACTGTATTCCTGCTGTTCAGTAATGCCTTGGCCGATAAAATTCAAGACATTATGAAAGCTCCGCAAACGCAGCGCACCGTGCAACGGCAATTCGCCAAAGGGATAGCCCGCACGAATATCAACCAAAACTTCATTGACGGGCAGATTATCTGACTCTTGCTGCAATGCTTGGCGTTCAGCATTACTCAATGTGCTTGGATCATAATTGCTTACTATAATATGCCCGGTTACCCGCTTACTGAGGGTAATTTGCTGGCGAGCTGCGTCAAAATTTACCGCGAACTCCCGTTGTAATTCCGCTAAATCGCTTGCAGATAATGACGTCGCAGGTAATGTCCAGTTTCTATCAAACAACAACGTTTTTACATGCAAGGCATGATGGTCTTGTATTGCCGACAAATGTAATACCGCTTGCCTGAATAAGCGATAACCTTGCCTATCTGCGGGATTATTTTGGTAAATGCTTTCTTGGTTGCCCTTGGTAATCCGCAATTGGTCGATTAATAACCGTAAAATCAAATCAATATCTGTCCCTTGCCTTAGTAACATCGTCAATTTGCTTTCTTGTAATGGTGTTAACAAGCGGCGGGTAAATTCTTCCCCTTCCATGGGGACAATACTAATCGTGGGGTTTTCTGAGATTGAACCGCCAAATGTCGGCACTATCGATGAACCAGAATTGCCTGTAAAAGCGGGTGTCGCCCCTGCGCTCATCTGGAAATTAAAGGTCGCGGCAATATTAGAAATGCCGGTAAAGTGCATCGGTTGATGTTGTTGGGCGCGGGCGATGTTAAGCAGTAATTGTTTAGATAGTGATTCGGTAATCGACTTGTCGTAGGAAATGACCGCATCATCTAATAATGCGGGCGAGGATATGCAGGCGGGCAACATTGCCAATAATGGCAGCAGTAGCAACAAACGGCAGTGTGTGCCTAGTGAAATCCTTAACATCATTGCACGGTTGCTCGTTAAGTGTGAAAGCGCGTCTGGTGACTATTCTTTGCCGGAAACAAAAGGCACAAAGGTTACTGGTTCTAATAACTCAGTTTTATAGCCATCGGCGGTGCGGGTAATCCGTTGTAAAGTCTGTTCGCTACCTTGTTTGCCAACCGGAATTATCATCACACCGCCTTCCGCCAATTGCGCCAATAAGGTTCTTGGTATTTCTAACGGGGCGGCTGATACCAATATACCGTCATAAGGGGCATGATCTTGCCAGCCATTACTGCCATCACTGTACAAATAATGGATATTTTTCAGTTTTAAATCCCATAAATGGTCTTTGGCCTTTTTAAACAAGGGCAATATTCTTTCCACGGTATAAACGTGCTCTACCAATTTCGCCAAAACAGCCGTTTGATAACCACAGCCTGTACCAATTTCCAGTACTTTCGTTAAAGGCCCGGATGCCAATAATAGCTCTGTCATTTTGGCGACAATATAAGGTTGGGAAATGGTTTGGTTGTAGCCTATGGGTAAGGAGCTGTCTTCATAAGCCCTACTTGCCAGCGCCTCATCGACAAAGATGTGTCTGGGGATTTCGCGCATGGCTGCCAAAACCCGTGTATTGCTGATGCCTTGTTCTGAGAGGCGTTTGGTCATGCGCTCACGGGTACGTGGTGAGGTCATGCCTATGCCTTGCAAATGCGGATCCATCAAGCGCCTCCTTTTGGTAACCAACGGGTCAATTCATCTAAGCGTCCGTACCAAGTCAAATCGACTTGTAACGGGGTAACCGATACATAATTGCTGTTTATTGCATAAAAATCCGTGCCCGGCCCAGCATCTTGCTCTGCCCCTGGCGGCCCTACCCAGTAAATAATCCGTCCACGCGGGTCTTGGCTTTTCACCACAGGTTCTGACTTATGCCGCTGTCCTAGACGGGTAGCTTGATAGCCTTTTAACTCGGCAATCGGCACATCAGGCACATTGACATTAAGGATAGTATCTTTTGGTAAAGGCTGGACTAATAATTGCTTAAGCAAGGTAACAGCAACATGGGCAGCGGTTTCAAAATGAGAAGGGTTGCTGCTGGCTAAGGAGATGGCAACGGCAGGCAATCCTAAAAATCGGCCTTCGGTTGCAGCGGCGACTGTACCTGAATACAAAACGTCATCGCCTAAATTAGCACCGTGATTTATGCCTGCAAAAACCATGTCTGGTTCATTTTGTAACAAGCCGGTTATCGCCAAATGCACGCAATCGGTCGGTGTGCCATCCACTTTAATAAATCCGTTTTCACAACTATGAGCGCGTAACGGCATTTCTAAGGTCAATGAGTTGCTAGCAGCACTGCGGTTTCTATCAGGAGCTACTACAGATAGCTCGGCATGTGGACGTAAAGCTTGCACAAGCGCCAAAAGGCCTTCTGCGAGATAACCATCATCATTACTAACCAAAATGTGCATTATCAGTCGCCATTAAGCAGAATAAGCTATAAAATCAATCATATTAGCAACAATAGAACACAAAATCAGCTAAAGTGACAAAAAAAATCATCAGCGAAGAAGATAGCGAATTGTTTCGCCAATCTATTGGAAAAATACGCACTTTACAGTCCGATAAAGTTTTATTATCCCCGCAAGACAAACCTAAACCTTTCCCAAAACCCAAAGTTGAAAATACCGAAGATCGGTTACTGCCTTCAATCACTTCTTACGATATAGACGCTGTTGGCCTTGAAGATTCGCTCAGTTACTTAAAGCCCGGACTTCAGAAAACTGTCCTGAAAAAACTACGGCAAGGTTATTTTGGCTTAGACGGGGAATTGGATTTGCATGGCTTGAACAGCAATGAAGCAAAAAGACAACTGTTGTTTTTTTTGGATAATGCCTTAAAACGCAAATATCGTTGCGTACATATCGTACATGGCAAAGGCTACCGATCTGTCGAAAACCAGCCTATATTGAAAAATAACATCAACCTGTGGTTACGCCAGCATCAGGATGTGTTGGCTTTTTGCTCCGCATCTCAAAAAGATGGCGGCACAGGTGCTGTATTTGTGTTGTTGCGGTCAAAAAATGACCAGTGAATGTTTGCTGGTTTTCTGAATTTGAGCCAGAAAAAGCTGCTTTGAGATATTTCGGGCAAAAAAAAGCCCGACTGTCTAGTCGGGCTTTGTGTGTGTATGCCTGGCAATTCCCTACTTTCGCATGGCAAAGTGCCACACTATCATCGGCGCTAAGCGGTTTCACTTCCGAGTTCGGGATGGGATCGGGTGGGCCACGCTCGC
>Ga0247843_1005620_pt1 | contig 17260 bp, 18 predicted proteins | sample LaCruzMarch2017__FD_192420 | JGI IMG/M metagenome (GOLD analysis project Ga0247843, IMG submission 192420) | Freshwater microbial communities from meromictic Lake La Cruz, Castile-La Mancha, Spain - LaCruzMarch2017_8m | ecosystem: Environmental > Aquatic > Freshwater > Lake | place: Spain... | reverse complement strand
TCCCGTTCGTCCTGCGCATAGCGGCCGTCGCTATACTGTCGATATTCGACCGCCCATCCCTGACGGACCATCCATCGGCCCACATCCTGGCCGTCGGCTGAGCAAGTAGACACGGCCCGGTCATAGCGGTCCCGGTCTAGCTCGACACAAGTGGTGGCTTTTCCGTCTAGCCATGCGGCAAGGGCTGCCGTCGCTGCGACACCGCATTGCCAAGGGCCTCCTGACCGCTCGCACCTCTGACCACTTTCCGGCGCGTCTATTCCGTAAAGCCTGACCCGCTCGCCGCCCAGACCGAGGGTGTCGCCGTCTATCACCCGGACGGGAGCCGCCTGAGACACAAGCGCCACCGCTATACCAACCGTCGCAAACATAGGCGCACCCCCGAATGCCGTTAGCGAGGCCGCCATTCGGCCGCCAGCCGCTGGCCCTCGGTTATCTGGGCTGGTGTCATGAGGTCCAGGAGGATGTCCCGAGTGCTAAGTGCGTCAGCTTCTCCCTGCGCGGCAGCGAGATTGAGCCACTTGTAGGCCTCAACGAAGTTCTCAGGAGCTCCCCGGCCGCGGGCGTACATTAAGCCGAGATTGATCTGGGCAGGCGCATGGCCCTTATCTGCCGAAAGCCGGTACCATCGGATAGCCTCGGCATAGTTCTGCGGCACGCCTCGTCCCTGTTCGTACATAAAGCCAAGATTAAACGCGTCTACGAGCCCCACATCACCCTGATCGGCGGCCAACCGGGTCCATCGGAACGCTTCGGCGTCGCTCTGCGGAACGCCTCGCCCCATAGAGTAATGATACCCAAGAGAAGACTGCGCCGATGCGAAGCCCTGGTCAGCCGCCAGCCGGTACCAGCGGACGGCCTCAGCGGAGCTCTGAGGAACACCTCGGCCCTTTTCATGCATATAGCCAAGAAAGAACTGCCCAGTCGCGTCTCCCTGATCAGCGGCTAGACGGTACCACCGAGCGGCTTCGGTATCGTTCTGAGGAACGCCTTGGCCATCGAAATACATCAGGGCGATATTGAGCTGGGCCATCGCATAGCCCTGATCAGCGGAGAGCCGGTACCAACGGGCGGCTTCGGCGTGGTTTTGAGGAACGCCTCTGCCTGTTGCGTAAGCGAGGCCAATTGCTCGCTGGGCAGCTGCATTGCCCTGATCAGCGGCCAACCCGAACCAGCGAAAGGCCTCGGCCTGGTTCGGAGGAACGCCTTGGCCACTTTCATATATACCGCCGAGGAAGAGCTGGGCTATCGCATTCCCCTGATCAGCGGCGAGCCGGTACCAACGGGCGGCCTCCGCGTAGTCGAGCGGGATGCCGAGACCGACGTGGTTTTTGAGCGCTAGGCTGAGCTGGGCCATCGCATAGCCCTGATCAGCGGAGAGCCGGTACCAACGGGCGGCTTCGGCGTAGTTTTGAGGAACGCCTTGGCCGGTGTCGTAACTTACTCCCAGATTGTGCTGGGCTTCTGCATCCCCTTGATCCGCCGCTAGTCTGAACCAACGGACGGCCTCGGCGTGGTCCTGCGGGACCCCTTGGCCCTTAGAGTACGCGACACCGAGATTGTACTGGGCTGACGCATAGCGCTGATTGGCCGCCAGCCGGTACCAGCGGTTGGCCTCGACATCGTTCTGCGGAACGCCTTGGCCATTAGCGTACATGGTGCCCAGATTGAACTGCGCAGCCGCATCGCCCTGATCAGCGGCCGCGCGGTACCAATACAGAGCCTCTGCGTAGCTTGATCGGACCAAAGCTTCGTTGCCAAACCCAAGCGCAGCTCCGGGGTCTTCTAGGGTGAAGCCAGGCGGCGGGGGAGGAACAGCCCAAGCAGAACCGTCTTGCTGCGTAACTGGCTGCGTTACTGGAGCCGCAGACGGAGCGGCCTGAGCAAAAGTCAGCGCCGCCGCCAAGCCCATCGCTGCAAACATAGCCGCCTCCTGAATGCCCTTGTCGGCGAACTAGGATTACATGGGGCTGCTTTAGGAACCAGTTCGGCGTTGCGCGCGCGTATTGGTCACGCCGGTCCAATCGGCATCATGCGCCGGAGACCAAACACTGCGGGCACCGCGTATATAGTAGTCGCCAAGTAGAGGACTTCCCGATGTTCGTCGGAAAAAATCTAATAAAATAATCGGTTAGATCGGCCTTTGGTGCCCCCCCCAATATCCGTTGGCGCCGTTAGGGTGCCGCCAAAAGAAACTATCCAGCGGTGCCAAAAATATTCATGCCGATCATAACTGTTCCGACAACGATCCCGCCAATCAAGAGATAGTAATATGGCTTGAACAAAGCAAATAATGCGATTTCTTTTAAATTCGCATCAATGTTGCGACCTAATGCTAATTCTTCACCAGTGGGTTGATTACGAAAAACTGCATATTTTATGATGCAATAAATAACCCCCCAGGTGAGGTGCCACGCCAGAATGTATAAAAATCCAGCTTGAGGTTGCTCGTGTTGGAGAGCCGTTTTGGCCGAGTTAATCCAGTGGAGTGCGCTAATTGGGCTCAACGCTAGTTCGATGATCTGACGCTTTTCCATTTGCCGCCTCCCGAATGAAATTCGCCATGCTTGCTCCCCAGAGCTGGACCGGCAAAGACAGTCTGACGCCTGCGCAGTAGCCGCGCTCATCGCGGCAAGCATAGCGGGCTCTCGAATGCGTCGCACGGTCGAACAGGATTGCATGGGGCGGCATGGGTCGCCAGTTCTGAGCGCGGGTGTTGGTCACTCGGGGCTCATCGGCGTCCAGCGGCGGAACGCAGATGCTGCGAAGGGTCGCGTATATACCGGATGCCAAGTAGGGACCTGAGTAGGTACTATATGGCCGAAGTTGAAAATAGTTAAATATAATCAATGACATTTGTGGAGTCGTGGCGGACAGAGAGGGATTCGAACCCTCGGTAGGCTTTCACCTACACACGCTTTCCAAGCGTGCGCGATCGACCACTCCGCCACCTGTCCGTTTCCACGACATTGCCCAAGGGCCTTCGCAGCGCGCCGGAGGTCGATCCGGCGCGAGGCGAGGCTGATAGAACACCCGGACCCCCTCGGCAAGCGGCGCATGAGGCCCCATATGGAAGAAAGATCATTCGAAGGGTCGCATCGGATCGGGGAGGCAGAGCCTCCTGACCCGAGGCCCACAGGGAGCCTGCCATGTCATTCCAGAAATCCCACGAGATGCCGACGGCCGCCGAGGCTCTTCCGGGGCGGGCAACACCCCTGCATACCGATGAGGTCCACCATGTCAGCGGCCGCCCGCTGAAGGGGCCGCACCCGGAGGGGTTCGAGACTGCCATCCTCGGTATGGGCTGTTTCTGGGGCGTGGAGCGGATTTTCTGGCAGTTGCCGGGCGTCTGGGTGACCTCGGTCGGCTATGCCGGCGGGATCACGCCCCATCCGACCTATGAGGAGACCTGCACCGGCCGCACCGGCCATGCCGAGGTGGTGCAGGTGGTCTTCAATCCGCACGAGACCAGCTATGGCGACTTGCTGAAGGCCTTCTGGGAGAACCATGACCCGACCCAGGGCATGCGTCAGGGCAATGACGTTGGGACCACCTACCGCTCGGCGATCTACTGGCTGAACGAGGAACAGCGGGTCGCGGCCGAGGCCTCGCGAGACGCATACCAGATGGCGCTGTCGGCGGCAGGGCGCGGGACCATAACCACCGAGATTGCCCCCGCAGGCCCCTACTATTTCGCCGAGGACTACCACCAGGGCTATCTCGCCAAGAACCCGGCCGGATATTGCGGCATCGGCGGGACTGGCGTCGTCTGCCCCATCGGCGTGGGCGTTGAGGCTTGATCATGGACCGCGTGGGGGTCGGCAAGGTGTGCCTCGCGTTGCCCGGCGCGACGCTGGATCACCCCTTTGGCGACGACCACGATGCCTACAAGGTCGGCGGCAAGATGTTCGCCATTGTCGGGGGCATGGGCGGTCTGTCGTTCAAGGTCTCTGACATCGCTTTCGAGGTGCTGACCGAGAACGGCCGCGCCAAACCTGCGCCCTATCTGGCCCGCGCCAAATGGGTGCATCTGGATGATCCGGCCGACTGGCCGGACGATGAGCTGGCCGAACATCTGGCCATCGCCCACGGCATTGTGGCCGGCAAGCTGACGAAGAAGGCGCGGGCGGTGCTGGGGCTGACCTAGTCCGCAGGCCGCGCCTTTTCTTCCGCGATCCAGCGGTCCATCCGCGCGTCCAGCAGGGCCATCGGCAGGGGTCCGTCGACCAGCAGGGCGTCGTGGAAGCGTCTGATGTCGAACCGGCCGCCCAGTTCGGTCTCGGCCCGTGTGCGGATCGCGCGCAGGCGGATCTCGCCGATCTTGTAGGCCGTGGCCTGGCCCGGCCAGCCGATATAGCGCTGCAGCTCGGTCTCGATGTTCAGCGGGGCGAGGGCGGAGTTGTCGCGGAAACAGGCGCGGGCCTGTTCCAGATCCCAGCCGAGCCAGTGGATGCCGGTGTCGGCGACCAGCCGGCAGGCGCGCCACATCTCGTAGCTGAGGCGGCCGAACCGCTCATAGGGGGTGCGGTAGAAGCCCATCTCCTCCCCAAGGAATTCGGCGTACAGGCCCCAGCCCTCGACGAAGGCGGTGACGTCGACGCTGCGCCGGAAATAGGGGCCGTCCGCTGCTTCCTGTTGCAGGGCGATTTGCAGGTGGTGGCCGGGGACGCCTTCGTGCAGCGTCAGGGCCGGCATCTCATAGAGGCCGCGCTGGTTCAGGCTGGAGGTGTTGACCATATAGCCGCCGGCGACACCGTTCTCCATCGAGCCGGCGTTGTAGCGGCCGGTGGTGTAGTTGGCCTCGATCTCGCGCGGCACGGGGCGCACGCCATAGGGCAGGCGCGGCAGGGTGCCGAACAGGGCCGGCAGGCCGTCGTCGGCCCGCTTGGCCATCTCCGACGCCTTCTCGATCAGGGCCTCGCGGCTGGTGACGTAGAACTGCGGATCGGAGCGCAGGAAGGTAAGGAACGAGGGGAAATCGCCGGTCCAGCCGGCGGCACGCATCTCGGTATCCATGCGGCCCCGGATACGGGCGACCTCCTGCAGGCCGATGGCGTGGACCTCGTCCGGCGTCAGCCCGGTCGTGGTGAAGCCGCGCACCAGATAGGCATACATGTCGCGACCGCCCGGACGATGAACCAGACCGAGGGTCTCGGGCGCCCGGGGCAGATAGTCCTCGCGCAGGAAGCGCGCCCATTCACGCCGCTGTGGCATGATGCCGTCCGCTACGGCCCGGGCGGCGCGCGCCCGCAAGGCCGCCTGCTGCGCCGCAGGGATGGAGGCGGGGAGGGTAGCGAAAGGCTTGAGCAGCGGGTCGGCGTCAGGCGTCAGGGCCGACTCGGGCTCGATCAGGGTCAGGGCGTTCTCGACGATGGAGCGGGACTGGACCATGCCGGTCTCAAGCCCGCGCCGGGCATTGGCCAGCGGATCGGCATAGAATTTCGGCATCGCCTCGAGCCGGGCGATCCAAGCTTCGGCGTCAGCGGCGGTGACGATCCGGGTGACGGCGGCGACATAGGCGAGGTTTTGACCGGGTCCACCCTCGGAGTTGAAGGCGTCGATACGGCTGGTGTCGAGCGGGATACGATCCCTTGAGCGCTGCAGGACATAGGTCAGAAAGGCGTGGTTCAGTCGGTCGTCTTCGCTCAGGCCGGCGGCGTTGATGCCGGCCAGGCGATCGGCAAATCCCTTGAGCACGGGCTCCTGGGCCAGTTCGAAGGCGCGGGAGCCGTCTGGCAGGCGGGACAAGGCGTCGCGGTCGCCTTCCATTCCGGCATTGATCGGGTCGACGGCCCGCAGATAGGCCTCATAGTCCGCCAGGACTGCGGCCAGGGCCGGGTCCTGGGCGTTACGGACCGCCTCTGTCCGGACCATCGCCGGGCTGGCGACAACAGGGGTGGCGGCGGCGAGCATGGCGACGGCGCTGACGGCGATGACGAGTTTCATGAGGTCCCTCTCCCGGATCGGGCGGGACTGCACCGGAGCAAAGCCGCCGCGTCAACCGCAGAAGGCAAAGAACCGTTCGATGTTTGGTGCGGATTCGGGATGCGGAGCATAGGCTTGACGCTCGCCGTCCAGCCACAGGGCCAGCCAGCCGACCTGGCGGAAGCGCTGGAAAACCGGTGCGTCTGCGTCCGCCTCGGCGGTCAGAAAGACGCCATCGTTCAGCTGGGACGGCTCTGAGTTGGCAGCAAAGCGTTCCGTCTCGCCGCCCGCCTCAATATGGATCTCGGGTTTGGCGTCCGGAGCGCCAACGGCACTCAGCGCCACCCGCCCGGCACCCTCACTGCAGTCCAGTCCCAACCGCAGATCATCGCTCTCCGCCAGTCCATAGACCAGCCGAGCCTGCCCGCCGTCCCGATTATAGAACCAGTCATGATCGGCGATGGGCGCAGGCGGACCGGATGAAGCGACGGCAGGAGGCGGCGCCGGCGGGGTTTCGACCGTCGCGCAGGCGGCCGCAGCCAGGGCCAGGCCTGTCAGGATGGTGAGGCGTGCGGCGCGCATCGAGGTCTCCGGCAATCAGCCCGCGCAAAGTTCCGCGAACCGGCGCAATTTGGCAAGGTGGGGGGGAGGGATCTCGATCGGGCGACGCTGATCGCCGAAGACTATCGCCATACGGCCGTCGACCGTGAACGCGGCGAAAACCGGGTGATCGGTTCGGAGGGCCAGCCGGGTGGCACCCGGTCGCGTCGGGGATGTTTCGGCCACGGCGGAAGCCTCACCTGAAACGACCCGCGCCATGCCGCTGATCGCCGTGCCGCCGTAAAGGGTCAGCCGCGCGACGCTCGTGCCCGGATCGCATTCCAGGGTCATGCGCAGACTGGCACTGTCGGGGATTTCATGCGCCAGAACCACCGGCTCCGCGCCAGCGTAGAGGGTCCAGGTCCAGCCGCTCGCAGTGGGCGGGTTCTGCGTGGCCAGGGCCAGGATGACGAACAAGCCGATCATGGCTCAGCCCCCGCTGAAAGGTTCTGCCACTGTTGTGGTCAGACATGGATCGAACCGCAATAGGCGAAACACAGTCGTTCGAGCGGCGTGCGGCGACACTGGCAGGCCGATCTGGCTGGAGGGTCAAACCGCGTGACAGGGATTGTCACGCCTCGTGCAGAAACGCGGCCATGCACCGGCGGTTCACGAGGCAGGCCGGAAGTATGCCCGGCCATATCCAAAGCGTGATCAAATCATCGCGCTCTTGGCGAATAGCGCCGGCGGGCCCAAGGCCGGGGCCGGGTCGGGGCCAGCTTCTGGCCGCGACCCGCCTAGAAGGGACTGAACTGCTCGACCAGTGACTGGGCCGCCGGTGCGGCCTGAACACGGCTGATGTCTCCCCGGCCGCCGTAGCTGATGCGGGCTTCCGCGATCTGGGTGTGGGCGATGGTATTGCCCGAGCTGATGTCCTCGGGCCGCACGATACCTGCGACGGTCAGTTCGCGCACCTCCCGATTGGTGCGCACTTCCTGCCGGCCCTGGATGATCAGATTGCCATTGGCCATCACGTCAGTGACGACGGCGGCAATGGTCAGGCTGACCTTCTCGGACCGGTTGACCGATCCGGAACCGTTGGCGCTCGACGCCCCTTCCAAGCTGACGATACTGGCCGGGTCGAAGCCGCCGGGGAAGGCCTGGCCGATGCTGCTCTCAAGGCCAAAGAAGTTGGTGATGCCCCCCGAGATGTCATTGGTGCGGCTGCGCGCCGTCGAATTCTGCGTCTGGGCGCGGTCGTCGATGTCGATATTGACGGTGAGGATGTCGCCGATGCGGCGTGCGCGCTGATCGCCGAAAAAGGTGCGGGCCCCGGCGCGCCAAAGGCTGTTGGCGCTCGCGGCACGGTCCGCTCGCTGTTGCTCCGGCGATGGCAGATAGGCCTGACTTGTCGGCATCAGGGCCGCCGGATAACCGATGGGAGCCAGCTCCGGTCCCCGCACGGCCTCGACGGCGGTGGAGCAGGCTCCGAGGCTCAGGGCGGCGACGGTGACGGTCAGGACGGTACGCATGGAACTTTATCCCTCTATCGGGCGGCGAGCTGTTGAGTTGCGCGGGCTTGCTGGGCAGCCGGGCCGGCCAGGGCCTGGCCGGGTCCGGTCGCCACGGCGTCGATGCTTCGGCCGGATTGCAGGTTACGAACGACCAGTGGCTGACCGGCGGCGGCGTTGCCTTCGGCGCGCCCGGTGACGGTGACGCGGACCCCGCCTGAGACATAGGCGACCTCGACCATGTCGTTGCGGGTGATGACGCGCTCGGCAAAAGTGGCTCGGCCGGACCGAAGACCTGCAGTCACGGCGGGTACCACGCTGTCGACGGCTGCGGGTGACCTCGGGGCAGGGGCGGCGGATGTCGGCGCGGCGGCGGCGTTGCGTACGACGACCCGGCGCAGCCCGGCGGGATTGGCCCACGCCAGACCGGACTGGCGCGCAAGGCTTTGGAGTTGTCCTGCCTCGAAGACGATGGAGGGGCCGACACGCGTCCCGACCAGCACGTCGGAAGCCGAACCGGCCCCGTCGAAAAGGTCGCCGAGGGTGACGCGGCCGTCGCTGTCGACCGGATTGGCTTTCAGCGCCACGGGGCCGGCAACCGCGGCGCCGGCAAACAGCAGGGCCGTAAAGGCCCCGAAGATCAGGGACCTCACGATTTCACCTGCGCGCTGACCGACAGCATCTGGTCCGCTGTGGTGATGACCTTGGAGTTCATCTCATAGGCGCGCTGGGCAATGATCAGGGCGCTGATCTCGGCCACGGCGTCGACGTTCGATGCCTCGGTATAGTGATGCCTCAGCTGGCCGAAGCCGACATCTCCGGGCGTGCCGACATTGGCCGCGCCCGAGGCGGCGGTTTCCATCAGCAGGTTGTCGCCTATCGCCTCCAGCCCCGCCTCGTTGAAGAAGCTGGCCAGCTCCAGCTGGCCCACGATCGATGGCTCTGTGGTGCCGGCGGTGATGACCTGAACCTGACCCGACTTGGAGATCGTAACATCGACCGCGTCCTGCGGGATCGAGATGTTGGGCTGCACGGCATAACCGTCGTCCGTGACCAGCTGGCCTTCACCGTTGAGGGCGAAATTGCCTGCGCGGGTGAAGGCCGTCTCGCCGGAAGGCAGCAGGATCTGGAAATAGCCGCGCCCGTCGATCGCGACGTCGTACCGGCCACCGGTCTCGTTCGGCGAGCCCTGCTCGGTGATCCGGTAGACGCTGCCGGCCTTGACGCCAGCGCCGATCTGGATGCCGGTCGGGACCACCGTACCCTGGCTGGACGACTGGGCACCCATGCGCTCGACGTTCTGGTACAGCAGGTCCTGGAATTCGGCTCTTTGTCGCTTGAACCCGACCGTGTTCATGTTGGCGATGTTGTTCGAGATGACCTCGACGTTCAGCTGCTGGGCGGCCATGCCCGAGGCTGCGGTTCTGAGGGCGCGCATGTCTCAGTCTTCCCTTCTAGGCCCGGCCCAGCCGCTCAACGGCGCGGCGTGACAGGTCGTTGGTGCCTTCGATCATCCGCGTGACGCTCTCGTAAGCGCGCTGGATCTCGATCAGATTGGTGATCTCGAGGATCGGATTGACGTTGGAGCCTTCCAGCATGCCCTGACGGACGCGAGCGTCGGTCGCCTCGATGGCACTGGCGTTGGAGGCGTTACGGTAAAGGCCGTCGCCGCCCTTTTCGAGCGCGGCCAGGGCATCGAAGCGAACGATGGAGATTCGGCCAACCGGGTTGCCGCTCTGGCTGATGGTGCCGTCCGGGGCCACTGCAGGTTCACCCAAAGAGCGGTCGAGAATGATCTCGCCGCCATCGCCCTGGACGGCCGCGCCGCCCCCGGTCGTCAACCGGCCCTCGGGGTCCAGGGTGAAGGCACCGTCGCGGGTATAGGCCTCGCCCGCACCGTCGTTGAGCTTGAAGAAAGCGCCTTCGCCTTCGATCGCGAAGTCCAGATTACGGCCTGTCTGTTCCAGCCCACCCTGGCCGTAATCGCGGCCGATGCCGTTATCCAGCACGAAGCTGACACCGGGCCTGATAAAGGCGTTGCGAGCCCGTTCTCCGATCTCTTCACCGAGCAGCAGTTGCTCGACCTTGAAACCGGTCGTGTCCGCATTGGCGATGTTGTTGGCCACGATATCGAGTTCGCGGCGCAGTGTCATCTGGCGTGACAGTCCGACGTAGGCGGCGTTTTCCACAAGGCGGCTCCTTTCGCACATCTCCACGCAATGGTCGTGCCAGGAGGGTTAATCCAGTGCGGGCGGGGCTTTGGCCGGGTTCACCACCCGTTGGACCCGGCAGGAATTGCCGGTTCTTAGCGGCTCGTTAACCAAAAAACGTTCGTATGGGTCGAGAGATTCTTGGGGCGTGGTCCATGTTTAAATTTGGCAAGAAGAAGGGTGCGAAAGAGGCCGCCGATGAGGCCGCCGATGTGCCTGCCGTTTCGGATGCATCCGCCGCCGAGGGCGAGGACGGTGCTGCGCCGAAGAAGAAGAAACTTCCTTTGTTGTTTATCGTCATTCCAGTCGCGTTGCTGGTTCTGGGCGGCGGCGGAGGTGCGGCCTTTTTCCTGATGCAGCCCAAGCCGGATGCAGAGGCCAAGGGCGATGATCATGGGGCCGAAAAGAAGGGCGGTCATGACAAGAAGGCCGACAAAAAAGGCGGTGACCATGGTGCCGCCGCCAACCCTGAGGATGGCTCAATGGGCGTAATCGCCGAGGGGCCGGACGGAGTCACCTTTCTCACCCTGCCCGACATAACGGTGAATATTCAGTCCGCTGACGGGCGCCCGACCTTCCTGAAGCTGAAACTGACGCTCGAGACCAAGGACGCCGCTGTCGCGGAGCACCTGCAGGCCGAGATGCCGCGGCTTCAGGATATGTTCCAGGGCTTCCTCCGCGAACTGCGTCCCGACGACCTCGCCGGCTCTGCCGGAAACTTCCAGCTGCGCGCCGAAATCCTGCGCCGTGTCAATCTGGTCGCCGCGCCGGGCAAGGTGGACGCTGTGCTGATCGAAGAAATGCTGGTGAAGTAGGGATGACCGACGCGGCCTTCGCTGAAAGCGCCGACCCCTTTGCGGAAGATGCCGAGGCAGAAGCCGCGCGCTCGTCTTCCCTGTCTGAACGGGTCCTGAATCAGGATGAGATCGACAGTCTCCTGGGGTTCGATCTCGGCGAGGGAGACGATGCCGAGCGCACCGGTATTCGCGCCATCATCAACTCGGCTCTCGTCAGCTACGAGCGGCTGCCCATGCTCGAGATCGTCTTTGACCGCCTCGTGCGGTTGATGACGACCTCGTTGCGTAATTTCACCTCGGACAACGTCGAGGTCAGTCTCGACAATATTTCCTCGATCCGTTTCGGCGACTATCTGAACTCTATCCCTCTGCCGGCCATTCTGGCGGTTTTCCGGGCCGAGGAACTGGACAACTACGGCCTGCTGACGGTTGATTCCAACCTGATCTATTCCATCGTGGACGTGCTGCTGGGCGGGCGCCGCGGCACGGCAGCACTGCGGATCGAGGGGCGGCCCTACACCACCATCGAACGGGTTCTGGTCGAGCGGATGGTCGAGGTCGTACTGGCCGACGCCCGGGCCGCATTCGAACCCCTGACGCCGGTCCATTTCAGCCTCGATCGGTTGGAGACCAATCCCCGCTTCGCCGCCATCGCCCGCCCGGCAAATGCTGCAATCCTGGTCAAGCTGCGGATCGATATGGAGGACCGGGGCGGCCGCATCGAACTGCTGCTGCCCTACGCCACGCTCGAGCCGATCCGGAAGATGCTGTTGCAGCAGTTCATGGGTGAGAAATTCGGCCGCGACAACATCTGGGAAGGCCACCTCGCTACCGAGCTCTGGACCACCGAAACCGAGGTGCGCGCGATACTGGACGAGCAGCAGGTCCCGCTCTCGCGGGTACTGGATCTGAAGGTCGGCGACACCCTGATGCTGAATGCCACGCCGGACTCCGACATCTCTGTCCGTTGCGGCCAGATACCGGTCACGACCGGCAAGATGGGTCGCAGGGGCCAGCATATCGCCGTGCGCATCGAGGCGCCGATCAGTATCGAGGTCGCGACCAGCCTGACAAAGGGAAAACGCTGATGACCGGAATGATCCTCGACGGTGTCCTGATGCTGCTGCTGGTCGCGGCGCTTGGCTACGGTGTGCGCCTGGAGAAAAAACTGTCCGCCCTTCGTGCCGGCCAGCAGGCCTTCGCTTCCGCAGTCACCGAACTCAACGCAGCCGCAGGACGGGCCGAGGCGGCGCTCGCCAATCTGCGCGCTTCGGGCCAGGAAACAGATCTTCTGCACGATCGCATCGTCAAGGCGCGGGAGGTCAAGGCCCAGCTGGAAAGCCTGATCGCCCGGGCCCCGGTCACCCCGAAGGCCGCTGACCAGGAGGTTGCGAAGCCCGTGTTGATCGCCGCCGCTACGGCTGAAGACGAACGCGCCCTGCGGATGGCCGCTCTGGCGGAACGCATCCAGGGAATGGCCCCCTCCACCCGGGCTGCTCAGCCGGTCGCTGCCATTCTCGGTGCACTGAACGCCGGCCGGACCGCTAACCAGGCTGCGAAGCAAAGCCTAAACCAATCGCGCCGTAATCTGGACGAAGATCTCTTCGCCGCCTGAATCCATTGTCGTGCCCCGGGTCCGGTGCCTGGCACCCTGCGACCAGAGGGCCCTTTCGAGTAGCCGAACATGAGCAAAATCCCCCGCCTGCTTCCCCTGATCGCCGTTGCCATAGGCGGGGTGGTGCTGGTGCGCGCCGTCGGCGTTGCGCCCGGTGTCTTCGAGGGAGCGCAGGCCTGGGCCCAGGAGGCTGTGCCCGCCGGTGCAGCGGCCGCCGCCCCGGCTGCCGCTGCGGCGATTTGTGCGCTGACGCCGGAGCAACTGGCCCAGCAGGCAGGAATCTCGCCGGCTGAGTTGCGCATCATGCAGTCGTTGTCAGCACGTCGGACGGAGCTGGATGCACGCGACGCCGATCTCGCCTCGATGCTGCCCCTGCTGGCGACAGCCGAGCAGAAGCTGGACGCCAAGGTCGCCGCCCTCGAGGCTGTGAAGGCCGAGGTCCGTGTTCTTCTCGGGCAGGTCAGCGAGCAGGAAAAGGCCGAGAATGACCGGATGGTGGCGGTCTATTCCGCGATGCGTCCGCGTGAGGCCGCCCGTGTCCTCGCCACACTCGACGATGATGTTCGTTTGCCCGTTGCTGCGGCCATGCGCCCGCGGTCGCTGGCCGCGATCCTCGCCCAGATGGAGCCCGCCGAGGCTCGCAGCCTGACCGAAAAGCTGGCCCGACGGTTCGAGGTGCGTCAGCAACTGGCCGCGCGCGCGGCGGCGGCTTCTGCGGTGGCTGCTCCTGCAGCGACGGGGCCCGCAGCGGGGGCGGCTGCGCCGGCTGCTGCGCCTGCGGCAACGGCCCGGCCGGCCGGCGAAACACCGGCTCCCGCTCCGGCACCGGCAGCGGCCGCTCCGGCACCTGCCCCGGCCCGCGCTGCCCGTCCGGCTGCGCGGCGCCCGGCCGCCCGTCCTGCTGCCCGCACGCCAGCGCCCGCACCGGCTGAACCCGCGGGCGAAAGACCCTATGCGCCTGCGGGTCCTGCACAGGCGACGCCGGCTCCGCCGCGGCAGTCGGTGGAGTAGCGCGCTTCGCCCTTGCCGCTATCGGGCCGTGAGGCAAAGAAAGAGGCCGCGTCCCGGGGGGCGCGGCCTCTGGTCGTTCAGCGCGGCGTTGCGCCTATTCGATATCTTCGTTCAGCAGGCCGACCTTGAAGTAGCCGTTCTCCTGAAGGGTGTTCATGACTTCCATGAACTGATCGTAGGTCACGTCCGGCTGGGCGCGGACGAAGACACGCTCTTCGCGGCAGTCGGTGGCGACAGCCAGGGCCGTACAGACGTCGACGGCGAGGGTCTCGATCGTGGTCTGGCGATCAGCGAGGAAGATCGAGCCGGTCTCCTGGATGGTGATGTAGACCGGTTCCTTGACCTCCTCGGGGTTCGCAGGCGGGGTTGCCGGCGGCAGGTCGAGGCGGATCGAAACGGTGGCCATCGGCGCGGCGACCATGAAGATGATCAGCAGCACGAGCATGATGTCGACGAACGGCGTGACGTTGATGTCCGCGTTCTGCTCGATCGTCTTGCCGCCCTGGCCGGCGGGTCCGGAAAGCTTGGAGCCCATGTGTCACTCTCTCCATCGGGCCCGGCGCGATCGCGGCGAGCGCAAAATATGACGTTCGGTTCGTCTCTTGGCGTCCCGGAACCGGCTTGTAAAGCGGGTTCAGGCTGGTTGGGGTTCCATACGCCCGGGATTGTCCAAAATACCCCTTTCAGGCGAGCGGGTCAGCCCTTCGCCAGTGCCAGGAAGCGATCCTTCAGCGCCGCGTCCGTCTTGAAGTCACCGGTGAAGCGGGTGGTGATGGTGGAGACGTGGCGGTGATGCACGCCTCGGGTGGTCATGCACTGGTGTTCGGCGTCGATCATGATGGCCACGCCGGCCGGCTGCAGGTTCGATTCGATCGCCTCGGCGATCAACTGGGTCAGGGTCTCCTGCGTCTGCAGGCGGCGAGAGAAGATCTCGACCACCCGGGCCAGCTTTGAGATGCCCACGACCTTTTCGCGCGGAATATAGGCGACACAGGCCTTGCCGATGAACGGGGCCATGTGGTGTTCGCAATGGCTCTCGACCTCGATGTCGCGCAGCAGGACCATGTCGTCATAGCCCTGCACATCCTCGAAGGTCCGCGACAGTTCCTTGGCCGGATCAGCGTCATATCCTTCGAACCATTCGCCGTAGGCATCGACCACGCGCCGGGGCGTGTCGCGCAGGCCCGCGCGGTCCGGATTGTCGCCGGCCCAGGCCAGCAAGGTGCGGACGGCTTTCAGGGCCTCGTCACGACTGGGACGTTTGGACGGATCGTTGTCGCCAACCAGAACCGGCTTGACGGGGATAAGGCTCATTCTGGATCTCGACGCTGTTCGCTTGTGCTTGTGGACCGCTATATGGGACGGCAGGTCGATCCAGCAAGGATTCCGGGCCCGCAAGTAAACTGAAGGTCGCTGCTTCCCTATGCCGCTGGTTCTCCACGACACCCTGTATCGAGAAAAACGGGTTTTCACGCCCCGCGACCCGGACCGGGTGACCCTCTACGTCTGCGGCCCGACGGTCTATGACTTCGCCCATATCGGCAATGCACGGCCGCCGGTGGTGTTCGACGTTCTGATGCGCCTGCTGCGCCGGACCTATGGCGCGGACAAGGTCATCTACGCCCGTAACGTCACCGACGTGGACGACAAGATCAACCAGAAGGCCGCCCGCGAAGGCACACCGATCGGCGAGGTCACGGCGCGCTATGAGGCCGCCTATCTGGACGACATGAGCCGGCTGAACGTGTCGCCGCCGGATATCGCGCCGCACGTCACCGACCATATGGACGCCATCGTCAAACAGATCGGCGCGATCATGGATCAGGGCTGCGCCTATGCGGCCGAGGGCCATGTGCTGTTCGACGTCTCGTCCTACGAGACCTATGGCCGGCTGTCGGGGCGCAATCTCGACGACATGATCGCGGGGGCCCGGGTCGAGGTCGCACCCTACAAGAAAAATCCGCACGACTTTGTCCTGTGGAAACCCTCCAAGGCGGATGAGCCATCGTGGCCGTCGCCCTGGGGCGAGGGGCGTCCGGGCTGGCATATCGAATGCTCGGCCATGATCGAGGAGACGCTGGGCCTGCCGATCGACATCCACGGCGGGGGGATCGATCTGGTGTTTCCGCACCACGAGAACGAGATCGCCCAGGGCGTCTGCGCCCACGGCCATGCCCATTCCCCCGACGCCCATGCCGAATACAGCCGCTACTGGATGCACAACGGCTTCCTGACCGCTGACGCGGAGAAGATGTCCAAATCGATCGGCAACGTCCTGCTGCTGCACGATCTGGTGCAGACGATTCCGGGTGAGGTCGTCCGCTGGGCCCTGTTGAGTGCCCACTACCGCCAGCCGCTGGACTGGAACCAGGCGCTGCTCGACCAGAGCCGCAAGGCGCTGGATCGGCTGTACGGTGCGCTGCACCGCGCTGCGGCCGTCGAGGCCAATGGCGATGAGCCGTCCGTGGACTTCCTTGCGGCCATTGAGGACGACATCAACACGCCCGGTGCCATGGCGACCCTGTTCGCCCTGTCCAGCGAGATCGAACGCGCCATGACGGCGGGCGATACCGGCGTTGTTGGCCGGGCCAAGGGTGAACTGATCGCAGCGGGCGCGATCCTCGGCGTGCTCCAGGCGACGCCGGCGGACTGGCTGGAGGGCGAGGTCTCCGGTGATCTGCGGACCGAGGTCGAGGGCCTGCTGGAGCAACGCGCCGCCGCCCGTGCGGGCAAGGACTGGGCCGAGGCCGACCGTATCCGCGACCGGCTCAACGCCCTGAATGTGGTGGTCATGGACGGTCCGCAGGGGGCGACCTGGCGGGTCAGGGGGTAGGTCGCTCCGGGTAACAACGATCCGGTGCAAACATGGCGCTCTCCCTCCCTCCCCGAGGGAGGGTGGCTGAGCCGAAGGCGAAGCCGGGTGGGAGGGGTTTGGCGACAAGAGAACCGGTGCTTCTGTTGCCGAGCCCTCCCCACCCCGTCGGCGCGGCGCGCCGACGACCCTCCCCCAAGGGGGAGGGAGAGGTTTGGGGCATGACTCATGGCCGCCTGCTTTCGCGGCGGGTCGGGGAGGGCGCGGGGCGGCCGGGCCTCGCCCGGTGCGGTTGTGTTGTTACCGTTTCGACGAAGCTGACCGGCCCCGCGCAGCCGTTTTCCACGCGCCCTCCGGCTGGCGGCCCTTGCTTCGGGCCTTACCGGATCACCGCCGCTGACATTGCTGCCAGCGACGCGCGGCGGACATGAGACAGCGGCCCGCACAGGAAGCGCGCGGCGAGCAGGCGCAGGCCATCCATCGACCTCCGCAAGGACCCCCGAGGTATCCTTCCCCCGGGCTTCATCGCTCGACCACAGCCCGCCGACATCGGGGCGCTGGATCCGACGCCCTCCCCACCGACGGGATGGACAGGAGTCTGGCACGGGTCCCGGCCATGATGGCTGGTGACGCTGCTTATTCTGAAAGGCGAGCGAAGTCAGGGGGGTGGCGGCGGGGGATATGCTGACAATCGGCGGATTGTGAGCAGTCGGTGTCTCCTCCCTGTTCGCGCAGCGAATGGGGAGGGGGACCATCCGAAGGATGGTGGAGGGGTGTGGAGTGCGGTGCGGCTGGCGCCCCTCCACCACGCTACGCGTGGTCCCCCTCCCCGCGAAGCG
>Ga0247843_1005618_pt1 | contig 17264 bp, 17 predicted proteins | sample LaCruzMarch2017__FD_192420 | JGI IMG/M metagenome (GOLD analysis project Ga0247843, IMG submission 192420) | Freshwater microbial communities from meromictic Lake La Cruz, Castile-La Mancha, Spain - LaCruzMarch2017_8m | ecosystem: Environmental > Aquatic > Freshwater > Lake | place: Spain... | reverse complement strand
AGAGCCACGAATACATTTCCTTTTGAAAGTTTAGTGATTCTGTTTTTTGTTGTTCCTTAAGTGCTTCTGCATCCGTTTTTTTATTGGCTGCAATCGAAACCGAGGGAGGTAAAATAGCAATAGTTTTATGATTGTTCGCTAATTGATCGGCATCTGGACTATGATAAATCTTAGCACACGATGATAGAAGGAGAATTGAAAATAAGACTAGTGAAGCATGTTTAATTTTATTCATTTAGTATAGGATTTAATGTTAAGGTTAGAAATTACAATCTAAATTTAATTTATGTCGGAGATGTTTGATAATAAATTACAAATCAATGGATTTTATTTAAGAGTTACTTACAAAATTTCTTGACTAGCTTCCTTAATTTGACCTAAGGTAAAAAGTGAACATAGTTATTAGTCCAACAGCCATGTTAAAGAGTAATTTTTTCATGGGTTGGTTAAAATAAAGTTTTATTTCAATGTGTTTAAATATCATTATTAAAGGGAGCATTAACAGCCAATTTTAATTTATCCTTGACAAAAATAAGAGAGGAGCCGACAATAAGCAAATCAATACAGGTGAAATAAGCCAGCTAATAAATAGTCACAATCCTTAGAGAGCAACTCTCCTACCGAAGTGATCCACATAAATAGTTTTATGATCGGTTGAATTGCTGTAGTTTATTCTCAGTAATCCAGGATAATAGTGGCGGATACGGGGCTTAACCGGGATAGTCAATTCATGTATCATTGTTCCATCCTTTCCTATAATCCCGTATTTACCCTCTTTTTGCACAACAAAAAAAACCATTCTCATATTCGGGTTTGTGGGTTAGTTCTGCCGGGTAAATAAATGTTTGATCGGTTATTCTTAAAATACCCCATTTCCCATCTTTCTGCACATATAATTTGTCCTTTTCATTGTATTTTCCCATATCCGAATAAACGCATTCTACTATCAGGCGGTAGGTAGTATCCATGATCTTTCATTTAAGGGGCGACTCTGTTATTCAACCAGGAAAGGAACTTTAACATCCGTGACAATAATTTTTGTATTGGAAGATTTTGATAATTCCATAGAGATGGGTAAGTCGATCAAGGCTTCAATTTTGTTTTCCAAATAGAGGTGGTAAATTGGGTAGTATTTTTTATTCTTTTGGTAAATAAAATACCAGAGGCCGATGTCGGATCATATGAACTTGCTGCCGAACCCAAATCATTGGCATCGGAAGCCGTTATGATGGTTCTTATTTTTAATTTTCCGTTTGCATCCCTTTCTAAACTTGGGTTTTCAAGCGATTTAACCTCTAACACCTTGCATCCTTTATGGTTAAAATCTTTTGCCGCATTGTTATAGTCATCCGGGGAGCATACCAACACCAGTTTTCCATCGGTGCCTCTTGCAATATCTACTTGCGATACTCTTTCGGCACCCAATTCGTTGGCAATGGATGAATTTATCAAGGTTCCATTCAATTGCCATGCCCAGGAATTTGGATGTCCGGTTGGGGTTGTAGAATATACATATACATTGTTCTTGGACATTACTGGGGCGGTGCCATTATAGACAAAAGCCACCATTATCAGATATAATTTTCCATTGGCTGGATCATAATAAAGCGCGGGCTCGTTCCAAAAGAAATAATCTGCAGTTAAGTCGGCTGGAATTAAGGTGCTATTAACATTCCAGGCAGCATGCGTAAGGTTTCCACCGATAGTGCCTATTTGGCCATTATCAAGATTTTCGGGACTATTGGCTTTAACAATAGAAATATAAAATGAATTGTTAGGTCGGGCGGCAAATCCACCTGTGGTAGGAACAAAATAATTTAAGCGAACTGCCAACCATTCTGAAGTGGAACCCGTAGGAATGGGTAAGAGATTAATGACCTCATGGTCTAAATATCCTGGTTGACTGGTATTAGCAGGATTGTTCATACTCGTTGGTTCAAATAAATTTTTAACCAAGGACCATGAGATACCTAAATCATCGGATTTGGCTAGATGAATAGCCACACTTGGTACATAATTGCTTCCCGATTGCTTAATATGGGGGAAACTATATGCCAACCAAATTCGATTTGAATGAGGGTCTTTTCGAATGGATGGGTCGGCATAACCGTTGAATGGAATACCACCTGTTGGGGTAAATGTGTTGTAAGGATCATCGTTAACAATAAGTTCTTCAGCACCAGAACCGGGAATACAATCAAAGGTTACCGGCACTGTGGGAGGAACAGGATCATTCGTTTTGTTTTTACAGCACCACAAAATGCAGACATAAATAAGGGTTAGTAATAGATTAGTTTTCATTTCGGTTTGGTAATTATTATAGACTTATAAACGAAAATTCTTATTAATACAAAGATCATAAATAGTGGAATAGGAAGTACGAATCCTTTTGTATTTAATTACCCATAACGGGAATTTAAATAGTTTAGGTTTACGATCAACAATCTAATAAGCACTTTGATAAGGATTATTATGAACCAATGCGTACTTTGTTGTTGTTAACAAATAGCCAATAAGAATCAGGCTCAATCCAACCCCGCCTAAAATAAAATGAAGATAATATACCGTTTGGATAAGCAGTATCTGTATGATTATCCAGCCTGAAAGTATGGCCCCTTGGGCTATTACTAGCCATGATGAATGGGGATGTTTTAGCCAAATGGCCGTTAATACAACAACACTGAAACATCCGTTGGCTACAAACAGCACCAAACCGGGGATAAAATAATCTTTAAAGGTGGTGTTTTGAAGCCAATCCACAGACATTTTTAAATGGCTACCGTCAGGGAATATCATTAAACTAAGGCCACCGTAAATGGCACCAGTTCCATTAAATAGAAGAAGAACGGTTGCAAAAATTTTAAAAAAAGCAGGCATGTTGTTATTCATGGGAGATTTTATAAACCTACAAGGCTAAATGCATTTATCTGGTAAAAGAAACTACTATTAGTAAACCTCTAGGCTAGTTCCATTGTAGACCAAGACTAAGTTGACCTGTGAACGATCCATCAGCATAATCTTTCCAATTGGTTTTAATACTGGGACCTAAAGACCAATTAAAATAGAATAATTCTTTTTGACCAAGGTTTCTTTGCATTCCCCACCATATTCCCATGTATTGAACGTCTCGAAGCAAATACTCGCTGTTTCTGTTTGAAACGCCAGCTTGATATTCGTAGGCATTGTATCGGTAAAAACAGGCAATATAATTACCCGTATAATTAGAAATCGATTTCCCTCTGTCTAATCTCTTTTGAAGGTCATAATAATACCTGCCTTCCAGAAGTAAATAAGGATTAACCATAGATTCCATATTAATCTGGTTGTTCCCATTTTCGTCTTTATCATTCGTAAAAACAGGCCATCCAAATCCAGCTTCAGGTCGTATGGTAAAGTTATTCCCGATACATTTTTCAAAACCAAATGAGGGTGCCAACAGGTTTAGTCTCACTATATTTTTGGTGCCGAAAAGTGAATCAATATTTTGATTGTTACCCCCGAAAGAAAATGTGGAGGTTGTCAAAACAATTAAGAGAATGATGTTATACCTTCTTGTCTTCATAATGTTAAATTTTTATTCAAATTTGAACTTTATGAAATTTAGCGGCCATGATTTAACTTATTCTACTACATGATTTTACTCATTCTTTCATTTCCTTACCGGTTGTCGTATAATGGTTTTTAACCTCTCGGGGGCGGTTCTTCGGGCATCATTCAAATATATTTCGCGGTGCTTTCCATGTAGTTTGTAACCATTTTCTTTTATAAAATCATGAAGTCGGGCAATGGTAGGCGGTTCATCATCATACGGACCTACGTATAATATTTGAGCGCATGGACCTTCTTCCATGGTCTCTAATCTTAATTCCTTTAGCAAGGGAAGTTCTTTCTTTTTACCGGCTTGTTCTTTAGCCTTTTCAAACAAATCATGGGTAATAAAATCGGGCTGGAGAACCATTAAGGTCCATTTCCATTCCGATTTGTTCTCCATAGAAAATTCTTTCATATTGTCGGTCCACCACAATCCTTCCAAGGGCATCACCCCATAATCAATGTGTTGTTCTCCCTTTTTTATCATGAACTTAAGGGTGTACGACACACTATATAAGGCTTCAACAGCATTATTGAACATAACCGAATTGTTAGGATTGCCATACCCATCCACCATTATATAATTAAGTTTAGGTACATCTACAAACTGTATTTCTTTGGCCGAGGCTTTATAAAGTGTTGAATATTCTTTTTTGAAATCAATTTTTTCCATGGTGTTATTTTATGGTTTAGGCCTGGTTTAGGTAAGAAGCATACATCCACACTAATTTTTCCTGTTCGCGGATGTAATCACTCATCATAGCATTTGTGCCTTCATCATTGGCATCCGCCGAAAGATTAAGAAGCTCTCTTTGCAGGATGATAATCGTTTCAAAGGCCTCTAAAATGGATTCCACACCTTGGCGTCCATCCGCAACATTTCTCAGGCTTTTTATTTTTGCATAGCTTTCATAATCGGCAAAAGTGTGCAAGGGTATGCCACCCAAGGTTAGTATTCTTTCTGCCACTTCATCAATTTTTAAAAGTAAATTGGTATACAATTCTTCAAATTTTAAATGCAATTCAAAAAACTTTTCTCCCTTTATATTCCAATGCAATCCTCGTGTGTTTTGGTAAAACATCATGTAATCGGCCAATAAATTATTTAAACCCTCAGCCAGGGGTTTGCTTTTAGCCTCGTCAAGTCCTATTCGATTTCTTTTAATCATGATTTAGTTTGAAAGTAGAAATAGATTTAAAAAGATTTACGGTTAGTAATACCATATCACGAAAATAGTAATTTTTTAAGCATCAAAATATCCATTTAGCCCAATAAATCATACTAAGGTTCAACAATAATTTTTCGTGTTGCTGTTTCGTAGGGTGTTTCAACAGTTAAAAAATAAGTGCCCCCATTATCAAGGCTCTTAATTTTTCGTTGAAATGTATTATCTCCAATATTTAGGTTATTTAAAACTCTGTGTTCTATAAGTTTGCCATCGATGCTAAACAGAGAAATTTTGGTCTCTACACGTTTGTTTAAATAGAATTTCACAACAAACTCACCATTGTTTGGATTAGGAAATACCTGAACCTTCAAAGTTCCTATACTTTGTTCATTAAGATCATGAATTCCGGATGTGGTGTTTTTGAGAACATACACTTTGAAAATTTGACTGCTGGCACTGCTCTGAGTCCCGGTATTTGTGAAAAAAATATTTGCAGCAGTGCTGCTGATACCCCCATAAATGTAGCCAACTAATGTTGTGTCTGCGTTTAAATCATCTAACTTTAGAACATGATTATTATAATGCGAAACGTGTGTGATAGGGATAAATTCTGCCCCTGCTCCAAGGAAACTCGGCATTTCAACTGGAAGTTTGTACTCCGACATCACACCTGCTGAATTTCTTGATACACGTGCAATAGTTTTTACAAAAGGAACATTATTGTCTTGTACTAATATCCCTAAACTATCATAATATTGAGCAATTCCTCCAAAAAAAACAGTATGCATCTCCTTGCTTGAAGCGGAATATAGAGGTAAAACGGCACAATGGTAATGATTGTAATATTGCTGAAATGAATTGTTTACTGCATAACTTGTACTATCGATATTTACGCAGTTTAGAAATGGCAAATCAACGGTGGTTTGAAATACACCTGAAAAAGCTGTGATTCCTTCACTGCCATTAGGCAATATTTGGGGGACAGCATTATAATCCCTTCGGTGCAAATTTGCGGCATCCACTGTTGTTGATATATGAGTAATGGTAATCGTTGTGCCATCATCTGATAAATTAAACTTACGAATGGCATCGGTGTATACCTGGGTAAAGGTTTGATGCCCCATAGGATTGTAATCTCCATCAAATTTGTGTCCGCCAATTAAATAAAAACTATTGTTAATTTTTTGGAGATGACCTCCTGTTACTGCAAACTTGGCATCGCTAATTTGTCGGAAATAGCTTATAAACGAACTACCGGCAATTACGGCGTTAATAACGGAAGGAACATGAATGGCGGTTAGGTTGTCGAATGTTTTTCGGGATGCAGATGATTTATTATAGCCATAACCACCAATAATATAAAGATAATTTCCTTGTTGATGAAATTCCATATTTGTAGAACTTAATTGCTCCTGAAGTGAAACGGAAAGTGATGTCATGGAGGCCGTCCATTTTTGTTGGGATACGGGATCAATTACTATTAATTGATTGTTATTGCCAGCTATGTCGAAAGCTGCAAATGGTTGTCGGCGATGAAGTCCGTCGAGCCTACCTCCAACTATTAACCATTTTCCATTGTCTTGTCCTATGGCGAATGATTGAAGTCCACCAACACCTGTAATATTCATGGGTTCAATAAAAATATTAAAAGGCGTGGTTTGTGCAAAAGTTGTAACATTCAATAAGACTAGACCGATGAGTACTGAAATTTTCTTTATCATTTTAATTGTTGTTAATTCACAGCAATACTAACGCATAGATATTTGTCAATTTGTAACGTTTGTTACAGAGGCCATTGATTTTGGTCAGGGTTTAAGTGATCTTCAAAAACGGGTAAAGAGTCTAATAGTAGATTCATTTTATTGAGTTCATTCTAAACTCAGCCTGTTTAACATGGCAGTTTTTCTTCTCAAACGCACATTTTCTTCTGGAATTTTTTGAATTCCTTATGAATAGCGGTGTCCCAAGCCAAAGACATCTGTTTTGAGGTTTCTAACGGCTAGTTTGACCTAATAAACCTTTACGGAATAGCTTCTAAACGATTAAAAACATTGGAAAACCCTTACTTTAGGCTAATAAACCCTTAGAAAAGATTAATCAAAGCTTTCCCCGACATAAAAAAGGATTAATTTGGTTCAACGGAGCTTGATTTTAGGGCTTTTTGCCATTTTAACATAAGAAATGGCCAAAGAACGAATCAAAACAAATTGCGAGGTTAAGAAGTGTCCATTTGTTCACAGAGAAATGTTTCCTTTTGCATTCAAAGGAATCGAATATAGATTTTATCTAAGATGCTTTAGCGTTTCATTTGGCGTCGTTTGTACCGAACAAACAAGTAATCAGATAAGAACAGACAAGGAAAAGAAAGGCGGAGGTTGTCCCTATTGGTTTTGGCAAAGGCTTTACCTAACCGATAACCGCCGTTTCAATCCAGTTTTCGTTGAAGCTATAAGGCAAATAACTAAGCGATGGAACGGGTTTGGTAATAATAAAATGGGCCTTCTTCCCTATTTCAATGCTCCCGAGTTCCTTTTGAAGTTCGAGTGCGGCAGCTCCATTTAGGGTGGCGGCATTAAAGGCCTCTTCAGGGGTCATATTCATCTGAATGCACGCCAATGACACTATATAAGGCATGCTTAATGTTGGGCTGGTGCCAGGATTGTAGTCGGTTGCCAGAACCAACGGCAATCCGGCATCTATAAGTTGACGGGCGGGGGTATAGGGAATTTTTATAAAAAACGAACAACCGGGCAAGGCCACCGGCAAGGTATTTGAATTTTTTAGAGCGTTTACATCTCCATCGGTCATTACCTCCAAATGATCCACCGACACCGCCTTGTTTATAATGGCTGCCTGTATGCCTCCTATAGAGTTAAATTGGTTCACATGCACTTTGGGCTTTAACCCAACCTTCCATCCTGCCTGAAGCAACTCCTCCATCTCATCCACCGAAAAGTAATTGGTTTCACAAAACACATCCATATAATCAGCGAGTTTTTCGGAAGCGATCACCGGTAGGATTTTTTCAATAATAAGTTTCAGATACCCCTTTTTATCATTCTTGTAGTCGAGAGGCAAGGCGTGTGCTCCCAAAAAGGTTATTTTTATAGGGATAGGAGACACAGCTTTGAGGCGATTGGCCACCCTTAGCATTTTCAATTCCCCTTCATAATTTAATCCATAACCGCTTTTTATTTCCATGGCCCCTGTTCCCATGGCTATGGCCTGATGAAGGCGGTCCAGAGCACTATAATAGAGGTCATCCTCGGTGGCTTTATTTAATTTATGCGATGAGTTCAATATTCCACCTCCACGTTGGGCAATCTCTTCATAAGAAAGGCCATTAATGCGGTCGACAAATTCATTTTCACGGGTTCCGGCATGAATTAAATGCGTGTGACTATCAACAAAGCACGGTAGGATTATTTTTCCGGAACAATCTATGGTTTGTCCCGAGAATTCAATCAGTTCCACCATGCTCCCAAACTCTTCTATCGTGCCTGTTTCGGATATCAATAACCAGGCATTGCTGAGGTTATCGAAATGTTTCATGGCTGTTCCAGACTTATTTAACGGGGTTTCTTTGGTTATACCATAAAGAGTTTGGATGTTGGTGTAAAGGCACTTTTGGGGCATGAGGCAAATATACTATACCCACCTTGCAGGCTTTATTAAACTGAAAATTATTTAGTCCTTAATGCCGTATAAGTAAATAGTATACTTTGGTAAATAGGAAGATATTTAGTTATGTTTTCCCTTTTAACCCTCAACAGATTAATGCTGGATGACAAACTTTTTAATTCCAAAACCATTTGTTGTTAAAAAATAAATACCAATGGCCAGGTCCTCCATAGGAAGGGTGAAACTTTGCTTGGAAGACAATTCAAAAGCCTTAACTTTTTGGCCAAGTATATTTAAAATTTCAGCCTTTATAAAGCTCTCACTTTTGTTTTCCACCGTTAGGGATTGGTTGGCAGGATTTGGGTAGACCTTAAAGGCTTCTTTGGTATTTATTAGGATTGGAATATCAACCGTTGTATCCTTTTGGCTAACCCAAGCAACATTGGTAACAATGGGGTCTTGATAGTCGAAAAAGATATAGGCCTTGTTATTGATGGTATAGTTAGTAGGCCAGTTGTCGATTATTTTAGCTTTAAAGGTAATATAGCCGGTTCCACCTTTTTTCTCGGGGGTTGCACCAGCCAGATTAATCCCTTCAAATACCCAATGTATGACATTGTTTTTTACAATTATTCTCATCTTATCTGAATGACTGCTGGAAACAAATACCATTTCATGCAAGGGTAGTTTTTTGTCGATGGAATCAATAACTTCTGCTCTTCGAGCGAAATCGTTTCCTGTATTTTCAAATTCAATGTGATATCTCAATTCCCGGGTTCCTACCTTCACAATTTTTTCAGGCCAACTTGTTTTTTGATTAGGGTCGTAGGCTCCAACTATTCTTTGCACCATCCACCTTCTATTGTCTATACTATCAATATCCGACTTTGGTGAAATGGTTAGAAATGAGAAAAACTTTAATGAATCACCTATTTTGTATTTAACCGGATTGTTTCGCAAGGAAAAATTAATTTTCACAGATTCATTCACCCCCAGATTGGGTATTGTCCACTTGGCCTGGGTACCAGTAATGGTAGCATTGGTTGAAGAGAAATCCAATACGTTATCAGGGATGTTTAAAGAAAGCCCTAAATTACTCAAGGGCAGTGTACCCCAATTAGACACCAGTAGGGTATACTCCGATTTTTCCCCATGCCTCACCCGAAACCCTGAATGCCCTATTATTTCTAATCCTGCATCGGAAAACAAGGCATTTCCATCCACACCAAAATTCACCTGAGCCATGTTATTAGTTCCAGTAAATTTTGTAGTAAATATTCCCGAAGGTGGACAGGTAACAGGAAGGGATTTGGTGGGGGAAGGCACTACTTCAAGGGTAATATTTCCAGTATCGCAATTAATTATGTACTTTCCCGAATCGCCAACGGAAACGAGGTAATCTAAAGGCTTAACGCGGATAAATGCGGTTTTTACTTCTCCTTCACTTACATCTGGTTGGCAATTTCCGTTGTTGTCAAAAAATACTTTTCCGGTTATAGTTACCGGCAGGTTTTCATCCAGGGCGAGCCAATCTTTAAAATTCCGGCCTTCTACTACATTGCAATTGTCGAAGGTTCCTTTCGCAATGAGTTTTTTATACCGGGTTAAAAATTCGTTTGGTAATTTTAAGTTAAATTCTACCCCTGGAAGTTCATAAATACTCTTTACGGAAGTTTGGTGCATTACGCCAAAAACGTTCATCAAAACGCCGTTTGAGGTTCGATTAGCGGTAAAATAGAGTTTGTCTTTATGTACACTAACACTCATTACATTATTTGTTTTTAAGGGTCGAAAGAAACTCCATGTGCCATTATTTAAAACTTTAAACCCAGTATCTGATTTGAAATAAAGGCTGTTGTTGTACCCTACACAGGATTGGAGGTATTGAGGTGAAAACAATCCATTAATACCCGGAATAATTTCAGATTGTAATAAGGTACCCTTGAGTCTTTTCAATCCAAACCCGGGAGGTCCAGTTAAATAGATCCCTTTTTTATATTCTAACATTCGAATAAAAATACGGGCTGTATCAGAGTATAATTTCACCCATGAATTGAACTTGGCATCGTATGATTTTATAATCCATCCATTAGAAACCTCCACCTGGAAAAGGGTATCGTTGCAAATGTAAAATTTCGACTCACTGCCTTTGAAATAAGCACTCTTAGACGTATCAGATGTAGACCACTTACCTCCACTGTATTCAATAATAGAACCTTTTGATCTTGTAAAATTCAAAGAATCATGCCTTAAAGCCAGAAATAACTTACCTTTATAAGATACCATATCCTGCAATGAATCCAACCCAGCGGAAAACGATCGTGTAGTTAACACAGGCATGGCCGCGGTGGCATTATTGTTATGATTATAGAATGTGAATTGCCAACGGTTGAATGCAAGCGCATTAGGAGTACACATGTATATGGTGGTTTCGTCGGATGTAAAATGATTGAATGGTTTGGTATAATCGTAGCCAACCAATTTTTTAAAAACCTGGGACTGGCCATAATAAGGTGTGACTATAACCAATAAGAGTAAAAGTGAATTATTAATTTTCGGTATCACCACACTTATTTTTTGTTGTAAATGTAAAATTTCTTTCATTAGGTATAGGGATTAAAAGGAATAAGCGGTATTGAGACGAATTGAAAAGTTGCGGGTATGAGTAATGAAGGCTTCGGTACTATAAAATTTATGGAGAGAATAGGCATAAACTGGTTCCACGCCAACAAGCAAATGCTTGCTTATTTTAAGCCAGGCGGAGGCCGAGAGGTTTATATTAATGCCCGTGGTTCGGAAACTTGCCTTCTCCTTGGGATACATATAAATGGAATTGGTATCGGCCGCTCTCCCATTGATATTAATAATACGATAGGTGCTTCCACCCGGGTTTATACTCAATATCATTTTATCTGATTTGATGGGAAGCTTCCAACTAAACTGGAAAGGAAATTCAATAAACCTATAATAATTAGTTCGGTTTAAATTGTGGGTCACCTGCAAGGTATCAGGTATTCTCAAATAACCATATATGTAGCCACTTGCCGAATCGGTAAATGGAATGTCTTTATAGGTATATGAATATTTTATGTTTTGTTCCAAAAGTGTATGCTCAACTCCGGTTTGAAACGAAAGGCGGTTATAAAGGTTTAATTGCACTTTTACCCCGGCCATAAACCCTTTGGAAGTCGGGTTTTGGTTCGAAATATTCTCTCTAAAATCCTTATGGTATTTTCCTAAATCAGCAGTAAAATCAACCTTGGTATTCATTCGGTTGACCCCTGTAGTGATGAAAATCATAACTGGGCGTTGGATTGGGTTGGGCGGATGAGTCTCTTTATCCGGGTCATTTGGCTCGGGTGGAGTAACAAACAAATTAAGTGTCTTTTTTATCCGATGGATATTCGTGTTGGCTTCATAAGGGAATGTGTTCATAGACCTTAAAAGCAAAGGGATAAAATACAGATGGTCTTTGGTATTTTGTTCTGAGGGAGATTCGAACGAATTTTGATAATGAGTTTTACGATTTTGAAAGAAGGGTTTCTTCGTGTTATTGAGAAATACTTTAAATGATTTGGAAGGAGTGATATTTGCGCGGATGGAAGTATAGTGGTCATTGGAAAGGGCAGCTTTGAGTGAAGATAAACGTATCGATTTTTTTGCCGTTGGATTAGTATTAAAACCTTTTATAGCATGGTTCTTATTCGTTTCTTCCATAGCTCGAAGGGTAAATAGGGATAGTCCCAGGGTAGCAGTAAAGGTTAGCAGTAATAATAGAAATCCTGGAAACCAGAATACAAACCATCTCTTTTTTGGCCGGGCATGTATGGCACTTGAAATTTTTTTCCAATGCTCCGTTGTTACAGGGTCATCGAAATTCTCAAAGGCATTTCTAAATGACTTGTCTATATTGTTCATTGCTCTCGTTGAAATAATTATCGTTGATTAACATTTTTTTTAGAAGCATTCTTGCTCTAAACAGTTGAGACTTTGATGTGCCTACTGTAATTTCCATTTGTTCAGCAATTTCTTCGTGACTATAACCCTCTATGGCAAACAGGTTCATCACTATTCTGCATTTCTCGGGCAGTTTGGCCATAAACCTAAGGGCATCTTTGGCATCAATATTTACCGTATCGCCAATATTAGAGAGTTCATTCTCCAGGTTGGTGCTGCCATCGTTTAAGGAAATGGTATTGTCGAAATTGTAGTGTTTGCGGCAATAGGATATGGCAGTATTTATAAATATTCTATTCATCCAAGTATCAAAACTGCTGCGGCCTTCAAACGAGCCCAGGTTTTTAAATACTTTTATAAAACTTTCTTGTAGAATTTCAGAAGCATCATCATAATTTCGGGCGTAACGAAGGCATAAACCCATCATTTTAGGGCCATTGATCTCAAAAAGTCTCCTTTGAGCCAAGGGATCGTTTTCAAGACAACTTTTAAGAAGTTGTGATAAATTCAACTGCATTCATGGTTTTAGACTACCAAGTTACAGGAAAGGTTGGAAATAAGGGTACGGTATTATTACTAAAGGTGTTTTAGCAAAAGCAAAACAGATTACTTTTTTTTGAAATCGCCCCGTTTCCAAGCCTTAATAAACTCGCTCCAGGCAATAGGGCTAAGAATATTCATGGGTTGCATTTGGCCGGCATAATAAAATTTTTGAACCTGCTTTTGCATATAATAATTTTGATTCTCATTACCGTCCATACTCAAAAGTTCGTCTTGAAGGGCCTGCCTTTCCATATTATCTCTGGCACGTTCCAAATCGGTATCGGGTATATCCGACTTCACAAAATATTGATCGAATAATTGGCGATCGGGTAACAAGCTCACAACGTGTTCAGGCAGATAAAAGGTGTCGGGTGCCATCAGTTTCACCATGGAATATTTGTGGCCTATAAATGTGTCGGCCACGGTAAAATCAGTTTTTTCATAACCCAAAATTTCAAACACCAGACGTTCTCCCTTTTTCGCTACAATATTGAAATATCCATTATAGTCGGTTCGGGTACCGCGACGGGTGCCGGGTATAGAAATGACCACATAGGAAAGAGGTTGCAAACTATCGGCACTAAGAACAATTCCGGTAAACTGAATCAGCCCTTCTTCCGGCTTTGTGGCCTGACCATACACACGTGAATCTGCTAACAACAAGATTCCCAAAACAAGCAACTGAACTATTTTTTTTATCAAAATCAATGAATTAAAATTCCTAATAGAATGGCCATTAAAACCCAATAAGGTGAGGCAATTCTGGTTTTATATAACAATACACAAAGTACTATAATTGTAGCCACATTAAGCCAATTCACGGGATTTTGTTTTACAAGATTAGTGTAAAAAAAGTTATTCTCCTCTTTCCACCGGAGACCAATTGGCAAAAACATTAAATAGGCTGACGCAGCTACCAATCCTGCCGAAGTAGCTATGATTCCGGGAAAGGAACGTTGGAAAAATTTGAATTTCTTTAGATTGTTCCAAATTGGAAACAAAAAGAATATCAATAGACTTCCAGGTAAAAAAATGGCACTTGTTCCTATGATGCACCCAATTAGTTGAGAGAAGGGACCATCTTGCTGTAAAGCCAATCCTGTAGAAAAGGCTGCTATCGCAAATACAGGACCAGGGGTAGCCTGAACCAATCCCACCCCGGTAATAAACTCATCGGCAGTAATATAATGTTTGAACTTAACAAATTGCTCAAATATCATTGGAAACAAAACATTCCCTCCACCAAACACCAAGCTACCAAACCTAAAATTGTTTTCGAAAAGAACAGCGTAAGGGTGTCGCGTTATTTTACCTATAACGGCTGCAAGCATAAAGATCACACCAAAAGCTATCAGGTAACGCCAATTCACCTGCAGTTTCTTTTCACTGTAATAGATTGATTCCTTATTTATAAAATAAGAAATCATTGCCCCGGAAACCAATACAAAAGGGAACATCCATGGCGTTTTTATATAATCCTCCAACGGATGCCTTAATAATGCACAGATAAAAAAGGCATAAAATACCAGCCAGACCGATAATTTGTTTTTTAACAAGGGTATAATCATTTGAATGGCAGCAACCATAATAAAGGCAACAGCTAATGGCCTTATGAACCTTAGTGTATGCAAAGCCTCCGGAGGTAAACTGCTATAAACAAAAGAAAGTATAGTCATTAACAAAAAAGACGGGGTAACCCATACCAGTAAGGTAAGAAATCCAAGCGTAGGGCCACCATACTTATACCCTAATGTAGTAAGGGTTTGGGTAGAGGATGGACCTGGCAAAAGTTGACAGATAGAAAAGGTTTCTAACAACTCATCCTGGGTAAAGAATTTTTTTTCCTGAACAAGTTTTCTATGAAAAAGCGCTAAATGCATTCCAGGACCGCCAAACGCCGTTAGAGCAATTTTAAAAATCTCGCCCAGGAATAGCCTATGCCTGAATTTCTTTATTTTTGACCCCATCAATAATTCCAAGCAATATTAGCATTTTATGGGAACTCTAAAAATACAGGTTATTTTAATTTCATGCCTTATAGTGGCCTTTACTGCCATAAACAGTTGCAATACCAAGTATAAAGTGGAATTGGCAGCGGTAGATTCCTTGATAACCAAAAACAAAAAGACCATGGATTATCTTAAAATAGATTTGATAACCATTAACGAGCGAAAAATTGAGATTAGCAGTCAGATTGCTGTTTTAAATAAAATTGAACCCGATACTTCCGTGATGGAGTACATTACCAATCTTGACAAATACAAGGGAATCTTAAAGGTTTATACCAAGTTTATTGATAATTACGATGTAATTTTTAACCGGATGAGGCATAATGAAAAACAGTTGTCTAACCTCAAAAACTCGGTATTGGATGAAAAGATTACCGGTTTTGACTTTAAACTAATATTGGCCAAGGAAAGGGAAAACGTAGAACAAAACTTAATAAACGCTCAAACCTTCGGGAGCAAAATATTTAATCTGGAACCCGACTACCAAAGATTGAGCATGTACTTTGATCCTAAAGTAGAGGGTCTACTTAAAAAATATCCGGAACTAAATACTGCCTTTAAGGACAGCATTTAATCAGTTAACATGCTATTAGGGTTTGTACTTGGATTTGTTGAGAATATCATCAGAATCTTTTTCTAATAACAGTTGAGCCAGCGTAATATTTGGGTTATTGCTCATATACTTTTTTATTATTTGCCACCCGGCAAAGCAACCCACTCGCGGGGCGGTGCCTAATCCAAATCCTGTGGCTGTAGTAAACGGTCCATCGCTTATATAACCTCTTATTTTTGCCGGTTCGGTAACATATAGGGCCTTGGAATCAACTAATGAAGCCCATATTTCACTTTCACTTTGAACCGCCCATTTGTATTGTTGGGGGGTGTATCCTAATTTTATAGAGTCTTCCGTTTCGGGCAAAAGGGCATCTACCATATAAAGTAGTTTACCTTCATGAATCATCTCATCAATCAACCGGCTGTTATTTGCTATAGGAGACAATTTAATTTCGGAGATTGCCGTAAACAAATCCCTTAACAAATAGTCCTTCCTCATTTTTCGTATTCTGTAATTTGGAAACTGATCGGCCATATTTGCCGAATGGTATGGTTCGAAATCTGTACCTAAATACATATCAAGGCCTATACCCATTTGGTTGGATCCTTCAATATAAGGAAAATTAATACGCAATGGCGATAAAAAGGTTACAAACTTCAGAATAGTATCCTTTGGAAAATAGTATTTATAGCGTTTCATGGCAGCATTCAGGTCTTCCTTAAAAGGTTCTAAAGTTGGAAAAACGCTATCGGCTCTTTTCTTAAGCATCAGCCCAAAGTCGGGTACTGTGGTAAACTCACGCAATAGGTTAACGGCTGCTTGTGCCGGTGGAACGTCCGTTCCACCCGTTATGTCCCCCATTAATTGATACATGTAAACTGGATAAAAGGATGGATACTTTTTTTCGAGAGCTAAGATTTCTTCCGGATTACTTGCCTTAAAAAGGTCTTCTTCAAAGCGCTGAACCTCCACGTTAAGAACAATGTCTTTGGTATCAATTTCTTTTTTATCCTCCTTTTCCTTTACAGTGCATTGTGGTAAAAGACAGGCGATTGATAATAAAAAAATTAATGGGACTGCTTTATTAAAAAATTTTATCATTTTTGTGCTTTCAAACGCGAAATTAACTTCAATCGTACAACTGAAATTATATATTTATAAAAGTATGACAAAAAAACTTTTCATTCTAATTGCTTTATCCCTGGCATGTATCTTTCCATCGTTTTCTCAGGAGGTAAAAAAGCCTGTTGAAAATAGAAAATATATGTTTGGGTTAAAAACAGGAGTTAATTTATCGTGGTATAAACCCGATAGTAAAGACCTTAATAATGGGGGCCTTAAGCCTGGTTTTTCTTATGGTATAATGGGTGATTATAATTTTCAGCCCAATTACGCTATAGCCATGGAATTTTTGGTGAGCACCGTTAATGGAAAGGTTAATTTTAAAGATCCCCTTACCTTTAACGATTCTGTTAAGGCTACCAAGGTAGAATATGCCTACTCTGTACGGTATATCCAGTTACCCATTTCTTTCAAATTCCGAACCAACCAAATTGGTTATATCAAATACTTTGCACAGTTTGGTTTGGCACCTGGTATTCGGGTTAGTGCCAAAGCCAACCTTACGGGTTCAGGTTTGCCTTGGCCCGAAGACGACCGCACTGCTCTTAAAGTAAATTCAGATTTGGATGAATCGTTTGAACCATTAGAGTATAATGATGATGTACATCAAATCAATCTTCCACTTATTATTGGTCTTGGTATAGAATACAATTTAAGCGGAAATACAGATTTATATGCAAGTCTTCGTTTTGAAAA
>Ga0247843_1005617_pt1 | contig 17266 bp, 15 predicted proteins | sample LaCruzMarch2017__FD_192420 | JGI IMG/M metagenome (GOLD analysis project Ga0247843, IMG submission 192420) | Freshwater microbial communities from meromictic Lake La Cruz, Castile-La Mancha, Spain - LaCruzMarch2017_8m | ecosystem: Environmental > Aquatic > Freshwater > Lake | place: Spain... | reverse complement strand
TTTTTCGGGCTGCGCTACAAAACCTCAGGATGAATCTGGAAATGCATTTTTTCTTAAAGATAGTTCGGGTAACTATGTGAGCTGCAAAGATAAAAAATATCAGTCTACCTTTGCTGACATTACAAAAGTTAATCTAAGTGGCGACCAGCTCAATAATTGCTATCTTCATAGGTGCGTGGACTCAGTTTGCGAAGATCAAGGTAACGCTTCACTGAAGATGCCTTAAATCCCTAGTTTTGGATCTTCTTCGCACGCGGAATAGCTGAGGATTAAATTGAAAGGCGTTGACCGTCACGGTTTTGACTGCCAACGCTCGGTTTTTCCCAAGTCTAAAAGGTGCCGATGACCTGCTGATCTAGGGACTAGGGATTTGATCGGAGCCGAGTAAGGCCATATCAGCACGATGAGTGGCCTTAAATGGTATGCGTCCCACATGCGCTCACCCCAATCTCAAGTAATATCATTAGATGCCGATACATGAGGCATGAGAATTCTATCAATTCTAATGGCTTTCGGAACTTTCCTCCTTTCGAACTGTGCTACGCCACTAAAGAGTCGTATTCCTGCTACAGTGCACGATAATCATCGGGCGAAAACTTGGGGAGCACCGAAATGCGGGTTTGAATCGTTTAAACCGGCTCCACTAAATAGCATGTTGTTTAATGCCTCCATTGTTCATCCCGTTGCTTTTTCGAGTAAAGATGTTCAACTTCTAGATATGAAGAAAAATGAAATGAAATCGCATATTGAGATGCTTCGAAAAGAGATGTTTTTCATGGGTGGAAAACATCATTTACTCAATCCCGAGCTCCACATTGCCTTTTTAGGTGGGTACGAACAGGAAAATAATTTGCCGCCGAATTCGACGACACTAAAGGGACTTGTCTTTTCTGGAGAAGTTCAAGTATTGAAGATCGAAGAGGTCAAAAGTTCCGCTGGAGCTGGTCGACTATTTTATTTCGAAGTAGGTCCTGATGGGGTCAATAAATACGGATTTATTGCAAACGACCAAGGCGATCTAGTGGGTGGAAATTCTGACGGGGATTATTGGTGTTTTTAAAACCAATGATTGAAATAGCTCGGGTTCACTTGTAATCCCGAGCTTTTCGATTGTTGATTGATAAAACTTCGCCCTAAATAGTTATATTTTTGATCAGCCACCTCGCTTGAAGGTCCTCCTTCACCAATGGAAAGCGTCTTGCCACGGAATGGAAGCCAACTTTCCACCAAACAGAAAGATTCTTTCTATTCTCAAGAAGCCTTTTTCTAAAAATCTAATACTTAGCTTTGGCCCCTTCCTAGCATTCCTATCGGGTACTGGTTAATGATTAACCACTCGTGATCAGTCGTTACCCAGTAAGTGCTTAGTCATTAACCACATTTTTAAACGAGCACTGCTTTAAAGGCATTTTGGGTGTGGCATGCTTTGCGCACTATTAAGAACACGACCACTTCAAAATGCAATTGCTGTTGAATTCAGCGTGCCAACCCTGAGACTGAGACCCAAAAATGAGACTCAAGTCTCATAGTCTCAAAACTGAGACTCACTGAGACTGAAGTCTCAGCATCATTTTCAACACTTAACAAAAAATCACTTCGTTCTGCATGCTGGCATGGTCTTGCTACCTTTCAAGGAGAAAGGAGGAATTGTCTCAATGTGATTTAGTTGAAAATCTTGGTAATTTGTTTTCCATTACTGGAAAGAGTCTTTCCAAATTTGGCAAAATCTTTTCCAAAAAAATTTTCATGACGGTGCAAAGTCATTCACTTAGTTGCTGGCCCACAACTTGAACTTTAAAGGGTGAGAGGGGTAATTTTTTTTGCACTCTAAGAAAGGAGTCGAAATTGAAACATCAAAAACCGTGTCCAATAAAAGATCCGAACAAAAGACAAAATAAATATTTTCCACGAAAGGAAATCTATGAACAAACAAAATCAAAAATCAGAATCGTCTACAAATCAAAACATCATTGTCCAAGACCTCTACGCCGTCATGGCGTTAGCCGGCGCGGCAATCATTGCCTCGCTCATTCCCGACTTTCACAAGTTCTACTTTGATCATTTTATTGCAATTTGGTTAAGCGCAGTGATCGCTGCAATTGCGCTAATTACTTTGAGCATTAAGTTTTATTTAAAGAAAACGAAGTCTGTTGAAGAGCAAGGTAAAATTTTTGAGCATGCTTGGAAGCCAGAAGGCTTTGGGTCGATTCTCGCAGGTTATGTTGAAGGTGAGAAAATTTACGTACCAGAAAAAGCCCGTTTGGGCCATGTTCAGGTGCTCGGCACAACTGGCCGCGGCAAAACTGAAAGCGTGATTTTACCGTGGATGATGAGAGATGCCTCTCGCGGCATTTCAAGTGTTCTCATTGACGGTAAGGGCGAACCTGAAATCGTCTCAAAAATTCGATCAACACTAGGCGACCGAGTGAAACTTACTGTGTTTGATCTCGGCAATCTTTCGAATTCTTGCGAAATTAATCCGCTGGCCTCGGGTTCGCCTCAGCAAATCACAGATCGTATTTTTGCAAGTTTTGATTTCGACGATACTTACTACCGAGCTGTGCAGTTTGAGGCAGCGCTGACGATAGTTGAGCTGTTATCGGCAATTGGTGAAGTCGTAACTTTTAAACGAATCTATGAACTTTTATCCAATGATGCGGCAGTATCGGTTGCTGTACAGCATTTTTGGGTCTCACTCGCACTCACTGATCGTATCGGCCGAATGCTAGGCATGCCTCGACGTGATCGCGACGAAAAGTTTGCTGGCCTTATGTCTCAACTTGCCCCGTTTGCTGTTGGTGAGGTTTCAGCAATAGTCAATTCAACAAAGCGCAATGAGAGTGCTCATCAAACGTTAGGGCACATGGCCTTGACGAGTACTATTCGATTCAAGGCAGAAATCTTTGTTTTGCTAATCCCTACGCTCAAATATCAAGCTATCGGCAAGCAACTTGGCAAAATGGTGCTGCAAGAATTAGCTTGGGCTATAGGCGAGCGTGCAAGCCGCTCAGGAGCAAATTGGGATTTCTTGCCCGTCTACCTCGATGAGTTTTCGGCATTCGCATATGAGGGTTTTGAGCAGATTTTAAATAAGGCCAGGTCAAGCAATGTAGCGTTGCACTTGTCTCACCAAAGCATGGCCGATCTCTCGATTGTGTCGCAAGATTTTGCTCGTATTGTTTCGACGAATACAAACGTGAAGTGTCTTTTTGGCCTCAATGACCCTGATACGGCTGATTTTTTTGCTCGGCACATTGGTACGGAATCAACTGAGCGTAAAACCGAAAGAGTCGAGGTTGGCGGATTGTTTCAGCGAGATCAAAGAACAGGCCAAGGTTCTGTTCGAGAGGTTGAAGAGTATAAGATACATCCGAATCGTTTGAAGAACTTCACAAATGGCTACGGGGTTCTTCACTTTCCGACCGCTCATGGAAATCTCACAACTGAAATTCAGTTTGAGCGAATTTTGGAAAATGCGGAGGCAGTCAAATGCAATCGCTAACTCGGCTGACTTCTCGTGACCTTGCAATTTTGGCAGACTTAAACAGTTGGGGAGTTTTGTCGTGTGAGCAACTAAGATCGCGTCACTTTGAGGGTCGAGCACTGTCAGTGGCATCCGAGAGACTCACAAAACTGCACAAGCTTGAAGTCATTCGAAAGCAAAGAGTAGGTATTTTGTTGCATCACGGCGAGCCGCGAGTGATTGGAATTGTCTTTTCTTTAAACTCAAAAGGATTAACGGCATTGAGGCTTGCGGGTTGTGACGTTGAAGAAAAGCAGCGCGTAAAGCCACTTAACACTGCCCAGTTGTATCATGATTTATTATTGGTTGAAGTTGCTGGCGTTTTGGCGAGAAGGCATCCAGAAGCAAAGATTTTGTGTGGCTCTCACTATTTGGGAGCTCACAAAATCTTTGGTCAGGTGCCAGATCTTGTTATGTGTGTGGATGGTTTTGCCACCGCTGTTGAGCTTGAGCTAAGTGACAAATCTAAACTTCGCTATCAACAAATCTTAGCAAATTACCGAATCTCAAAGATCTACCAAAAGGTGCTCTATGTGGTTGGAGCTGTCTCAATTGCGAGAAAAATTCGATCGCTCATTGAGTATGGCCGACTTCAAAGCGATGCTTTTGGGAGCGTTGAGAAATTCACTTTCACACCGCTCTCATCACTCATCCAAAACAGAAAAATAAACAAAGCGGCGAGCTCAAGGGCAACGCTAGAACAGGAGTTTAAATGTTAAATATGAATCTCAAAAATCGGTACAGCTTGCGGCTCTTTGCCCAAGAATACGTTTCACTACTGGTGTCATTTACTGTCTTAGCAATCGCAGCACTCATGATAATTATGTTGAAGTTCGCAGTCTTTGGGAATCAGATTTTCTCTAATCCTGCGCTAGTTCGAAGCGTCTGGCGAACTATATTTGATTTTGGCATTGAGTATTTTGCCCCGTGGCTTTTGTTCCTCCTGGTGGCGAAATTCATAGACAAACTTTTCTGGCCATATGTTGGTAGGTCAAAGAAAGCAGCGGGCAAAGAATAAGTCGAGTCTCCGAAATGTCCTCCGATTGGACTTCGGATTTTAAGTCATTCGAGGAACGTTGTGGAAAACACTTTAAGTCATAGAAAATAAAAAAGTTTCGCACGGATCCCGAGGCCCCGTCTTCTCACGATGTGTTTGCCGACCACTCACTCTCTACGAGATCGAGTGGTCGGCAAAACGAAGACTGGGGGTTGGGGTATCCGTGCGAAAGAATACAGGTAAATAAAATTTGTAAAATGGGAATGGGTGAGTATGCAAAATAAAGGCAATGGAGGGCTAATCCAAAAAAAAAATAACAACGAAAATCAAAACATGTTAAACGATTCATCAGAACAAGTGTTCTTTGAAAATTCAGATGGTGAGAATACACGGTTGATGAAAGTCGCAGAGGCGGCAAAAATGCTTGGGCTAACCGAACGGGCATTGCGTCTGATGATCTATCGAAACGAGGTTCCCCTTTACCGGATCGGCAAACGTATTCGATTTAAAAAGTGTGACCTTGAGCGCTGGTTGTCACGGCAATTTGTTTCGCCTCGTGGTGATCAATTTCCTCCAATCCTAAGGAGGTAATGTCTATGTCAATTCGTGTTCGTAAATATCCAAATAGAAAAAGCTACCAAGCCAGCCTTCGTCTTAACGGTCGAAGGCTGGCTCGCAGCTTTGAGCGTAAGACTGATGCAGATCGTTGGCTCAGATCTAATCTCGAAAAGCGCGGCACAGGTGAGCTTTCTCGTACCCCGCAAATCACTTTGGCTGAATTCAGCCATGAGTGGTACCAGTGCTACAAGTTGAATGTGAAACCCAATACTTTTAAAAATGCAGATAAGTTGCTGAGGCTTTGGATTTTGCCAGCCTTTGGTTTCAAACGTCTTGATCAAGTGACACCGCAGGACTTGAAACGTCTTATGGCTGTGATGCTTGAACGGGGTCGAGCGCCAAGAACGGCAAACTATGCCTTAGCTATTTTGCGAAAGCCTATGAACGATGCCATTCACGATTGGGGTTTTAGTCTTCGCAATCCGGCAGCGAGACTAAAGCCGCTTCATGAAGGGACAAAGAGGGTAAACTTTTGGAATGCATCAGAAGCCGCTCAATTTCTTGAAGTTGTTGAACGTGAAAGTCCATCGGAGCTAGCGCTTTTTCGATTTCTGCTTAACACAGGCTCCCGCATTGGCGAGGCCTGTGCTCTTTTTTGGGAAGATGTTGATCTTGAAAAAGGGTCGGTTTGCATTCGTAGAAACATGGATTGGCACGCACTAGAAACTCGCGAGACTACAAAAAGCGGCAAGCTTCGTTTCGTGGGTCTCAATGAAGGGCTTAAGCGCGAGCTGAAAAATCTTTTTGCGAAACAAGGTCAGCCCTCTGATTCAAGTTTGGTTTTTCCAAATCAGGTAGGCAAGCCAAGGTGTTTGCAAAATCTCTTTAAGAGGTCTTTTTGTCGATGCATACAAATTGCAAAAATTAAGCAGATAAAGATTCACGATCTTCGCCACACTTTTGCAGCTCATTACGTCATGAACGGCGGCAGCATCTATGATTTGAAACAAATCTTGGGGCACTCAGAAATTAAAATGACCGAGAGATACGCCCACCTAACACCTGACTATTTGATGAAGCAAACAACGCTTGTGAACTTCTAAAAATGTCTCAAGCTGTCTCGTATTTTTTCGTGATTTCTTTTTGGAATGTCGCCCTTTTGGCGCCTTTTTTTGATTTAGTAATTTGCTAGTCGCGGTAACCGTTCGATATAAATGGTGGATCCTGCCGGGGTCGAACCGGCGACCCGCTGATTAAGAGTCAGCTGCTCTACCAACTGAGCTAAGGATCCATTTTTAATTTTCCAATTTTGCTTTTGGTGTTTAGCAAAAGAGCCAATGAATTGGCCTATTCATTGATTTGCTACAATTCATCACTCTAAGCAAGAAATTTTTGACTCTCTTTTAGATCGCGCTGGCTGTTGTTTTAACTAAAGTCACCTACACTTAAAGAATATGAGTTTATTAAGAACAAATCGCGAATTAAGCCCCAACTGGACCCTCGCAATTTTTACGCTGCTAAATTTACTTGATTACATCGATCGCTCGGTCGTGAATTCGATGCTCTCACCAATCAAAGCAGAATTTTCGCTATCCGATGGGCAGTTGGGCGACATCAATGCGGCATTCATGTTTGGTTATATGATTTTCTCTCCTGTCTCGGCATACTTTGGCGACCGGATGTCTCGCAAGTACTTGATTTTTTTAGGTGTTATGATTTGGAGCTTGGCGACTTGGGCGGGTGGAATGGCTAATTCCATTTTGGGTTTAATGGCGGCTCGCATGATGGTGTCATTGGGGGAAGCAAGTTTTGGATCAATGGGCGCATCGGTGCTTTCGGACAAATTCATCGGTCCCAAACGAAACACTGCGCTGACAATTTTTTACGCCTGCATCCCTGTAGGCTACGCGCTTGGCTACATCATCGGCGATCTCATGAGCAAATCACATGGCTGGCGCGAAACTTTGGGTTGGGTGGGTCTACCTGGAGTCGCAGCGGCACTTTTACTTTTGCCATTTAAAGAACCCGAACGTGGAGCTTTAGACCGAGCACATCCTGAACTTTCTGGAGAATCTACAACAACAAGTCACGCGATGGATTTGAGCGACCTTAAAACTTTTTACAAACAGCCTTATTATTTAATTGGCATCGGCGTGGTTTTTGGACTGTCGGCACTGATGTCTCTGACAGGCTATGCAGAAAAGCTCGCCACAATGATTTTAGGAAATTATCAATTCGCAAATCCTGCCGCAGTTTTTCAAGGTCTCTTTGTTGTGAGTCTTTTGATGTTTGTGTTTTTCATCAAACAAATGGTGCCACTCTTTAACATGAAAGCCTACATGATGACGTGCTTTGGTTACTGCGCTTACACGGCAGCGGTGGGGGCTTATTCTGTTTGGGGTCCCCAGTTTATGGAACGTGTGCATGGAATGGAAAATCCAGGAACAAAATTTGGATTGATCACTTTATTTGGTTCGATCATTGGCTCTATCGGCGGTGGTTTGCTTGCAAGTAAAATGCGGAAAACCCGTCCCAATGCATATGCCTACATGTGTGGTGTTTCGCTCATGATTGCTGTACCCATTACCGCACTTGCCTTTCTTGCACCCACACAACAAATTACCATGGTCGCCATGTTTTTTGCGGTGATCTTTTTGTTCGCATGCACAGGCCCAGTCAACACTCTCATTGTTGAAACCGTTCCGGTAAGTATGCGTTGCATGGCAATGGCAGGTTCGATTTTTATGATTCACATTCTTGGAGATTTTTGGTCGCCATCCATCGTTGGTCGAGTGTCTGATGCATGGGGTGGAAATTTGCGACTCGCCTTAATGTTATTACCTGTATTTTTACTGATCGGAGCCGGATTTTGGTTACGACTTGCGTGGAACACTCGCAAGGGACATGCGGTGGCTGCTTAAGTCTTTAAAGCGCTGAATACTCATCCGTCGCCGTCACGAGCGCATCTATAATCCCTGGCTCGCTGGCGGCGTGTCCCGCATCAGCAACAATATTTATTTTTGCCTCAGGCCATGCCTTGTGTAAGGCCCAAGCATTTTCAACGGGACAAACCACATCATAACGCCCATGGATAATGGTCGCAGGAATGTGACGAATTTTTGAAATATTTTCAAGCAACCAATTGTCAGTTTTAAAAAAGGCGTTGTTCATAAAATAATGGCACTCGATACGCGAAATCGAAATCGCATGATGGTCAGCAGTGAAACGTTCAATCAAACCCAAATCAGGTTTTAATTTAATCGTTGCGCCTTCCCATCTTGACCAGTGTTTAGCGGCGAGGAGCTGAGTTTTTTCGTCTGTCGAAGTCAAACGTTTGTGATAAGCCGTGACCAAATCATGGCGCTCATTCTCGGGGATGATAGAAATATATCGGTCCCATTCGTCTGGAAAAAGATGATGCGCGCCATGCTGATAAAACCATTTGATTTCGCTCGGGCGGCAGAGAAAAATTCCACGCAGCACAAGAGCTTTAATATTTTCAGGATGAGTTTCGGCATAAGCAAGTGACAATGTTGATCCCCATGATCCACCAAAGACCACCCATTTTTCGATTTTTAATTTGCGTCGCAAATTTTCAATATCCGCAATTAAATCCCAAGTGGAATTATTCGAAAGCGAAGCAAAAGGTTTTGATTTTCCTGATCCGCGTTGATCAATCAAAACAATGCGATACTTTTGGGGATTAAAAAACTGTCTGTGATACGGTTCGCATCCCGAGCCTGGACCGCCATGCAAAAACAAAATGGGCTTCCCCTGTGGATTGCCACATTCCTCAAAATATACAGAATGCTCGGCGTCTGCCTGTAAGTAACCTGAATTGTATGGCTCTATAGAAGGGTAATAATTTCGCATAGGCCTATTTTTTTAGCAGATTTTTTTAGCTCTAAATACCAGAACTTGATGATTTTTTATTCCATCAACGCATCTTAACCTCGAATTAACGATCATTCTGAAAACTATTTCTTCATAATGAAGCTATGAAAAATCTTAGTTTTTTCAATCGTATGATGTCTGGTGCTTTGGCGTTAACTTTGTCGATGGGACTTGTGTTTCCCATTCACGCGCAAGATCCAGGAGCTGTGCCTGATGGATTTTCTCAAGCGGCAGAAATTATGGCCATCAATCGCGCTTTTGATGATCAAAAAATTCAAAAGGAGCAAGAACTTGCTCAGGCCAATATCGCCTTAGCGCAGTGTCAAAACGACGAACAAGCTGCAAAAATTAATGCTCAAGTGGCATTGTCTCAAGCCAAAGCCCAAGCCGGCCAAAACATGGTAAGCCAGTTGGGTTCAACTGCGGGTGATTGGGCGCAGTCCATTGATAAAATGGCAAGTGGTGAAGGAAAAAATGCAGATGCGGAGATTGCGGAAGTGGAAAAACAGATAAGAGAGTCAAAGAATGTTTTCACTCGAGCGGGAAACACTGTCTCGTTTAACTCATCAGCTGGAAGAAGTAGATGTGAGGCCGAAAAAGATCCCACAGGAACAAAACGAGCGACAGATACAGCCACTATTACTCTGATAGATGGTTGCGTTAGAGATTTAAAATCTGACGCGGATTCCCTATCGGCCCGATTAAAGCAAGCTAAAGCAGACAAATCCGGCGCATCCGACCTCCTCGGACCCGCATTCAAAACCGCAATCACCGCAGGCGTTGCCGCCATGGGAAATCACTATCAAATGCAAGGCGCAAAGGCCGACAACAAGGGACAATTGCAAAATGCTGCAATCGCAAAACAACAATGCGAATTAAACGTCAACAACATGAAAAACGATGCGACTCGTGGACTTGCGCGAATCGAAAATTTACGAACTCAAGAAATGTTAAATGCGTCACTGCGCGCAGCAGCTTCGCGAAAACTTGGACCTGATAACAAAAATCAAGTGGTCGTTGCAGATGATAGCTTAGGCGATATTCCAAATTTTGGTGCTGGCAATGCCGGCAGTCCTGCTGAAACTCTAACTGCTGCCAACCAAGGCCCTCCTCCTGCTGCTGGTGGCGCACCTCAAGGTGGTGGCGGTGGCGGCGGAGGCGGTGGTGGCGGCGGAGCCACTGCAGGCGATGCCCCCTGGGGCTTTGGCAATGGCAAAGGTGGTGGTGAAGCCGGTGGTGGTGGCCTTCCAGCGCAAACCGAAGCAGCAGCATTTGTTGCTGATGGTGGTGGCGGCGGCGGTGGTGGTGGATTTGGTGGCTTTGGTAATGGCGAAGAAGTCGCCGAAGGAAATCAAGCAAACGGTGACGAACCCATGTATGAAGAATCTGTCTTAGGTGACGGCGGAATGGAAACTTTGCTCATGCGTATGCGACGCAGACTTGCGGCCCATGCAACGGATCTTATCAAACCCGCAGATGCGCCATCGATTGCGCGTAGTCAAGGGCAAGACGAGCGATCTCCTAGTTCCTCAAAAACTGTGAGTCTCGATCGCCTCTAAGAGTGCAGTGCCCGTGGCGCTTAGATCTTGGCGAACACCGTTACGATACATATAAAGTTGTAGTGTAAAAGAATTTTCTGTTGTGGATTGAATTTTTGCCGAGATCGAAAGTGAATCACTGATCAAAGCCGGACCGACAAATCGAGTATCTAATTTTTTTACGGAACATTTTACTTTGGCATTTTGAAAAATTTGTTCCGCAAGTTCTTCAAGTGCCACAGTCATCAGTCCCAGTTCAAACATCCCGTGAACAATGGCTGAGGGTAAACCCATCGCTTGGGCTGAAGCATCATCAAAATGAATGGTGTTGTAATCACCCGAAGCCCACGCATAGTGGCGCACTTTGTTTAAATCCATTTTGCTTCGATCAAGCAAAACAAATTCGTGACCACTTTGGAGTCCTTCAAATGATGTGTTCATTTTTTAGGCCTCACAACCACGCTCATGAGTGCAGTTACCAGCGGTACGGGATTGGATTCCGAAATTCCAAACTGCGCAACTCTTCGAAAAGTATTTTTGATATCAATGAAAACCATTTCGCCCCGCGAACCTTTTTTGTGGGAAACGCGAATGATTTCACTTTGGCTCGAAATCTCATCTCCCACTTTAATGTTTTCAAAAAACTCATAGCTTTGTGCGGCATGTAGAAGCTGGGAGAGGTCAATTTTTAATCCAGTAAAAACACTAAATTCGGCGTCTCTTAAACACGAGACAAACGACAGCGGCACATAAGAAGCTTCCGAAACCTTGGCAAAACTTAATCCCAGCGAAGATTTATAATCACGCACCCATTGGTCGCTGATATGAAATTTGAACTCGGGGTATCGACGTCCCACCAGTTCTGCAGTTAGAGTGCCCAGTTCAGCCATATGAATCCTTCAAGTTGTCTTTTTAGATTAGCAAAGCCCTTTTTAAAAGGCATTATTGCTGTCCAATGCATGATAAATCTCAATTCCAATGCTGCGCCCAATTCGCCGCTGGTTTTTCAACCCTATCTGGGAACGCGACTTTACTCTGCGATTCTGGAATCAACGCTTGTTGGTGGAAAGAGGGGACTTTCGTTTTACGGAATTCTTTCCTTTGACGAACAATCCGGTCCTAGCCAGTACGCGGTTGCTGCCGCGTTTCCCTTTAGCAAAGTTGAACGCGAAAAGTCGCAGGGTTGGGCGTGGGGTTTGGGAATGGGTCAAAGTAATTTTGCCTATGAAGCTCAGATCTTTGCAAATCCCAGTCTACGTTTTTATGAGGCCATGCTTGGGCGTACTTCGGTCGATATCGATAATCCCGAGAGGTCGGGATTTGGAGGCTATTTTGAAATTGCATTCCGAGATGAACAACTTGTCGAAGGAGATGAATACAACTCATTAATTGCCAACTATGCGCGCACAATTCCTCCTCATTCGCGTTCGATAAATTTGCGAATCGGGGCAGTGAGTGGGTTGGGAGGAAAGGGTTTTGTGGAACAAAAACCTTCAACGCGCTTTGGTCACAGCTATCACTTTGCGTTGAGCGCGCCGGTGCTTGATAACTCGTCGACGACATTGCATTTACAGGCCAAAGTTTTTGCTTTCTGCAAAATTCCTAATATTCTTTGTGGCTTGAGTGTCGATCATTTTCACAATCGCAATCCTGTACATTTCAGCGGCGGAGACGATGTAGAAAATCAAATCTTACTCGGTCCTTGGGCACAAATTCAATTTGAAAAAAAATATGTTTGGTCTACCGCGGTACTTTATTCTTGGAGCGCGAGTCGATACCGTACCATTCGCACACCGATACCCTTGGTAAAATCTAGTTTTTCAATCGCATTTTAGGATTCTAGATCAAATTCCCGATTCCAATGGGCCAGGAACGCGAATGTATAAGGCATCTGGGAAATTGTTCTCTAATTGAACCACGTCCAAGCGAAGTTCAATTCGTCGTCTGAGATCTCGCAAAAAAGCCGTCACTTCAGCTTCGCTAAAATCGCGGCGTGCGATGACACTTTCAATATCTTCTTTTTCCGCGCGCAGTCCGACTGCCTCAAGTGTTGCGAGGAAAAAATTTACAGTAGTAGAATCCTTGCCGTCTACAACGATTGTTCGGATTATTCCATCCAGCGAAAGCAAAATGCACACGCGTTGGGCCACTTCATTGATCAAAGCGGGCCGTGTGTCTTGCAGAATTTCGATTGACGCCACTTGAAGTAAAACCAAACAGTTTCGCTTTAAATTCCACGGGGCAGATTCGCCTACGCCTTCACAGGTATCCAAAATTCTTTTTCGTTGTTGGATGAGAAAATGTTTGTACAAAAAACTAGAACCCTCAAACTCCGGCAAAAATTCTTTCAGCTGAACTATGTTTTTTTCCGGTTCAGTTGGCTCAAATTGACTAGAATACTGTAGAAATTTTAGATAGCGCTCTGTTTTTGCGAGATTGGCACCGTGCAATTGGCACCACAGAAAAGGCCAAGAAATACTAGCGAAGAGTAAAAATGTAGCCATTCCATCAAAAAACTGGGTGGTAAAAAATGGTGTTTTTTGAGTTTCAAACTTTGCAGCGAAAGTAGCAAAATTCTTAGATTTTTTCTGAGTAAGGCGTTTTCTAACAAACACCGAAAACAAAATGACCGACACAAAAGATGAGGCGAGCGGTACTGCATAATATTTCAGCACGGACAAAAAAATAAGATAAGCATCGTGCGCACCTCCATTTTTTAAAGTGCGATGTGAAGCGCTGCCAATTCCAGCCAAGATTTTATGGCCCCAAATCCAAGTGAAGGCGAAGTAGCTAGCAGCGATTGTGAAAGTTATGAAAGCAGCGAAGCGGCTCCAAGCAGCTAGGCTTGGTGTGGCCGCGTTTTGTCGGGCAACAATTCTTGTATCGATTTGAGTAGGAGCTTCGCGAATTTGAGTTTCTCCACCTTTGGTTGAAGAACTCTTAGTGTGCAGATTTGCTCCTCTTGCAATGTGTGACTTTGTCAGATCTTTTAGTTCAAGATTAAGCTGCGTTTCATTGGAAAGTTGAAAGTGCGCCGAGTCTTCCGTTGGAAATTTAGGACTTGCTTGCTCTTTCGAAATTCTCGTTTTTTCGATGTCAATATTTAGGGGAATCAATGACTCTCTGTTCGATTCTCTGGGCTGGGTCATTTTAAGACGGGCCACTTCTTGCAAAGTTTTTTCCGCTGCGATCTCTGTCGACGTGGGCGGCTGCGCTTGGGTGACATCGCCTTTTTTTACCACTTCCCATTTAAACACCACGAGCGATTTTGATAGTTTTAATTCTAATGGCTCTAAGCATTGCGAAAAGGCTGCACTGACAAATGGACTTTCTTTTGGCATTCGAAAGGTGCCATTGGAAGACTTTAGATCATCAAATTTTAATTCATATCCAGTCCACGTAACCTTTAAATGCTCCAGCGAAACCGAAGATCTAGGTACCGGAACTTTGCAATCGGGACTTCGTCCTAGGGTAAATGATTCTCCAGGTTTGAGTTCAAGTGTGTAGGCGTCCCACTCTGTTAAAATCGATAGTTTTAAAAATGAAGGAGCAGCTGCCATGACAGCTTAAGAGTTTAGCAGCTTTTTTTCAAAGCGGGAGCGCATCATTGGGGACTTATGTGCCTTTTGTGGCGTCACTTCTTCGACCCGGAGGTAACGCCGATCGAGGATCAAAGGCTTTTCGCACACCGGTTCCAACAAACCCAAGGCAAACGAGTGTAAAAAACAGTGCCAAAGAAGGATACACTGCCAACCACCAAGCCGTCGTAAAATATTTTTGAGCTTGGGACAAAAGCTCTCCCCATGACGGTGTAGGTGGAGAAAGTCCAAAACCCAGGTAGTCGAGTGAGGTCAGTCCCGTGATATGCCCTGCAATAATAAAAGGTGAGAAAGTTACGATCGGCACTAAAGAATTAGGCAGAATATGCACAAAAAGCACTCGTGAAGTATTCACACCTAAAGCCTTTGCGGCTTCGACGTATTCCATGTTTCGATTTTTTAAAAATTCACCACGGATGTAGCGGCTCATGTTCATCCATCCGAACAGCGTGGACAATAAAACGAGCATCCAGAGAGAGGGGTTAAAAATCGAAACTAAAATGAGGAGTAGGTAGAAAACAGGAACTGATTCCCAAATTTCTAAAAGTCTCTGCCCCACAATGTCTGTCATCCCCCCTAGATAGCCCATGGTACCACCTAGAATGACCGACAAAACCATTGCACAGAACCAAACAAGAACGGCATATCCAATTGAAAACCGAAAGCCATACAAAATTCTTGCAAAAACATCTCGGCCTCTATCGTCGGTGCCCATCCAGTTTTTTGTAGAAGGGGATGCAGGATAAACTTCTACTTCCTTATTACTTTCAAAAGGATTCCAGTTTACTACTGGCCAAATCGCCCAGTCAGACTCTTTAAACTCCAGTGAACGATAGTCCATAAATAAAATATCTTCCCTGCCAAATTCGGTGGGATGATAGTCTTTGAGTACGGGGAAGAAAATTTTCCCACTGTGTTTCAAAAGGAGCGGTCTATTATTTGACCAAAGTTCAGCAGAAAAACTAAAAAACACTGCCAGCAAAAGTAAAATTAAAGAAAGTGTAGAAAGCTTTTGCTGCTTAAAAAGTCGATATCGACGAAGACTGAGATCATTTTTAATGTATCTTTCGATCATGAGAAATCAATCCTTGGATCTACAATGACATAAATGATATCTGAAATAAGATTTCCAACTAAACCAATCAAACTCGTAATAAATGTGAGCCCCATGATAACGTTATAGTCCCGAGCTAACAAAGATTTGTAACCTAAGAGTCCCATACCATCGAGTTGAAAAATAGTTTCGATGATTAACGAACCCGCAAAAAAAACTCCCAAAAAGCCCCCAAGTCCAGTAGCGACAGGAATTAAGGCATTTCTTAGGGCATGTTTTAAATACACTGTTTGCTCGGGCAGTCCTTTGGCACGAGCTGTACGGATATAGTCTTTTTTAATTTCATCAAGAATTGAATTTTTCATCAAAAAACTTAACGTTGTAAATGAACCAATCATATAAGTGAAAAGAGGCAACACGAAATGGTGAATGCGGTCTATGATTTTTGCACCAAAAGCAAGATCGTCATAATTATCGGAAGTGAGTCCACCGATAGGGAACCAATCAAAAAAACTGCCTCCTGCAAAAAAGACGATTAACAAAATCCCAAGCATTAATGGAACGATGGAATAACTCACAAATAAAAAAAAGCTTGTGACAATGTCAAAAGTTGAGCCTTCTTTTATTGCAAGTAAAATGCCTAACGGAATACAAATGAGATAAACTAAAATGAGTGACACTATTCCAAACTGAAGTGAAACAGGAAATTTGCTGACAATCACATCAGTGACTGGCTCTTCATAAGTAAAACTTTTTCCAAAATCTAAAGTAACAATATTTTTTAACCAGATTCCGTATCTCACAATCATCGGCTTATCAAAACCATACTGCTTTTTTAAGGCGTCCATAACTTCTTGGGATACGCCTTGGGTATTTCCAGACGCCGTCGTCGAACTCGATGCAGACTTTGCCTCACCCCCACTGCCTCCTCCTCCAAATCGTAGTTGTTGAAGTTTTTGCTCGATGGGGCCACCGGGAGCCAAATTCACAATAACAAAAGTGAGCACGGTGATTCCAAGAATTGTTGGGATTAACAGTAAAAGTCTTCTAATTATGTATGTAATCATTTGCTGTTTTTAAATATTGTCCGAATGTTGTTCAAAAGTTAAACGGGGTGACTACACTTCTAGTGCAGTCACCCCGAATTGGGAAGAAAAAAGAACTTAAGAATTCTTAGTTCTTAAGCGACCACCAGTAATCATACCCAACGCCAAAACCAAAGGTGTCTTTTGAACGTTTCATATGTGCAGTGTGGCCATAAAGTGTATTCGAATCATTGAAGAGAAATACATAGGGTGCATCGTCCGCAATGATTTCGTAAACTTTTTTCAACAAGGGAATGCGGGCATTTTTGTCCAAGGTGCCGCGAGCTTGGTCAATCAAGGAATCTACTTCTTTGTTTGAATAGGCAATGAAATTAGATCCAGTTCCTTTAGAACTTTCGCTATGCCAAATTTGTTTTGGATCTAGATCAACTGAGCCTGCGCCCCAGCCTAAATTGACGGCTTCAAAATTGCGTTCATCAAGTTGTTTGATAAACGAGTTCCATTCGGCTTTTTTAACTTCGACATTAACGCCCGCTTGTTTTGCGTCTTCTTTGTACATGGTTAAATATTTTTCGAAATCTGGATTGGCGGTCATTACGGTAAAGCTCATTTCTACTTTTTTGCCGTCGATCATTTTGTCTACAATTCCATTTTTGTCAGAATCTTTCCAGCCAGCTTCTGCTAAAAGTTTAAGAGCAAGCTTGGGATCAAAATCAATGCTTTTGACTTTGTCGCTCGAGTAAATACTGTACTTGTACCAAGGACCAGTTGCGGGTTCCGACATGTCAAATCGGAATTTTTTTATCATCTCCGCGCGATTCATTAAGTGGGCCAATGCTTTGCGCACTTTTTTATCTTGGAATTTTACATCTTTTAAATTCCAAGCGACAAAGCCGTATCCCTTAGGAGCGTTGTTTTTAGTTTTGACTTTAAAAACTTTCGTTCCCCATTCAGGACCCACCGCACGTTGAACGTAGGTTTCGGGAGTGAAAGCATCATAATCAATGTCACCCTTTTTGAGCATTTCAAAAGATACGTTTTGTTCTTTTACAAATCG
>Ga0247843_1005614_pt1 | contig 17270 bp, 8 predicted proteins | sample LaCruzMarch2017__FD_192420 | JGI IMG/M metagenome (GOLD analysis project Ga0247843, IMG submission 192420) | Freshwater microbial communities from meromictic Lake La Cruz, Castile-La Mancha, Spain - LaCruzMarch2017_8m | ecosystem: Environmental > Aquatic > Freshwater > Lake | place: Spain... | reverse complement strand
CCGTCCCTGTCAGGTAAAGGTTTCTGATCGGGGTGCGGCTCTGGGCCCAGGGTTGAAAAAAACGATCCGGCGAAGTGGGAAGACCATAGACTGCGCCGGAAGGAGTTGAAACAAAGCGTTCAACGGTCCGGGGAGTGGAAAGCTCTGCAGTCTCTACAAGCTCTGTGAAGTTTGGAAAATGGGATTCGATCACTGCGATCATCGCTGTTGCGAGGCTCTCTTTGAGCTCCCGATAAGCTGAGGATTCTCGTTCGAGACCCTCGAACAGCGAATTGCGAGCCATGACAATCAACTGCGCCGTATGTGCCGTGGAGTTTCTTTTTAAGGAAGGAAAGCTGAGGAAACTTGTGAAGTCTTTTGAGAGAATACTTTCCTTGTCGGCGACCCGCGGAGAGCTGTCTGGTATGAGCCAGTAGTTCACGGCATCAAAGCCATGCCGTCGAGGGGATTCTTTCAATTGAAGGAAGAGGGAAAGAACGCTTTCGCCGGCCGGAGTCTCCTGAACTTTCTTGGAGATGGAAGTTTCAAAGTTTTTCAACAGGTTCAGATAGGTGTTTATTGCCCCCACTCCCGAGATGATTCGCGCACTGCGGACTAGTTTTGATTCAAGATCTTCTGGTCCTCTATACCGAACGCCCTGAGCGCAGTTGTCTTGAACAATAATCTCTGCCACGGCCGCTCGGGTTTTTACCTCTCCTCCCACTGCACGAATCGTTTCTGCCAGACTATCTGAAATCATTTGTCCCCCGCCCACAGGAAACCATGCGCCCTCCCCGTAGTGGAACGAATGAAGGCAATGCATTCCAAATGAACTTTGTTGAGGGGGGACGCCGTAGCCCATCCACCGTGCGGAGAGGATTGCCTTCAGTCTTGGATCGTGAAATCGCCGATTGAGTGCGTTCTCTGTTGTTTCAAAAAGAGCTTTACGGCGCAAGTACAGCGACCCTCTAATGAAAGCCGCAATGAGTTTTGATGATTGCTCTGCCAATTGCCAAGTCGAATAAGCCTCTGCAACTTTTGTTTCCTCATCAAAATAGAGTTCAAGGGATTGTTTCTCTTTTGGGAATTCATCGATCAGGCGCCGCAAATGTTCCGCACGGCTTCCCGGGATTTTCCAATGGAAATTTGGGATTATGATCTCCTCAAACTCATGGGGAAGGGGGGCCCATTGAAGTTCTCCTCGAGTCAGATAATCCAGCAAGGTTCGCAGATCCCCTTCCTTTTGGAGCTCGCCAATATAGTGGGTGCCCGTGTCGAACTCAAAACCCTTGGGACGCGAAAAAGTATGAGTGAAGCCGCCAATACGATAGTGTTTTTCAAGAACAAGGACTTTCCAGCCGCGCGTGCGAGCCATCAGTGCCCCAGTGATAAGGCTCCCGATTCCAGATCCCACGATGATGGCGTCCCAGCTCTGTTGCACACCTGGAATGATCGAACTTTTCCTTGGACAAGTGAAGTGATATCCTTCAGCTCATGCTTATTCCGATTGTGCCTCCCTTGATTCACTTTGAATGGAATTTCGCTTGGGGTTCCGCACAAGCAGGGCACCGCGAAGCAATCCGTCAGCGACTCGCGCAGGTGGTGCCGGATGCGAAGGATTCGATCCTCAGATTGGATGCGCCGCCTAACGTGTCACCGCTCTATGCGTCCATCTCCCACTGCCGGAAATTAGGTGGATTGGTGGTCAGTTCGGTTCCGGTCGGACTTGATTTCGAAGAAGCTCATCGGATAAATCCTGAGCTGGTTGCTCGAATTTCTAGCCTCGAGGAGTTTTCATCGTTTCCAGAGTCAGAGATGATTTGGCCTGCGAAGGAGGCTGCTTTTAAGTGCCTCTCTCATGTGGGCTTGCAGCCAGCTGGGATATCCAAGGTTCAAATCAGGTATAAATCATCAAGCCCAAGCGCTGCGCAATTTGAAGTGTTTGCTCCGATTACGTTAGCGGGTCGGATATTTCGCATCGATGATGTTTTGGTGGCTCTTGTTCTTGAGTCAATCTCCAGCACAAAGTGAGGCGTGTTTTGTACGAAGGCAGGTCGCAGTTTCTGCTAAGCCGGCGTCAATGGCACTATCGAATACGATCAGCTTAGAAATCTGTGCGGCTTTCTTGCCTGATTCAGGAAGCTGTGCAATTTCAGCGCTGGAAAGACTACTGTCTTGGGAAAAGTCCGTCGCAAATTCAAAGCCCCTGGACGTTTGAGAAGGTTTCTGCATGGCCTCGAGCTTCTCCCGCTCGAAAAAAAAGATCCCTCGACCGACACCCCAGGCGCAGGCTCCTTGATCGAAACTGTTTGAAAGTTCTTTTTCACAAATGGTCAGGGCTGATTCTCCGCCATGCCGCTCAACATTTTTCAGGGCCCAGCCGTCAATGAAGTAATGCCACACCGTTTGATCGAAAAAAATCTCTTTGAACTGATTGGGTGAAATTTCAAGATCCGAGACAGCAAAACCAAAGCCATAGGCCCAAAGAGGATATTTTTGAGTGGGTAGGTTTTTGATGTTTGCACGAGATCGATAGCCAGCCTGAAGGGGGTCTTTCTCCTTGGTAAACTTTTGCTTGGCATCTTCGTAAAAAAAGAACTCCAGGCAAAACAGGGATCCTTGTCCGTCAATTGCTGAGCATTTCGAAGAGTCGCCGGGCGTCTCGATCGCTGCCGCGCGGCCAGTCTCAAAGGCCGTTCTGTTTCGTTCAAAGATCGTAGTTTCTTGAGCGGTTGCCGGCGTGACGGGAGACTCAGATAAGCTCACCACGGTTATGCCCAAAGAAAGAGAAAACAGAGCAATTAGAAACATAAATAAGAAATACTTGATTTTCATCGAGACCTCGATTGCGTTGACTTCTCTTTTTTACTGGCACTACCGTATCGTATGATGTCTTTTTTCCAAAAGTTATTCAAAGCAATACCTTCGCGTCAGGATCCTCGTTGGTACATTGCCACTCTTCAAGCCCTTTACATTTTCGTAGGCATTCGATTCTTGGGCTTTAATCGGTCCCCAATGCAGATCGCGGTGACTCTAGCGAGTGCGATGCTCTTGGATCTAATGTTCCAGAGGCTCTATCGAAGCTGGTCTCACGATCCACAAATTAAGTTTCCGCTCAGCGGCCTGATTAGCGGCCTAGGCCTTTGCATCATCTTGAATTACCCACATGGCTGGTTCTATCCACTTCTTCCAGTAGCTCTTTCCATTGCTTCGAAGTATTTGCTGACCCACAACGGTCGTCACGTGTTTAATCCCACGCTCTTTGGTGCCGCTCTCACCATTTTCTTTACGAAGGGTGCCATCAGTTCAGCTCCTGCCTATCAGTGGGGCGGAACTGTAATGATTAGTTTGTTCATTGTGACTGGCGCTCTGGTTCTTTTCATGCCTCGAATCGCTCGTAAGGAATTGGTTGTGACCTTCCTTGGGACTTATCTGTTTGCAACCCTCATTCGCGGCTATTACCACCGCGAGATCATCCCTCTTGAGTCGACGTTTTTTTCGGCCCTCACATCTCCCGCTCTTTACCTTTTTGCGTTTTTTATGATTACGGATCCTGCCACTTCGCCCAAGAGTCGTCTCGGACAAATTGTTATGAGTCTAACAATTGTGGGGATGGATCTGTATCTCCAACTCAATAGTACTCTTTCATCAATCATTTGGTCGACTTTCTTTTACTTCAGCGCTCGCTTCGTTTGGCTGCATGGCAAAGATATTCTGAAAGGAAAACGCACCGGACCTGATTTGTTCCTAGGTACTTTGGGACGAGGAGTTCCCCTAGTCCTTTGCTGTTGGCTGTCTATTGCGACTTTTCAAGCCACTGTTCAAGCGAACTCCGCAGAGCGAGGGCTTGCGGCTCTTCGGTTTCAACTTGAAGAGGTGCTTGGTCTTTTCCCTGCTGTCTCCGGTGAATCGCTGGCGAAGTTGGATCCCCGCGTTGCCCATGTCGGCAAATGGATTTTGTCCATAGGTGATTCCGCTTCAGTGGCGGATTTTGATAAAGACGGAAAGCCAGATGTTTTTCTGAGTGGAATGCTCAAAGATGTTGGAGCTCGAGCTCAGCTTTACAGAAATCTGGGGGACTACAAGTTTAGTCCCAGGGCTGTTCCGGCACTGGATGAGGTTCGCCTCAGGCCGGAGATTCACGGTGTTGTAACGGGTGGGCTGTGGTTTGATTATGACAACGATGGCGATCAGGATCTTCTAGTTCTGATGTCTTACGGAGAACTGCTGTTATTGAAGAATTTGCTCCTAGAGAAGAATGTCGCTGAATTTGTCGACGTTTCTGCAGAGGCAGGTCTTGATGATCATTCTGTTTCGATAACAGCAGTGGCCGTAGATCTGAATCAGGATGGCCATCTTGATTTACTTGTCGGTCATAGCTTTAAACGGTTTCTGTCTGGCTACTCTCAAGCTCAGCCATTTAATCCCTTCCGCCTCCCAGTTCCGGAGTTTGAAGGGGATCGCCGCATGTTTGATTTTATGAATCGAACTTTTCATAATGCAAACAATGGTGGTGGTTACACGCTGTACATGTCCAATGGAAAGGGCTCTTTCTCAAAAGTAGAGCCCGGATCCTTTGGCTTTACCCATTCCCGCTGGGTTCTTGATCTTGGCGTCGCTGATTTGAATGAGGATGGTTGGCCCGACATCTATGCGTCCAATGATTTTGGGCCGGATCAACTTTTTATCAATGAAGGTGGAAAGCGTGTGCGATCCATAAGGGGAAACCTGACTGGTGAGCTGGGTAAAGACTCCTACAAGGGAATGAACGTCACAGTTGCTGATTATGACAATAACGGACATCAAGATCTTTACATTTCAAATATGCACAAGCGTCTTCAGCCTGAAGGCAGCATGCTGTGGATGAATCAGGGTAAGTTCGAAAGACACGGCTATCTGGCCTTTTCGGAGGATTCTCAGAAGCGGGGAATCCAAAATCTGGATCGTTTTGGTTGGGGAGCAGGAGCTGCAGATCTAGATCGAGATGGTTGGGTCGATTTGATTGTGGCTAATGGTTATTTAGATCGAAAATACGAAGAGACACAAGAGAGTGGTCCCTGTCCGGAATATTGGTATTGGAATCACATCATTGCATCCAGCGTACCAGATGTTCATGGCTATGCAGATCAGTGGGCTGATCTGAGAGGGCGATGCTTTTTTCCAAACGAATCCAACCGAATTTTTCTTAATCGAGGCGGACAGTTTCAAGATGTGTCACGGGCGGCAGGGTTGACTGCATTGAACACCGCTCGGGGAGTGGCCATTGCCGATTTTGAAAGTCGGGGAGTCCAGGATGTGCTGATCACACGTATGACCGATGAAACCCTGCTCCTAAAAAACACGCAGTCGAACAGCAATGCATGGATCGGTTTTTCTTTTGAGGGAAATGGGCGCGGCTGCAACAGAGATGGTCTTGGGAGCCGAGTGCAGGTGAACTGGAAAGAGCAAGGTCTTCTGCGCACTCAAGTGAAAGAACATTATCCAAAGAATGGATTGTCCTCACAGAATGATGCGAGAATGTTTTTCGGTCTGGGCGAGGTTCCTGCGGATCAGGAAATTGAGCTTCAAATTCACTGGTGTGGGCTGAATGGAGAGGTTGAACGCAGGGTGCTTACTCCCAATCATTATTACGAGCTGAGACAAAATTAGTAATTCGCATCAGAAAAAGTTTAACTAGTAGCCCGGAACCCAAGCGACATAAAGGTCGGCACCGAGAACCATAAAGTTGTACATGGTGTGAGTGCCAGTGACCGCTGCTGCATGCCCTACAGGAAGATGGACAGTTAATGCGCCGGTGCCTGCGCCTGTGAATGCAGTGAAAGAGCAGGTCGTCGCAGAAGTTCCCTTTATAACTAGGGTGTAGGCTCCACCGTCTTTTACATTGTCGAGGGCAAAAGCTTGGCAGTTCAAGTTTGTGTACTGCAGATTTCCTGTCGAAAAATCAATGGTCGTTGATCCGTTTAAGACTGCGGCCCTTCCATTGATCGTCCCATTGACCTGAAGGGTACCGTTGGGATTCGTAGTTCCGATCCCGACGTTGCCGCCGTTTGCATTGATATAGCTGTTTGCGCCCGCCGCCGAAAATTGGGTATCTACGGTGGCGGTATTGTCACCTTTGTATATTTGCAGACTCTTGGCGCCGGTAGTATTTGTCGATCGAAAGAGTCGGATGGTGGCTGCGGACGTACCATCGGTAGGCGATGGGTGGAAGTCCATAATGTTCGCCGCAGAAGTCACTTTCCTTAGCGTCATCGTGGTGCTGTCGTCAAAGAGATCAGTATAGCTTGTTGAAGACGTCGAGACACGCATTATGCCGCCGCCGGGATCTTCGACGTGTAGTTTTCTGGCCGGGCTTGTTGTTCCAACACCAACATTTCCGCCATTGTAATAGACTTTACCGCTGCCTCCATCTTGCCAAAGGCTCGATGAAAATGGCAGGCGTGCGGAATCAATCGTTCCGGAGCTAATTGCACTGGCAGGCAGGGAGCCAATATTTGTGCAGGACAATACATCGGTGATTGCGCTCCAGGTGAGGGTCTGCGAGGCCGCGCAGGTGCTTGGAAACTGCGTAGTGCCTAAATTGTTTTTCATCTGCGCAATTCCAAAGAAGCCAGCGCTGGCGACACTTGAGCCATTGCCAACATAAACTTGGCCCGATGCTAGAGTATTAGAAACGGGGGTAAATCCCAAAGCCGTGTTGACGTCTTCAGCGACAATTGAAGTTAGGTAGTTACCGGCAGGCTGTTTACTATTAAAAGAATTCCAATCAGTCGATGACAAATATCCTGCCTGCGCGGCACCGGCCTGCGCAATGGAAATTTGGGGAGTCGAGGAACCGCTGGTCACTGTCAGTGGCAGACCACCCGCACTCACAGAGGTGACTGATCCCGCAGTCCAGCCACCCGAAATGTCTTTGCAGTTGACGCCATTTTCATCGCAGATTTCTTGGGCGCGAATTTTTCCCTCGACATGTAGTTTGTCGCCCGGGGATGTGGTTCCTATGCCGACCTTACCGTTATGATCGATTCTCATGCTTTCGGATGCCGTGGTCGATGCATTGGGCACTGTCGAAAATGCCAAAGCGCTTCCGCTGTTGCTCGTATGATTTTCGGTCGCGACGATCGACATGCCGCTCTTACCTGAGCGAATGTAATTGCCACCTTCGAATTGTGCTAGAACATCGCCCGCGTTTGGCGCACTTCCGGAACCTACCGAACCTCGACCACGCTCACCCCTAAAGATAGCTCCAGTCGATGCAAGATTGGTGAAAGTTTGTCCAAGGAATGCATTCCCTCCCGAAGTAAGTTGGACATTTCCATTCATGATTTCCAGTTTCTGTGAAGGGCTCGCAGTTCCAATCCCCACATTTCCGCCATCAGTTGAGAGGAGAACATTGCCTTTTGCCGAATTAGATGTTGAATTGAGGGTGAGATTGTCTCCGCCGCCAGTTCCGCCAACCAAAGTCTGGCCGCCGGCGCGTCCTGCAAGCAAGGCGTATTGAAGAAAGGTGTCGTTGGAGATTGCTCCCCACGCTGGCACACCGGAGCCATTCGAAAGAAGAACGGCATTATTCGCAGGGGCAATCCCGGTTACTGTGCTGCTGCCAGTAGAAAAAAGAATCTCATTGGTTGTCGCCTGCGTTCCAGTTAAAGGTGCCCATGAAGTTCCATCATGTCGGTACATAATACGTGTATCTGTTGCGACATAGATTTCGCCAGAGCTTCCAGCCGGCTTTGCAGCATCTGCCCCTGAAGAAATTCCCGGACCATTCGAGCTGATCGCTGATTGGACCCATCCCATGGTCGCAGCATCAGACAATGCAACGGGATCTGCAAGGTTGGTTCCGCGACGACCTTTTAGGTCCCAATCAATATCACCACCAAGTAAATCCTTGAGTGAAGCTGTTTCATCTGGGGTAAAGATCACGGAGCTGCCCGCACCGCTTATTTTCATTAAATTTGACAGGCCATAGCCAGAGATTTCTTGAGCCTGCTTGGCGTAGGGAACCGCTTTGATCGGAATATTTTCTGCGGAGACAACTTCGCCGTCCACTTCGAACGCTACTTTAAGGAGTCGATCATCCGTATACGTGGGCGAGAAAGAATTACCAACAGCACAATCGGCATTGGAGATAAGAAGACCAGGATGATTCAGGAACACGTCACGAAAGATCAGCGCAGCTCCGCCGAATATTCCTTGGCGACGATTCTCGGTGTGACCAATCTCTACCGAGAAGCCTCCATTTTTCGCATTGGTCACAATAGTTTCTGCCCATAAAATACAAAGAGAGGGTTCTGGGGAGAGAATCGTGAGATTAAGCACTAATCTTCCGTCCACGGGCTTGTTGTTCGGCTTCAGAACTTTCCCGTGATAGACAATGGGATCTGTGGTCCGTGCGGAGAGGGGGCGAGCCTGGTTTGCGTAAGCGACTCCAAAAGATGAAATCACTAAGTAAACAAGACAAGCTCTGAGGAAAATTCCCATAGGTGAAGTCATAAATATTTATCGGACAACTGGACCCGGAGCTTTAGATCAAAGTTGAGAAATCTGTGAATCTTTTTGAGACTGAAGCAAATAAAGTGTCTCGATATGGATCAAGGGCCGAGTCTGAAGAAAGAGCGTTGGCATTATTAAAGTAGAGTTCGAGGGCTTCTTCGTTGTCGCTGCTCCGCCAGATCTCGAAGCGATGAGTGTAGACGATCGCTCCTGATTGAGCGGTTGCTGATTTGCTAATATTCGCATTTAGCGTGAGCTTTTAGGTCCACAGACCGTCGTTGGAAGAGGACGTCCGGCTGGACTCTGCGACAAGCAGCTCTTCAGTGACAACTGCGGAGAGCATATTTTCTAAAGCTGCGGAATGGCTCACAAGTCAGGTTGAGATTTTCTGAACCGGTTGCCAAGAGCCGGGAACTGTCTCTGATCCCATTCATTTGGGCAGCTCAATCACAAGGCCCGAGGGCTTCACCTGCGCGGGCTCAGAAGGCACTTCCACAGTCTTAAAGCAGGAATTCACGAGGAAAAGAAAAATAAGGTTAATTGATAATTTCGGGATGCCTCATTGGAACATTGTAACTCATTCTTTGAGTTTCGCAAAGGCCTATGGTCATCTTGTTCTCAGCACTTCTGCTTGTACCAGGGAAAATCCGTCGATAGCATTGTGCTGTGAAACTTTTCTTTATTTTATTTGCAGTCCTGACTTTTCTTCGGCCCTTGACCTTCGTGGGTGGGGTCTTGGGCTGGGTTGATCCAAATCTGTATGTTGAGTTGCAAATGCCTTTTTCCCCTCAGCCTCCTGTTTTCCTTCATCCCTCTCAATTTAGAGCAGTCCACATCTGCACGAGAAAGACAGGATTCCCCTCTGAATGTTTTACGAAAACGGACTATTCCACTCATCATATCTCGGAGCCTTACTTCCTCGGAAAGACCGCCTTTCACCACGGCATTGAGGCTTTCCTTGCTATGCCGAGATGGCGTTGAGGCCTGGACGATGTCGTTGGAACCCTTAGAGAAGTTCGAAGAGTCACCCAAGGAGGGGCGCTATATTTTTAAATGCAGTTAAACGCCTTGATGGAGTCCATCTCGCGCGCGAAATTATAGGATTGAAGTTTTTGGTCTATTGGGGGACGGTCTTTTTCTATCCCTTTCTATATCAATCATTTTGGGAACGTCTGCAGGTGCCCTGGCTTTTTTGGCCCTATTTGCTTGTGATGAGCTCCCTGTCCATCGCATTACTTATGGATCTGTTTGTTGTTCTTTCATCGCTTATTCTTGTCCTGCATATCGGGTCACTGCATGCCTTTGAGCCTTCGTTGATGGATTTAGATCTTTTCTATGTGGCTTGGGTACTCGTCGCATTGGTATTCATCCGGCTTGGATACAAACGGAGTTCTGTGATTCATCTCGGTTGGTGGATGGGGGGACTGACATTTGCTCTTCACGGCTTTGGTAAACTCTACTTCGCGGGAGATGCTTGGCTGAGTGGCGAAGTAGTCAGAAATATTCTTTGGTATGGAGTTCCATCTTTCGCAAAAAGTCTTTCCGCCTATGGAGCACTGGATTCCATTTCAGCAGCTGCAGGTTGCGCCGTAATCGGACGTCTTCTCTCCGGGAATTTCCGGAGCAATCCACGGCGGAGTGAAAACTTTTCGAATCGTATCTGAGGAAAAACCATGAAGGCCTACCAAGCCGCCTATCATCAAATGAAGTTTATTTGTCTGATTGCACTCACTCTGGTCCATGCAATCTCCTGGGTGAATCAAATACAACGAATACCACTGGAAACCTTACCCGGATTTCATGCTCTGAGAATATTTACCTCCTTTAATCTCTTTTTCTCGCTTCTCGCAGGCGCCTCCCTTTGCATGCAGCTCCAGAGTCAGAATCAAATCAGAGAAAATCGACTCACCTCAGCTTTTCCGACGGAGATTTATTCCTACCTTGTGGGATTGATTCTGATTCATGGCCTCATTGACGTGCTCAGCTATAGAACACTAGCTGCGTTCTTTTACTGGAACTTTTTTAAAACACTTTGGATTGCGTTTTTGCTGATCTGGGGTCTAGGCCGTCTTCACTTTGCCTGGCTCTTCACCGGAGCGCTGGCTATCAATGCGCTTTCGGAACTGCTAAAAGTCTTTCTTGCATCCTTCATTCACCACGCAGCAACCAATCCAGTTCGTGAGAACCTTTTTCTTTACAGATTGTGGATTTCTTTAGCGCTGGTCGGGGTGACGTTTTTCACTTTTCGAAAACTTCACTTGCGACTTCCCGAAATGCCCATCAAAAAAATCCTCCTCGGATTTCTTTTGCTCGGCTGCTCCCTTGCAATCGGATGGACTCTTCACGAGAATCCAACTCGGCACAACTTTCAAGTCGTTGTGAACTGGTGGATCGATGCCTGGGCCGGCAATTCTGATTTTCCAAACTTCTATGTTCTCAGCGCTTGGGTTTCGCCAGTGATTTATGGCTTTATAGGGACTCATCTCCTTTTGCGGGCTCGAAGTCACTATGAACGATTTCCTAGCTTGATCACTGCCTCATCAGTGCTTGTTACTATTGCACTCCTTCTCTGGGCCACTGCGGTTCGCCCGGAAGAGTACACAAACATCATTTCGCTTTGGGACTTTAAATCTTTTCAAACCATGCACTGGGAAGTTCAGCCCCTTGGCGTTGCTGGGGGCTTATCGCTTTTTCTTATTTTGTTGCGCATCAATTCATGGATCCCTGCTCTTTCGCGACTGGCCATAGCGGAAAAGTGGAGTGTCGCGAGCTTTGGATTCTATTTGACGGTGATCCTAGTGGCCCGCCCTCTGGCGAGGGTTCTGAGTGGCCTCAGCTTGGTGCCGGCCTCCCTTCTCACTTTTTTCCTCAGCCTCGTCTGTGGAGCTCTTGTGGCAGAAGCCCTTTCATTTCTGAATCGTAAAAAAATCAGACTCATTCTGACTAAAACGCCCTCTTGACGCCTCTGATGGACTCGGCAATTCTTTTCGGATGAAGTTTTATTCAGATGATATAGCAATCGTTGCGTACAGCGCAGTCCTCCCTTTTTGCGACAACGAGGAGCAGTTGTTCGATCAATTACTCAAAGGCACGGTGATGCTCGAGACTTTGGATGACGATGAAAAAGGTCCGCTTCAAACTTCACACCACACCTCAAGCGATCGCAAGGCCCCGGATAAAAGCTATTCTCGCAAAGGCGCTAAGTTCAATTTAGATTTAATTCGAAAGTGGGCCGCCGCTCAAACTTTGTCCCTGCAGACTTCTTCAACTATTGAAGTCATTCTTCACGAACTCTTCGATCGCCTGGAGAAAAAGAATCCCACGCTTTTTCAGTGTAAACGCACAGAATGCATTCTCGGCATGAGCACCGGCGAACCGGACACCATCCGGATTTCGCAGCGCAAGCTTTATGCCCAACTCAAGGAGCGTTTGGACCTTTCCCCTGATGAAAAAAACCGAATTGAAGGCTTTTTAGAAATTTTGGGATCCCAGCCTCAAAGATCCAAACATCTTCCTAAGGATGCTTACAGTTCACTTCTTTTTACCTCTTTGATCGAGCGGTTTGACATTTCTGGGAGCTGCTCCTTCGTTGATGCTGCCTGTGCGTCTTCGTTAGCGGCTCTTCTTTTAGCAGTTCGCAGACTTCGAGATGGCAGCGCAGACCTTGTGATTAGCGGAGGAGTCGATGTGGGGACCAGCCTTCTCACGCTGATCGCTTTTTCGAAACTGCAGATCATGACGGAAGGAGAGATGAATCCCTTCGATGCTGCGGCTGATGGAATCAATCAGGGCGAGGCAGCGGGAGTCTTTGCACTGATGCGCCTGGATACGGCTCGGGCTGCTGGCTACCCAGTTCACGGTGTGATTCGCAACTGTGATGGGTCCTCAGACGGAGCTTTAGGTGGTATGGTCGAGCCCACGGAATACGGTCAAACTCTCGCCTACGAGCGCGCCTACGCGGGTGTCCCCATTCAACCTCTGACTTACTTGGAGTGCCACGGCACAGGCACGGGTCTTGGAGATCAGACAGAGCTCACTTCCAGCTCCAAGTTTTTCCACCCACTTCCCCCCATCGGCAGCGTGAAAGCAAATCTCGGACACACAATTGCTGCGGCAGGTGCAGTTTCCCTCGTAAAGGCACTGAAAATCATCGAACACAGAACGATTCCAAGAATGCCAAGGTTCCAAAAAATTCGTAAGGGGTTTTCGCATCAAGTGCCCACGGAAAACATTTCCCTCGCATCTGATGATCAAATTCGTATTGGGATTTCTTCGTTCGGTTTCGGTGGCGCCAACTTTCATTTGGTTCTAGATGAATATCGGGGGGAAGTTCCTGAGCGACCACGACGAGGGCCACGAAAAGCGTTTCAGATGGTCCTTTGTGGAGCATCCGAAATAGATCTGAATTATGTGAACGAACTTTTTGGCTCCTCTCGCTTTAAGGTGCCACCACTTTCGCTTCCCTATGCGGACCCCACTGTGCTTGGGGGAATCCTTGCTATTGAAAAAATCACCAACAGCTTTCGCATGCGCCTGTCTCAAAAGCAGCGGGAAAGCGTCGGAGTTATTTCTAATTCAAATTCATTTCTTGAGCGGATTTTTGACTGCTACGAAAGAATTTGCCACCTTGAAATTTTGCGGAGAATGGACTCAGCCAAAGCAGAAAAGTTCCTCGCTCAGAATCCACTCCCGGGTCTTCCCATCACCGAAGACTCCTTTATGTGGGCATTGAATAATTTGATCGCGGGCAGAATCACAAAAGACTTTGACCTGAAGGGTCCTAACTTCAATGTGGCTTGCGAACATGCCTCGCTGGGACTCACTCTTTCTTATGCTCGGTCTCTTTTAAGATCGCAACCGGGCGCGTATTTTATCTTAAAAGCGGACGAAGAACTCTCATTAGATTCCTTCACCCTGCGAAGGCCATTGATGAAAGCCCTTTTTGTCTCCGAACTCGATTTCGCTTTCGAGGCCAATTTACCTATCCTATCAAAGTTTGAAGAGATCGAACATTTTCGACCGAGTCCCCTGGAGGCCGCTCATGCTTGAATCCACGCACTGGAAGATTCGCGGATCCCTCGATGAATTCAAGGTCACCTTGAGTCCCTATCAGGGTCTGGACTTTTCCCGCATGGCGTTTATGTTTTGCGGACAAGGGCAAATGACCAGGGGAAGTATGGCGGATGTAGCAGGCATTCATCCAGTTTTTACCGCGCGACTCAAGGAAATCGATGAAATTGCCGGCGCCCGAGGCTTGGACTGCCCATCAAGATATTTGTTAGAACCTAATTCTGAGCTCACGGAATTTGAAGATTCTCTTTTCTCGACTCTTTGTCTTTTTGGTCTGCAGCTCTCTATGTTTGAAGTTTCCATACATCGGGGATTTGCACCTGAAGCTCTCACCGCTCATAGCTTCGGAGAGTACAGTCTTTTGACTGCAGCGGGTGTGATTGGTTTTCGGGAAATGGTAGAAATTCTAATCTTGAGGCAAAAGGCTATCGAAACCGCAAAGCCCCTTGAAGCCGCGCTTTTTGTGGTGAACGGCAGTCATCGCCTAAAGCCCACCGCGCTTTCCTGTGAGTTTCATTTGGCAAATCAGAACACTCCTTTTCAGTCTACTTTTGTTTGCCGAGCCTCCGACTTTCCGACGATTAAAGGCGAACTGAAAGGTCTAAAAATTCCATTTGTTACGATCCCGCTCAACACCCCCTTTCACACTCCTTGGATGGAGAAAGCTCGCGAGCTTTTTGCTGAATCCTTGCTGACTATCAGCATCAAAGTTTTACCGCCCAAGATTCCTTATGTTTCCTCAGTCACCAGACAGTGGACAGATCGAGAAACATTCAAGGCAGAAGACACAATTCGATCACTTTCGGAACAACTGACCACACCGGTGGACTTTCCATCGCAGATTCAGAAACTCAACGAAAAGCGCATCCAGCATTTCTTTGAACTGAGCCCCTCGGATGTTCTCGTGAATTTTGTCGAGCAATCACATGACCTCAGCGGCTTAGCGTTCAAAGTGAATTCATTTCGCCGGCATTTTAAAACCCTCAAGTCCAATAACAAAACCTATGATCGGTTTAAAAGCTCGAAACTCTTCACCGCTTTGGATACCGCCCTCAAGTCACTCACCGGCTATAGCATTCAGAGCATTCAACTTGAGGATCGAATTCGTGAAGACCTTGGAATTGATTCCATTAAAAAAGCTGAGATCGTTTTTGAAATCATCGATCTGGTTCAATCAGGAACAAATTTGGCTCCCACCAATTTGGCAGACCTATCGTCCTTTGGTGATATCTTGGAGTATCTTGAAGAATCCCAACGCCAGTCTGACTTGGCGGAGGTAGCAGTTGGAAAGGAGCAGGTTTCCAATTTTGGGCCCTTTGTTTTCGATTGGACAGAGCGAGCGCTGGTCGATTATCAGCCTAACAAGAATCGGGAAATTCTTGTGATCGAAGACAGAGAGGACATTGGCGATTGGACCCCGACTGATGCATTGGAGTTCATTCGAAGTTTCAAGGAAAGCCCGATTGATGTTCCTCATGTGGTTTTTTTGCGCGGACTATCAGATCGAGCCGCTGCAAAAGACGCATTTTTTATAAGCTATTCCCAAGAAAGAAAATTCACCTACAAATCCATCCGGCTTCATCCGGAGCAGAATATTTCTAAAGAGGATCTGGCACTGGAAATTGAAGACTTTCGAAATAGCCAAGTTTGCCTTCGAGAGGGCCGCAGGGTTCGGGAATTAAGAGCTGCCTCCAGCGGTTCTCGACAAATTGAAGCTCGGCGAGTTCTTGTTTTAGGTGGCCTTGGCGGCGTCGGGCGTGAGCAAGTCCTCGCTCTGCCGAGTCCCGAAACTTTACTTTTGCTTGGCCGAAAGGCCGCTGATCAGCGCCTCGCTCACTTGCAGACACTACTTCCGGAAACTCGAATAGAGTATGTTCAGCACAGTATTGATAGCGCTGAGTCCCTAGCTCTATTGATTGAAGACCTTGATACAAAAATCGGCTCGTTTGATTTGATCATTCACAGTGCTGGAGTTGAGCTGAGCGCGGATTTAGCTACGGCTTCAATGCCGGAGATCGAACAAGCCCTCTCTGCGAAAATGATTGCGGGTCGAGCGCTTCGAAATCTTGCCGATCGGCGTCCGGAGCTAACAGTTCTTTTCAATTCTTCCATCGTGTCTGAATTTCCTAGCCGTGGACAAAGTGCCTATGCTCTTGCAAATGGGTACCTGAATGCGCTTTCCCATGGGACCACTAACATTCTCAGCACTGCATGGCCGGGCTGGGAAGACACCGGAGTGACCACCCAGGACCTGAACCGCCGCAGTCTGCGCCTTCAAGGTGCTCGCCTGATGTCTGCTGAAACTGGACGAAATCTTTTTCAAAATTTTCTGGCTAAGTTTCAGGACGGCACAGTTTACATCCTGGATGGCCGATCCATGGGGTCAGTGATGATCGAGTCCGCATCGCGAATGATGACGGACAGATTGCTTCGGCCCGCCAGCCGGGGACACGAAATCATGAGCGTTCCGGGCCTCAACCAAAAAGAAATGCCTTACCTGAAGGATCATTTGGTTCAACGCGCCTGCATCTTTCCAGGCTCTGGATCTTTGGCGCTGATGCTTTACCGCGCCTATCTGAGAACTGGAAAGCTCGGGAATGTGAGAAATTTTCAGGCCATGAACTTCTTGGTGGTCCCAGCAGAGTCTTCCAATGTCACAGTTCGAATCAAATCCGAAGAAAAAGATCGACTCAACTTGCAGGTTTTCTCTCACCAACTGCTTGCACAATGTGAAATTGTTTTTGAGGAAACACCCCCCTGCCCTCGTGTTTCAGCAATTCAAACGGACCTGAGAGGGGTGACAGATTTTGATCAAACTGTCTCAGTTTACACAGGGCCGAATTTTCTTTTGAGCGATTTGTGTTTTTTGAATTCGGGCGAAAACCTGACTCTTTTGGAGCTCAATCTGGAGAAGGCGCCACGCTACCTTGAAAGCGGCTTTGTTGATAAGTTTCATCGCCTTCTTGAGTTTGCATTTAACTCTGCCCATGCGAGAGCTATTCAATATTATGGAATCTTGACCGTACCGAAGTCCTTCGCTGAGGTCCGTTTTCATGCGAGCAAGCTCAAGGGATCCAAATTCGTTTCTTTAATCCGAGAAATGAAGGAAGGACACAGGCTTTATCAAGCGGACGTCCTTATCCTGAATGAGGCCGGCGAGACAGCAATTGAAATCAAGGACCTTTCATCCATCGCGGTGGGTGAGAAAGCCTCTCGAAAATCGAAAGGCTTCAAGCTGTACTCTGAAGAGAAAAGCTTCTTTAAGTCCTAATAACAGTAACATTGCGATTCATCGACATAGTCGCTGTCGCTGGCGCAGTAATAAACCGCATCATTACACTCATAGCAGGTGCTCTTTCCGCAGGTGTATTCGTTTGCCCAGTAGTAATATCCCGCACACATATTAGCAGCATTATTTGAGGTGGCACAGCAAGCTTGAGTGTTGCAAGCCTGCGAAGCTGACCCGGCACAAGTCACCCCAGGTGGACTCGCAGTTGGTGCAGGATTCGTACAGGTCCGGGTTCGCGTGCCGCCGCCGCAGCTGACACTGCAACTTCCATAGCCAGACCAATTTCCATTGCGCCAAGTGGTCGTGGATACGGCGGAGACCCATCCCACATTGTCGACGTTTCGCACTCGGAAATAATAAGTCTCTCCCGCCGCTGTCAGGCCTGTGGTGGAGCGAGGACTCGTACAGGTCGACCAAGCTGCAGCCCCAGTGTCGT
>Ga0247843_1005612_pt1 | contig 17274 bp, 17 predicted proteins | sample LaCruzMarch2017__FD_192420 | JGI IMG/M metagenome (GOLD analysis project Ga0247843, IMG submission 192420) | Freshwater microbial communities from meromictic Lake La Cruz, Castile-La Mancha, Spain - LaCruzMarch2017_8m | ecosystem: Environmental > Aquatic > Freshwater > Lake | place: Spain... | reverse complement strand
AAATCAATGGCTTAAGGCATGTATATCCATGTTCATGGTTTTGTTTTCGGTGTCGTCAAAATGGGGATAAATTGCTAAAAAGTATTTTTCTGTGGATAAGTTGGACATTTCCTGCAAACTATCCACATACTTATCCAATAAATTTTGAGGTTCATCGTATGTTTTTATTGTGTTTTGGTCTGTTTATTTTCTTATCTGTCCATTCACTTCGTTTGAGTGGTGACGGTTTGCGAGACCGATGGATTGCACGTGCTGGTGACAAGGGTTTCAAGTTGCAATACACCGTATTGTCCATTGTGGGATTCGTTTTAATCATTATTGGCTTTGGCCTTGCCAGAGAAACCCCGTTGTTGCTTTGGACGCCATGGCCACCCATGCGGCTTGTTGCTGCTTTGTTTACATTGATTTCTTTTGTTTTTTTAGCCGCCGCTTATGTTCCTGGTAATGCTATTAAAGCCAAATTTCATCATCCGATGATCCTGGCTGTCAAAGTTTGGGCCTTTGCGCATATTTTGTCGAATGCGAGCGCAGCCCATGTGGTGCTGTTTGGTTCTTTCTTAGTATGGAGTGTTTTGTGTTTCCGAGCCGCACGCCAACGCGACAAGCGGTTACAAACAAGCTATGCGCCAGGGAATAACCGAGCGACAGTGATTACCGTTGCTTTAGGTGGTTTAGCCTGGGCGTTGTTTGCGCTCTGGGGGCACGGTTGGTTGATTGGGATTCGCGTGATGGCTTAACCATTCACAGATGCAAAATCCATTGGATGGCCATCTTGGCGACAAAACCCACCATACCAAAGGCCAAACCTAAAAACAAAACGAACGTGCCAAATTTACCAGCCTTAGCTTCCCAAGCCAAATGACCAATGATGAAAAGCATATAGAGCATAAAAGCACCGACCCCGAAGGTCAGGCCAAAGCTTGCAATATCTGCTTCTGTGTAACCGAACATTAATTTTCTGTGCGTGGTGGCAGGTTGCTGGCATCAATCAATTCACGGTAAGCATGCCAACTCGCGTGGCCGAGCATAGGAATGATCCACACCAAACCCAACAAGAGTGAGCCTAGCCCAAGCAGCGTCATTCCCATGATGAGTCCCGCCCACAAGGCCATTGGGATGGGATTTTTGAGAACCACAGCCCAACTGATGATGACGGCTTGCAACAACGAAACCCGGCGGTCCAAAAGCAAAGGCATGGTCACGACACTGGAAGCAAATAGGGGTGCCGCTAAAACGCCACCCAAAGCAAGCCAAAGTTCAAATAGCCATCCCGAGGGTGCTAACACCACATGACGTAAAAAATCAACCGGGCTTTCTATCGGAATGGGCGATAACAGGGTAATTAACGCTGCCGAGGTCAGTACCCACCCTGTCGCAGCAAGAGACAAGAGCGTCCCAAATTGCACCATGCACCAATAGTCGTTTCCCCATTTATTAAAGTGGCTGTTTTGCCAGTTGAGCCAGGTTTTAGAAATCAAACCAAAACCAATAGGTTCTTGCCGCTCTAAGGCGCGACTTAAGGCGTACAAACTCGTCGCCAATACCGGCGCGATGACTAAAAACCCCGACAAGGCGCCCGCAAGCAACCAAAAGCGGTGGTGTGCAACGGTAACGATAAAACCGCCTGCAAGGGTCAGCGCGATGCCGTGCGCAAGACTCAACCAACGCAGGCGTGAGATATCTTTCCACCCCAAGGCCAGCCACTCCAACGGTTTTAGAACGTCAATTGTTCGAACAATGGTGGTTAGGTCAAACTTTTGCATGAAGGAAGTGTAAGGACAAAAAGCGCGCGCGCTGATAATGCTTGTTTTCAGACACAGGAGCCAAACGTGCCTCGTCCTATATTGCTAGAAACCCACATTCACCCCGCCATTCGCCATGAAGTGGAAACCAACAACCATGCGATCGTGCAAGAAGTGCAAGCGGCTATTGCGGCGCATGCGGTGGTTGTCGTTGGAATGGCAATGAACCCCATGCCCAAACGCGCCCGTGCAGCGCTTGATGCGGCGGGTGTCGCCCACACCTATTTGGAGTTTGGCAGCTACTTCAACACTTGGTACAAACGCAACGCACTGAAAATGTGGACCGGCTGGCCCACATTTCCAATGGTTTTTGTGAAAGGCAACCTGATCGGAGGCGCTGAAAACTTGGCTACGCTCATCAAATCAGGCGAATTAAAAAAACTCCTGGCTTAGCTTTTCATTCTTTCGTGCCGACCGCCCCCTTTTTCCATGCGGGCGTGCTCAGCATCTAAAACCTTTTTTTGATCTGCGTTTAAGGCGCCGTAAAGCGCTTTAACCGCATCATCACGTTGGTTCATGTGCGTGAGCATGGCTTCGTGGTTTTGCAGTCGCAGTTGTTTCATCTTGTCGATACGCTCGGGAGTGATGAGTTTGTCCAGCTCAGCGCGATCAGGCCGCAACACAGTCATTTTTGCAGGCGGCTGCATGGCCGATGTGAAGGTGCTCCAAGCGCCTTCTTGCGAGGCGGTAATATGAAGTTTGTTTTTGAGAGCGCTTAAGTGGCTGTTGATTCTTTCTGCCATTTTGGCGGGGTCACCGTGGTGCATGCTGCCCATGTGCCTCATCTCTGGGTGGTCGCCTTTGGGCCCCATTTGTGCGAGAGCCCCAAACCCTGCGGCTCCAAGGGCAGCTGCAATGAGCAAAGATTTATAAACGGGTTTCATTGTGAATTCCTCTTAAGGTTCTTTGATACGGACATCGCATCGCAGTGGGGCCAAGTGTGCTGTGATGATGTATCGGGAATGTGGTTTTCAATGAAGCCTCTGTAAAGTTTTATAAAAAATTAGTGCGCGAGTTTTACTTCTTTAGAAAGTGCAATGTGTTTAAAAATGCAATGGTTTACCGGCTTGTTTCTCCTTGGACGACCAGCCGGGCGGCGTTAGAAAAGGCCTTAGAGTCCCATCGGTTTAATGAGTGCGGTGCATCGCAAGAAAAGTCCGTAGGTTGGGTAGAGCCCCGAGGCCAAGTCCACGGTGATTTGGTGGAAGTCGTCGGTGGTCAGTGGGTGCTGAAGTTGGCAATAGAAGTCAAGACCGTTCCTGGTTCTGTGATCAAGCGCAAAGTCCTAAGTCAGGTAGAGCAGATAGAGGAGTCGACAGGGCGCAAACCGGGCAAAAAAGAACAGCGCACGTTGGCTGACGATGCTCGATTGTCTCTGTTGCCTATGGCTTTTAGTAAGCAAAGCACGGTCACGGTTTGGATGAGCCCCAAAGACCAGTGGATGGTCTTGGATGCGGGGAGCCAAGCCAAGGCCGACGAGGTTCTGACCTGCTTGGTCAAGGCTATCGAGGGTTTTGCGGTGACTTTGATTCATACCCAGGCATCGCCTGCTACATCGATGGCCCATTGGCTTGGAAGCAAAGAAGCGCCTCCTGGTTTTAGTGTGGACAGAGAGTGTGAACTCAAAGCCGCTGATGAATCCAAAGCCGTCGTACGCTACACCCGCCACCCCTTGGATACCGACGAGGTGTCCCAGCATATTGCTGACGGTAAAGTCCCCACCCGCTTGGCCTTGACTTGGAATGACCGAATTTCCTTTGTTTTGACAGAGGCTCTTACCCTGAAAAAGATGGCTTTTTTAGACGTTGTTTTAGAAGATGCCCCGATGACCGCGGGTGACCGCGCTGACGACCATTTCGATGCCGATGTGTCGATTGCTACGGGTGAGTTATCCCGCATGCTTCCTGCCTTGATCGAGGCTTTGGGTGGTGAAACGTCCTTGAACCAGCTACCGGTACCATTGGCCGCCTAAGTGGAGTAAGGTGTTGCGATGACCTCTATTGAAAACATCGCGCAATCATCCTTAGATATCGGTATTGGGGGAATGACCTGCGCCTCCTGTGTAGGACGTGTTGAAAAAGCATTGAAGCGGGTCGAGGGTGTCCAAGATGCCAGTGTGAATTTGGCGACCGAGTCTGCCCGGATTCATTTCGTTCTTAGTGCGGAGAATCAACCTCACATGGAGGCGCTATTGCGCCGTGCTGTGCGCAATGCCGGTTATGAACCAAGGGCTGCGGAGGCTGCAATCGATGCCCAAGATGCCTCCGCATGGGCGGGGTTCGGGCCTGTAGCTTGGGGTCTAGCCCTCTCCGTGCCTTTGGTTTTACCTATGGTCGCCCAAGCATGGGGCGCGCATTGGATGTTGTCGCCGGTGTGGCAGTTCTTATTGGCTACCCCTGTGCAATTTGTTTTAGGTTGGCGCTTTTATGTGGCCGCTTGGCATGCCGTTAAAAACAGAGCCGGCAATATGGACTTGCTTGTGTCATTGGGTACGAGCGCAGGCTGGGCTTTGTCGGTTTGGTTGTGGTTGAGTGCAACGCCCGGCGCGATGGTGCATTTGTATTTTGAGAGCTCAGCCGTGGTGATCACCTTGGTGCTCTTGGGCAAATGGTTGGAAGCGCGGGCCAAGCGCAAAACTACTTCTGCCATTCGTGCTTTGCATGCGCTGCGTCCCGAGCAAGCGCATGTGCTTGGGGCCGATGGTGAGTTTGATGTTCCTATCGCAGAGGTTCTTGTGGGTGATGTGGTGGTGGTGAAGTCGGGCGAACGTTTCTCCGTCGATGGCATCGTGTGTGAAGGCCAAACCCAGGTCGATGAGTCCATGTTGACCGGCGAATTGCTGCCAGTGAGTAAATCGGTTGGAGCTCGCGTGACGGGCGGCTCCATCAATGGCGAAGGTAGGGTTTTAGTGCGTGTGGACGCCGTTGGGGCACAGACCATGCTCTCCCAGATGATTCGCTTGGTCGAAGATGCGCAGGCTGCGAAGGCTCCCATCCAACGCTTGGTTGATCAGGTGAGTGCCGTCTTTGTTCCTGTGGTGTTGGTGATTGCTATTGGAACCATGCTGGCGTGGTGGCTCAGCGGCCACGCTTTTGAGTTGGCGTTGATTCATGCGGTGGCCGTGCTTGTCATTGCTTGTCCGTGTGCCCTGGGATTGGCAACGCCAGCGGCCATCATGGCGGGCACCGGAGTTGCTGCAAAACACGGTATTTTGATTAAAGACGCGCAAGCCCTAGAGTTGGCGCACAAGGTCACCGTGGTGGCTTTTGATAAGACCGGCACCTTGACCCTTGGCAAGCCTCGGCTTGTCGCTTTGCGGGCCCTGAGCGCCTTATACAAAGCAGGCCCACAGGCAATAGACCTCTCACTTTTACCGGCTTGTGCTTCTTTGCAAAGCGGCAGTGCGCATCCTTTGGCGTTGGCGGTGGTTGACCATGCAAAACAACAAGGCGTGGCATGGGGTTCTCCTTTGAATGTCCGTGCAGTAGCGGGCCGTGGAACCTTGGGCGAGATTGATGGCCAGGTGTTTGCATTGGGAAGTCTGCGATGGATGCAAGAACTCGATGCGCAGTGCGCCACACCCGCAGAGTTTGAGGCGCAAGCCAAAGCCTTTGAAAACGAGGGCGCCAGTGTTTCCGCCTTGGCGCAACAAGTGTCCGGAGAATGGCAACTTCTTGGACTCATGGCGTTTGCGGATGAACCCAAGCCTGGCGCAAAAGAGGCGATCGCTGAACTGCGAGCCCAAGGCATACGTACCGTCATGATTTCTGGTGACAACTGGGGCGCAGCCCGCGCCATGGCGAGCCGCTTGGGCCTGAACACTGCGCTCGATAGCGATGAGGTGATCGCAGAGGTGTTGCCGGCAGACAAAGCGGCGCGTGTGCTGGCTTTGAAGTCTGGCTCGAACGGTCAGCGTTTGACGGTGGCGATGGTCGGCGATGGGGTCAACGATGCCCCCGCGTTGGCGGCGGCCGATGTCGGTATGGCCATGGCCAATGTGGGTGGCGCTAGCGCGGATGTCGCTATGCAGGCTGCGGGCATTACGTTGATGCGGGGTGACCCACGGTTGGTGTCGGCGGCGCTGGATATTTCCAGCAGAACAGTTGCCAAAATTAGACAAAATTTATTTTGGGCTTTTTTCTACAACGCAGCGGGCATTCCACTGGCGGCTTTGGGTTATCTCAATCCGGTGTTGGCCGGTAGCGCGATGGCGCTGAGCTCCGTCAGCGTGATGGCGAATGCTTTGTTGTTAAAGCGCTGGAACCGTTCCCGCACCTGATAAGTTTTTGATGCAAACAGCTTCTGTACATTGGATCCGATTGGCTTTGGCGTTGTCCGTGGGGGCCGCTATTTCTCTGGGCGTTACGCGCTTTGCCTATGGCCTGCTGTTGCCTGCCATGCGCGATGATTTAGGTTGGACTTACACGCTCGCTGGTGCGATGAACACCGCCAATGCGGTCGGATATCTTATAGGCGCGCTCGCTACCCCGCGCTTATTGCATCGCGGCGGCCCCTCTGTTTTATTGTGGTCGGGCTCTTTGCTTGCCGCACTTTTTATGGGTTTGAGTGGGTTTTTTACCGATGCGAATGTGTTGCTCTTGCAGCGGTTGTTGGCCGGGGTGGCCAGTGCGGTGGTGTTTGTTGCTGGCGGCTTGATGGCTGCACGCTTGGGTGCCCGTGCGCCTGCGCAAGCCGGTTTGCTTTTGGGTTTGTATTACGGTGGAACGGGTTTGGGGATTGCATTGTCTGCGGTTCTCGTACCTTGGGTGCTGGAGTTGGCGCAAATGCAATTGCATGGTTGGCGCTTTGCGTGGTGGGCCTTGGCGGGTGTTTGTATAGCCGGAACCCTTTTGCTGCGATGGCCTGCGCGTGTGATGGCGCAGTGGGATGTGCCCGCACAAGTCCAGAGCCAAGAACGCAGTTCTTTCTCTTGGAAACCTTTTGGCTTTGCTTTGTCCGGGTACGGCATGTTCGGTGTGGGTTATATCGGCTATATGACGTTTGTCGTTGCTCTTTTGCGCAACCAAGGTGCGAGTCCACAGGCCGTGATGCTTTTTTATGGTTTGCTTGGAATTTCTGTCATGGCCTCTTCGCGTATTTGGGCGGGATTGTTAGATCGCCATCACGGAGGCGGCGCCATGGCCTTGCTCAACGGCCTATTGGGCGTGGCCATTGTGTTACCTGCTCTAACGCAAAACTTTCTGCTTCTTTTGATCTCAGGCGCTTTGTTTGGAGGTGTGTTTTTATCGATTGTTGCGTCAACTACCGCCTTGGTTCGCCACAATTTACCGCATAGTGCGTGGGCTAAAGGCATTAGCGCATTCACGATTGTGTTTGCTGCGGGTCAAATAGTCGGGCCCACGATGGTGGGTTGGATTGCGGACGGCGAAGGCGGCCTTGAGCGCGGATTGCTCGTCTCCGCGCTTGCGCTTTGGTTAGGAAGCGCGTTGGCCTGGCGTCAAAAACCTCTCACCTCGCGAGAACTTTAACGCCTAAATTACCTTATCCGTTTGCCCGCATCATCGCTGCTGCTTTTTCCGCAATCATGATGGTTGGAGCGGTGGTGTTTCCACCTGTGAGGGTGGGCATGATGGAGGTGTCTACGACGCGTAAACCTTGTATGCCGTGCACCTTCAGTTCTGCATCAACGACTGCCATGGGGTCGCTGTGTGGCCCCATCTTGCAGGTACCGCAAGGGTGGTATTCGGTGTCGGAGTGGTCGCGCAGGAATTGCTCAATTTGTTTAGGATTGTTTCGCTCCACCGGGTAGAGCATCTCTCCGCGGCAGTCATCGAGTGCGGGCGCACTCAAAATGTCGAGACCGATTTGTGTGCCTTTGACTAAGGTCGCTAAATCATCGGGGTGTTGAAAAAAGCCAGGGTCAATCAGCGGGGCATCGTCGGCTTTCTTGCTTTGCAGCGTGACAGAGCCCCGGCTTTTGGGTCGGCACAAGGTCACGTGTAAGGTATATCCGTGACCCAGGTGCATTTTGCGGTTGTGGTCATCAACAATGCCCGTACACAACGCGAGTTGGATGTCTGGTTTTTCTGCGCTGCTTTCGGTTTTGAGAAAGCCTTGCGTTTCCGCTACGTTAGAAGTGACCCAGCCGCTGCGTTTATTTCGCCACTCGAAAATAGACTTCAACAAAATCCAGCTTCCGCGTAAAGAAACGCCTAATGCCAGCGTGGGCTTGGGTGTGCGTTGAATCAACACCGTTGTCACATGGTCTTGCAAGTTTTGTCCAACGCCTGGGAGTGTGTGCAGGGTGGTGATGTTGTGTGCTTCAAGGTGTGCCTGCGGGCCAATACCGGAGAGCATTAACAACTGTGGCGAACCAAAGGCGCCGGCGCTGAGGACAACCTCTTTGTTGGCGTGTGCCTTGTGCAGCTGACCGTTATGCACATACTCGACCCCGATTGCGCGCTTGTTTTCCAAAAGAATTCTTTGGGTATGGGCGCGTGTGATGACGGTGAGGTTGGGGCGGTTGAGGTGTGGCGTGATGAAGGACTTGGCCGCACTCCAGCGTTCACCGCCGTCTTGCATCGCCTGTGTTGGTCCGACGCCGAGTTGCTGCTCGCCGTTGTAATCTTTGGTTTGCGCTAAGCCAGTTTGCTCACACGCTTTAAGAAAAATACCGTTCAAGGGGCTGGGGCTGCGCAGGTAGCTCACAGGCAGCGGCCCGCCAACTCCGCGGTAAGCGTCCGCACCAAAGCACAAGTTGTTTTCTGATTTTTTGAAATAAGGAAGCACCGCGTCGTAATTCCAACCGGGGTTCCCTAAACTTGCCCAGTGGTCATAGTCAGAGCGGTGGCCCCGGGTGTAGACCATCGCGTTGATCGATGTGCTTCCACCCATTACTTTGCCGCGCGGTTGGTAGCCTTTTCGGCCATTGAAGCCCGCTTGCGGCGTGGTCTCATATCCCCAGTTGTGAATTTTCAAAGGCGCGCTGATAGCAAATCCCATGGGGGCGTGGATCAGCACGGAGTCGTCCGGCCCACCTGCTTCTAACAGGCAAACGCGAACGCTAGCGTCTTCGCTCAGGCGGCTTGCGACAACGCATCCTGCAGCGCCGCCGCCGATGACGATGTAGTCAAAATTTGTGTGGGTCGCATCGGGAGTATTCATTTTTATTCCTTCAAAAAGCGTTTGTTTATTCGCGGTAACTGGTATCTAAGCGATCAAGTTTTCGCAGCAAAGCTGGCCAAGCAAACGCCCCGCCGATACCGCCCGTTTGCGAGCGCATCACTTGCGCAACGCCATCAATAATGCGGGGATCAACGTGCGTTAGGGCGCCTCCTGCTTGGGCGCCGATTTGAATTTGGCAGGTGGACTCAAAGTTGTACATCAGCAAGAACGCTTCAGCAATGCTGCTGCCCACGGTGAGTAATCCGTGGTTGCGCAGCATCAGATGATTGGCGTGCCCGAGGTCGGCCTGTAAGCGCGGCTTTTCATCATCGCGCAGCGCCACACCCTCATAGGTGTGATAACCCAAAGAGGCGAGTACAAAGGTCGATTGCTGGCTAATAGGCAAAACGCCACAGGCCTGCGCACTGACAGCGACGCCTGCGCGGGTATGCGTGTGCAATACACAGGCAGCGTCGTTGCGTACCGCGTGCACCGCGCTGTGGATGACAAATCCTGCAGGATTCACTGGGAATGGCGACTCCATCAGCTTGTTGCACTGCTGGTCAATTTTGACCAAGCTGCTGGCGGTGATTTCATCAAACATCATCCCGTAGGGGTTGATCAAGAAGTGGTGATCTGGGCCGGGAAGGCGGGCACTGATGTGGGTAAAGATCAAGTCGCTCCAACCATAAGAAGCAACCAAGCGATAGCACGCCGCCAAGTCCACCCGCAATTGCCATTCTTCGGCGCTGACTAAGCTTTTGACGGAGGGTATGTGCATCGCGTTATGTTCCGATTGTTAGTGTTAGAAAAAAGATCTGGACACTCTAACCCAAGCCCTCGTGTTTACGCCATAGGGTAAAGACTAGGGGGTGTTGGAGAAAAGGGCGGGCCTCGGTAAAATAGCCCCTCTTTCCCTTTGTTGGACTTCCATGCTTTACCCACAACACTTTGACGTGATCGTCGTCGGCGGCGGCCATGCCGGGACCGAGGCCGCGTTGGCTGCTGCGCGGATGGGTTGCGCAACCTTGCTTTTGACGCACAACATTGAGACGCTGGGGCAAATGAGTTGCAACCCGTCGATCGGTGGCATTGGCAAGGGGCACTTGGTTAAAGAGGTGGACGCATTGGGTGGCGCCATGGCGCTGGCAACGGATGAAAGCGGCATTCAATTTCGCATCCTGAACTCCAGCAAAGGGCCAGCCGTTCGCGCAACGCGGGCCCAAGCCGATCGCGTTTTGTACAAAGCGGCGGTGCGTCGCATGTTAGAAAACCAACCTAACTTGTGGCTCTTTCAACAAGCGGTCGATGACTTGGTGGTTGAAGGTGGCCGCGTGACCGGCGCAGTCACCCAGATCGGCATTACCTTTCGCGCTAAGACCGTGGTGCTGACCGCTGGGACTTTTTTAGATGGCAAGATTCACGTGGGCATGAACCACTATGCCGCTGGGCGCGCCGGCGATCCGCCTGCTGCCCGCTTGAGCGCCCACTTGAAAGAATTGCAATTGCCGCAGGGACGACTCAAGACGGGAACCCCTCCGAGATTGGACGGGCGATCGATTGACTTTAGCAAGTGCCTGGAGCAGCCGGGCGACGGGATGGCTGGGGGCATGAGCCCCGCCATGCCGGTGTTTAGTTTCATGGGCCGGGTAGAGCAACACCCGCAGCAAATGCCGTGCTGGATCACACACACCAACGCCCGCACCCATGACATTATTCGCAGCGGGTTTGACCGCAGCCCGATGTTTACCGGTCAGATTGAAGGCGTGGGCCCGCGCTACTGCCCCAGTGTGGAAGACAAAGTGAACCGTTTTGCGGACAAAGAAAGCCACCAAATTTTCTTAGAGCCCGAGGGGCTTACCACCCACGAGTACTACCCCAACGGCATCTCCACCAGCCTGCCTTTTGATATCCAGTTGGACTTGGTGCGCAGCATGCAAGGCCTGGAAAATGCCCATATCTTGCGCCCGGGCTACGCCATTGAGTACGATTATTTTGACCCCCGCTCACTCAAGAGCAGTTTTGAAACACGCCAAATTGGCGGTCTGTTTTTTGCGGGGCAGATCAACGGAACCACCGGCTACGAAGAGGCGGCTGCCCAAGGCTTGTTTGCTGGCGTGAACGCCGCATTGCAAGCGGGCGCTCAAACCGCCTGGACCGGTGACACCTGGTTGCCAGGAAGAGACGAGGCCTATTTGGGCGTTTTAGTGGACGACTTGATCACCAAAGGCGTGACTGAGCCCTACCGCATGTTTACCAGCCGCGCGGAGTTTCGCTTGCAGTTACGCGAAGACAATGCCGATGTCCGGCTGACCGAAGTGGGGCGCAAACTCGGCCTCGTGGACGACGCCCGCTGGGATACCTTTTGCCGTAAGCGGGACGCTGTTTCACGTGAAACAGAGCGCCTGCGATCCATTTGGGTCAATCCTAATAACCTGCCGGCCAGCGAATCTCTCCGGGTGCTGGGCAAGGAAATAGACCACGAGTACAACCTGGGCGAACTGCTCAGACGTCCGGATGTGGGTTATGCCGCTTTGATGGGTCTTGACGGCGGAAAGTATGCCAACGGCGAATTGCCGGTGCAGCCCAGCGGCGGAGATGTTTTTGTGGCGGGGGTGATTGAACAGGTAGAAATTGCTGCCAAATACTCTGGCTACATTGACCGCCAAAAAGAAGAAGTCGGGCGCGCAGCGCACTATGAAAACCTGCGTTTGCCGGACGATTTAGATTATCTGCAAGTCGGCGCCTTAAGTATCGAAGCGCGCCAGCGCCTTAATCAGTTGCGCCCCGAAACCTTGGGGCAGGCCTCGCGCATGTCGGGCATCACGCCCGCTACTATTTCCTTGTTGCTGATTCACCTTAAAAAGGGCAACTTCCGCGGCTTTGCGACCAAGCGCGAAGAGGGTGTTGCGAAGGCTTTGGCCTGATGCCTTCTCTTGAAGTCGCTCTGCGCCGCGGCGTGGGCGTTTTGGAGTTGGAACTGTCCGATGCGCAGATCAGCGCGCTGCTGGACTACATCGCCCTGATTCAAAAGTGGACGCGGGTTTACAACCTCACCGCGGTCCGAGACCCCGAGGAAATGTTGACCCACCACGTACTTGATAGTTTGGCGGTGGTTACGCCTTTGCGCCGCCAGTTGCATTCCATGGGTCTGGACGAATCCATTCGCTTGCTTGATGTGGGCGCTGGGGCGGGATTGCCTGGGGTGGTTTTGGCGATTTGTTTCCCGACCATGGCGGTGCACTGCGTGGACACCGTCGCCAAGAAAGCGGCCTTCATCCAGCAAGCCTCCGTGAGCTTGAAGCTGCCTTTGCTGCGCGGCATCCACGCCCGGGTGGAGTCGCTGACCGAGCCTTACGCAGTCGTTACCTCCCGCGCCTTTGCCTCTTTAGGGGACTTCACGCTGTGGTCCAGAGGCGCGCTGGCTGACCAAAGTGTTTGGATGGCAATGAAGGGCAAGAACCCAGAGGCGGAAGTGGCGCAGCTGCCTGCGGACGTGGCGGTGTTTCACGTGGAACCATTGGTGGTTCCGGGACTGGACGCCGAGCGCTGTCTCGTTTGGATGAGCAAAGCTTCTAAGGCAGCCTAAAAACCTAACGTAAACTCGCCCCCTGTTCTACGGGAGTCCCCATGCTTGGCGTTACCGACTACGGCACCTTTGTTGTCACTATCATTGTTTTTTTGCTCATTCCCGGCCCCGGTAATTTGGCCTTGGTTTTGTCGACCAGCAAGGGTGGCTTTCGCGGTGGCTTGGCAGCAACGGCAGGCGTGATTCTCGGGGACCAGGTGTTGATGTGGTTGGCGGTGGCAGGAGTCGCCGCTTTGTTGGCGGCGTACCCGGCAGCTTTCCATGTCGTGCAGTGGGTGGGCGCAGGTTACCTGGCGTGGTTGGGCGGATTTATGCTGACGGCTAAGCCGGGCGCTGCGCCGGTATTAAATATTCGCCCCCGGCAGTTCTTGCGCCAAGCCTTTTTTATTACCCTTTTGAACCCCAAAGCTATTTTGTTTTACATGGCGTTCTTCCCTTTGTTTGTCGATCCGCAGCGCCAACAAGGCTTGGTCACCTATGCATTTATGGCCGCAACGATTGCAGTTCTGACCTTTTTGTATGGCCTAGCCGCAACGCTGATTACCCACTTCTTTGCGGAGCGCGTTCGCGCTAATCCCAAAACCTCCTTGGTTTTAGAGAAGGTTGCGGGCGTCTTTTTAATCGGCTTTGGCGTGAAGTTGGTGGCGTCGCAGTAAGCTGCGCTGTGTTCCACGTGAAACCCCTTTCTTACTTTTTTATCTTGTGAACTAAACCCATGGCCAAAATATTCTGTGTTGCAAATCAAAAGGGCGGCGTCGGTAAAACCACGACCACGGTGAACTTGGCCGCCGGTTTGGCTAAAGTGGGGCAGCGCGTGTTGATGATTGACCTCGACCCCCAGGGCAATGCCACCATGGGCTCGGGCGTGGACAAGCGGACGTTGGAGTTAACGGTGTACGACGTGTTGCTGGAGTCCGCCTCGATTGCGGAAGCCCGTCAACGCAGCGATAAATTAGTGGGAACAGACTACAGCTATGACATCTTGGGCGCCAACCGCGAGCTCGCAGGTGCGGAAGTAGAAATGGTCGAACTTGAGCGGCGCGAGCGGCGCTTGAAGACAGCCTTAGCAGCAGTGAGCACAGAATATGACTTTGTGTTGATTGATTGCCCACCGTCTTTGTCAATGCTAACGCTCAACGGTTTGTGCTGCGCCCACGGAGTGATCGTGCCGATGCAGTGCGAGTACTTCGCGCTGGAAGGGCTAACCGATTTGGTGAACACGATCAAACAAGTCAAAGCCAACCTCAACGATGATCTTCAAATCATTGGTTTGCTGCGTGTCATGTTTGACCCCCGCATTACTTTGCAACAACAAGTCAGCGACCAACTCAAAGCTCACTTTGGCGACAAAGTGTTTGACTCCGTGATCCCGCGTAACGTGCGCTTGGCCGAAGCGCCAAGTTACGGTTTGCCTGGCGTGGTGTTTGATCCCGCATCCAAGGGCGCGCAAGCGTTTGTGACCTTTGCCCAAGAGATGGTTCAGCGTATTGCTGCAATGGGATGACCGGCGCGCAGGTACTTCTTTTGCCGGGTTGGCAAAACTCGGGCCCCGACCATTGGCAAAGCCGATGGGAGCAGAACTTTGGGGATGTACGTGTGGAGCAGCACAACTGGATGCAACCTCTGCGGGGCGATTGGATCGCCCGCTTGGAAGACGTGCTTCTGAGTCAAAAAGGGCCTAGCGTTTTGGTCGCGCACAGTTTGGGTTGTTTGTTGGTTGCTGCGTGGGCGACGCATTCACGCCACACCCATTTGGTCAGCGCCGCGCTATTGGTTGCGCCCGGAGATGCCGAACGCGAGGAGCTGCAACCCGTTTTAAAAAGCTGGTCGCCAATAGAGATGCGGCCCTTGCCCTTTAAAAGCCATTTGCTTGGCAGCCACAACGACCCTTATTGCAGCCTGGAGCGTGCTAAAGCGTTCGCTGATGCGTGGGGTTCGCAGTGGCAAGACTGCGGACACGCAGGGCACATCAATGCCGAATCAAATTTGGGCAACTGGCCAGAAGGCCGAGCGCTTCTTCAATCATTGTTATAAAAATAAGGAATGCCACCATGGTGACTAAAAAACCAAAAGGACTTGGAATGGGCTTAGAGGCCTTGCTCGGACCCAAGGTCAAAGAGCTCGTTTTAGAGGATGGTGCCGATGCGCAATTGCCCACGAGCTTGCCTTTGGGTGACTTGGTGGCTGGCGTTTACCAACCGCGCACGCACATGGATGAAGGCGCTTTGTACGAGTTGGCAGAAAGCATCAAGGCCCAAGGCATCATGCAGCCCATCTTGGTTCGCCAATTGGATGAAGACCAAGCCAAGCCGCACCGTAGCGCGGGTTCTAATCGCCCCGTTTTTGAAATCATTGCCGGCGAGCGGCGTTTTCGTGCGGCTAAGTTAGCAGGGCTTGAGCGCGTGCCGGTGTTGGTGCGCAATGTGCCTAACGAAGCCGCTGCGGCGATGGCTTTGATAGAAAACATGCAGCGCGAAGACCTCAATCCGTTGGAAGAAGCCCAAGGATTGCAGCGTTTAATCAAAGAGTTTGGACTCACCCATGAGGCTGCAGCCCAAGCGGTGGGCCGCTCGCGCAGCGCCGCATCCAACTTGATGCGATTACTCAATCTGGCCGAACCCGTGCAAACCATGTTGATGGCGGGAGACCTTGATATGGGCCACGCGCGGGCACTGCTCGCGCTAGACCGCGCCACCCAAATCACAGCAGCCAATCAAATCGCAAGTAAAAAACTCTCGGTGCGTGAATCCGAAAGCCTGGTCAAAAAACTCAGCGCAGAATTTTCTTTAACGTCCACCAAACCTAAAAAAGAAAAATCACGTGACATCAAACGAGTGGAAGAAGAGCTGTCGGATTTACTGATGGCGCAGGTCGATGTGCATATCAAAAAACGCGTCAAGCGTGCAGGCCGATTTGAAGAAATGGGCGAGTTGGTAATTCAGTTTTCTTCGCTCGATGAACTTAACGGTTTGATTGAGCGACTCTCGCCTAACGCCAACCGCTAAGCATTCACTGCTCAACGAACTTTGCGCGCCATGTCAGACGACGCCCCCTCTGGTTTAAAGCGGTTGAGAGCCGCGCCGCCGTGGCCTTTGCCTGCGTTCTTGGCATGGGGCGCTGCGTGGGCGGTTTTTCGGGTTTCAATGAGCCAAGGCTTGCATGTCGGTTGGGCGCTGTCTTTGGCTAGCGCGCTGGGTATCGGTCTGAGCTTGTGGGGGAATTCGTGGTGGCGCAAAGGGCTGATTGCCGCTGGATTTCCGGTGTCCTTGGCCTTTACGTTACCAATGTTGGGCTTGGGCGATCTGCCCGCCTGGGTGTGGTTATTGCCGATGGCCTTGATGCTGTTGGTGTACCCCATCAACACCTGGTCGGACGCCCCCTTGTTTCCAACGCCCGCGAACGCGCTCTTGGATTTGCCAGCGCATGCACCTTTGAAATCGGGAGCCAAAGTTTTGGATGCGGGCTGCGGTTTGGGTCATGGCCTTCGCGCCTTGCGCCGTGCTTATCCTAAAGCCCAGTTTTATGGCATCGAGTGGAGCGCCATGCTGCGATGGTTGTGCGCTTTTCGTTTGCCATGGGCGCGGATCACACGCGGCGATATTTGGGCAGCAGATTGGTCAGGCTACCAAATGGTTTACCTGTTTCAGCGGCCCGAGAGCATGCCCCGCGCATCTCAAAAAGCCCAACAGGAATTGCGTTCGGGTGCGTGGTTGGTGAGCCTCGATTTTGAAGCCGACGAACTCATTCCCACAGCGCGCTATACCGCGCCCAACGGTAAAACAGTGTGGCTGTACCGCGCCCCTTTTCAATTGAACAAAAACCATGGCACTTATTAATTACCTCACCCAAATCAACATCGACTTTGGCACCCTGTCCTTATTAAAAGCAGAGTGCGAACGGGTTGGTATTCAAAAACCCTTGATCGTGACAGACGCCGGCGTTCGTGCTGCTGGTGTACTTGACAAAGCGCTGTTGGCCTTGAGCACTATGCCGCATGCCATCTTTGACCAAACTCCATCCAACCCCACAGAAGCCGCAGTTCGCGCAGCGGTAGAGGTGTTAAGGGCCCACAGTTGCGATGGTTTAATTGGTGTGGGCGGCGGTTCGAGCCTTGACTTAGCTAAAGGCGTTTGTATTGCAGCAACGCACCCCGGCTCCTTAAAAACTTATGCCACGATTGAAGGCGGCAGCCCGAAAATCACTGATGCGGTATTGCCGCTGATTGCCGTTCCAACCACCGCAGGAACAGGCAGCGAAGTGGCCCGCGGCGCGATTATTATTTTGGATGACGGGCGCAAGGTCGGTTTTCACAGCTGGCACTTGATGCCTAAAGCGGCGCTGTGTGATCCCGAGCTGACCTTGAGTTTGCCGCCGGGGCTCACTGCCGCAACCGGCATGGATGCCATTGCGCATTGCATGGAAACCTTCATGGCCGCTTCGGTCAATCCGCCCGCCGATGGCATTGGGCTTGACGGCTTGGCCCGCGGTTGGACCCACATTGAACAAGCCACACGCAACGGCGCAGACCGTGATGCGCGTTGGAACATGATGAGCGCCAGCGTGCAAGGGGCGCTGGCATTTCAAAAAGGCTTGGGTTGTGTGCACAGCTTAAGCCACAGTTTGGGCGGCGTGAACCCGCGCTTACACCACGGTACCTTGAACGCCATCTTCTTGCCCGCAGTGATTCGTTTTAACGCGCCTGCCGAGTCGATGCAAAAAGACAAACGTTTACAGCGCATGGCGCATGCCATTGGCCTA
>Ga0247843_1005609_pt1 | contig 17287 bp, 16 predicted proteins | sample LaCruzMarch2017__FD_192420 | JGI IMG/M metagenome (GOLD analysis project Ga0247843, IMG submission 192420) | Freshwater microbial communities from meromictic Lake La Cruz, Castile-La Mancha, Spain - LaCruzMarch2017_8m | ecosystem: Environmental > Aquatic > Freshwater > Lake | place: Spain... | reverse complement strand
CGCCACATAGCGCATTGCCTCAGCTTCTGACACACACAGTGCGCGACGTCCAATGATGGCAGCGAGCTCTCCCTCATACGCCACATCACCCACATCTGGCGGAATGAGTATGGGTTCATCCGGACCAATCACCGTTTTCCCGGAACGAAAGAACACGACAGGTTCGGCCGGTGGGGCCATACCTCTTTCCGCTAAGGCATCGCGAAAGTTAAATGCAGCACCCATCACTTTGCCTGGTCTTTGCAACGGCGCCAGGAGCTTGACGGCATCAAGCTGCACAAGCGCTTCGTTAGAAAATCGATAGGCACCGATACGCGACTGCCAACCTTGCAAACCTTGCTCAATCATCGTCAGTAGACAAGGGGGTGTCGAACCAAGCAAGTCCAAACAAGCTGCGTGCCCTAAATCCAAGATCTGATCTGAGTCAGAGAAAAGTACGCCCGCACGAGGCGTCAACGCACGTTGCCCCATACTGCCTCTCGTTTTTGAAACAAAGCTAACAAAGCGCATGAATGGTGTCCTTGAGACTTTTAATTGTGAATTGAAATGCCTACATTATTAGGCCACGCGATACTTGCTCAATATGTCGCGCTTGATCTCAATTCCTAGTCCTGGACCTGTTGGGATTTGAACAATGCCTTTGTTTTGAATGATGGGCTCGACCGACAAATAGTCGCGGAAGGGATTCTCACATTGCTCAAACTCGAGCAAGGGCGGAAAGGGACGATAACTTGGCGGTTGGTCCGGTAGCGCCCCCAAAAAGTGCAAGGTTGCGGCCAAACCAATCGCTGAGCCCCAGGCATGCGGCACACACTCCACTCCATGCGCGCTAGCCAAGGTTGCAATCTTGCGGCACTCACTGATGCCTCCTGCAGCACAGACATCCGGTTGAATAATATCCATCGCTTTTCGAACCACGATATCTCTGAATCCCCAGCGCGTGAATTCATTTTCGCCACCGGCCACCGCCATATCCAAGGCCCTGGTGACCTCGACATAGCCATCCAGATCCTCAGGAGAAATCGGCTCTTCAAACCACTCCACACCCAGCTTTTCGAGCTCCTTTCCGAGACGGATCGCCTGTGGAACCGTAAAGCAGTGATTCGCATCCACCATGAGCCGCGTTTTATCACCCAGCGCTTTTCGAACAGCCGCCACCCGATCGATATCAAGCTTCATATCACCGAGACCGATCTTCATCTTGATCGCGGTGAACCCCTCCTCTTGATATCCTTGCGCTTCTTCGACCGCCTCCTCGATCAGTCGATTCATATCAATGAAATAGAGCCCCGTGGCATAGCAAGTGACTTCAGAGCGATAAGAACCGCCAATCAGTTTGTGAATCGGTTTACCCACTGACTTACCGATGATGTCCCATAATGCAATGTCAATGCCGCTCATTGCGCTCGTCACCATCCCTCGTCCGCCATAGTCCTTGATCCGGTTATACAGATATTCCCAAATCACCTCAACGTCAAAGGCGTCTCGGCCAATGATGTGAGGAGCGAGCTGTGTCTCAATAAATGCACGTGCCACCTGCGAGGGTCCATAACACTCACCCCAACCGACGATGCCATCATTGGTTTCAATTTCAACAATGCAAGATCCTCGTGTTTTATAAAGCCACCCCCTCGATGAGGTGAAGGGTCGCTCGACTGGGGCTGCCACAACATGGCAAGTGACTTTTTTAATGATGCTCATGGGTTCTGTTTGGTCCGTGATGGGTTCTAAGGTCTTTTATTTATTTCTTTTGATTGGCGAATACTTTTTCTCCAACCGTGACGAGAGCCGCCGTCACGCCAGCTACCTCTTTATTGAGCGCGGCTCCAGTCAGATTGTCGACAACCGCACTCCCATCAGCCGCCAATTTTTTGAAACGCTCGCTTTGAATGGCTTCGCTAAAGATCGCAATCAAACGATCTTGAACGGCCTGTGGTGTTTTTGCTGGGGCGACCAAATACGCCATCTGTACGAGAGGTCCATAAGGGAAAACGTCATAGCCCTTAGACTTGAAGGTTGGAACGTCTGGCATCGCCTGCAAGGGTTCGTTAGCGAACACACCCAATGCTCTGACGAGCTTGCCATCAATTTGCGCCTTACTTTCAGAAGGCTTGAGCACTGCGGCATTAATCTGTCCACCTGCCAAATCTGCAATCACGCGTGAGCCGCCTGTATAAGGCGCCACGATAACCTCACTGCCCGCAACACGACCTGTCATCAAGGCAAAAATATGATTCAAATTATTGCTGCCAGGCGTACCAATCGATACTTTGCCTGGATTTTTTTTGACATAAGCGATGAACTCTTCCAGGTTTTTTGATGGACTGTTATAGGGCACTACAAGCAATAAGGGATCTGTGGTGACGCGTGCGATGGAGGCAAATTCAGCATTACGTAAAGGTGTCAGATTTTGTGCAATCAACGCCAACGTCGAACTGGTTCCCATCCCAATGGTGTAGCCATCTGGCTCTGCCCTTGCGACGCGCGTCATGCCAATGGAGCCTGTTGCGCCTGCGACGTTTTCCACCACAACCCGGATGCCTTTTTCGCCGAGTATGCTCGACAAGGCACGCGCAGAAATGTCATTTGAACCTCCCGCATTCCATGGCACGATCAGACGAATCTCTCTGCTCGGAAAAGTTGCCTGTGCGAGAACCGGTGCCGCAACTGTCAGCGCAACCAATGACCCCAGTAGCGAACGTGCAATGCTTGAAAATATGTTCTGTTTCATTCCAGCTGTCTCCTCAGTTCATTAAAAAGAATTCTATGATGTTGTTTGTTATAACATACAACATTTAAACAGTGCGTATAACTTCCTCACGGTTAAAACAAAAATTAATTCGGTTGTCTGTCGATCAACAAAGCATAGACATCTGCGCGAGCACTTTCAATGTCTGCATGAATCGCAGCAGCTGCTTTATCCGCGTCACGCTGTTTCAGCGCATTGAGTGCGTCGACATGATGTGAATAACGTTTTAACCCTGGCTTGTACTCTGGCAGGGCGAGGTTCAATGTAGGCCCGCACCTTAGCCATGCGCCTTCGATGACCTCTTGAACGATGGGCAACTGACTGATTTTGTAGATACCAAAATGAAATCGATTGTGCGCAGCCAGATATTTCGCGCCCTGAGCGGACTCTATCGATTTTTTCATGTCGAGCATGGAGCGCTCGAGTCCGTCGAGCTCTTCGGCCGTTGCCAAACGCGCCGCTGCAGCCGTGGCTAGCGGTTCCAAACTTGAACGTATCGCCATCAGTTGGTCAAACTGATGCGCATCCAGCCGAGGAACAGTAGCTCCCCCGCCCTGACCGACTCCGCCACGATCCAACACCTTTTCAGCGATCAAATGATTGACCGCATCACGAACAGGCGTCAGGCTAATCCCAAGCTCATCCGCTACATCCCGCAAAATGATCCGAGCACCGGGTGCATAGCGCCCTTCAAGAAGCGCGGCTTTGAGAGTCAGATAGGCCTGATCCCAAAGGGTACGTCGCTCAATAGGCTTTAGGGAATTAGGATGAGTCATGCGTTAGACCGGAGGAATTTGATCGAATTGTACTCAGATGCTCAAAAGCAATGCTAGTTCTCTGTCGTGTAAGTCTCTAACTTTGTCTCCTCCTGCTTGCAGATATCGATTAGATTTTGCGTGGCAGGCGAAAGCGTCTTGTTTTCCATCGTGATGGCACAGAGCACACGAGAAAAAGCACCATCGGAAAATGTGATCTCAGTGACTTCTGAGGTTTTGTATGCCTGAAATAATGAACGGGGCAGTATTCCAATACCATGTCCCGCCGCAATAAAACTGACCATTGAGCTGATGCGCTCTACTTCGAAAACAGGTGTGATTTGATATCCGCGAGCCTTGTACGCTAAATCAATCAGCTGTCGGACATTACTGTCTGCTTTGAGGGATATTTGAGGATATTGAGGAAGTTGGGACCATTTCACATGCTTATTCTTGAGGAGTGGATGTTTGATCGGACAAATTAAAACAAGTTGATCCGTAAACAAAGGCTCCTGTTTGAGGTCTTTAGCGGTCTCCTTTTTAGGCGCGAACGCTATATCGACTTTTTGAGCCCTCAGCATATCAATGCATTGTTCAAAGAGCTCTTCATGCAGAGTAATTTGAATATTCGGGTAAATCTCGGTGAATTTCCTTAAGGCTCGGGGCAATAACTTTGCCATCACGGAAGGTGAAGCTGCGATGGAGATTGCCCCCTGTCGACCCCCGACGAGCTCAGCAGTCGCGCGCATCGTTTGATCATATGATTCCAAAAGTTTTTTCGCCATGGGCAGAAAGCTCAACCCCAATTGCGTGAGCGCAACGCTTCGCGTGTGGCGATCAAAGAGACGCCCCCCAAGGGATTGCTCTAACTGTTGAACGGCTGTACTCAAGGCGGGCTGGGAAATATGAAACGCTTCGGAGGCTTTGCTAAAGCTTAATGAGTCGGCGACAGAGATAAAAACCTCAAGCTGACGGATGGTCAAATGTCGACGCGATGTATTTATTTGCATTATTTATATATAGATAAATAATAACTATAAAATTAAATAAATATAACACTATGCTTAGCCTGAGAAGTCGGTCGTTTAAATGATCGTCTTGACATCAAAGGAGACTAGAAATGAATCAAAGCGTTGCCTCGCGTCAGAGCATAACAATTACACCGCTAGGCGGAGCACTCGGCGCCAATGTGGAGGGTGTTGATTTCTCAACGCCATTAAATCATGCAGATCGTGAAGCCCTTGAACAAGCTTGGACCGACCACTTGGTCCTGCGCTTTAGAGGCGTTGGCAAGCTTTCTGCAGATGATTTGATTAAGTTTTCTAAAAACTTCGGAAGTTTGGATACTCGGCCCATCAGCACGTCTGACACAAATCCCTATTTTGAAGTTGATAAGCCAGAGATCACCATCATTTCTAATGTGTTGATGGATGGAAAACCTATCGGTGGGCTTGGTTCATATGAGGCGGTATGGCATTCCGATATGACCTATGTCGATCAACCACCAAAAGGAAGCTGTCTCTATGCCGTTGAAATTCCGCCTAGCGGTGGGGATACATATTTTGCAAATATGTACGAGGCGTATGAGACGCTTAGTCCTGAATTAAAAGAAAAGATTAAGAACCTGTCCTGCATTCACGATGCCAGTCGTAATAGCGCTGGAGAGTTAAGAAAGGGATTCAAAGACATCGATGATCCAACGCAAACGGTGGGTGCTCGACACCCCTTAGTCCGCCTTCATCCAGTTAGCCAACGTCAAGCTTTATTTCTAGGCCGTAGAAGGGGTGCCTATATCCCAGGCTTATCTTTATCTGAAAGTGAAGATTTATTAAATCAATTATGGGCACACGTCACGCAGCCCAAATTCTCTTGGGGCCAGCAGTGGCAACTTGGCGATATGGTGTTGTGGGATAACAGATGTACGATGCACCGCAGAGAAGCCTTTGACACATCGAGCAGGAGGTTGATGTTGCGCACTCAAATTTCAGGTGAAAAAGTGTTGGCATCTTGATTCATTCAACTCCACTGTGACGGATAGAAAAAATGATAAATCGTTTCAATCAATTGATGCTGTTGCGCGGACTGACTGTCATAGCAGCTTGTGTCGTAACGATGTTGAGTATGAAGGCTCAGGCGCAGTCTTTTCCTAATGCACCTGTGACTTTTGTTGTTCCTGGACCTGCCGGAAGTGGAACGGATCAGATTGCAAGGCTCTTGGCGGATCAGTTCACTAAAATGTGGAATCAGTCTGTCGTCGTAGAAAACCGAGCCGGTGCCTCCGGTTCGTTAGGTGTGCAAATGTTGATGCGTGCCAAACCCGACGGCTACACCATTATGATTGGTCATGTCTCGACGCACGGTATTGTGCCCGCGCTTCGCAAACCCAAACCTTATGATCCATTTACTGACTTTGCACCAATCGGTGAGATTGGATCTTCGTCCAACATTCTCGTCATTACACCGGATAAAAATATTAAGACCCTAAATGAATGGGTAGCGTTGTCTAAAACCAAGAATAGCGTTTCCTATGGTTCGCCAGGGATAGGCTTGTCTCAGCATTTTGATGGTTACTCTTTCGGTAAAAAATTTAATGTTGAAGTCCTCCATATTCCATACAAAGGGACAGGGCCAGCAGTGAACGATTTGCTGGGTGGTAGGATTGACATGATGTTTGTGACGCCTCCGGCTGTGATGCCCTTGGTCAACAGCGGCAAACTAATCGCGTTAGCGCAAACCTCTGAAATTCGCCAGAAGGCATTTAGCAACGTACCGACTTTTAAAGAGCTCGGTTACGATGAGTTAATCAATAAAACGTGGTGGGGTTTGTTTGCACCACTTGGGACGCCCAAAAATGTCGTTGAAAAACTCCATGAATCACTTTTGACTGCTCTCAAAAATGATTCCGTCCGGAAGGGATTAGAGTCGCTCGTTGTTGATCCAGCCCCACCCAAATCATCCGCCGAGTTCGGTGAGTTCGTACGTAAGGATTATCAGCGTTGGGTGGATCTCGTTCAGCAGTCAGGCATCACTGTGAACTAGCAGGCGCTTGACCCAGCCTACCAAGCGAGCCGCTGCTCCCGCAGAAATGGACGATCTATCTGCGCAGCGAGCTGCGTCAAATCCGAACCCGACACACCTGCTGCTTTAAAGTGCGCCGCCCAACCATCCACACACCGGGCGACCCGTGCGATTTCTGCAGCAGCCTCGTCATACGTTAATCCAAACAAACTGTGTTCGGAGATCGCATTTTTTAGGGTTGACTCCGTACCCTGTGCGCCAACACGCATTTGTTGAAAACCGAGTGCCTGTCCTGTCGGAAGTAGATCAAAGGCTGGAGAGAGCGAGTAACACCCGGTGTCGTCCATCTGAACAACGTGATTCTTTTCGTGATCGTCGTTGTTATCGATCAAAATATTAAAAACCATGCGGCGAAATAGTTCGCGCATATCATGTGCGGCTTGGCCTGATTGGACCGAACCCTTGCGTCGCAACCAAAGCGACAAAGCCGGATAGCTCAGATCCTCCGCACATGCGCGTAAAACAACTGCGGCAGAAAGACTATGAATCCGTTTGCCTGCGCGCCGATCAAAACGTCGAATCGCAATTGCATGACCTTTGCGTAAGGGCAATACTTTTGTTTCCGCGACATTGATTCCGCAGCTACGCGCCAATGTCATGGTGGCGTATTCGATGAGAGGGGTGTCGGTGGATTCACCTTCTTCGCGGAACTTGAGTACCCATTCTGCTCCTGCCAACTCGAGCAGCGCTTTGGGTCTAGCGCCCCCCATGCTGGCCCCAGGTTTAACTAAGCGCATCCATTGATCGTTGACGGGCGCACCAGAAAAAATCTGGGCAATGCTGTCCTCGATTGAGCCCAAGTCGGGCAGTTGAGGCAGTGGACCCGTCACATGTGGCTGGTAGGTTTGCAAAGAGAGAGAAACACCCAAGGCACCAAATCGATCATTCCCTGCAAAATACAAATACTCCATCAAGGATAGACGCGCAGGCCGATCAAACGTACGGATCATGCGCTCACCCCACCGGTCGGGCCGAGCATCGTCCACTGCGCCTACAGCAGAGTCTTTGGCTATTGGTAAAAACGGATGGTCGCGCAATGGTAAATCTTCACTGAGTGCAAACCCATGACGTAACCAGTTGGCGTCGTAACGCAAACCAACGCCACGTAGCGTGGAGATAAACTCCAAGCGACCGATGAGTATGGGTGCGTCAGGTTGGCCCAACCACCAGAGGCTCATCTCATCAACAGGTTGATAGGATACGGCGGCGACAGTCATGGTTATGTCTTTTCCTGAAGCCGGCTTTCAAGAGAAATAGGTTTGCGAACGAAGCGTTTTTTGGCGGCGTTGACACTCACCTCAAGTGCACCAAGGTCAAACTCGGGAGAGGCGATTTTGGTCAGCTCGTTGGAGCGGCCAATCAGCCAAAGCGCCGTCGCGTAGATCCCAAACGCCACGGAAGGGTCGCCTTTCTCCATACGCATGAGCGTTGGCTCCGACACTCCGATGCGCTCAGCCCAATGCCGACGAGACTCTCCACGTCGCTTGCGTGCGATGGTCAGGTCTGCGCCGAGCTGACGCAGGTGCGCCTGCACCAAGGGCGGCATCATCAAAAGTGCTTGAGATATCTTTGGCATATATAGATGTTAGCAAATTAATCATAAAGTTAACAACTATTTATGTTTAATGATCGCATTAGATGCCAACTTGCCAACCCGGGCGCCTCGCCGCTAATAAACCACTCACCATGTCAAATAACTTCGCAAACTAGCTTGCAGGCTGAATCTTGTCTTGCGTTTTAGTGTCAAAGTCGCTGGCATCATGGCGTTCACGCAGTTGTTCTGCAGGCTCGCCATGCATACGGTTGACCATGCGCCCGCGTTTGACAGCGGGCCGGCTGTAAACAGTCTCGGCCCAGCGTTGAACATGCTTGTAGTCTTGCACGCTCAAAAACTCGGCCGCCCCATACAACCAACCCTTCACCAACCCGCCGTACCATGGAAACACCGCAATATCGGCGATCGTATATTGATCGCCGCCCAAATATTCACTGATGGCCAGGCGACGATCAAGGACGTCAAGCTGGCGTTTGGTTTCCATCGTGAAACGATCAATGGCGTACTGAAACTTCGCTGGCGCGTAAGCGTAAAAGTGACCAAACCCGCCGCCCAAATAAGGCGCACTTCCCATTTGCCAGAACAGCCAGTTCAAGGCCTCGGTGCGGGCAGCACCCGCTTTAGGCAGAAAAGCTTGAAATTTATCAGACAGGTAAAGTAAGATCGCGCCGGATTCAAACACGCGCACCGGCTGAGCGCCACTGCGGTCAAACAGCGCTGGGATTTTTGAGTTTGGGTTGATATCGACGAAACCCGAGCCAAACTGGTCGCCTTCGCGGATATTGATGAGCCAAGCATCATATTCAGCGCCTACGTGCCCTAGCGCCAGCAACTCTTCGAGCAAGATCGTGACCTTGACGCCATTAGGCGTGCCCAACGAATACAGTTGCAGAGGGTGCTTGCCAACGGGTAGTTCTTTGTCGTGCGTCGGCCCGGCGATCGGCCGATTAATGTTCGCAAAAGCGCCGCCGCTGGGTTGATCCCAAGTCCAAACTTTTGGGGGTACGTAATCTTTAGAATCTGTCATGGGGTCTCTTCACTCTGGTTGCCTGTTACAGGCTGATCGGATTTAAACTTAGACCAAGGGTTGTTGCACCAAATCTTTATTGATTGGTCTTGGCTTCTTTGAGTCTATTCCAGCCAGACTCGATATGTTTACGCATGGAAAAGATTGCGGCCGAAACATCCCCAGAGGTCAATGCCTGCAAAATGGCCTCATGCTCCTTGATGGCCTCAGTGCCACGGTTGGTCAGCCCGTTGATCACATCAAACGGGTAGCGTGCCCACAGAATCTGAACAAAATGCAGCGTCTGAGGCAAGTCAGCGACGTCATACAAGCGCCTGTGGAATCGATAATTCACACCACGCGCGATGGCGCGATCGTTTGAGGAAAAGGCCGCTGCAAACTCATCGGCGAGCCCTCTTAAGGCCTCCAAATCCGTAGAGGTTATCTTTTCTACTGCCGCACTCACGAGTTGAGACTCAAGGAGTAAACGCAACGTCAAAATTTCCGCTGACGCTGAAGGGTCAAAGGGCATCACCCGTGCACCACGATATGAGTCGCCACTGATATAGCCCTCGGCAGCCAGCAATTTCAGGGCCTCACGGACGGGCGTAATACTTAACCCCAACTGTTCAGCAAGATCTGCCTGCTTGAGTCGAGATCCACGCGGGAAGACACCGGAGATAATTCGCTCCCGCAAATAGTCCGCGACCTGCTCTTCCTTAGTGCGATAATCCATGATTGCCCTATCAAGTTCCTAGTCAATCCGAACCGTTCTACCAGATGACCTCTCTGGAGACCAGTTCGGCTTGGTGCGCAGAACTCATCCCTAACAATTGACCAAAAACATACTCTTCATCCTGCCCCAATTCGGGCGTCAATCTTCGTATGCCCACATCGGGACTTGAACTAAAACATGCTGGAGAGCCCACAGCCAGCCGCTCCGGAATACCCGGTGCAGAAACCCATTGCAGCGCTTTGCGTTCCTGCAAGTGCCGATCTGCCGCGAGATCTTGCGTACTCCATGATACATGAGCAGGAATCCCCTTTTCCTGCAGACGCATGGCAAGCTGATCGGCGTTCTGAGGGCGGACCCACTCTGAAACCATCTGATCAACCTGGGCCCTATGTATGAGTCGCCCCTCAGCATTGCTGACTCTAGTGTCATCGCAGCGGTGCCCAACGATTTTTTGAAAGTCTGCCCATTGCTGATCATTGCTAATAGCGAGAGTGATCCAGCGATCAGGCTGATCAGTCAAATACACGCCGTGGGGAGACATCCGCAGATCGCCGTTTCCAACACGCTGCGGTTCGATCCCGGCCTGAGCCTGAACAAGCGCTTCACCAATCATGGCTGAAGCAACCTCTCGGGCTGCCAAATCAATATGTTGTGGCTGACCCGTGCGTCGCTGCTGATGCAACCCAGCCATCGTCGCCATTGCAGCATGCAAGCCCGCAGAGTGATCCATCGCATGACGCATTTCCACGGGTGGACCGTCGCTATAGCCACTCATCCAACCTAGCCCACCCCAAGCACCAAAAAGTGGTGCGTATCCAGCGAAGTGGGAGTCAGGACCACTTTGTCCACAGGAGGATAATGACAACATGACAATGTCAGGCCTGCACTCACGCAAGACCTCAAACCCCAGTCCCAATCTTTGTGCGACTCCCGGTCTGAAACTTTCCGCGGCAACATTTGATATGGAGACGATTTTTTTGGCGATCTCGATGGCCTCGGGATGCTTTAAATTCAGCCTGACTGATAACTTATTTGCTGTCACTTGATCAAATGTCGCAGCTGACATTCGTCCGTAAACAGCATGGGGTTTCCGAAAGGCATCTGGTCTCGTTTTACTCTCAATCTTGATGCACTCGGCCCCAAACTGCGAGAGCAAGTGAGTACTCAGTGGACCGGCAGCATGGATGGTGAAATCCGCGATGCGAACACCCGCCAAGGGCGCTTTTAGAACCGTCATACCCTGAACTCCTTCGTCATTTCACCCAGTGCAGGTACTTTCCCACCACCCATCAGAGGCGAGCAGAGAAACTTGAAGGGTGCCAACAACACTTCAAAAGGACTGCCATTTTCTCTGATTGCCTCAACGAAGAGGCCGCGGTCTCGTTCATGTTCACCCTGAGTGACCTCAAGAGGCGTTCTGTATTTACCAACTGGCACACCAAGCTTTTGCGCTTCACGCACAATATCCTCAGCGTTGTGCAACACCATCCACGCGCGAATATGTGCATTGATCTCATCGCCCCGACGACTTCTTTCCAGAGGATCGTTCAAGGCGGGTTCAAGAGCCCAAGCGGGACGACCTAACAACTCCACAAGAGAATTCCACTGCCGATCTTCCAGAGTCAATAACTCGATGTAACCATCTTTTGTTTTAAAAACCCCGCCGTATCTGAACTTGCGCGTTGCGCGATGCTCAACCGAACCATCCCCTAGCCTTTGCACAGCGAAGGCACCCACTAAAAGCATTGCATCTTGAACCGAGACATCCACATACTGTCCGCCCGTTGCCGGAACGGTCCATAGCGCAGTCATCGCAGCTAAAGCGGCTGTCGCACCGCCCTGATATCCCGCAAAGTGCCCATGGATTTTTAAGGGTGCACGATCAGGAAACATTTCATTCGATAAGCCGTTTGGCAACAGATAGCCTTCACCCGCCGCATGAAGCAAATTCATTTCCTCTGCGACCCAGTCAGCCTTAGGTCCCACAGCACCAAAGGGCAAAATACTGACATGCACAAGCTGCGGGAAACGCTTGCTGAGGTCCTCGCGATCGAGACCTAACAGCGCGCGCTGTCGGACAGGCGTATCGTCGAGGAAAATATCACAATGACCTAACTGAGCCGCCATGATCTGCCGCCCCTGGTCCGTGTGCAAATCCGCCACCACACTTTGTTTGCCAACCGCCAAGTAAGCAAACAAAGCGCTTTCACCTGAATCGTCAAACCATGGTGGAGCAAATCTAAGAGGACATCCAGTCGGGGACTCAAGCATGATTACCTCGGCGCCCAAGGCCGCCAACAAACGCCCCGCATAGGCACCGGCTACGCTTTGGCAATGCTCTAGCACGCGAATACCGGCTAATGGCGTACTCGCAGATTTCAGCGCATCATCAGATTGCATCAATATTCTCCGCTTCAGGTTGACCTTGAGGTGTGGTTAACGGATCAGCGGCAGATCAAGATTCACTCCGGAGCCGTCAATAAACACAGGTAAATTGACATTACGCGATGGCAAGGCAACGGTTGCAAAGCCGGGGGTCGTGAGTTCTCCGCGCTGATTTTCTGCTGCGATTTCGATATCAACCAGTCCCGTGTTGTCTTTCACATATTTACGCACGACCTTGCCCTTGCAGAAAGTGGTGTCACCCATAATATTGAAACGACGCATTTCTGTGCGCACGCGTTTGATGACTCCCGCATCGCCCATCCAGTTGGTCACCAGCGAACACATCCAAGAGGAACGCTGCGGACCATAGTCATACGTACCTGGAACGCCTACTTCTTTAGCGACTGATTCGCGATGATGGCCGATGCCGGTGTACTCGACGCCCCCACCTGCTTCAGGATTTCGGAAAAAGTGTCCTGGATGCTTGACTGCAGCCTGCAACACGACGCCATGCGTATGTCCTCGACCGCAGCCCACCAAAAATCCCATCGTATCCATGAGCGATAAGGGTCCGCGAGCGATGGTAGGAAGCTCCTCGCCCTCTTGCACATCTTCCCAATAGCGCACACTCGCACCACGAATATTTTTAACTTCATCCAGAACAATCTGATCGATCCGATCACGCTCTTCGTTTGTGTATTCGTGCTGAGTGATCTCTTTGTATTTACCCGTATCACGCGCTGCTTTGCGTTCATGGCGTGTACAGGTGCCCAAGGCACGAGCCACCAGCTCGCTTCGTTGATTGTAGTAAAACGCTTCTACGTATTGCATCACTAAGCGGCCTGAAAACTTACTCTGCTTTTCCTCAACGCCCAGAACGCGCTCAACCGCAGTGATCCTGTCACCAGGTCTGATGTGTCGCATCAACTCCCAGTCATTCCCGGTGTAGAAGCCATGTACGCCAGGCAGTCCCCATCGTGTGCGACCGAGCCAGCCGTACGCCATCGGAAACATTGGATGACCGAGCATCGTGCCATATCTCGTTGCATGACCGTATCCCAAATCTCTATAAAGAGGATTGAGATCACCGATACCGTTACACCAGTTACGCAATGTGTCTGGCGTGGCATCTTGGAGGTAAGGTCCCTCTGGTCGCAGGTGCAACCCAATCATTTTTCGTGCGTCTTCGATCGCTTTGTCAGTGATACGACCCTCGGCGGGTGCGTCACCAACCCCTGCGTTGACCTGAGTTGACCCTTCACTCATTGTTAATGCTCCTGTTGAGTTTTTAAATACATATATAAAAATTTAATGCATTGTATATAATCAAAGCAACCCTCCGACAGAGGGTAATCACTTATTATTTAACAATATTTGACTTCTTTTCGCTGTGTAGAATGCATTATTTGGTTTAATGACAAACAAATCATGCATCAGTTACCTCTCGCAGGACGTCGAATTATTGAGCTGGGCTCAATGCTGGCTGCGCCCTTTGCCACCCATATCCTCTCCCAACTCGGTGCCGAGATCATTAAGGTAGAGCCTCCTGCTGGAGATCCCACCCGTAAACTCGTCCGCGGAGGTCCGAGTGGCACGTTCATTGCCTACAGTCATGGAAAAAGAAGCATTTGCCTCGACCTTTCCCTCGAAAGTGGTCGGGATGTGCTTTATCGTTTGCTCAAATCGGCAGACGGACTTGTACACAATCTCGCCCCCAAGGCTGCCCACAAACTCGGCGTCAGTCGAGAGGCCTGTGCAGCCATCAACCCTAATCTGATTTATTGCCACATCAGAGGATATGGACCGGGCCCCCAAGAGAATGACTTAGCTTCCAATCCTGTCGCCGAGGCCGCCACTGGCATCATGGAAAGCAACCGGGTCAACGGTCGACCCAGTCGCCTGGGACCGTCTTATCACGATCAGTTTGCTGGCGCCTATGCGGTCATCGGTATGCTTGGCTCCTTTCTGCAAGGCGCCGAAAATCGCGAACAAGAGCGACATGTCGAGGTCGGACTGTATGAGACGGGTCTGCACATTGCCGCCCGCGACTTGGTCGGCGTGCAACTCAAAACGCAACTTCTGGGAAGGGCTGAACGCGAGCCCAGTGGGGAGTTCAGTATGCCCGGCTATGGCGCTTATATGACTCGGGATGAAAGATGGATTTACCTATTGATGCTCACTGACGCGCATTGGGCAAAATTTTGCGAAGCCTTGCAATTGCCAGAAGTCGCCACCAAAGATTTCGGTACGCTCAGAGAGAGAAAGAAAGCCCGAGAGACTGTCGAAGAACTCGTACGTGAGGCGATGAAACGTGTTGATTTCGACGAGGCCATGCAGAGGTTAAAAACGGCAGGCGTTGGCTCTACTGAGGTCTTGCCACTTGAACGTGTGCTTGACGCTCCCCAAGCACATCAACCCGGAACACTGCGCGCAGTCAAATTCCGCGAACTTGATTTTGACATTCCTGAGTTTCCACAAAAGAACGACAACAGAAGCGACCTCCACACCCTTTCTCCTGCTGAGATCGGACAACAAACGCGGGAGATTTTGCATGAGCTCGGTCTTGACGATCAGGCCTGTGACAATCTGATCGCAAGCGGTGCCGTGATCGAGGCGACACCTGGAAGTTTTAGCTGGGCACCTGTACGCAAATAAATGTACTTATTTCATTTTAAAGGACACACCGCCCCAATTTTCCCAAAGTTTCGCAATCGACGCATAGTCCAGATTGGCCAAACCTTGCTGCATTCCGATTTCATATACCGTGTGTGAGGCCTGCATGGTGAAGACAGGGACATGCAACTCCTGCGCCATCGCAAGTGCTAGCAAAGAATCCTTTCTTGCGTTGGCAGTCGACATACCTCCCTCATACTGACCGCGATAGGCACGCTCTTTGAGGCGATGCGTGAGCGGACGCGTGAGGCCCGAATCACTATTCATCAATTCATAGAAAACATCCAAAGGAATATTGGATTTCGCAGCCATCGCCGCAGCCTCGAGCAACACCACCATTGTCGTATGCGCGACGGCATTGTTAATCAGCTTGATGCGCATGCCGTTGCCGGCGGGACCCATATAAAAGATCTTTTTTGACACACTCTCGAGCATTGTCTGAACGCGCACGTAATCTCCCTGATCGGCGCCTACTAAAAACGTTGTTTTCCCCTCAGCGAGATTCTGTATGCCCCCAAGTACGGCTGCATCCATGGCACTCGCGCCTCGAGTCTGCGCGAACTCAAGCAACCATGTGACATCCTTGGGATCAACCGTACTTGTTTCGATCAAGAGTTTTCCTGAGAGGCTGACCGAGGACATACTTTGTGCAACAGCGCGAGATGCCTCGGGGGTTGGGAGAGATAAAAAAATAATCTCGCACGTTTTGACCAGTTCCGCTACAGAGCCGCAAGGCTTGATGCCTAACTTTTCCGACTCCTGCATACGTGCCGCTTTTTGGTCAAAGCCATACACCTCGAACCGCCTGACTAAAGCCCCCGCAAGAGCGATACCAGCATTGCCTAATCCAATCACACCAATTGATTCACTCATACACTCTCGTCACATATTGAGTTGGCATTGACGCATGATGAATGCTCACCTCACGACCTCTGACCAAACTGGAGCACCAGAAACTCTGCCCCGAGATCACCTGCCTCTAAGGATACGGGGCCAGTTCCGGGCTCAGCAAAAAGGACCGTCCATCCTTGAAAACTTTCACTGATCTCTTCATGATCAACCGTTTTGAGCTGACCTTGCAAAACAATCACATATTGACCACCACTCTCTTCGGGGCAATGCTCCGCATAAACCTGTCCAGGTCCCAAGCGAACAATAGAGGCTCCCAAGCCATCCGCTAAGGAATAGTCCTTGTCATCAAAAAGTGACTCAACCACAGGCTGTGTCAAATGGGCCAGTACTGGCTCAGTCGATTTAATGATGGGTGTTGTGAAATGGCGCTTCAGAGAGGGTCGTAACCTTTCTCGATAACCCTCTTTATGCAGATAGATCGCACCGGGGTCCTTGCGCGGACGCAACGCAAAGTAGGACAACCCGTGCTCACTCGCGGTGATAGGACCATACCCCGTATACGCATCTGTGTAATGCACAACCGTTGGCCTGATCCCGTCATGCATTCGACCCATTTGACCTTCGCCTTCGAGAAACACTTGGAACTGCTCGACCTCGTGAAAATGAGGCTGAATCACTTCCTCCGGCGTCATCTCAATCAGAAACGCCTGCGGAGATGTCTTGTACAAGTCAGCGGTCATCTCTTGCGCGATCAGAAAGTCAGTTCGCCAATGCTCCTCCCCTGTCCCTGAGCGTACAAGCTTTCTAGCACCGATCGCTTCTTGCTTCGTTTTATGATGAATCATAATTAAAGAACCCGAGATGATTACTGAACCTGAATATTGGCCTTCTTGATGATATCTTTGTACTCGGCAACCTGATCCTCAATAAACTGTATTGCCTCCTTGGGTGAGCCGGCCACAACTTCTCCGCCCGTTTTGACGATCTTGTCAACAAAATCAGGCGTCGTTGCGACTTTTGATATAGCCTGATTCAGCTTATCCAAGATTGGCTTCGGCGTACCTTTGGGTGCCAAGATGACGTAGAAAATTTGACTCTGATATCCAGGCAATGTCTCAGTAATCGCAGGTATATCGCTAAAGGCCTTGCTGCGCTTTACCCCCGTAGTCCCGATCGCTTTTAGTTTGCCGGATTGAACCAGCGGCATCGCGGAGACAGCACTAGAAAAAACCATGGACACATGCCCACCAATCAGGTCCGTCAATGCAGGTCCCATTCCTTTATAGGGAACATGACGAATGTTTGTACCCGCCTTAAGGTTAAAAAATTCACCGCTCAGATGAGGTGAGCTCGCAACGCCACTAGAGCCATACGTCAATACTCCTGGCTGCTTTTTCGCGAGATCAATCAGCTCCTGGACAGTATTAGCAGGAAAATTAGGCGGCACAACCAGCAAAGCGGGTGTGGTCGCAATCAGAGATACGCCTTCAAAGTCCTT
>Ga0247843_1005608_pt1 | contig 17287 bp, 12 predicted proteins | sample LaCruzMarch2017__FD_192420 | JGI IMG/M metagenome (GOLD analysis project Ga0247843, IMG submission 192420) | Freshwater microbial communities from meromictic Lake La Cruz, Castile-La Mancha, Spain - LaCruzMarch2017_8m | ecosystem: Environmental > Aquatic > Freshwater > Lake | place: Spain... | reverse complement strand
TAGACATGCCGAGCTTGCCGGCCCGCTCACCTTGTCAACACTAAATTCGATCTTTTTTCTGATTTAATTCACTGTCCGTCAGTGTGTTGCGGCTTAACCTGACGCGAATGGGCATGAAGCCTTCGGCCTTGATGTCGTAGGTGCGGCTGAGCGGCACGATGAGGTCGGGCGTCCCGATGCTCCACTCGGCGGGGTAGCTGCGTTTCGCGGGGGCGTCGGCCACGTTGCCGAGCGGGCGATCGCTGGAGTCGATCCAGGCTAGCAGGTCGGTTTTGTCCTTGGTGGAGAGGCTGCAATCGTTAACCCAGGGGTTCTTTTCGGCGTCCTTCTCGATGGCGGCAAACCACGGCGGCATGGTGCCTTCGGTGATGACGCGCTTGATGACTCTGGCGCGGTCGTTGACCTCCTCGATATCGTCCAGCGCGAAGGGTGCGATGCCGCCGTCGCGATGGCAGGTGACGCAGTTTTGCTGAAGGATGCGGGCGACATCGCGGTGGTAGGTGACGGGCGATGCGGAGCCGGAGTTGGATTCTTCCGGCAGATCGAGTTCGCAACCCGGCGCGGCGGTGGCCTGGATAACGGGCCGTTCGCTTTTCAGGAAGGCGGCGATGGCATCGTGCAGGTAGCGATGCCTCGGCGCATCGAGGTTGTAGTTGACGCCGTACTGGTCATCGAAGGCTCCGCGATAGACAAGCGTGCGGGCTGCATCGAGCAGGAAGACCTCGGTGGTGGTGCGGGCCTGGAGCAGCGCGGCGAGTTTCTTCTCCCTGTCATGCACATAGGCGGCGGTGATCCCTGCGGCGCCGAGTTGGGCCTTGATGTCGTCGGCCGTCTCGCTGGCAAAGGGATTCACGAGCAGTAGCGCGAGGTTTTGGGCGGCGAGTTCCTTTTCGAGCTTCGCCACGCTGGGGATGTATCGCTTGCTCACGGGACAAGTGGCGCTGGTCATGATGACGACGATGCCCTTCTTGCCTTTGAAGCCGCCGAGACTCGCGGTTTGACCATCGAGCGAGGTGAACGAAATGTCGGCCATCATGCGGCCGATACCGACATCGCCCGGTTTGAGCACCTCGGGGCCGCTGGTGACTTTTTGCACCTCCTCCGCCGAGATTGCCGGGGCCGCGGCTGGCATCCCCCGGCCACCGCCCGCGCCGCCGCGTGCCACGCTCTTCTTCACGCGTGCCAACTCTTCTGCATCGATCACGCCATCGGCATTCAAGTCCACGCGGTTGAACCATTGCGCTCCAGCGGATTCCTCGCGCGTGATCCTGCCGTCGCGATTCGCGTCGAACTGCTTCACCACCGCATCGATCTGACTGACTGCTGGTGACGCCGGGGTCGGAGTGGAGTCCGGCGTATTCTTGCCGGACACCCGGTTGTATTCGTCCAGTGTGATCGAGCCGTCCTTGTTGGCGTCGAAGCGATCAAAGGCCTGCTGGTTCGGCAGTTCGTCGGACGTGACCTTGCCATCGGAGTTTTTGTCGAATCGCTGGAACACGCCACCCGTAGCCTGGGCGAAAACGGAGGAGAATCCGACGAGGGCGACAAGCGGGAAGATATGTGTTTTCATTTGAGCCGATGTTTCTTCAGTTCACGCGATAATCCCCTTCACCACATTCCCCTTCACTTCCGTGAGCCGCATGTCCCTTCCTGCGTGGCGGTAGGTGAGTTTGGTGTGTTCCAGCCCCATCAGGTGGAGGATGGTGGCGTGCCAGTCGTGAATGTGGACGGGGTCCACGACGCTTTCGTAGCCGAACTCGTCGGTCTCGCCGAAACTGAATCCGGGTTTCACGCCGCCGCCGGCGAACCAGGTGGTGTAGCCGGTGTGATTGTGGTCGCGGCCGTCGTCGATCTGCGCGTACGGTGTGCGGCCAAACTCGCCCGCGAAGATGACGAGCGTGTCTTCAAGCAGGCCGCGGCCTGCGAGATCGGTCAAGAGGCCGGCGATGGGCCCATCGACGGCGGCGGCGTGTTTGCCGTGGTCTTCGGTGAGGTTTCGATGCTGGTCCCAGCCGCCGTGATTGACTTCGACGAAGCGCACGCCGGCCTCCAACATGCGCCGCGCCATGAGGCATTGGCGGCCAAAGTCGTCGGTGGTGGTGTCCCCGATGCCATAGAGTTTTTTCACGGTGTCGGACTCGCTTTCGATGTCGAGCACGCCGGGCAGGGAGTCCTGCATGCGGAAGGCGAGTTCGTGCGACTCGATGAGGCCCTCGATGGCGGCGTTCTCCGGCTGGCGCTGCTGGGCGGCGCGGTTGAGCTGCTGCACGAAGTCGAGCTGGGCGCGTTGCTCGGGCCGTGCGAGCCGCGGATGCGCGAGGTTGCTGATTTTGGCCTGGGCGATGGGTTGGCGTCCGTTGCCGATGCGCGTGCCCTGATGGATGGCGGGCAAAAACGAGCTGCCGTAGTTCGCGGGGCCGCCGTTGCCGGGATTCGGGCTGAGGGTGACGAAGCCGGGCAGGTTTTCATTCAAGCTGCCGAGGCCGTAGGTGATCCAGGCACCCATGCTGGGACGCGGCGCGGTGGGGATGCCGCAGTGCATTTGCAGGAAGGCGGGCGGATGATTCGGCACGTCGGTCTTCATGCTGCGGACGAGGCAGAGCTTGTCCGCATGCGTCGCGATCCGCGGGAACAGCTCGCTGATCCACAGGCCGCTCTGGCCTCGCTGCTTGAACTCCCACACCGGGGCCATGAGCTTGCCGGTGGGCACCTTGCCCTTGCCAATGGCTTTGCCCGCGTATTTCGCCAGCTCGGGCTTGTAGTCGAAGCTGTCCACATGCGACGGCCCGCCGTCCATGCAGAGGAAAAGCACGCGCTTGGCCTTGGCGGGGAAATGCGGCTGCTTCGGTGCCAGCGGCGGCGCGGCCTCGGCAAGGGCACGTTGCGTGGTGAGGGCGCTCAACGCGAGATACCCGAAGCCAGCGCTGGTGCGTTGCAGCCATTCGCGGCGGGAGAAGGTGGGGAGCGGAAAGGTGGAGTTCTGGGAAATTGGGTTCATGGCGGGGTGGACTTTTGTTTTGATGGCAGGAAAATGAGGCTTGGAACGATGAAATCCTGGAATCATGGATTTGCCTTGGGCTGGGACTTGGGCTTCATCAGTGCCTTCATCTCCTCCGCATCGACAAAGCCATCCTTGTCCGCATCGAGTCGGTCGAAGAGCGCGGCGGGGAGTTCGTCGGGGCTGAGTTTGCCGTCGTTGTTCTTGTCGCGTTGTTTGAGAAGGCTGCCCATGCCGCCTTTGCTGGTGATTCCGGCGGATTCTTCAGCGAGGGGTTTGAAGACGTTGAAGGTCGGTGCGCGGTAGTTCTGCGTCTGCACCATGAAGAGGGCGAAAAAGTTGTATTTGCGGTTGGCCCAGAACTGCGTGCCGTTTGCGCCGCCCCAACCGTAGTGGCCTTCGCCGTCCACGATGCCGCCGAGGCCGTATTTCTTGCCGACCTCGGGTTTGACATGATTCTGGAACATCAGATCGACGCTCTCGGCCTTCAGCACGCGCACGCCGTCGAGTTCGCCGCGATTGAGCATCATGCGGCCGAAGCGCTCGTAGTCCTCCGTGCTGGCGCACAGGCCCTGGCCGCCGAGGAAGAGCGTGGGCTTTTCGGTGAGTTTCGAAGCCTCTCGGCCGCGTTGCAGCACGCCAGGCTTCGGTTGCTGGTAGATTTGGCAGATGCGCCCGGCGTTTTCGGGATGCACCCAGAAGTCGGTGCTGGTCATTTTCAGCGGGCCGAGGATGCGTTCTTGGAGCACTTCATCGAGCGGCTTGCCCGCCACGGCCTCGATGTAGCGACCCAGCACATCAATGCTGTGGCCGTATTGCCAGCCGGTGCCGGGATGGAACTTGAGCGGCGCCTTGGCGAGTCCTTCGGAGAACTCCTTGAGCGTGATCTTCGCTCCGCGATCCGTGGTAGCGACAGGCGTGAGCGTGCGCGCGCCTTTCTCGATGTCGCCGTAATACAGGCCGCTGCTGTGGCTCATCAGCATGCGCGGCGTGATGGCAAACTTCGCGGGCACGAGTTGGCCGTTTTCGAGCACCTTTGGTTCCTTCCATTCGGGGCAGTGCTTGGAAATCGGCTCGTCGAGCGTGAACTTCCCGGCGTCGTAGAGCGCCATGGCGCAGGCGGCGATCACCGGCTTGGTCATGCTCTGCAAACGGAAGAGCGCATCCTTCGGCATTGGCTTCTGCGCCTCAATGTCCTGCCAGCCAAAGGCCTCGAAGTAACCGCGCTCGCCGTTGCGATGGATGAGGCCGATGACACCGGAGACTTCTTTGTTCGCCACGGCTTTTTGCAGAGCGATGTCGAGCTTCGAGAGCACATCGGGCTTCAGTCCAGCCTTCGTGGCTTCCTCGCCGTGGGAGCGCGGTTTGAAATCGGCGGCGGTGGCGGGCGTTGTCGTCGTGGTCGCACCAGGCGACGCAGGAGCCGTTTTGCCGATGATTTTGATTTGCGCCGCTTCCTCCGGCGAAAGCAGCCCGTCTCCGTCCTTGTCGTGCTGTTTGTAGAAGTAGGGATATGGGAACTCTTCTTGGCTCAGCTTGCCATCATTGTTCTTGTCGAAGTGCTTGAAGCGGTCGGGTGCGGCGGTCTGGGCCAGGATTGGGGCGCAGGAGAGCGCAAGGATCGCAAAAAGGCGCGGGGCGATGGGGCGGTGGAGTTTTGGAGTCATGGCGGTGTGGAGGCTCGGTTTAGCTGCGAGAGAGGAACTCATGGCTTGCCCAGAGGCTCTGGCAGAGGGCGGCCCAGCCTTGGGCGGCATCGGGTTTCGTTTTCACAAACTTCAGCGCGGCTTCGACCTCGGCATCGGTCGGCGGGCGGTTGAAGATGCGCTCGTAGGCGAGCTTCACACGATGCGGCTCGCTTTTCGGGCGCTCGGTGAGGAGGCGTTGCGCGGCGAACTCGGCGGCTTTGAGCACATAAGGGCTGTTCAGCAGGTAGAGCGACTGTGCGGGCACCGTGGTCTGTGGGCGCTGGCCGGTGACGATGCTGCCCGGTGTCATGTCGAAGAGCGTGAGCGACTCCAGCGGCAGATTCCGCACCACCGGCAGATACACGGAGCGATGCGGCGAGACTTGATCCATCTGCTTGGTGTTCGCGCCGACGGCATAACCTTCGCCATAGGCTCCCACCGCGCTGCCGGTCGGCGGACGAAGGTCGAGCTTGCCAGCGGTGAGCAGCATGGCGTCGCGGATGGACTCGGCATCGAGTCGGCGCGGTGTCATGCGCCAGAGCAGGGTGTTGTCGGGGTCGGCCTCGTAGTTCTTCGCGTCATGCGCGGTGCTCAGCGCATAGACGCGGCTCGTCATCAGCTCGCGGATGAGTTTTTTCACCGACCAGCCTTCTTTGACAAAACGAGTCGCGAGATGATCCAGCAGCGCTGGATGCGAGGGCGCTTGCCCCGACAGACCAAAGTTGTCCGGCGTGGTGACAATGCCCTGGCCGAAAAGATGCAGCCACACGCGGTTCACGATCACTCGGGCGGTGAGCGGATTGTCCGGCGAGGAGATCCACGAGGCGAGTTCCTTGCGTCCGCTGCCGTTGGCTGGGATCGTAGCGCCGGTCTTCGCGAGCATCGGCAGGCCGCGCGGCACCATGTCGCCGGGCTTTTGCACCTCGCCGCGGATGAGCAGCGCGGAGTCGCGCGGCTTTTCGCGTTCCAGCACGCAGGTGACGAACTGCTTCGGCGTGCCGTCGGCTTCATAAGCGGCGAGATGAGACTTGTCCGTGGCGAGCCGCAGCCGCGTCTGCACAAACTCCGGAGTGGCGAACAATCGTTGCTTCGCCAGTTCGGCGAGCCGGGCGGACTTCTGCGCGACGGAGTCTTCAAGACGGTTGCGTTCACGCGGCGTGAGGGCTTTCAGCGCATCGGGTTGTCCAGCGGCGACAGGAAGCGGCACGAGCGTGCCAGCGTTGTTGTTCTGCACGATCTCGATCGTGCCGAACTTCGTGTCCGTGCTGCGGAAGATGCCGGCGAGCGCGTAGTAGTCGCGCTGCGAGACGGGATCGTATTTGTGGTCGTGGCAACGGGCACAGGCCATCGTCGTGCCGAGGAATACCTGGCTCATCGTGTCGATCTGCTCGTCCACCACATCCATTTCAAACTGGAGCGGATTCTTCTCGATGTGCGACTTCGGGCCGATGGCGAGAAATCCGGTCGCGATGAGCAACTCCGCCCGCTCTTCGTCATCCGCCGCCTCGAGAAGATCGCCCGCGAGCTGTTCGCGGATGAACCGGTCGAAGGGTTTGTCCTCGTTGAAGCTCGCGATCACATAATCGCGATAACGCCACGCCTGCGGATAGGCGAAGTCCGTCTCCTTGCCGCTGCTCTCCGCATACCGCGCCACATCCAGCCAGTGACGGCCCCAGCGCTCGCCAAACTGCGGCGACTTCATGAGTTCATCAATCACGCCTTCGATCCGCGACTCGCTCGGAGCCGCGAGAAAAGCCGTCACCTGCTCTGCCGTCGGCGGCAGGCCGGTGAGGTCGAGATGCACGCGACGCAGCAACGCCGCAGGCTCCGCATCCGCCACGGGCGCGAGGCCTTTTTTCTCCAACTCCGCTAGAACAAAGCGATCCACCTCCGTGCGTGGCCAGGTCGTGTTTTCCGTCGCCGGTGCTGGTGGATCCTTCACCGGCTTGAACGCCCAATGATCCATGCGCGCCTCCATTCTCCCCGCCACATCCACTGGCGTTCCCGCGGGCATCGGCACTCCGCGCTTCACCCACTCCGCGAAATCCGCGAGCACCGCATCGGGCAGCTTTCCGCCGTGCTTCGACGGTGGCATCTGCAAGTCAGGGTCGGTGTAGCTCAGCGACGTGATGAGCAAGCTCGCCTCCGGCTTTCCGGGCATCACCGCCGCGCCGCTGTCACCGCCCATCAGCAGTGCGTCGCGCGAATCCAGCGCCAGCCCGGCCTTCAGTTCCTTCGCTTCGGCGCTGTGGCATTCGTAGCAGCTCTTCACGAGTACCGGTCGGATGCTTTTTTCATAGAACGCGATGTCCGCCGCGCTTGCCGCGGGCGCTGTCGCCGCCGCTGGTTTCGCCGGCGGCTGCGGCTGCGGTTTCGGCTCAGGCGATTCCTTTGCGGGCTGACGCCGCTGCGAGATCGCGCGGAACTCCTCGAGCGTCAGCGCGCCATCGCCATCGGCATCGAGCCGCTTGAACGCCGGCTCCACGCGATCCGGGTTCTCGCGGAAAAATTTAACGCTCTCCGCGATCCCCGCGAATTCCGCCGTGGAAAGCATGCCGTTTTTATCCGCATCCAGCGCGAGGAAACCCGTCTCCAGGTTCGGTGCCGCCGCCGGCTGGTCCGCAGCCGGTTTGTCCGCGGCGGGTGCCGCGGGCTTCGTGCCAGTCGGTTTCACCCCCTTCAAATGCTCCTCAAACCACGCGATCTCCAGCGCGGTTGCTTCCTGGAAACCTTCGCGGTAGATGCCGTAGTGCGTGATGCCTTTGACGACGTGATATTTCGACGGCACACCCCGAGCTGCGATCTGCTGCTGGGCTTCGGCAACGAAGTCGTTGTTGCCCAGCTCCTCGTTCTCCGCGACGACGAAGAGCGCGGGCACCTTGATCTTCGCGGCGGCTTCGAGAGCGCTAAAGCCGATGCTCTTCGCCGCGTTCGTCCGCATGTTCGAGTATTTCTCCATCATGCCGGTCATCTTGCCGGTTTCCAGCGGCACAGGCTCCACCTCGCCGCGGGCCTGCTGAGTGTGCAGGCGGAAGGCGGCGGCGAGGGCACGATCACGATTGGCACCGCCGAGCCCCGGCACCTGTGCGACGACGCACTTCACGCGTGGATCGGTGCCTGCCATGTAGGTCACGAGGCCACCGCCGTAGCTGCTGCCCATGATGCCGATGCGCTGCGGGTCCACTGAAGGCTCGCCCGCGAGGAAGCTGATCGCGGCGCGGATGTCCTCGGTCTGGTCGGTGTAGTTCATCTGCCAGCGCAGGGCCTTCACCTTGATCGTCAGCTCACCCTTCTCGTCAGGTTTCGGCTGTGGCTCGACGGCCATCAGCTGGCTCTCGCTCTCGCCCCAGCCGCGATAGTCGAATGCGAGCGCCACATAGCCCTTCTCGGCAAAAATCAGCCCCAAGCGCCCGCCAGTGCCGCCTTTCGAGCCACCCGTTCCAGCACAGAAGACGATGGCAGGCAGCTTCTCGCCTTCCTTGCGGTTCTTCGGCAAGTAAAGATCGCCCGCCATGCGCGTGCCATCGCTCCAGATGGTGACCGCGCGTTTCTCGACCGTGTCCGGCAAGGCACCGCGTGCCGCAGGCTCGTTCGGGTTCGCCGAAGCCGGCGCGGCGGCGGGCGGCGCGCTCTTGCCGGCCGGTGCCGGCTGGGCAGCGCGCGCCTTGGAGAAGTATGCGGTCAGCTCCGCCGCAGAGGCCACGCCGTCCTGGTCGATGTCGATTTGATCGAACAACTTCGGCATTTCCTCGCGGGTGATTTTGCCGTCGGCATTGCGGTCGATTTTCTTGAGCGCGTCCGGCAGGGCATCCTGTGCCGTCGCCAGTGCGCCGAGGGTGAGCAGGAGGGCAAGTGGGGTTTTCATTGGGTGGGTTGCTTCCAGCGCGCGCGGCGCTCTTCGTTGAGTTTGCGGTAGGCCTCGCGCTGCTCGGGGGTGAGGCTCTTCCAGACGGCGGTGCCCTTCTTCGTGAAGAGTTCACGCACCTGCTTGGCGGTCTGCTCGCGAATCGCCCGCAGGTCCGACGCGAGCTCGTCGTATTGCCCACGCAGTGCTTCCTGTTGCTCGGGCGTGAGGTCCAACCGCTGGACATCTTCGGCATAGCGCCGCTCCAGCCACGCCTGCTCCGACCATGCGCGCTGCGCCGTGCGCGAAGGCCGGGTGGTTTTCGTGATACCGATGCCCGACACCGCGCCAAACGCGAACAGGGCAAACAGGCAGATGATGATTTTGGTGTTCTTCATGGCTCGACAGCGGTTTGGATGAAAGCCTGGGCGACCTGGTAGTCCTCGGACACGCGCGTCTCCTGCGATGCCGCCGCCGGGAAGAAAAAGCACAGCAACGCCGCCGCCGCACCGACCGGCAGCGCGCCAAGCGCAAGGCGTTCCCACGGGTTCTCCGGCAGCGAGTCATCCAGCCGCGCGAGCACCCGCGTGGCAAAGCCGTAAGGCAGTCCCGCGGGCCGCGCCGCGGGCCGCGCCGCGCGGGCGAGCCCGAAAAGCCTTTGGATCGGATCAGAGTTCGGCTTCATGCGACCTCTTAACCCGCAGCAGCCTCCCGGTTACATTCGACTCCGATTATTTTCTTTCCGCCGCTTCCAGCGCCTTGCGCAGCTTCGCCCGTGCCCGGAACGCCCGCACCTTCACAAGTGTCGCATTCCATCCGGTCATCGCCGCGATTTCGGCCACCGGCTTCTCCTCAAGATGGAGCAGTGTCAGAATCATCCGCTCCTGCGGCGACAGGGAGTCCAGCAGTTTCAGGAGCAACCCGCGCCCGGCTCCCGCCTGCGAGGCATCCGTCTCAGGCTCATGCAGCAGCGACGCCACCACGCCCTGCTCGCCCTCGCTCAAGTCCGACCACCGCCACTCCGGCCGCCGCGACCGTGACCGCAGCGCCTTCAGGCACACATTCAGCGCCATCCGCGAAACCCAATTTTCCAAAGGACGCGCCATGTCGTAGCGGTCCAGCGTTCTGAAGAACTGCACGAACACATCCTGCACCAGATCCTCCGCATCCATCCCGCGCGGCAAATGATTCTGCACGATCCGGATGACCTGCGGATGCAGCGCCTCCATGAGCCGGCACGCGGCACCCTGGTCGCGATGCGCAACCCAAGCAGAAACGAGATCGCGGGTCGCGTCGGACATGCTCTTCAGTTTCCCTTCAACAACTGGGATGAGACTTTGTTTCCGTTGATCCGGTTTGTTCGCGCGCGAAGACGGGCAAGCGGCTGTATTCAACCGGCTTCGGCTGTTCGACAGCTTGCCCGCTCAAACCCGTTGCCAATGCTGTGATTGTTTCAGATGGCTTCCACCACAGGCGTTTCGGAGGGAAACCACTGGAACATCAGCCGTCAGGTCGGTTGCCGGGGTGTTTCTGCGCGTGTGCCGCAACACCAGGTTCGCGCAATTGCCGGAGATGTTGGTGAGTCCGGGGCTGATGACTTCCGGGCGGCTCCCCAGCAAGTTCTCCACCGCATTGGCCAGGCCATCCCGGCCGAAGCCGTCATCCGCCCCGGCGAACCCTCCGACGGAGAAGCCGGAATGTCCGTTGTAGTGGACCGCAGCCGCGGCGCAGCGGAGACGGACTGCGAAACTTCGACTTTTTTCACGCAGTCAAACTCTAGTCCGCTCGAGTTCCACTAGAGAAAGCAAGGCGGGTGCCGTGTCCCTCGATTTCGAGCGGACTGAAGTCCGCGGTCCAGTAGCCGTTCCCAATCCACCCGCCGCCCCCACTCACGGCCGGAACACAAAGCTCAGATCCGTCGTCGCCACCAGCTCCTCCGCCCGCATCCGCCGCGGCGTGTCCTTGCCCGTCCAGCTTTCGAGGAACAGGAACTCCTTCCGCCCGGCGTGGTAACCGACGATCACCGACGCGTGCATCGGCGCATCCTCCCCCGGCCAGGACGCCCGCTCCGCCGGTGCCGCGGGATCCGGCAGGGTCGCCGACGGATCCTTCGAAAACTCCCGCATGAAGCCGCTGTGCAGCGTGTTCCGCTCGTGGGAAAAACGCCGCCACACGATCACCGGAAAACCTTTCGAAAGCGACCGCATCGCCGCCGACGGATCGAACTTCACCGATCGATCCAAGCCCAGCCCCGCCTCCGCCGCCACCGCGTGATAGACCTTCAGCAAATTCGCGCCATCGGCCCGGCCGGTGTTCTGGAATCCGCAGGCGACCGCCAGCCAGTCCTCGTCGAGATGCAGTCCGAAATGCCGTGCTGTCATCGCCAGGCTGTTGAGCCCGCAGTAAGGACGATAGCCCTGCGGGATCGGCGTCAAGTCCGGCAAGTGCACCGTGCCGTCGTCCTCCCGCCGCACGGTCGACTCCAGCTTCGCCAGCTTCTCCCGGCCGGAAAGCACTGCCACCGCCGGGTCCAGCCATTGGTCGGATTCCGACGTGGAAATCATCACGCGCAGCAAGCGGTTCTCTCCCGCCAGCAAGCGCACCTTCACCGGACCCTTTTCCCACTCCTCCACCGGCGTCCGCAGCCCGCGGGTCCTGCCGATCTCCCCTTCCTCCGCTTCCGTGCCCCCGCAGGCCCGGGAAATCGCCGAGCGGAGGTCCGCCCGCGCATCGGTGTAGAGCTTGGTGAACTCCGCCTGCTTCGTCGCCAGCCGCTCGCCGACCTCCTTCCGCGCCTCCCGCGGGCTCAATCCCTCCGGCAGCTTCTCGTTGAAATAGCCGAAGAAAGAACCCGCATCGACAAAGGTCGCCTCCAGCGATTCCAGCTTCCCCTCCCGCCGCACCGCCCGCAGCAGCATCACCTCCAGCCCGAACAGTTTCGGCCGCGCCTTCAAATGCGACACCGCCGCCGTCGCGATCTGCGCCTCGTCGTTCCAATCCCCCGGCAGCTCGACCGACCCGTCCCACACGCCGGCCGCCAGCAGCGTGTCGGTCAAATCCTCGCCGTTCAAGGAACTGTCCGCGTCCGCGATCGGCCCGATGATCGAGTTCGGCAAAGCCATCGCGCTGCCGGAAAGCGCGAGCGCGAGGATCACCGGGGAGAAAATCCGCTGCATTCGTTACCGATAGCCCCGCGCGGCTGATTTCCAAGCTCCGAAACGATGCGGTCTCCCGTCACTTCGCAGGCGACCGCGGTTGGACGGCCCTTCGCCATCTCCGCGAGTCCATGCTTCCTTTGACACCCGCAAACCCAACCCTTGCCCGCCGCCCGTCCAGCGTTTACAGCCATCGCCATGCACGGCTTCGCCTACCGCCACGGCTCGCTCCACTGCGAGGATGTCAATCTCCAGGACCTCGCCGCCGAACACGGCACTCCGCTCTACGTCTATTCCGCCAACACCATCCGCGACCACTACCGCCGGCTCGACCAGGCGCTCGGCTCGATCGACCACGAGGTGGCCTACGCGGTGAAGGCGAACTCCAACCTCTCCGTCCTCCGCCTCCTCGCGGCCGAGCACGCCGGCTTCGACATCGTCTCCGGCGGCGAGCTGTTCCGCGTGATCAAGGCCGGCGGCGATCCCGCCAAGTGCACCTTCGCCGGCGTCGGCAAGACCCGCGCCGAAATCGAATACGCCCTGAAGCAGGGCATCTACTCCTTCAACGTCGAGAGCGAGGAAGAACTCCGCTACCTCAACGAGGTCGCCGCCGACCTCGGCGTGATCGCCCCCGCCGCGGTCCGCGTGAACCCGAACGTCGACGCCAAGACCCACAAATACATCTCGACCGGCAAGTCGGAGAACAAGTTCGGCGTCGACTTCGACGCCATCCCCGACCTCTACGCCCGCGCCGCCAAGGAGCTCGCCCACGTGAAATTGCGCGGCTTGCAGATGCACATCGGCTCCCAGCTTACCTCCATCGCGCCCTTCATCGAGGCCGTCGAAAAAGTCGCGCCGCTCGCGATCCACCTCAAGGTCACCCACGGCATCGAATTCTGGTCGATCGGCGGCGGCATCGGCATCGTTTACCATGACTCCCTCGACTCCGGCACCCCCGCCTGGTGGGCCGCCAAGCCCGAAGGCGAGCGCCCGCTGACCATCGCCGAATACGGCGAGGCCCTCGTCCCGCGCCTGGAGCACCTCGGCCTCAAGATCCTGCTCGAGCCCGGCCGCTACATCGTCGGCAACGCCGGCGTGCTGCTGACCAAGTGCCTCTACGAAAAGCGCGGCAAGGCGAAGACCTTCAAGGTGGTCGATGCCGGCATGAACGACCTGATCCGCCCCGCCCTCTACGAAGGCCACCACGAGATCGCCCCGCTCCAGCAGCCGACCGGTGCCATGCGCAAGGTCGACGTCGTGGGCCCGATCTGCGAAAGCGGCGACTTCTTCTGCCAGGACCGCGACTTGCCCGACTTCCAGCCCGGCGAGACCGTTGCCCTGCTCAGCGCCGGTGCCTACGGCTTCGTCATGGCGTCCAACTACAACTCCCGCCCGCTCCCCGCCGAAATCCTCGTCGATGGAACGACGGCAAGCGTCGTACGTCAGCGCCAGACCCTCGACGACCTGATCGCCGGCGAGGCGTGAAGCTCTACCTCCAGCTCCACCTCCTCATCTTCCTGCTGGCGACGACGGCGGTGCTCGGCCACCTCATCTCGCTTCCGGCAGCAGGTCTGGTTGCCTGGCGGACCGGCATCGCCTCGCTGGTCGCCGCGGCCTGGGTGCTTGCCATCCGCCGCCAGTCGATCTGGCCCGGCCGTCGCCGCGCCGCCGCATTTTTCGGCATCGGCCTGATCATCGGCCTCCACTGGCTGTGCTTCTTCGGCGCGATCCAACTGGCGAACATCTCGATCTGCCTCGCCGGCATGGCGACCATCTCGTTCTTCACCGCCTTCACCGAACCGCTGCTGGAAAAGCGCCGCGTCCGCCCCTTTGAAGTGCTGCTCGGCCTGCTGGTCGTCGCCGGCATCGCTCTGGTCGCCGGCTTCGAGCGCGGCCGGCTGTTAGGCCTCGGCGTCGCGCTGATCGGTGCCCTGCTCGCCGCGATCTTCCCGGTCCTCAACCGCCGGCTCGTCACCACCGGCGGCGATCCCCTGATGATGGTCGCCTGGGAAATGGCCGGTGCCTGCTGCGCCGCGCTGCTGCTCTACCCGCTGCTCGGCGGCGGCGTCCCCTTGCTCGCCTGGCAAGGCCTCGACTGGCTGTGGCTGCTGATCCTCGCCCTGGTCTGCACGGTATTCGCCCACGGTTTCCACATCCATCTGCTGCGCCGCATGAGTGCCTACACCGCGAATCTGGCGATGAATTTCGAGCCCATCTACGGCATCCTTTCCGCCGCCCTGCTGTTCGGCGAGCACAAGCAGGTCCACCCGCTGTTCTACGCCGGCTTAGCGACCATCCTCGCGGCCAACATCCTCCATCCCTTCTGCCTGCGGCGACTTAGCAAAGCGCTGTGATACTCCAGAAAGCGAAACCGTGCCTGGAGGTGGCTACATTCCGGCGAACCCGGTCTTGACGAAGGCGACGGTCCGTTTTCCTTAAGCTCCCGCTTGATCACCGTCACCGTGTGCCCCGCCTGCGCCAGCCAGTTCCCGAGGCAGACCAGGATGTTGCCTTTGTTAGATCCTCTCGAGCCTCACCGCCACCACCTTGTATTCCGGCGTGCCCTCGTGGTGGTCGCGGTGCGGGCTGGTGACCTCGTTCAAGCCGGCGGCGACGGTGTGGAAGGTGGCGAACAGCTGGCCCGGCGACAGCGCCACGCTCACCCGCAGCGGAAGACGACCCTCGCCGTGGCGGCTGACGACCCTCACCCGGTCGCCATCGCGCAAGCCCAGCCGCGCGGCATCGGCCGGCGCGATGTCGAGATAGTCCTGCGGCTGCAATTGCTGGTTCGCGGTGCGGCGGGTCATCGTTCCGGCGTTGAACTGATAGAGCGTGCGGCCGGTCGTCAGCAGCAGCGGGAACTCCGGCGTCACGGTCTCGACCGTCGGCTCGAAATCGATGGTCCGCAGCGTGGCGCGGCGGCCGGAGGGGAATGTCTCCGCGTGCAGGATCGTGGTCCCCGGATGCGCTTCGTCCGGACACGGCCACTGCAAGCCGTCCTGCTCGAGCCGGGCATAGGAAATCCCCGCACCGGCCGGCCAGACCGAGCGGATCTCGTCCCAGATCTCGCCGGCCGATTGAAAGGCGAATTGGTCGCCGTGGCCCATCGCGCGGGCGACCTCGCACAGGATCTCCCAGTCCGCCTTCGCCGTACCCGGAGCCGGCACCGCCCTGCGGACCCGCTGCACCCGGCGCTCGCCGTTCATGAAGGTGCCGTCTTTCTCGAACGACGACGACGCGGGCAGCACCAGGTGCGCGACCTCGCGGGCCAGCTCGTTCATGAACAAATCCTGCACCACCACGAAGTCGAGCGACTCCAGCGCCGCGCGGGTGGCGCGGGTGTTCGGGTTGGTGTGCAGGATGTCGTAGCCGATCGCCCACAGCGCCTTGAGCCTTCCCGCGGCAGCGGCATCGACCATCTCCATCAGGTTCAGCCCGCGGCCGGACGGCAGCGGGGAATTCCAGCGCGAGGAAAAGTCGAGCCGCCCTTTCTCCAGCGAAACGAATCCTGTTAGATGGCCCGGCTCGCAGCCCATGTGGGCGGAGCCCTGCACGTTGTTCTGGCCGCGCAGCGGATTGATGCCGCTGCCCGGCCGGCCGAAATTGCCGGTGAGCAAGGCGAGGCTGACCAGCGCCATCACGCTCTCGGTGCCCTGGCTGTGTTCGGTGACGCCGAGCCCGTGGAAGCACATCGCCGGCTTGCGCCGCGCGTAGATGTCCGCCGCGGCGCGGATCGACGCCGCGCTCACCCCGCAGATTGCCGCGGCACGCTCCGGCGTCCACTCCGCGATGAACGCGCGGAACTCGTCCCAGCCGTCGATCCGCTCGCGCACGGCGTCGTCGTCCTGCCAGCCTTCGGTCACGATCACGTGGGCGATCGCGTTGAGCAGCGGGACATTGGTGCCGGGGCGCAGCGCGAGGTGGACGTCGGCCATTTCCGCCAGCCCGGTGCGGCGCGGATCGACCACGACCAGGCCCGCGCCGCGCAGCACCGCCTGCTTGATCCGCGCGCCGACGATCGGATGGTTCTCGGTCGGGTTGCAGCCGAAGACCAGGAAGCTGGCCGCATGCTCGATGTCCGCGAAGCTGTTGGTCGCCGCGCCGGTGCCGAGCATCCATTTCATGCCGGTGGCGGTCGGCTGGTGGCAGACCCTCGCGCAGCCGTCGACGTTGTTGGTACCGAGCACCACCCGCGCGAATTTCTGCGCGAGGTAGTTCTCCTCGTTGGTCCCGCGCGCGGAGCCGAGCACGCCGATGCTGTCCGCGCCGTGGCGCTGCCGGAGATCGGTGAGACGTGATGCCATCAGGTCGATCGCCTCCGGCCACGAGATCGCCCGCCAGCCGCCGCCGTCGCGCAGCAGCGGTTCGGTCAGCCGGTCGGCGGAGTGATTGAACTCGAAGGCATATCTCCCCTTCACGCAGAGATGGCCACGGTTCACCGGAGCATCCGGCACCGGCTTCATCTGGACCAGCCGCCCGTCGCGGCTGCCGGCGAACATCTCGCAGCCGACGCCGCAGTAGGGGCAGGTGGTGCGCGTCCATGTCTCCGGCTCGCCATGGAGCAGCACGCCCTGATCTTCCAGCGCGCCGGTCGGACAGCTGTCGGCGCAGGCTCCGCAGCTGACGCAGGAGCTGTCCAGCAGGGTCGGCCCGTCGGGCACGATCCGCGTGTCGGCGCCACGGCCGAGTTCGTTCCACACGAACTGACCCTGGACCTCGGCGCAGATCCGGACGCAGCGGAAGCAGTCGATGCAGCGCGTCAGGTCGGCCGCGAAGTACGGATGGCTCGCGTCCTGGAAGGCCGGCGGGGACATTTCGCGCGGCACCGCTTCACCCGTCACGCCATAACTCCGCAGCCAGTGGTGGAACGGCTTCTCCGGCCAGCGGGAAATTTCTTCCGCCGGATAGTTCAGCGCCAGCAGTTCGAGCGTGGCACGACGGCCGGTCTCGAGGGATTCCGTGTGGGTTTCGACCTTCTGACCGGCGGCCACCGGCGTCGCGCAGGCGGCCACCGGATGCGGATGCCCGTTCACCTCGACCAGGCAGAGCCGGCAGACCGCCGCCGGATGCAGCCGCTCGTCGTGACAGAGCGTCGGGATTTCGACTCCCGCGGCACGCGCCGCGTCGAGGATGCTCGTGCCTGCCGGCACCGACACCGCACGACCATTGATGTGGAGTTCAGTCATGGCCTGCCAATTTGAGACTTACTTCACACTCTCTTCCACCCGGCGTCACGCGAAAGCCGGCCTTCAGACAGATCTCGATCATCCGCTGGTTCCCCGCGAGCACCTTGCCGTGGATCGACTCGATGCCTTCGGCCCGCGCCACCCGGACCAGCTCGCTCACCAGGAGTTTGCCGAGCCCGCGGCCATGCCACGAGTCGACCACCAACAAACCGAAGTCGGCATCCTTGCTGGCATGACGGCGGGTCAATCGCAGCGCCGCAAGGATCAACGCCGGCTCGTCCGCCGCCATGACGATGAGCGAGATCTCGCGGTCGTAGTCCGCGAAGCAAATCCGCGCGAGCCGGTGATGGGAAACTCTCTCGGCCAGCGGGACGGTGGTAAAGAAACGCGAGTAAACACTCTGCTCCGACAGCCGC
>Ga0247843_1005607_pt1 | contig 17288 bp, 16 predicted proteins | sample LaCruzMarch2017__FD_192420 | JGI IMG/M metagenome (GOLD analysis project Ga0247843, IMG submission 192420) | Freshwater microbial communities from meromictic Lake La Cruz, Castile-La Mancha, Spain - LaCruzMarch2017_8m | ecosystem: Environmental > Aquatic > Freshwater > Lake | place: Spain... | reverse complement strand
TCATATGTTGAAGAAGTTGCATCTAAAATTAAAGAATCTCTAACTCGGGACATTATAGTAATTGTAAAATCAACGGTACCAATAGGCACTTGTAATAAACTTAGTGAAACTCTTAATAAAAACAGTGGTTATAGTTGTAATGTGGTTTCTAATCCTGAGTTTTTACGTGAAGGTCATGCAATTGATGATTTCATGAATCCTGATCGCATTGTTATTGGTTGTAATTCAGGTGTAAAATCAATGATTTTACAACTTTATGATGATCATATAAAAAGACAAAAGCCGATTTTATTTACTGGGTATGAAACAGCGGAATTGATTAAATATACTTCTAATGCTGCATTAGCTATGAAAGTGGCGTTGATTAATGAAATTGCAAATATTTCTGAGAAACTAGGTGCTGATATTAATCAGGTAGCATATGGAGTTGGTTTAGATTCTAGGATTGGTAGCAGGTTTTTATCGCCTGGTCCTGGTTTTGGCGGTTCATGTTTCCCTAAGGATCTAGCTGCTTTAGTACAAATTGCTAAAGATACAGATTGTAATAATCATTTAATTAGCGCTATTACTCATTCTAATAATGCTCACAAATCGTTGATTGCCAGTAATATTCTGCGATTTTGTGATACACTTGCTACCGGCAAAGTTATTAGCATATTAGGTATAACCTACAAAGCAAATACAGACGATGTTCGCTGTAGCCCGTCAATTGATATTATAAATTTTTTGTTAGACCATGGTGCGATTGTTCAAGCTTATGATCCTGAAGGAATTAATGGAGCAGAAAAGATTTGGAAAAATAAAGTGGTTTTTTGTGATGATTTATATAAGGCTTTAGAAAATTCAAATTTAGCGGTTATTTTAACAGAGTGGGATCAATTTAAAGATATTGACTACCGTAGATTAAAAAAATTAATGGCTGTTCCTGCGATATATGACCTCAGAGATATGATTGATAAGAACAAACTAGATTCTGGAATTAAGTTATATAAATTAGGCTGTAATAGTTATTTATAATGTCTCTAGATAATAATTTTATTCATTTACGTGTGCATAGCTCTTACTCCTTATCTGAGGGAGCTATTAAGATTTCTGACTTAATCACAGCTTGTCAAAAAAACAAAATGCCTGCAGTTGGATTGACTGATAGTGGAAATTTATTTGCTGCATTGGAATTTTCAATAGAGGCATCTAAAAATGGTGTTCAAGCAATTATTGGCTCAATCCTAAAACTAAAAATCAGCAACTCTATAAGTGAAGCGAGTTTTTATGATCAAATAGTTTTAATTGCTATGGATGATGATGGTTATAAGAATCTTTTGTGGCTAGTGAGTAGTAGCTTTCTAAACGCCAAAGAAAATCAAGATCCTCACATAACACTAGAAGAACTGGAAGAACATTCTCAAGGTATTATTGTTTTAACAGGTGGGGTTTTGGGAACGATTGGAAGAATGATACTGAATAATCAGCTACTTGAAGCTGAGAAGTTTCTATTAGATTTGAAACGTATTTTTAATGATCGGCTTTATGTTGAATTGATGCGTCATGGTTTGATTGAGGAGATTAATACTGAAAAGTATTTTGTTGAGATGGCTTTTAAACATAATATTCCACTAGTTGCTACAAATGATGTGTATTTTCTAAAAGAAGACATGCATGAAGCTCATGAAATATTATTATGTATAGCAGATAGTAAGTATATCAATGATGCAAGCCGTAGAAAATCTAGTAAAGATAATTATTTTAAATCTTCTAAACAGATGGTTGTATTGTTTAAGGATATACCAGAGGCAATTGAAAATACTATTGTAATTGCTAAGCGTTGTGCAGTGAAGGCGGAGGAATCTCCACCAATGTTTCCTAAGTATGAGGTTACGATTGGTCGTGATGAAGAAGATGAAATACGAATCTTAGCGAAGCGCGGTTTAGAAGAAAGATTAAGTGCAATAAAAAATTTGGCGCATTATTCTAAGCAATCCTACTATGATCGCTTAGAATACGAGCTTGATGTTATTATCCGGATGCAATTTCCAGGGTATTTTTTGATTGTTTCGGATTTTATTCGTTGGAGTAAAAGGAATAATATTCCTGTTGGGCCAGGTAGAGGGTCTGGCGCTGGTTCAATTGTAGCTTGGAGTTTAGAAATTACAGATCTTGATCCTATTAGATTTGGATTATTATTCGAAAGGTTTCTTAATCCTGATCGTGTTTCAATGCCAGATTTTGATATAGATTTTTGTCAGGATCGTCGTGACGAAGTTATAGAGTATGTAAAGCAGAAATATAACGTTAACCGCGTTGCTCAAATTATTACTTTCGGTAAATTGCAGGCTAGGGCTGTAATACGTGATGTAGGACGAGTATTGCAAATGCCTTATACCCAGATAGATCGCATTTCAAAGTTGGTACCATTCAATCCGGTTAGTCCGGTTTCTTTATCACAAGCTATAAATATGGAACCACAACTAAAACAAGCTAAAGAAGGAGATGAGGAAGTTGGACATTTGCTTGATATTGCGCTTCGGTTAGAAGGGCTGAATCGTCATGCATCAATACATGCTGCTGGTTTAGTTATAGCTAATAAGGATCTTATCGAATTTATTCCATTATACAATGATCAGAAATCGGATATGTTGGTGACGCAGTATTCGATGAAATATGCTGAAGCAGCTGGTTTAATCAAATTTGACTTTTTGGGTTTAAAAACATTAACTGTTTTATCCAATTGTGTGAAATTAGTAAATAATAGATTTCCTGATTTTGAGCTTGGTAAGATTTCTCTTGAGGATAAAAAAACTTTTGAAATGCTATCAAAGGGTCAATCAGTTGGGGTGTTTCAGTTTGAAAGTGCTGGTATGCGCGATGCATTGAGGAAGTTAAAACCAGATGCATTTGAGGATTTAATTGCACTTGGTGCATTATATAGACCTGGTCCGATGGACAATATTCCAACTTATATAGGGTGTAAGCATGGCGTATTAAAACCCAACTATCTTCACCCAAGCCTTGAGCCAATTTTGAATAAAACTTTTGGAGTAATAATTTACCAAGAGCAAGTAATGGAAATTGCACAGGTTTTAGCTGGCTATACTTTGGGAGCAGCGGATTTGTTAAGACGAGCGATGGGTAAGAAAATTATTGAGGAAATGGACGCGCAACGAGCATTGTTTGTGGATGGTGCGGTGGAGCGTGGTGTTGAAAAACAGCAAGCAACCTATATTTTTGATTTAGTAGCAAAATTTGCTGGCTATGGTTTCAACAGATCGCATGCGGCAGCTTATGCTTTAATATCGTACCAAACTGCTTATTTAAAAGCTAATTATCCTGTAGAAATGCTAGTGGCGTTGATGAATACTGAGATTGATGACACTGATAAGGTTAGCTATTTTATTCAGGAAGCTAAAAATTTAGGGATCAAAGTTATTTCTCCTGACATCAACTGTTCTGAAGCATATTTTACTATTATTTATGATGAGAGTGGCGCAGGGGTGATTTTATATGGCCTTGCAGCCTTAAAGAATGTTGGGGTCAGTGCGATGCAGTCATTATGTGAAAATCGTAACAATTCTGGTATATTTAAAGATATTTCTGATTTTATTTCACGTTGTGATCCTAAGATTATGAATAAAAGGCAATTAGAACATTTGATTAAAGCTGGAGCGTTTGATTCTTTGTATGGTAATCGTAGGCAATTATTTGAGGCGATAGATATTCTAACAAAATATAATAATAGAGCTAATCAAGAAAAAGATACAAAACAAATAAGCCTTTTTTCTAGTACGGATGAAAGTATGGTAGTGAACTTGCCAAGTTTTGCATCATTAGATAATTGGAATAGTAGTGAACTTTTAGAACATGAGTGTACTGCTCTTGGTTTTTATTTATCAGCACATCCATTGGATATATATCGACGGATGTTTGATAAAAATAAGATCGTTACTATTGCTCACATACTTAATGAATTTTCTGAGGGTGTTTTTAAAGTTAAAATGGCAGCCGTGCCTATTAGTGTTCGTACTAAAGTATCTCCAAGGGGACGTTTTGTATCTGTATTAATGTCTGATCCTACTGGTTCATTTGAACTTTCTATTTTTGATGATGAGTTGTTAGAAAAAAATCGTGATATGTTATATACCAAAACCTCTTTATTTATTACAGCTGATGTGCGTAAAGATGCTGGTGGGGCCAGGCTTACTGCGAGTGCTATATCTAAGTTAGAGCTATATCTATCTAATCAGCAAATTAATTGGCTAATTGAAATTGATAACCCTAAATCTATAGACATGGTAAAAAAGTGGCTTACCAATGAGGATAAGGGAGTAGGCAAGGTTGGAATTACCTTAAGAGTTCATGTTGAGGATAACATAATCGACATGAAACTGCCAGACACTTATTATCCTAACCTTGCTCATTTCTCTAGTGCTAATCTACCGGAAGGGATTATATCCATTTGTCAGGTTGACTAATTTATTTTACCTTGAAAAAGCTATATGATAAGGTGATGCTATTGACATCATTCATTTCTGGATCGTTATCGAACTCAGGATCAATAAAAAATGAAACTGGCATATGAACTTGTTGGTTTGGTGTAAGAAGTTGTTCTGAGAAACAAAAACACTGGATTTTGTTAAAATATTTACCAGCTTTATGAGGAGTAACATTATAAACGGCAGTACCTATTATAGGTTGTGATGATTTATTATATGCAAAGTAAAATACCAGCATATTTTCGCCAGTGGTGACGTTGACGCTGTTTTGTTCAGGTTTAAACTCCCATGGTAAATCAGGGCTCGTATTTGCATCAAATCTTATTTCTAATTTACGATTTCCAATATGATCAGCTCTGTTTTTTGCTATTTGAGTTGTTCCACCATAGCCTGTTACTTTACAAAATAAATTATATAAAGGTACTGATGCATAAGCAAGTAAGCTCATACCAATAATTAGCATAATTAGTGATAAAGCTAGCTTTTTATTATCAGATTTGGGCATTTTTATTGATTTTGAGTTTTATAGTTTGAAGTCACTTCCTAAATAAACGTTTTTTACTATTTCATTTTTTACTATTTCTTTAGGTGTGCCCTCCATGATTACAGAGCCATCGCTAATTATATATGCGCGGTTAACTATATCTAGCACTTCTCGTACATTATGATCAGTGATCAATACACCAATTCCCCTATCTTTGAGGTGAGAAATTAGATGTTTAATTTCGACCACAGCAATTGGATCAACTCCTGCTAAAGGTTCATCCAATAATATAAATAATGGATCAGATGCTAATGCCCTTGCAATTTCTAATCTACGGCGTTCGCCGCCTGATAATGTTACAGCCATAGCGGTTCGAAGGTGAGTTATAGCAAATTCTGCTAATAATGTTTCTAACTTCTCTTGACGTTTTTTAAAGTCAGGTTCTACAATTTCTAATATTGCCATAACATTATCTTCTACGCTTAGACCTCTAAAAATAGATGCTTCTTGAGGCAAATAACCTATGCCCATGCGCGCTCTTTTATACATAGGCAATTTAGTTATATCCTGGTCGTTAATTAAAATTTGTCCCATGTCTGGGCGAATAAGACCACTAATCATATAAAAACAAGTGGTTTTACCAGCTCCATTTGGGCCAAGTAATCCCACTACTTCGCCACTTTGTACATGAATGTTGAAGTTGCGTACAACTGGGCGTTTATCATAAGTTTTACCTAGATTTTTAGCTGATAGAAATTCTTTTGGTTTTTTCATTTTTTACCGATTAATTATCTGGAATAAATACTCTAACTCTTTCTTTTGCAGATTTTGATTGAGTATTTTGACCTTTTTTTAGAGAAATTATTTTAGCAGTTTTAGTTTTTAAATTGTAAGTTAGTTTGTCGCCTTCTAGATAGTTGCCATTCTCCTTTAAGGAGACATTGTCTAATAGTGTTACCATTGATTCTTTTACACTATATTCACCAATATCGCCTTTGGCTATCTTATTAGCTTGGTATATTATTATATCTTCAAATAATTCTATTTTTTTTATGTGCTGTGATTGGGTGTTTTCCCCTTTATTATCTTTGGCTGTATAAATTATCGCTTTTTTACAATTTATTGTGGTATCGTTTTTCACAATCTTTACATTACCATAAAATTCTGCAGTATTATTTTCATAATTTACTATTAGTTTGTCTGAGTCAATTACGGTGCTAACTGTTTCTTGAGAAACAGCTTTAACTGATTGAGTATATGTTAGTATTAATATTACTATTAATTTATAGAATTTATTCATGTCAGTTCAGTATAATATAGTTTTTACTGGCCCATAGAATTCTATGGTTTTTTCTTTATCTTTGAGCTGTAGCCCATTGTATGCTATAATTTTACCTTTAATTCCTGTGATCGTAACTATTTGAGATGTGATTGCTTGCTTTAAGTTAAAGTTGAGATTCAACTTTTCAGTTAACATCCTATAACCTTCACTAAAAACTATTTCTACGTCATTTATTAATTCTATATCCTTAAGGTTTGAATTAGCAATAGCTTCAGTTGCTGCGATGGCTATATATTCTTTGTGGTCTTGGTCGAGGTAATATTTGCCTTGTATTTTGTTGAACTTATAAATGTATTCACTTATTTGCGTAGTTTGTTCAGAGGTAAGTGTATAATTATTATTATCCTTATTACACCCGAAGAATGTTGGGTTGTTAATTATTGTTGATGGTTGGTTTTTAGCATTTTTATCTTTGTTATTTTTTAACTTAATGTTATTAGGGGTTCCTGTGTTTATGGTTATTAATAGTAAAAGCAAGGCAAGAGCTATAATAGTTCCGCATGCTATCTTTATAATTTTTACAAAATGATTATGCTTATTAGTCATTACAAATTATCACTATTATTATTGATAACGTCTAGTCCAATACGTAAGCAATCATGAATGTGCAATAAGCCTGTTAATTTGTTGTTCTTAACTATAACAAGGCTGGTAATAACTCTTTTATTCATTATCTGCAATGCTTCTATTACCTTCAACTCTCCATCTATGGTATATGGATTTTTCCCCATTACTTCCTCAGAGTTCATTTTTAGAAGTTTTTCCGACATATGTCTTCTTAAATCTCCATCTGTTATGATGCCCAATACTTCATTTATTTCATTTATTATTACAACACACCCCAAAGATTTAGCAGTCATTTCAATAAGGGTTTCAGGCATTTTGGTATGAGGTAGTACGGTTGGAAGCCTATTTCCGGTACACATCACATCTTTTACTTTTAATAATTGAGTGCCTATTCTTCCGCCTGGATGGAATATTTTATATTGATCTATAGTAAATTTCTTATATTCGAGTAGGGCTACAGCTAATGCATCACCAAGTGCTAACATCATTGTAGTTGAAGTGGTAGGTGCTGGTGTGTTAGATGCTTCTTCTGTTTCGGGCAATGAAAGCACTGTATTTGAAGAGCGAGCTAATGTTGAGTTTTTTCTACCAACTATGGAAATAATTGGAATATTAGCATTTTTGGCGTAATCTATTAAGTCAAATAACTCTATAGACTCACCTCCGTTAGATAATATTACCATAACATCATCATGTTGAATCATGCCTAAATCTCCATGACTTGCTTCAACTGGGTGTATAAAATATGAAGGGGTGCCTGTTGATGAAAGAGTTGAAGAAATTTTTTGTGCTATAATGCCGCTTTTACCTATGCCACTTACTATTACTCTGCCCTTACTATTTACTATTGTTTGTAGTGCAGAGAAAAAGTCTTTTCCTATAGTTTCAGCGAGCAGGTTCAATCCCTGTGATTCTTTGATTATGATTTGTTTAGCAATATCGATAAATTTTTTTGATTCCATTTTTATTTCCATGCAAAGATGTCAGTATCATCCCATCCACCTAAATCTAGCAATACTCTATGTGGTATAAATTTAAAGCATTCTTTTACTAAGTCAGTTCTATGCTCTCTTTCTAGTATAACATTAAGTTTCTCTCTGAGCTGATGTAAATATAATACATCAGTAGCTGCATATTCTCGTTGTTCCTCGGATAAAGTGCCAGTTCCCCAATAAGAAGATTGTTGTTGTTTAGAAATTTGTATGCCTATCAGCTCTTTGCATAAATCTTTTAGACCGTGGTTTTCTGCATAAGTTCTTGCTATTTTTGACGCTATTTTAGTGCAATAAATATTTTGCACTAACACACCAAGATATTTATAAATTATTGCAACATCAAATCTTGCATAGTGAAATAATTTTACAGTATTTGGGTTAGATAGCAGTTTTTTTAGGTTCTGGGCTTCATATTTTCCAAATTCAAAATTGATCAAATGGACATTACCATCTCCATTTGAGATTTGTAATACACACAGGCGGTCACGATTATTCTTTAATCCTAAAGCTTCGGTGTCGATTGCTAAGTCACCTTTGAGCTCAACATCTTGTGGCAGGTCGTTTTTATGTTCAAAAATATTCATCTAGATCTCCTTAGCTTTTATCAAAAATTCAGATGGTGCCCAGAAGAAGACTCGAACTTCCATGATCTTGCGATCGCTAGCACCTGAAGCTAGTGCGTCTACCAGTTCCGCCATCTGGGCATTCATTATGTGCATTTTGTTATTGCCTCTTATTTAATGTATACCTATATTGTTTAGTGTATTTATGGTTTAACTTCAAATATAAAATAATAATGGAAAGAAAAAACACTACGATTACTATATTTGGTGGCTCTGGTTTTATCGGAAGCTATGTGGTTCAGGAATTGGCAAAAACAGGAGCTTATATTAAAGTTGCCTCTAGGTATCCTGAACGTTCGTCTTTTCTTAAGACGGCTGGTAATATTGGGCAGATTTATCTTCAAGTAGTTGATGTTAATGATCCTGGCTCTGTAAAAGAAGCAATTAGGAACTCTGATATAGTGATTGATATGGTTGGCATATTATTTGAAAAGGGTAAAAGAACTTTTCAAAAGATAAATAAAGATGTTGCTATCAATATAGCTGCAATTTGTAAGGAGCAGAATATAAAGCAGTTTATTTATTTTTCTGCACTGAATGTGAACCATGCGCATCAATCAGAATATGCTTGCAGTAAGTATCAAGCTGAACAAGGTATAAAAAAAGTATTTCCTAATGCGATTATTGTAAGACCAAGTGTAGTTTTTGGGGCAGATGATAATTTTTTTAATTTTTTTGCTAAATTTGTTTCGATGTTTCACTTTTTGCCTTTGATTGATGATGGTCATACAAAATTCCAGCCTGTATATGTGGGTGATGTTGCTAAAGCTATTGCAAAGATCATAAAGAGTGGTGATCTATACCAAGGTGGGATTTTTGAATTAGCCGGTAAAAATATTTATTCTTATAAGGAGTTAATGAAATTTTTGCTTAAGACTATTAATAAGAAGGCAATTATGATTTCAATACCAAGTTTTATCGCGCACTACATGTCATTTTTTATGGAGTTTTTGCCGCAGCCTTTATTAACACGTGATCAAGTTAAGTTATTAAAGTATGATAATGTGATTCACAAAGATGACAAATTAATGTATTTAAGTACATTGGGTATTGTTCCAAAAGCTTTAGAGCAAATAGTACCACTATATTTAAGATGTTATAAAAAAGCTTGAGGTAATGAGATGAAAAGAATTTTAATATTGGCTTTTTTTACTATTGTTTCTTGTAGTACTCAGGAAAGAGCTGAGATTGTTTTAAAGGGTGATGCTAGCGAGGATAAAGCTTCTATGGACTCTGCTTACCCCAGATCAGGTGGGTCTTTTAAGCATTATAAATTGCATGAAGTGCTGTATACTGACACTTTAGCTTCTCTTGCAAAGCGTTATAATGTTTCTCCTCATGATATTATTACTTTGAATAGCTTAACCAAGCCTTATTATTTAGAACCAGGTGAGATAGTGAAAATACCGGTATATGGAGAGTCAGTGAGCGGTCTTCCTTCTATACCTGATAGTGGTGAAACATCTTATTCTAATTCTGGTGATGTGCCTAATAAAAATACAATTAAGATATTGCCGTCTTTGCCAAGTGAGCAGCTGCATGATTATGATTACTAACATAGATATATGATTCAAGTTACTTTACCAGATGGCAATATTCGTTCTTATTCGAAGTCTATAAGTGGTCTGGACTTAGCTAAGGATATCAGTCCAAGCCTGGCTAAAGCTGCTTTGGCAGTTGTAATAGACAGTAAGTTAGCAGATCTTTCAACTATTATAGAAAAAGATTCTCAGGTGAGAATTATTACGTCCAAAGACGCTGAAAGTCTAGAAATCATTCGTCATGATGCTGCCCATATTCTTGCTCATGCAATAAAAAATTTATATCCTAAAACGCAAATAACTATAGGTCCAGTTATTGAAAATGGTTTTTATTATGATGTGCTTCCAGAAAAAAATTTATCAGAAGATGATCTAGAAAAATTGGAAGTTGAAATGCATCGGATCAGCAATCAGGATTTACAATTTGAACGTGAAGTTTGGGATAGAACGGAAGCGATTAAGTTTTTTAAATCAATCGGAGAGGATTTTAAGGCAGAGATTATTGCTGCTATACCTGGTGATGAGCCTATCAGTCTTTATCGTCAGGGTGATTTTATAGATTTATGTCGTGGTCCGCATGCAACTTCTACTAAACATGTGAAGCATTTTAAGTTAATGAAATTGGCTGGTGCATATTGGCGCGGAGACAGTAATAATGTTATGTTACAGCGCATTTACGGTACTGCTTGGCGCTCAAAAGAGGAGCTTGATGCTTATCTTCATATGCTTGAAGAGGCGGAAAAAAGAGATCATAGAAAGATAGGCAAAGAATTAGATCTTTTTCATATTCAGGAAGAAGCTCCTGGCATGGTGTTTTGGCATAATAAGGGCTGGACCATCTTTAGGATTTTAGAGAATTTTATCCGAGATCATATTAAGAAAAATGATTATATAGAAGTTAAAACTCCAATGTTAGTAGATAAATCATTGTGGGAACGTTCTGGTCATTGGGAGAAGTTCAGAGAACATATGTTCACTTCTGAATCTGAGGACAAGATTATGGCTCTAAAGCCAATGAATTGTCCATGTCATATTGAGATCTTTAAAATTGGTACAAAAAGTTACCGTGATTTACCAATCAGGATGGCTGAATTTGGTAGTTGCCATCGCAATGAGTCTTCCGGTTCTTTGCATGGGTTGCTAAGGGTAAGGGGTTTAACTCAAGATGATGCTCATATTTTTTGTACAGAAGAACAAATAACAAGTGAAACTGTTGCATTTTGTAATTTATTATCAAAGGTTTATAACCAGCTTGGTTTTAAAGAGTTTGTAGTTAAATTTTCTGATCGTCCTGATGTGCGTGCTGGTTCTGATGATGTGTGGGATAAGGCAGAAGAATCACTTAAGAGCGCTGTTCAAGCGGCAGGTCTTTTTTATATTTTAAATAAAGGAGAAGGCGCATTTTACGGCCCTAAATTAGAATTTGTACTAAAGGATGCAATTGGTAGAGATTGGCAATGTGGTACATTGCAAGTTGATTTTATTTTACCTGAAAGACTTGGCGCTGTGTATATAGGCAGCGATGGTAATAAACATGTACCAGTTATGATACATCGCGCTATTTTAGGTACTTTAGAGAGATTTATCGGAGTTCTTATAGAACAATATGAAGGTAAATTTCCATTGTGGTTGGCACCAGATCAAATCTCTATTGTAACTATCACTTCTGATGCAGATCACTATGCAGAGCAAGTTAAATCAGAATTAGATAAGGTTGGATATAGAACAGTGCTTGACATTTCCAATGAAAAAATCAATTATAAGATCAGGCATCACTCGTTACAAAAGGTGCCATTCATTATAGTTGTTGGTAAGCAAGAGGTAGAAAATAAAACTATTTCGGTGCGTAGGTTGGGCTCTAGTGAGCAAGATAGCTTAACTTTACCGCAGTTGCTAAATGAGTTGAATGAGAAAAATAAATATTAAAGGAGTCTTAATATAGTTACTTTACCCCGCAATAATAATTTACCTAAGTCAAATAAGGAAATCTTTGCAAAACAAGTTCGATTAATCGATCAAAATAGTGAAATGATTGGGGTCGTAGACATTGCTACTGCAATACAATATGCAGAAAAGGCTGGTCTTGATCTAGTTGAAATTGCTCCACAATCTGAGCCACCGGTATGTAAGATTTTGGATTTTGGTAAATTCAAATATGAGATAAAGAAAAAATCTAGTACTGCCAAAAAGAAGCAAAGGGTAGTGGTTATTAAAGAAATAAAGTTACGTTTGACTATTGGTGAGCACGATCTACAAGTGAAGCTCAGACATATACGTGGCTTTATTGAAGATGGTGATAAAGTTAAAGTTTCCTTAAAATTTCGTGGCCGTGAAATTACCCATAATGAGCTTGGCTTAGCTTTAATGAAGAGGGTTCAAACTGAAGTAGAGGATATAGCTAGAGCTGAGATTAACCCAAGGATTGAAGGTTCTCAGGTTGTAATGTCTCTTATTGCAAAATAGCTACTTTTTGAAATAATTTTTTACTTAATTTTTATTGTTTTCAGGTTTAAATGCAATAAAACTGTGATAAAAAAGTCACAGTTTTGGCAAAATATGCTAATTTTAGACGGAAAATGATTTACAAATGCAATCTTTTATAGTACTTTCACAATCAATGCATCAAGGGGATGTGTTAAGAAGGTTAGTTTAATTTTAATTATGAGAAATTTTATGTTTAAAAAAGCAAGTATAGCATTAGTGTTAGCTAGTTTAGTAAGCACAACTGCATTAGCAGACGGTGTACATTCACCTATTCCAAGTGCAAGTGGTGGTGAAGATCATTTAGTACTAAAAGCACGTGTTGGTTGGTTACATACAAAAGACAACGGTAAAAAATTAGGAGCGGAAAAAAACAACACCCACAACGGTTACTTAGGTGAACTAGCTCTTGGTTATTTCTTTACTGATAATATAGCTGTAGAGGGATCTGCAGGTTATGGTAAGATTTCCCATAAAAGTGATTATAAATTAAGAGTTGTTCCCGTTTCATTATTGGTTCAATATCACTTTATGCCAGAAGCTTCTGTAAGTCCATATGCTGGTATTGGTTATTCTTACCACTTCCTTACTAACGTTCCAAAAGGTATTAAAATGCAAAATGGTGGTAACGTTGTAGGTCAAGTTGGTCTTGATATTCCATACAATGATACAATGGGCTTTAACATTGATGTTAAATACACTCACCAAGTTCCACATAAAGTTAAAGTAGGTGGTGTAAAAGTTGGAACTATAAAAAGCAATCAAACTGCGGTTGCAGCTGGTGTGACATTCGGATTCTAATTTTAATTATATTGATTGATAAACTAGGAGAGCTTTGGCTCTCCTTTTTTATTGCATGGCGAACAGAATGTTTGACATCGTGATAATGGCATTATATCTTCTAAAATACGAAATCTGAGTGTAATTTAAATTTTTGAATTGAGGAGATAGACAATGTCTAAAACAAAACAAATAACCATATCTGTAATATTGCTAGGTTTACTGAGTTCAACTGCGTTGGCAGATCACTCTCATCCAGCTTCGCATGAAAGTGTTGGTAAGTTTTTGGCGAAGTTACGAGGCGGTTACAGTATGATGAGCAGTAGTGCGTCACATAATTCATCTAACTCAGCTATTACAGGCTCTAGATTAAAGGGTAGTTATTTAGGGGAGGTAGCAATTGGGTATCATTTTACAGAACACATGGCAGTTGAGGGTTCTGTGGGTTATAATAAGGCTACGTTAAAAATTAATGGTGCTGCTCCGGTAAATACCAAAATTAATATTGCTCCTGTTACTGCTCTTGTTCAGTATTATTTTGTACCAGAAGCCACTCTTAGTCCATATATTGGTGCGGGTTATTCCTATCAGATTGCTTTTGGCGGTTCAAAAGGAACATCAGTTTCAAATGGTGGCGGTCCTGTTGGTCAGTTAGGTTTTGATGTTTTATTTGATGACATGTTTGGTAGTAATACCTTAGGCTTCAATTTTGATCTTAAATATACTTATGATGCAGCACACAATATTAAATTCCAAAATCATCAGTTGAAACAAAAAGTTAGCACAGTAGCAACAGCAATTGGTGTTACTTTTGAGTTTTAGTGGTTTTAATTGCTGAAAGATAGATTTATAGATGGTCTGACCTCTCCTGCATAGAAATAAGCTGTTTTCTTATAAATTAGTAGTTTTATTGTGTATATATTTAGTGGGCAATACTATCCCCCATCTTATTTTTAAATTGCAATATCACCTGTCTTTATATAGAATATGCGGCTAAATTATTAATTCGGAATATAAAAATGCGCTATTCTAAGATAATGCCATGGATGATTTGGCTGCTAGCTGTATTATTTTTTGCTTATCAATTTATTTTAAGATTATCTCCTGGCTTGATGATGAATGACATCATGAAGAAGTTTGATGTTGATGCTAGTGATTACGGCTATTTTGCATCGATGTATTATTATGGATATGCCTTAATGCAAATACCTATTGCCATATTATTAGATAGATATGGTCCAAGGGTGATTATTTCTATTTGTGTTTTTGTTTGTGCCGTTGCAACTTTAACTTTTATCTATGCAGATCAATGGATTGTTGTATTATTAGCTAGATTTTTGATTGGAGCAGCATCAGCTGTTGGTTTTCTAGGTGTATCAAAAATTATCTCAATGTGGTTTTCTAGTGCAGAATATGGTAAGATGGTTGGCTTAAGCTTTACTTTTGGCTTGATTGGTGCTGTATTTGGCGGTCGCCCTATAAGTAGTCTTTTAGATATATTTGGGTGGCACGATGTATTATTCTATGTTGCGTTAGTCAGCGCTTTAATAGGAGTTTTAATTATTATTTTTGTTCGCAATCCTAAAAACTTCGTTGCTGCTGCTGATGGAGATGTGGTGCATAAGCTTAAAACTGTATGTACGGATTATCGTGTGTTGGTTATTGCTTTAGCAAGTTTGTTACTGGTGGGACCATTGGAGGGGTTTGCTGATGTATGGGGCATAACCTATTTGATGAAGGCCTATTCTATAACAAAGCCTGAGGCCGCTAGTCTTACTTCGTTTATTTTCATAGGTATGATTTTTGGAGGGCCAATCTTATCCTATATTGCCCAAAAATATAAAGCATACTATCAGCTTACTTTTTTATGTGGAGTGCTGATGTTCGCATTATTTATATTCTTGATTGTGGCTAGGGAATATATAAGTTTTTATACCTCTATGACGATAATGTTTGTAATAGGTGTGTGTTGTTGCTATCAAGTATTGGTTCTTACAATTGGTTCATTTATTCTGCCGGCTGCATTTACTGGGGTAACTGTAGCATTCTTGAATTGCATTAATATGTTGGGTGGATCATTTTTTCATATGTTTATTGGGCGCACGCTGGATTTTTTATGGACTAATCAGACAGAGAATGGCATTAGGGTTTATGACTTAGAATCATATTCTATTGCAATTAGTATAGTGCCTTTATTTTGCCTAATTGGTGGTTTCTTATTTCTTCTAGTAAAAAATAAATCTAGAGCATAATTTCTAACAAATTTTTTTTTGTTATTAGATTATTGTAAGAAGTCTGAAGATTTTGCGGTAAAGATTCCAGTTCATATTGAGGTAAATACGCGTTGCCGTAAATTTTCTCAGGTGGTAGTAATTTTTTTTCTAGCCCATATAGTCCACCCGCAAGAATAACAGCGCATACAGCTAGAGGATTTGCATCTGCTGCTGCCACGCGATGTTCTAGTCTTCTTGTGCCGCTCTCTTTTCCAGGTATACGAATTGCTACGCTGCGGTTATTATTTCCCCAAGATATGTTAGATGGTGTAGTGATTGAGGGTATATATCGCGCATAATCTGTTTCGTTGGGAGCTAGAAAATACATAGCTTCCGGCAGAGTTTTTAACAGTCCTGCAACAACATGTAGTAAAAAGGAGGACTCTTGCCCATTATTTTTCTCGAAAAGATTTTTCTGCTCTCTATCTAAAAAATTTAAATGTAAGTGAAGTGCGTTTCCTGGTTGATCGTCAAATGGTTTAGCACTGAAATTTGAATCAGAAACATCCATAATAATTTTTTTAATTTTGTTACAGTTATCGAGTTTGCTTAATATTTGTACGGAATGAGGAAGTTGTATTTCATATTGATTTTTTCCAGTTTCATTTACTAAGTTACAATTTAATTTGGCTTTACGTAAAGCATACTTAATTAAGTCTATATTTGATTTAGTATCAATGTAAAATTCAATTTCCAGGCCGATCACGGGTTTCATAGCAAATTCGTTATGAAATCTGTCTAGCAATTTTTTGATAATATCTTTAAGTTTTTTATCCGTCAATTTGAGCATGCTTAATATTACTAGGCAAAGTAAAAAAGGCAAAGCAATAAAAAGGCATTTTTACCCATAGTAAGAGTTGGGATATAAAAATTTGCTACGCTACTTTTTGAATGTCATTGATGGGCATCTAAAATGCAAAGTTATAGGTTAGTTCTAGGAACACCTTGGCTTTCTTGTGTTTATTAGCTAAAGCGAATGCCGTTCTTTTGCGAAATGTTCTTTTATAAAGAAGTGGCTGACTTACTTCTATTTTACATTCCAAATCATTTATTAAACCAAGGTTTACTCCTACTCCTGTGGAAACACCTTTGCTCATTATATCGTTTTGTTTATCTTGAGCTTTAATCATATCTACATAACCATATGGACTTATTGAGCTTAGCAATTTATTGTTAATAGCATAATTTTTTGATAACTCAACAGTACCAGAAGCTCCGTTGTTACCGTTAACATCGTTAGCTAAGAAACCTCTACCACCCCAATTTTTATTGACAGTGAAATACTCTAACTCTGGTAAATCCTTGCTTGCATATTGTGCATCTGCCAGGAAATCTAGATAAACATTATCAACTACTTTGAATCTAAGAGCTGCGCTAGCAGTAATTTTGAAAAACTTGTTATCAACTCTCCTTTTGAGGGATGAGTCTCTACCATGACCTTTACCTGTGTACACAGATAATAACTGATTGTACCAGAATTTTCTTTTGTAATTATATTTATAGTTTGTTGTCAGATTAATCTTCTGTATCTGTGAATGTTTTTTGTTTTGTAGGATAGTTTTTCGATCAAGAAATATAAAATCCGCGCCACTACTGAGTTCTAATTGTTGCTGTTTAGTAAGAATGATAGGATGAATAATCGAGCCTCCAGCTGAAATGAGATTACCAGATGAATTGAAATTAAAATGTTCTACACTAGCATTACCCTTTACTTG
>Ga0247843_1005604_pt1 | contig 17296 bp, 14 predicted proteins | sample LaCruzMarch2017__FD_192420 | JGI IMG/M metagenome (GOLD analysis project Ga0247843, IMG submission 192420) | Freshwater microbial communities from meromictic Lake La Cruz, Castile-La Mancha, Spain - LaCruzMarch2017_8m | ecosystem: Environmental > Aquatic > Freshwater > Lake | place: Spain... | reverse complement strand
TATTGGAGAACATGGTTGATAGAAATTGGAATTATCATTTAAATGGGGTTTCGGGGGCCTTCGCCCCTGAACGCGCTGGAGCAAACCGAAGGTTTGCGTAAGTGCGCCCTCAAGCGCCGGGAGCTTCATTGACCCCAGCCCTTGGAGGGCTGGGGTCGGCTCCCCGCTTGACAGCGGAGCTTAAGCCTGCGGCGGAGTCTCTCCGTTCGCGTCATTATCTTTGTCGCGGAGCACCAGAAGCTGAATCGCAAGACGTTCAAAGTTGGCGTCGGCCCAACGTTGATCCTCTTTGGTCACGTTTTTCCGAAGCATCGCAATGAACTTTCTGGCATTCTCATGACTTTCCATGGTCCTGATCGCGTGCATTGCTGCGCCGCCAAGAACGGACCTGAACTTGTTAGTCTCCTTCCTGGCGTCGTCGGCCAAGCTTTTCATGAGCTTGCGTTCTTTCAGCTCTTCTTCCTTCATCTTGGCTTGCAACGCCGCCAGACGCTCGGCAAGAGTACGCCGCTGCTTTTTGTCCTTTTCAGGCTGTTGGTTTTCATCGGCCGTCGACTTGGTTTCACTCGACTCCGATCCTTTGTTGTTATGGTCCTGCGCTGGATTTTCCGGCGTGGACTCCCTATCATTCGGCGTAGCGCCGTGCGTGTTTTCGTTCATACGATTTTTTGGTATGAATCGGATATCCCGGGATTTCTCTCTCTTCCGGTTCCGTTTCGATTTGATTTGCAGACCGGGACGCATCTGACAGGCCTCGTTCGACCACCTTCAGGATCCCCCCCCGGGTTTCCCCGGTTCACGTCGGCATACCCGACGGCCGCACGTTGCTTCGACACAACGCATTCTGGCGGAGGTCCGATTAAGAAATACCGCTCCTTTGGTCAAATATAATTTCGAGAAATTTTATTTTTTCTTTCGACCGCAAATGCGCGTCGCTGGTAACCGAAGCTAAACCCACCTGGCATTTCTTCCCACTGAGTATTCCGACCCGGTGTTGTCCGTTTCGAGAATATCCACATCGGATAGGAGCAACAACCATGCGTCCAGACGGTCGGCCATCCATGGGGCACCGTTCTGTCCCAGTTTCTTTTTCATGCCTGCGGTGGGCACGATGCCGAGATCGCCCAGGGAAACCCGCATGGGAAATGCCGCTTCCCGCGGTGCTTGCGGTTTTCTAGCGCAAGGTTCGCAGGACAGCAAAGACACCACCTTTGTCACGGAGCACGGCGTTGCCGGAATCAATTTCGAGAACAACCTCATCCTCGTCCCAATCTTCCGACCACAGGATTCTGAGAGGATCCTGGTGCAGGATACTTTTCCTTTCTTCGCCTTTGTTGCCATCGGCAAAGAACGTCCGAACCAGCACTTCTTTGCCATCGAGCCTGATCGGTTGGACGTAGTGGCTTGTGCCGTGCTGCTCAAGAAACCAGAGGCCGATTTCAGAAGGATCATGAAGTGGCCGGGTTTCGACGGCATCCAAGTGTTCTTCCTGCGATTGGCCATTGAAACTCACAGAGACCTGATCGCCCTTCTTTTTGGATGTTGCCCAGCAGTCGTCCGTTTCGATGTTCTGATCTGATCGCCACCAATGGCATGAGATGAATTCCGACGGCGTCTGTTCTTGTTCGGCAATGCGCCGGGTAAGCGATTCCAATTCAGTCTCCGAGATCATGCCTGGAACCAGAATGTGAAATGCCTGCCAATGGGGAAGGCGCTGCTTCTTGTCGATGATCTTGTACTGGTCCATGGTCGGTTTGATTTGGAGTTTCTCGGTGACTGGCGGTTTGGTTAACGCGTGGCCCGCGCGGAAGCGTTCGGAGGTGATGGATTTGAAAAACGGCAGTTACTGGAGCAGACTTCCGTCGGATTGGAAATACCTGGCACAATAGTGATACGGGTGGCGGTTTCCAAAGCGTCCGAGGTTGTCCAGGACGGTGACGATCCGGCACTTGGCGGTGCCTCCGTTCAGCTCACCACGCAAGCCGCGGCCGACCATCTGCATATATCGCACGGGGCTGAAGACCTGACGGGAAATGAATACGAGGTCGGTCTTCGGAGCATCGAAGCCGGTGGTTAGCACGCTGTGGTTGCACAGGACCCGGATTTCGCCGCGTTGGAAACGATCAAGAAACCAGCGACGGGCGCTGCGCGGCGTCGTGCCGCTGATGGCCGCCGCGGAAATGCCTGCAAGGTGAAGGCGCGCGGCAAGTTCCTCCGCGTGACTCACGGAGTTCGCGAAGAGTAGGATCGATTGCTCCGTTGCTTTCTGGATCGTGTCGATGATCAGACGATTGCGCTTTTGGTCTTCGGCCAGACGTTGATTGAGAGCCTCCACGAATTGGTCGAACTTCAGACCTTCCCACTCATTCTCCGATGCGAGGAATTCCATTTCCTGCGGCAACAGAGTGGCCGTCGATGGAAGGGGAACACGTTCCGCATGGGCGAGGGCTCCCATTTTCAAAAGCCTGTCGTGCAGGCCCGCCTGGTCATGTGGAAACCAGATTCCATCAAAACGTTTGGCGAGGCGCATGCTCTCATCCTCGTCCGTGCGGAATGGTGTCGCACTGAGTCCAAGAATGGCAGGCTCGTCCTTTGGCGCTTGGTTGCCACGAGTGGCTTCGGCATCGAGCCAGCGCAAGAGGCCGGTGTAGCTGGTCGTGATGGCATGATGACATTCATCCACCACGACGATTCCGGGCCGATTCAACCATTCTAACGATGGATTTCCCATTCTGGCATTCAGGGTTTGGATGGATGCGACGACGACAACCGGCTTCCCAGGACCGGGCGGCGCAGGTGACGGGTTGGATCCCCATAGCCTTGAAATGCGGAGGTCGGTTTTTTCCGCACCGCGATTCAGCCAGACTTGTCGGAATGCCTGGACAGCCTGCTCACAGAGTTCGTCAGTCTGGGCGATCCATAGCACGCTCCGGCGATCCGTTTCCGGTTTCAAAACCAGTATCACGCATGCCTCTACGGTGACCCGGGTTTTTCCACCACCCGTTGGCAGGCTGACCACCGCCCGTTTGCGGGGTTTTCCGGAATCCATGAGTCGCGTGATGCCTCCGACCACTTCGTCCTGGAAGTCGTGCAGAGGGGGCAAATGGATTGGCCCGCTGATGACTTCCTCTGCATTCCGTTTGGACGCTGGGGAAACGGCGAACTCCGGAGGGAATCCAATTTCTGCTACAAAGAGACGTGCCTCCGGAGAATTCCACCGCCCCGGTGGCCGTAGGCCCTGTTCTTCCATTGCAGGCACCACGGTGGGAAGAATGGCGCTACCCATTCTGGAAAGCGCCAGTTCCGCGAGTTGTTCGACGTCGCACCCGCGGATGAATCCACGGTTGAGGAGTCCCCCAAGGGCCGGATTCAAACCTTCGGCCTTGCCTCCGACCGCGCGTAGCAACCGCTGCGAAAGGGTGTCGCCGGCGGCGACGTACGCGCGGCGCTTGTGGACCTCCTCATCACCTATTTTTTCCAGTGCTGTGGCGACATCCATGGACAACCACCCTGCGGATGCCATTTCCGCCAATAACGCCTGTCGCCGTTGTTTCAATGGAAGGCTGGACAGTCGTTCCATGTCCACCAGCAGGAGTTCGTTCCACATGAGGCACGGAATGGGAGCCTCGCTCCCATCCAACTCAAGCGCGAGTTCCAAGACCAACTGGCAACCGGCCTTTTCACGGTGTTGTTCATTGAGAACTTCGGTGAACTCAGGAAACGCGCTGGAGAGCGGCATGCTGGAAATTTCCGAGTTTTTCCACGAGGGTTTGAAATGTTCTGATAATTTCTTGGCCCCTTTCCATGCCCATAGTGCCAGTGTTTTTGCATCCAGGGTGACAATCAGCCTATTTTCATTCCGGACCCTTGCCGCAAGTTCACGAGAATCAGTGATATAGACCTCGCTCAGTGGAACTTTGCGGTCGGTCAAGGGCAACGAGGAAGGCACTACTCCATATTCAGAAGACGCGGCAGCTTGCCAGAGGTCCTCCAGTCGGTCTTCCTTCAGGGCATCTACTGTTGCCTCCTGCTCGAAAAGGCGATGCCAGAAAATCAGCTCGTCATCCTTCGGTGACGATTCGAACAGAGTCTTCGCGGCCTTCAGTGGAATCAGGCAAGTTTCGATGTGTTTCCATTCGCGCAGCCTCCTCGCTGCCGGGAAATCGCAAATTTCGACAGCACAGAGGAGGCGAGCCACTCCGTGTCCCACCGGCCAGTGGCCATTGGATAGGATAAGCCAACTGAGCGCGTGCGGGACTTTCATTTCTGCATAGCTCTTGACCGAAGAATGTCCCAGAACGCATTCATGGTACTGGCCTGATTCGGAAAGCCTGTCCATTAGATGTCTGGTCATCCTGGCGGCAGCTTGCCCTTTCAGCCGGGGCAGGAGCGTCCAACCTGCGGGCATGATGAGGCCTTTGGCTTCGAGGTTATCGCGCCGCGCTTGATTGCGGTGTGTTTCCTTGTAGAGGGATCTAGCCGCCGATAGCCAGTCTGTGAGCATGCCTCGACTCCCCAGTAGTTGCTCGGAAGGAACGGAGACCTTTGCATTACCCGACGGTTTGTCGCAGACCCCGAGAAAGTATAGCAGGCCTCCGTCGTTTCGATGAAACTCCGGGTCCACCAAAACACCCCGGTTTTCGTTGTCATCCTCGGATACGATTTCTCCGGGAAATAGGGCCTCTGTAGGGGGCAACCAGTCCAAAGAGGCGCACCGAACATGGATACGTTTCATTTCCTCCTCGGCAAACTCCTCGGAAATCCCTTCAGGGGCCTGCCGCAGGTGCTGCCAGAAGATACACCATTGCCGGCTTTTTGATTCACCCCACAGCTTTTCTGCCGCCCCGAGACTGGAGGCGAGGAGTTGTGTCCAATACGAATCGTCGAGTTCTTTGATCGCGAACTGGTCCCGGAGAATCCGGGCTGCCTCAGGAAGAGCGAGTAGATCCGAATGAACCGCTTGAAAACCCGAGGGTGGCGTTTCTTCTTTCGGGAGAAGGATAACCTCGTCTGGTTTCGCAAGGGTGTCGTTCGCTGTGGCAATGATTTCAAGGTCTCGGCGGGTTGTCTTCCAGTCGGCCGTCGACAACTTTTCCGACCAGTCCTTTGCCAGCCGCAAAACGGCAAGGCATCCATTGGGTTCAACGGAAGCCGTGCAACCGAACCAGGAAGGAACGGTGCAAAGCTTCAGGCTTCTCTGGGAAGAAGAGTCGGTCGAAGAATTGCGTGAGTAACGTTCCGAAAGTGCGGCCAATCGCGCGTTTCTCGCCCGCTCGTTGCAGGATGCGTGAACAAGGGTGTTTTTGGCGGATTCTGAGGCGATCTGTTCCCACGCAGCAATTAGTTCGGAACTCTCCGTGGGATGCCGGCACAGGTCTCTTCCCGACACGAGGGTGCCATTTGAATTCGGGATGATTTCGGTATCTTCCAACAGTTCCCAGATGGCTTCCACCAAGGGTGCGGCGATTTCCTGCGCGTCGGAACCGCGGGGAAAGAAATCCAAGGCCCGGCCGGGATCGTTAGTTGTCACCAAGGATGAAAGTTCGTCCACCACTATACGGGCGGCCTCTTTCATCAGGTGGCTGTTCCATGGTCCGGGTATCAACGATGTTCGGTCGTCGTTCAGTTTCCACGGCGCATTGAGAATGCCTGGAATCCTTGAAGCCGTGGTAGTTGGGAAAAATGCCCAGAAGCGCCCTCTTTCGTCACGGGAGACGTTGGTGGGAATCGCCCAGTTGATGGGAATGATCTCGCGTTTGTGAATGTCCGTAGCATCGGATAGGGCTTTTGGATCGGTCACCCTGATGTCCTTGGTGACAATGGACCATTCGGAAACCACATCACCAACGGTTAGCCTCCGTTGTTTGCCTTGTGCCTCAATCCGGATCGTGCGGCGAGGGCTTTCGCCATCGTCGAGATTCAGCTCAATGGAAACCGGGAGGAACAGCAGTAGTTCCGATGGGAAGGCCGCGATCTCCCCCTTTAATGCGGTGCATGCGTGGTCGTTGCCAATTTCTGCACGGACGAGTGTTTCCGCCCATGAAAACGACTCCACCATGGGATCTGGGGCCAGATCATCCATTTGATAGGCCCATGCCAGACGCAGGGCGGGTGCCTCCTTGGCATGGCATGCCGCGCGGATCGCTGCCACGCAGCGGTCTGGCATGAAACGGATGACGCCTGAGGTCCGGGTGAATAGATCAATTCCTCCCTCCAGTCGGAGAAGGGATTTGAATCCCACTCCGAAGCGTCCGATTTGGTTTCCTCTCTTTGGTGACATGTGGGCTCCCAGTAGGGCCTTGAGCCCGCCCAGAGTGATAGGTGCCCCTGTATTGGCGACATAGAGGTGACGACCGGATAAGACGACGTCGATCCGGCTGGGGGTGCCCGTGACCACGCCCGCTTCCGACTGTTCGAGGATCGCGTCCGCACCATTCTGGACAAGTTCCAGAATCTGGCGGTAGCCGTAGCCACCTGCCTGCACCTTCGTTTCGAAGCCCTTGTGCTCCGTGATGTGGTCGGGCATCAGCCGGTAGGATTCCAAGAGGTTCTTTTCTCGATTCTCCAAGAATCGCGCCAACTCGGAAAACGGTGGAATGGAAAGATCGTCACTCATGGCATCATTTGCGAAGCGGTTTAGATTTTGCTTGTTTGGCAGCCATTGTTATCTGGGTGGGCATTAGCATTTCATCTACACTGCATTTTCGAGAATCCCGAGGTCTTCGTCGAAGCGTCGATAGAACAGCTGGATTCCTAGGCGTTTTCGAAGGTGATCTAGATACGAAATCTCAGCAGGCGTGCATTTTGCGGTTCCAATCACCCAAAGTTCCGAGGGGGCTTTGTGCATTCCGAAATAGGCATATTCCAACAATTGCCCAAGGGCATCGCGGACACATGTAATGACTCTTGCCGATGTCTTCAGCTCCGCGAAGATCCTCAATTCATCCTTTTCGATTACAAAATCAATTTCTCCGTTTGAGAGGGATCTTTGCTCAGTGCCAACGAACGGTTCCCCATACTCGACACAAAGGGCGTTATGGATCTGAGTCTGCAACCAGTTGTGCCTAAGGCCAACATCCAATGTTCTTTCCGTGTAGTTCGCAGTTTGCGATCTGGCATAAGGGGTGTGTCCCGACTTGAATTTCCATTCAACCGTCTTCTGGTGGCCGACAATCAGAGGAGTTTCGGGAATGACAGAATCCGTGTCTTCCACGAATAGATAGAGTTCCAAAAGATGGTCAAAATCCTTGAGGATTGCTTCTACGTCAATCGAGTCAGGCACTTGAATCTTTCCCAGAAAAATGAAATTCCCTGGATTCACAAGGTCCGCGGAAATTGGCTTAGGCGGACCGTTCTCTGATCGGTAACCGGACTTTTCCCAATGCCACATTTCGTAGCCAGCGAGCTTGGATATTTGCGTTGTCACGAATTCGTTGAATCGCGCGATTTTTGGAATCAACGGTTCGATTGTGGGCAAAGCCTGGCTCGGTTCGAGGGAAAAGGCGACGCCATGGCGCATGCCGTCATCTTCTATTCCTATGTTAAACTGAAGTTCTGTCCGACCTCCCCAGTGACAGGCCCAATCGTCTTTGATTGATCCATCGGCGAAGATCGACCTGCCAGGAAGTCTTGCCATTCCGTGCAATTCCTTCCGAATTTCCTGCAATTTGCCAATTGCATAGTGCTTGGCGGCATCATTCAGGGCATAGGCAAGTTCAGGCACATTCATAGTATTTTATTTTACCTGCTCTCGGCGGCCGTTGCTTCCGTGTCATTTACCAGAATGGATCCAGTCTGGCGAAAGGCTTTCCAACCTACGGCATCGAACAATGCTTCAAAAAGTCGTTTTACCACCTCGTGAAAATGATCGCAAGTCGTCCGAGATAGCACGAACTCCGGGCCGTCCATCAAACCCAGTCTGGGTAGGCGTTTGGCTAAGCGCTTGATCCCATTTAATGAGGCCTTGTCTGAGTGATCGTCAGTGCCGTGCACAAGATGAACACGGACAATACGGAAATCATCGAGATCGCGCCAAATCGAATTTCCGCTATCCAGTAACTGAAGATAACGGCACAGGAACTTGCGCGCTTTCTCTACGAAGCTTCCGTCGAAATCCCTCCATTCTAATGCCGAGCTTTTGTGCGATTTCACTGACGAGCAAAAGCTTTTCAGTTCCTGTTCCAGCAGCATGTAGAGGCGAACCATCTCCGCGGCGCGGAGCGCCTGCACTTCTGTCTCGTGGTGGTTGTCTTGGCCATTTACAACGGAACGCATTTCGTCGTATGCGTCTCGGGAGTCGATTGGGAATTCGTTTTGCAGTTCCTCAATGGTCCGCCTCTGAGCATCCGCTAGCTGTGCTGCAAGCCCGGCAAACAACCTCTTGATCAAATTGAGTTGGTAAACGGTTTCGACACCGCGAAGATCTAGGTTTTCCGGGAGTTGGAAATGTTTTATGTTAGACATCAGAATTCAGAGTGTTTGACTATGATGAGGGCTCGTTTGTTGAAGCCAGTTTTCTCGCACGTATCAACTTTCCTTGGTTCATCGCCCACCGAGAAACTCTCCCGGTATTGTCCTCGCCAAAGAAAAATCTCCCATCGGGTAGAAATCCGCCGATGGCATGCTTGGTCGTCAATTCGATTTTCGTGCCGCATTGTGCCACGAGGCCGGTCTTTTTAAGTCGATCAACTAATTCGTTTGCGCGGTCTCCGATACCCTCGATCAACTCCGAAATGTCCACCCCATCAGGAGTATTGCATAGTAGCATCAGTGCTATGGATTCGTCTTTGTCGGCGAAGAATGGCTGCCATTCTACCATCTTCGCTGTTTCCGAGAGTTCGTTTTCCGTGTACTCGGCATACTGCCATTTCCATCCTGCCAGACCCTTCTCCTCGCAAGCTTCTGTCCACAAAAAGCGACTGATTAGCTCTATTTCTAGATCTTCTCCCCAGAACTTCCACATGCCGTCTTCAACTTCGGTGGAAATTTTTGTATAGACTAGTTCAAGTAATAGTCTCACGGGGGAAACCCGTGTGGTTCCGTAAAGATTCCACGCGGAACCTTTCGACGGGGCCGTATACGGCCGTCCATTCATTTTCACCATTGAGAATTCTCCCGAGATTATCAGATCGGGCCAATTCTTCGGATTGATCCACCGCTTTCCCTCGTTTTTTCTGATCATTTCGACGAATGAGGTCCGAAAGTTCGACTCCTTCTTGAATCCGTCATAGGAAAGCGCTATTCTAACTGGGTGGATGTGTTCGCATAGCAACGCACTATATACGTGCTTTTGATGAAATGGCAGTTCCATGGCCGCCGCGTGACTTTCAATCGCAATTCCACATGTTTGCGAAAATACTCTAAATATTCTTGTCGCATCAATGTCGTCTACGTGCTCTCTCTCCAGTTGCATCAATTTGTCAAAATGATCAAGAATGTCAGGCAGATCGTTACCATACAGAGTTTTTTTGATCTCGAACACGATGAGCACATCTTCAAGACGAACAATCTCATGAGAAGTATTCGGTATCGGCCTGCCTGGCCCCTTTACGAGCATGCAGTCAATTTGACCTGAGGTTTTGTTGTGTTTTCCTGCAACATATCCGTTGGTAACGCGCAGATTTAGAGAACTTGGCAATGCTTGATTCAAGACAGCAGATGTCAATCCCTCGTAAATGTCGCCTATCGTTGGGCCGTGGTTGATTTGAAATCCCTCGGCTTCGAATTCTAAGATCTTTGCCCTTTCGTGGCGGATGAATTCTTCAAGAATTTGACCAAGTGTGCTGATCGTATGCCTCGGGGGTGAATCTGAATCACTATTCATGGAGATACTGTGGCGGTTAATAGGTGATTTCGTAGGCTGAATCACTCTTTTTAGCGCGAACGATTTCCACGCCAGTGAATCCGCCTTGATTAAGTGAGCGGTCAACATCGCTTTCTGAAATGGGGCAACGGAGGCCAAGAATAACTTTGGATAGAAAATTGTCAGAAATCTTGGTGAAATAGGATTCCCCGTCCATGTGGCAGTCATCACTCGATAGATCGTAGTGGAGGCGGTATTCGTGTTCGTAGGACCAACTGGGGGACTTGCGTCCGAAGCTCTTTTCCAAAACCGATTGTGTGTAAGCTTGGTCAAATCCGGAGTTCCGAAGTTCATCGACATCGAAGGTGGGCAGATCGGAAATATACTTTACTTCAACCAATGAGTCGGATGGCTCATGCTCGAATTCAAGCGCAATGCCCTTATGGCCTTCGGAGTAATGTGACCAGATCACGGGATCCGAAGCGCGATTACTGAAACAGATAATTCCAAACCTTTCGTTAAGTCGGCTGAGAAATGCATCAATGGCATCTCTGCCTATTAAATGGTGATTTTCATTACTCGACCTGACGCCGATATGCCATTCAAATGGATCATTGAGCTCATTCAATCTGGAGATTTTCAAGCATCTGTCCTGAATCGCCTTCAGCGCCCAATTTGCAGGAAGAAATCGGTAAATTTTGATTGAACTAGCCATAGTCTCTAAGCGGGCATGAATCTAGAGAAATGAGTTGAGATCGACTGCTTCCGCAAATCGGCGATCCATTTTGCCGTCGCCATGGCAGACCGGGCAATCGTCGCCTTCGTGGCGTCCCTTTCCGTCACATAGTGGACAATTGATCTGATCAAAATCCCGGAGATCTACATTTTCGGCAAATCGACGATCCATCTTGCCGTCGCCATGGCAGACCGGGCAATCGTCGCCTTCGTGGCGTCCCTTTCCTTTACACAGTGGGCAATCGACCTGATCAAAATCCCGAAGATCTACATTTTCGGCAAATCTACGATCCATCGTGCAGTCGCCATGGCAGACAGGACAATCGTCTCCTTCGTGGCGTCCCTTTCCATCACACAATGGACAATTGACCTGATCAAAATCCCGGAGATCTACATTTTCGGCAAATCTACGATCCATCTTGCAGTCGCCGTGGCAGACAGGACAATCGTCTCCTTCGTGGCGTCCCTTTCCATCACACAATGGACAATCGACCTGATCAAAATCCCGTAGATCTACGTTTTCGGCAAATCGACGATCCATCTTGCAGTCGCCATGGCAGACTGGGCAATCGTCGCCGTCGTGGCGTCCCTCTCCATCACACAGTGGACAGTCGACCTGATCGAAAGGGGAAAGGTCGATCTCAAGTGCGGCGTGCTTATTGACGACACCGAAACCGTCACAAATTGGACATTCCAGCCCATTGTGATTGCCTGTACCATGGCAGAGTGGGCAGTCGATGTCTCCTAGACGTTCCAATTCATAATTTCGGGCCTCTCGGAGGGACTGAACAGGTTCTCTGCTCTTAACAGCAGTCGATACCTTCTTGCTGAATTCGCTTGCTGGTGCACTTGCAGCAGCGCTACCCAATGCCTCAAGTGTTTCAGCGGTCAAAAGGTCATGAATTTCTTTGGGTAGACCTCCAGTTCTCCCGACATCCGCAATGGCACTAATAGCGCAATCGAATCCTTGAGCCTGAAGTTTCCATAGAGTGAGCCTAGAGCTAATTAATCGCTTTTTTAGAGCGGAAATATCCCCTTTCGGAATTACCCCTGTGTCGTACTCAGTATGGTGCGTCGGACACAGGCAGATTAGGTTGTGAGGATGATTATTCTTTGACGAGTATACAGGATCTATATGCGCAGACTCACGAGTCGACTTGCCACATATTGCGCAACTATAGTAGGATTCGACTTCGATCTCTCTTTCAATCCCAGTAGGGATATTGGGGCGACCGCCTTCTTTGCATGGCCAGGGTTCCTTGAGATATGAGTCATAAGCAGCCAGATCGCTTTCTTCAAAATATGGCTCGCCGTCCACCTTCGAGCACCGCAGCTTGCGTGTTTCCCCATTTTTGGGGCTATAACGAGTCAGCCAAACGAGGAGTTCCGGCGACATTCGAGTACTGACAGCGCCGTGGAATCGGCTTAGGGACTGAGGTGATTTCATATACTTTGAATCTTCGGGATTAAACTTTTATGCTTGGGTTTCTTTTTCGGGGATTTCTGAAGGACTCCCGTTCCTCGCGGATGCGTTCCAGAAGAACAGACGCCGACTCGTCGTTCGGATCTTGGGGGATGAGTTCGCCGCGGAAGGCTTTGGCGAGGGTGGCGGGGGTGAGGCGCTCGACGGTCTTATGGGCGGTGGCGAGGCGGACTTCGATCCGGTCGGCTATGGCGATTAGGGCTTCGACACGGCGGACGATTTCTTGTTGTTCGGGGAGTGAAGGGAGCGAAACAATCACCGCTTTGACATCCGTCTGATTGATGCTGGCTTGGTTGACCGCCTGTTTGGCGTTCTGTTGGAGTTGTTCGATCCCATTCTGAGATGTTAAAACGAGAATGCAGAATTGAGGACTGATTCGTTCAATGTCCAATCGAAGTCGCATCATATTGCTCTCGAAAACGCAAGGTTCGGGTAAATCTCGAACAAGTGCGGACTTCCCCAAGTGGGACATGCTGTTAACGCGATTCACAACAATGTCGCCGACTGCGAGACTGAAGTCCTCAAGCTCTGCTTCGCTCACGGTCAGGCGCTTCAATCCTTCCCATGAACTAATGTAGCCAGCATAGAAATTATCAATTCGGAGGATACGCGTTCCCTGTCCGTAACAGGTTGATGACTTGTATAGACCGTTCTTGGGTCCGTCAGCAATCAAGGAGCCTAGCTCCGCGCTTTCCCATTCGTCATCCAGTCCATTCGCCATTCGCCATTCCGCAGTCAGATGTCCACTCGTGGCGGCGGCGAGGACGGATTGGCGGAAGCGTTTGAGGAGAGCGGGGATGCGGTCGAGGCGGGTGCGGCAGGCGTCCACGCGCCCCAGTACCGCTTCCAGCTTGTCCGCGATTCGCCTCTGTTCAGAGAGGGGAGCGACGTTGAATGGCAGATGTGAAGCCGCCCCACCGGACAGCTCTTTAAATGTCGTTCCGGTCGCTCTTGCTTCTGCCAGTGGCTTAATGTGTCTCAGGTAGAAATATCCAAATCGAGAATCAAAGCCCTCAGGCAGAATGAAGCTCTTGAAACCTTGGTTTGTGCAGACAGGGTTTGAGGCAATGGCAACGTATCCAACGGGTGCGCGGCTTGAAAACAGCAACGCTCCTTTTGGCAGCATTCTTGCTGAGCTTTCTGAAAATCCTCGTTCGGTGAGATTGCGTTTTCCTCGCGAGATAAACATTTCACTGTAGCCGCTCAAGTCTGCGGGTGTGATCCAAGGAATACCTCCCTTGTCAGTGAAGTTGTGCGGATTCTTGGATGGTGGTGTTCCTCCTCCGATGACAGGTGAAATCTCGCCAATTTCGCATGTTGCCCACCCATCAGGTAGATCGTCATTCGTCATTCGGATTTCGTCATTCATCCCACCACCTCCTCAACGTCTTCGCCAAGTTCTGCCAGAATCCCTCGCAGGTCCTCCATGATCGCTTCCATTTCCTCCATGGCGCTGGCTGCGAGGACGGCGGGTTCCGGAAGGTCGGCGCTGGATTCGGCGTTGTCGTCCTTGAGCCATGAGATGTCGAGGGAGTCGTCGCGCTGGGCGATCCATTCGCGGGTGAACTTGCGGAAGCGGCCGGTTTCTCCCGTTTCCTTGCGTTTTTTCAGGGCGGCGGGTTCGCCTAACGGGTCTTTGCCGAAGGCTTTCTCGAAGTCGGTGAAATGCTCGCGGGTGAACGGGGTGCGTTTGCCGAAGTTCGGCATGTTGGAGCGCATGTCATAGACCCAGACTTCCTTGGTGTTGCCCTTGTCCTGTGCGCCGCGGGTGAAGAAGAGCACGTTGGTTTTCACGCCTTGGGCGTAGAAGATGCCGGTGGGCAGGCGGAGGATGGTGTGGAGATTGCACTTGTCCATCAGGTCGCGCCGGATGTCTTTGCCGACACCGCCCTCGAACAGGACGTTGTCCGGCAGAACCACGGCGGCCCGTCCACCTGGTTTGGTTTTCGTGGGTTTCCGCAGGGAGCGGTAGATGTGCTGGAGGAAGGCGAGTTGTTTGTTGGACGTGGAGAAGGTGAAGTCGTCGCGTGTTGAACCGCCGCCGCCTTTCTTGGTGCCGAAGGGAGGATTGGTGAGCACGAGGTCGGCGTCTTTGAGGAGCTTGCCATCGCCGGACAGGGTGTCGCCAAGGACGATGGGGCTGTGGATGTCGTGCAATAGGGCGTTCATCAGTGCGAGGCGATGCGTGCCCGGCACCAGCTCCATGGCGGTGAAAGCCTGGTTTTTCTGGAACTCCTGGAGATCGGTGGAGAGATTGAAGAGGTCGTCGGTCTGCGCCTTGATGTAGCGGTCCGCGGCGACGATGAAGCCGATGGTGCCGGCGGCGGGGTCGTTCACGTGCTCGCCGGCCTGCGGTTTCATCACTGCGACCATCGAGTCGATGAGCGGGCGCGGCGTGAAGTATTGGCCGGCACCGGACTTGGATTCTTCGGCGTTTTTCTGGAGCAGGCCTTCGTAGAGATCACCGAGGCCTTCGTGGCGCGCGGAATACCAGTCGAGGGCGTTGATGTTAGTGACCAGTGTGTGGAGGTGGCGCGGTTGGCGCAGGGAAGTCTGGGCGTTGGCGAAGATGGCTTGGACGGACGGGTTTTTCGCTTCGCCGAGTTTCACCAGCATCTCGCGGTAATGTTGGAGAAGCTCGACGCCTTCGAGCGAGGTGATGGACTTCCAGCGGTAGTTCTTGGGGATGACAGCCTCGGTTTTTGTCTCCTCGGACATCTTGAGGAAGAGCAGGTAGGTGAGTTCGGTGACGTAGTCGGAATACTGGACGCCGTCGTCGCGGAGGATGTTGCAGAGGTTCCAGAGTTTCTGGACGATGTCGAAGGTGGTGGACATGAAGAAAAGTTTGCTAGTGAGAAGTGTTCAGTTTTCAGGAAAGAGGCGCGAGGCGAAAGAAGGATGCGATGGCGGCGCGGAGGGCCGGAGGGCGCAGGCCTTTGCCGAAGATAGGGGCGAGGGAGGCGAGGATTTTCGGCCATTCCGGGGAGTCTTCGGGAAACGCGCGAAGGAACTCCGCTAGGTCAGTGGGAATGGGCTCGGGCAGCTCTGGGCCGGGTTCCTCGGGCAAGGTGGCGGCGAGGCGGAAAACATCGCTGCGGTGTTTGTCGATGTCCTTGGAGTCGATGGTTTCGCCCTCGGCGCGGCGGCGGGTGAGATCGAGCCAGGCATGGGCCTTGAGCGGGATCAGCGCGGTGGCGTTGGCGAAGCCGAGACCATCACGGGTTTCATGCTGGGTGCGGATCAGGTCGTAGTAGGCGTCGTTCAGGAGGATGGCGGATAGGCTTTGGAGGCCGGAGGCGGTTTCCACCGGGATGATTCCCTGTCCGGGGGCGAGTTCTGCCTCCTCCGAGCTGCGGGTGAAGAGTTCCAGCATGAAGGGGAAGTCCTCGCTGGCGGGTTTTGCGAAGCGATATAGGATCGGCCTGCCGCTGCTGCGCTGGCGGATTTCGTAAGCGCCCTCCTCGATGAAGGCCCGCATGGCGGCGACGAAGTCCCGGTCGAGAATTTCCACGATGAGGACCATGTCCAAATCCTTGGTGGCGCGGAATTCGAGGCGGTTGTCGGCGAACCACTGGTCGCAAGCAGCCCCGCCGATGAGGATGAAGGAGCCTTCAAAGCGCCGGAAGCGTTCGCGGAAGATTTCGAGACCTCTCACCATGGAAATTCGTTGATGAGGAGTTCGAGTTGCTGCTGGACCCGCTCGTCCGGGAAGTCGTGGAGGCTGAGGAAGAGGGACAAGGGATCGACGGATCCGTTATCGGCGAAAAGCTGGGGATTGTAGGCCCACACTTCCATTTTCAGATCCGCGTCCTCGGGGCCGGGGCAACCGCGGAAAATGCCGCGTTCGATATTGGCCTGAAAGACTTCCGACAAGAGCGCGAAGGTGGGTAGGCGGTCATCCGCGATCATGGTGCGGCGGCTGAGGGCGGTGAGGCCCGCCTGAAGCGCGGGATGTCCGGGTTTTTCTCCCTGGATCCAGACGGTTTTCGCGACTGGCGAGGAAAGCAAGGGGCGGGCGGCGTCCCAGAGTTGGCGGCCTTCCGTGGTGAAGTGAAGCGCCACGGAGCGGCCGATGCGCTTGGGTTCGCATAGCTCCGCTGCAAGGAGTTCGGTTTTCACCTTGGTGAGCATGACGGGCGAGTAGCCGATCCTTTCGGCGATTCCCCGCAGGGGCATGTTTTCCAGCGGCTGGCGCTGGAGGTGATAGAGCAGCACGCATTGGGCTGCTGGCGTGAGGGGTTTGCCGGCTTTGGGTGCGGGCTGGCGGAAGCGTTCGCGCAGGTCGATCAAGGCCGTGGGCAGGAAGATCTGGCTGCCGGGGACGATGAACGGAAGTCCGCAGCGGACCATGCGGTTGCGGATGTAAGCGGGCAGCGCGGGCAGGACGAGCACGACGGGCTCGCCAGCCTGGCTGCGCAGTGTATCCGCGTGTTTTTCGTATTCGCCGGGGGTCGCGGATTCCGGGTTTCCCTGTTCCAAGGCCAAAAGGATGCTCTGGCCGAAAAGCCGGGTGCGGGCGAATTGATAGCGCTCCCGCAAGAACAGGGGCAGGCCAGCCACCTTGGCGGCGAGCAGATCCGGGACGGAGCCTGTGACCTCCGCCAAGTGATCGAGAAATTGTCGCTTCAGGGAAAGCACGTTGGATTTACTAGCGATGCAGGATTCACCCGGCAAGTAAATTGTGCGCATCGGGTGAATTTTCGGCTTTATGGTTTTCTTTTGTGGCTTGCTTGGTGAAACGCGCGGGTGAGGTCTTTCCGGTGCCGCTGTGGACGAGGCATGGAGGCTGGCCAATTGCATAGTCGGGTATCAAATTGGCCAATGATGTTGTTTCGGAGGAGGAAAGTTTTTTATGCCGCGTCGTTCCAAATCTCGGAATGGAGGGTTTCCAAGAGTTCCGGGAGGCGGCCGGAGAAGGATTTGTTGATGGTGCCGAAGCCGCCAGCGGAGGCGAAGGCTCCGGCTTGAAGGGAATCGTGATCCACGACGCCTTCCTTTTTGATCTGCTTGGCGATGCGTTCGAGCCAGCGGCGTTGGTTTTGGGTCCACTGGAACGAGGTGGTGGATAGAACTCTGGACACGGCGGAATCGACGCGCTGCTCGAAGGGTATGAGTGGGGAGCCCAAGGCTTGGGACCGGATGTAGCCCACGAGGCGGGCCGGGCAGTCCTGATGTTTCGCCTCGCGCCATGCTTCACGGAGGTGGGTTTCCATGAATCCGGAATCGGACATGGCCAGGATCAAGGAACGGAGGTCGGCTCGGGTAAGGTCGGATGG
>Ga0247843_1005602_pt1 | contig 17302 bp, 16 predicted proteins | sample LaCruzMarch2017__FD_192420 | JGI IMG/M metagenome (GOLD analysis project Ga0247843, IMG submission 192420) | Freshwater microbial communities from meromictic Lake La Cruz, Castile-La Mancha, Spain - LaCruzMarch2017_8m | ecosystem: Environmental > Aquatic > Freshwater > Lake | place: Spain... | reverse complement strand
CACGTCGAAAACTCCATAGCCACCCTGCGCATGCGCATCGCCCGTGAACTCGCTCGCGCCATGCCCCGATGTCCGTGTTGCCAACGCCTCTCGCAACACCGTACATTTATGACACAGTAGTATTAGGTCACGAGTCATTCAGGAGCAGGCAAGCGCATTGTGGGGGATATCGTGGGGGATGGAGTAAGGCCGCGCTCAAAAAGCGTTCAGAATCAGGACTCTAAGCGGAAAAACTGGCGTCCCCTAGGGGATTCGAACCCCTGTTACCGCCGTGAGAGGGCGGTGTCCTAGGCCTCTAGACGAAGGGGACAGACCGTGCGGAGGGCGCGGTCTACCGCCGGCGACCTGGGGGGGCAAGGGGTGGCGGCGAAGAATCACCTCGCGCCGCCGCGTATCTGCCTTCGCGGCACGCATCGGAGCAGTAGCGAACCTCATCCCACACGCGCGCCCACTTCTTGCGCCAGGCGAAGGGCCTGCCGCAGGCGGTGCAGACCTTCTCGGGCAGGTTCGGCTTGCGATGGACCATCACTCGGCCGCCCGCATCTCACCCACCACGCGGCCGCGCGTTGCATCAACAAGCACCAGCCGCTCCGTCCCGTCGGGCCGCGCGACCAGGACTGCCAGCCGCCCCTCGACCGCGACCAGGCTCACCAGCCGCGTGCCCGCCGGCTGGCCCAGGTGGTTCGGCGTTACCGCCAAGGGCGCCGCCGAACCACCCGCCCGCTGGACCACGAGCACAACAAGCGTCACGGTGCCGGCGACAATCAGCACCCCCATCACCCCAACCAGCCATTTGAGCGCCGCCACGTCCGAGCCCCCACCCATCCACCAGGAATTGATCGCTCCGGCGGACTCCGCCGGCGAGCGTGCCGACCGCTTCCTGACACGCACGCTCGGCGCCGCGACAGGCGCCTTGTCGCGTTCGCGTGTCAAGGCGCTGATCGAGGGCGGATTCGCCACGCGCGACGGGCAGCCGATGACCGATCCCTCCGAGGCGGTACGGGCCGGCGCCAGGTATGCCTTGGCCCCGCCGCCGCCCGAGCCCGCCGCCCCGCTGCCACAAGCCATGGCACTCACGATCCTGTTCGAGGATGCCGACCTCATCGTGCTCGACAAGCCGGCGGGCCTCGTGGTGCATCCGGCGCCAGGCAATCCGGACGGCACCCTGGTGAACGCCGTGCTGGCGCATGCCGGGGACGAGCTAAGCGGTATTGGCGGAGAGAAACGCCCAGGCATCGTGCATCGGCTCGACAAGGACACTTCCGGCCTGATGGTGGTCGCCAAGAGCGCGCGGGCGCATGCGGCGCTGTCGGAGGCCTTCGCGACGCGTGACCTGGAGCGGGAATATCTGGCGCTCGCCTGGGGGGTGCCAACGCCACCGACCGGGTCGGTGGAGGCGCCGATCGGCCGGCACCCCGCCGACCGCAAGCGGATGGCCGTCGTCGCGCGCGGCGGCAAGCCGGCCCTGACCCATTTCCGGACCGAACGGGCCTTCGGCCCCGCCGCTTCGCTCTTGCGATGCAAGCTCGCCACCGGCCGGACGCACCAGATCCGCGTTCACCTGGCCCATCTTGGCCACCCGATCATCGGCGATCCCGTCTATCTGCGGCGCACGCCCGCCAGCGCCGCTGGCCTGCCGCGCACCGCGCGCGATGCGGCACTGGCCTTTCCGCGGCAGGCGTTGCACGCCATCAGCCTCGGCTTCCGGCACCCCGCCAGCGGCGCCTGGCTGAGCTTCAGACAGGACCCGCCCGCTGACATGCAGGCATTGATCGGGCTGCTGGCCGGTAACGGCGTGTAACGCTCGGTAAACCAACCTTGCGGGTTGGTTTTTCTTGCATCCCGTCCGCCGACAAGCTAAACAGATTTTAAGCTGAGCTGCGGTAGATGCCGACAGTGCTCATGCCGATCGACGAGATGCGGGGAGCATCAAGGGCATCGGCAGGGGCACCCCAGCGCCTCCACCCCGTCGTGACCGGGTGCGGAGCGCCCGGGAGGGTCATCCGAGGTGGTGGCGAAACAATGGTCGCGCGCGTCCCGCCGTCACGGGGGATGCTGCCGACCCTGAGGCAAGAACCATGGTTGCAATGTCAATCCCGATCGCCCCGGAGGGCAACCTTTCCCGCTACCTCCAGGAGATCCGCAAGTTCCCGATGCTCACCGCCGAGGAGGAGTACAACCTCTCCAAGCGGTGGAAGGATCAGGGCGATGAGCCGTCCGCTCACCGGCTGGTGACCTCGCATCTGCGTCTCGTTGCCAAGATCGCCATGGGCTACCGCGGCTATGGGCTGCCGGTCGGCGAGCTGATCAGCGAAGGCAATGTCGGCATGATGCAGGCGGTCAAGCGCTTCGATCCGGATCGCGGCTTCCGTCTCGCGACCTACGCCATGTGGTGGATTCGCGCGGCGATCCAGGAATATATCCTGCACAGCTGGTCGCTCGTGAAAATGGGCACGACCGCCGCGCAGAAAAAGCTGTTCTTCAACCTGCGGCGCCTGAAGGGCCAGATGGCCGCGCTGGAGGAAGGCGACCTGAAGCCCGAGCAGGTCGAGAAGATCGCCCGCGTGCTGCAGGTGCCGGAAGCCGATGTGGTGTCGATGAATCGGCGCCTCGCCAGCCCGGACAACAGCCTGAACGCGCCAGTGCGCGCCGACTCCGAAGGCGAGTGGCAGGACTGGCTGGTGGACGAATCCGAAAGCCAGGAAAGCGAGCTTGCCGAACGGCAGGACATGACGAACCGCCGGGCGCTGCTCGGTGAGGCGCTGAAGACGCTCAATGACCGCGAGCGGCATATCCTGATCGAACGGCGCCTCAAGGACGAGGCAACCACCCTCGAGGAGCTGTCCCAGCAGTACAACATCAGCCGCGAGCGGGTGCGCCAGATCGAGGTGCGCGCCTTCGAGAAGCTGCAGAAGAGCATGAAGCAGCAGATCGCCGAGCAGCGCCTCGCGATCAACTGACTGGAAGCGCGGCGGGCGCGGTCGGGCGGCCCTGGCATCTCGCCGGGCCGCCCGCCGCAGGGTCTGCCCCGCAGAGGGCCCGGGGGCAACCCCGGGCCCTTCGCATTTCAAGCCCCGCACGCGGCGTCTCAGCCAAGCGGCTGACAGACCCTGGTAAGCCAGGTTTGCACATCGGGCGGCAGGTGCGGTGCCAAGGCCGCCACCACGCGCTGATGGTAGGCGTCGATCGCGGCGATCTCCGCCGCCTGCAGCATGTCGGTGCGGATCAGGGACCGGTCGTAGGGCGCCAGCGTGAGCGTCTCAAACGCCAGGAACGGCTTGGCCTGGGCCGGGGCTGGCTCGGTCGACTGGACCATCAGCAGGTTCTCGATCCGGATACCGAACTCCCCGGCTGCGTAATATCCAGGCTCGTTCGAGACAATCATGCCCTCAGCCAGCGGGACCATGGGCGAAGCGCGGCTGATTCCAGGCGGCGCCTCATGCACGGACAGGAAGCTGCCGACGCCATGGCCGGTGCCATGGTCATAATCGAGGCCAACCTCCCACAAGGGGCCGCGCGCGAGTGCATCGAGGTGCGGACCGCAAACGCCCACCGGGAATCGGGCGGCTGAAAGCGCCAGGTGCCCGCGGAGGACGCGCGTGTAAAGACCAGCCACATCGGCCGGTGGTGCGTCCGGCCCGCTCCACAGCGTGCGGGTGATGTCGGTTGTGCCGTCGCGATACTGCGCGCCGCTGTCGATCAGGTAGATTTCGTTCGGATTGATCGGCCGGTCACGGCTGGCGGACGGCCTGAAATGAATGACCGCCCCGTCGGGTCCGGAGGCCGAGATGGCGGGAAAGCTCTCGGCACGAAAATGCTCGCCACCCTGCCGGAAGGTCAGAAGCGCCGCGGCGGCCGCCATCTCCGTGAGCCGCCCGCTCGGCGCGTGTGCCGCGAACCAGTTCAGGAAACGCGCCATCGCCAGCCCGTCGCGAAGATGCGCGGCGCGGGCGCCGCCCCGTTCGGTCTGGTTCTTCTTGGCTCGCGGCAAGCGGCAAGGGTCGGTGGCAAGGACAGGCTTCGCCTCCGCCAGCTTCAACTGCACGCCGAACCAGGCGGGTGTGCTGTCCGGATCCAGCCGCACGGCCTTGCCCGCCAAGACGGTCAGCGCGGCGGCCAATTGGCCGGGGGGCTGCAGCGTGACGTCCGCGCCGAGATGTTCCCGCGCAGCGGCATCGACGCGCGCCGCGTCGACGAACAGATCGACCTTGCCATCCGCGTGCGCAATCGCCTGCGCCAGGATGATCGGCGTGTGCGGCAGGTCTGCGCCGCGGATGTTCAGCAGCCAGGCAACACTATGAGGGTCGGCCAGGATGCAGGCTGCCTGGGACGCCGCCCGCAACTCGCCCGCCAGCGCATCGCGCTTGTCCGCCGCGGCGTGGCCAGCAAAGCCCGCGGGATGGATCTCCAGCATGGCGTTTGGCGGCGGTGGCCGATCCTGCCAGATCGCGTCGATCAGGTTCTCATCGAGTGCCACCGGCCATGCGGTGTCCGCGAAGCGCGCGATGAAGGCTTCGGTGTGCAGCCATGGATCGTAGCCGAGTCGCGCCGCGGGCGCCGCATCGGCCAGCCATGCCTGCGGCGGTGTCGCGATGATGTGGGAGATGGTGAACAGCCCCGCATCCACCTCCTGGCTTGCCTGCGTCAGGTAGCGCCCATCGGTGAACAGCACTGCCCGGTCCATCAGGATCACGGCCAAGCCGGCGGAACCCGTGAAGCCGGTGAGCCAGGCGAGCCGCTCGGCATTGGGCGGCACATATTCGCCGAGGAACCGGTCTGATCGCGGAACCAGCAGCGCCTCCACCCCATGACGCTGCATCTGCGCGCGCAGCGCGGCGAGGCGCCTCTCCGGGTTTTCCTGTGTTGGCGTGCTGGCCATCAGGCGCCTGCCGATTCGGCTTGGGCATCGGCCCTGCGGGTGCCGCCTTGGGTGGGGATCGGAGCCTTCATGACGACCTCGCGCTGCACGTCAGGCGATCGATGGTAGTCGAGGAGCGTGAAAGGTCCACCTCGGGTGGCACCACGGCGGTGCTTGCGGGGGGGGGCGCGGTGCCGGGCGAAGCGCCTCACCAGTGTCACATGATGCGGTGAGGCGCCGGGGGGGACCACGAGCCATGGCACCCCCGGCTTGGCGGGCAGTTGGCGGCACATGTAGCGTGAATCGCAAAATGGAGGTGCGCATGGTTGACCTGACCCTTCCCGGCAGTGCGCCGCTCGCCTTCAGCGCGGCCGCGGTCGACCCGCTCGGCAGCTTCCAGTTCATCTTCGACTCAATCGGCTTCGGTCCCACCAACGGCAGCGTGCGGATCGACGATGATCTGATCGGCCTTGGCATCCCGGGCATCGATGTCGGCATTTGGGTTGACTATGCCTTGGGCGCGCGGCTGGTGGTCGAGGCTGGCTTCGACGGCGGCACGACAGCCATCGGATACACGGTGAATGAGGGCAGTTTCACCAAGCAGACAGCCCTGTTCGAGTTCAACGACCAGATTGAGGCTGACCTCGCCGCCTCCGGCCGCGCGCTCTATCGCAACAGCCCCATCGTCTTTTCGATGCAGCAGATCGCTGCCCTTGGCGCTGGGACGCTTGTGGCCACCGGTGGCGATCCGGCGCAGACCTTCATCGAGGCGCGGCTCGACTATACGCTCGGCCTTGTTGTGCGCGACCCGTTCATCGAGACGTTTTTCACGACCTTCAGCCCGGGTGCGTCCGCCACCCTGATCCCCACGACGACCAGCAGCATTGAGATCCTGCATCGAACGCAGGCCGGAGAGCCCATCTTCAGCGAGGAGAATGGGCCCTATGCGGGGTCCTTCATCAGCGTCCCGACCTTGCCCGACTACACGCCGGCGCCGCCCGTCCAGCAATTGCCGGGCAGCGACCCGTCGCTGCCGCTGCTGCGGATCGAAGATACCGGTGCGCCCTTCGCGCAGCTCTCGTTCAACATCGCGCAGGCCATCACGGAAAGCCTGGCCATCCCCCTGGCGGTGGTGTTCGAGGCAGGCGACTTCCGCGCGGACCTCGAAGTGTTGCGCGCGCTGGCCACCACCACCCTGTCGGTCGGGCAGGACCAGACCTTCAGCTCGGAGGCGGTACATGTGCGCCTCGAATTGTTCGATGAGGCCGGGGTCAGCACGGGCCAGGTGGTGCAGGGCACCATCGGGCAGGATCTGGCGTTCGATTCACTCGGCGTCGGCAAGGGTCATGTGCGCGCCGACTACACGCTGTTTGGCACGCTTGAGACACGAACCGGCGTGGTGGCGGGCGTCGCCTTCGATCTGGGGCTCCTGGCCGGCCGGCTCCGCTGGGACGGCTTCGGGCCGGATTTCGACGTGGGCTTTGGCCCGCTGATCCCATTGCCCTCGCCGAGCGTCACCACGGGCCTCCTGCCGCTGACCACCGACCGCGAGGCAGTGACCTTCGCCCCTATCACCCGCTTCTACCCGATCTATTCCGAACGCGACGCCATCGGCACCAACGCCAGCGACCTGCTGAATGTCGGGCCGTCGCAGACGCTGCCGGTGCAGGGCTTCGGTGGTGCTGACACGATCAATGGCTACGATATCAACGGTGACCGGCTGGACGGCGGCACCGGCAACGACCTGCTGCGCGGTTCAGGCCGCAAGTTTGTCTTTGACACACCGCCAGCGATGATCACCGTCTTGTCGGACTCGCTGCGGGGCGGCACCGGCGACGATACGCTCTATGGGGGCGACGCGGCGGACCTTCTGGTGTCCGGCGGCGGGATGGACGCGATCTTCGGCGGCCTTGGCGACGATACGCTGATCAGCACCGGCACCGACGGCACGGATATCTGAACACCTCCATGCTCGGCGCGAGTTCGATCACCGGCGCCACCGGGCAGGACACCATCACCACCGGCGGCGGCGCTGACCGGCTGGATGGCTGGCTCGGCCGCGACGTGCTTCAGGGCATGGCGGGGTCGGACACGGTGGTCTCCTGGGACGCCGACCAAATGTTGGATGGCGGGGCAGGCAATGACGAACTCCGCCTTTTCCGGGTTGCCGAGGAAGATGCGCTGATCCTCGACATGGCTGTGCTGGCGGCCGGTGGCGTCTGGCTGCTGCCGGACGGCACGCGCGTGCAGGGGTTTGAGCGCGCGCGGGTGCAGGCGGCGGCTGGCCGCGATGTGCTGCTGGGTGGCGGCATGGCCGATACGCTGGCCGGCGGAGCGGGCGATGATTCGCTGGCCGGCGGCGCAACCAAGGGGGCGGCTGCTGACCTGCTTGCGGGCGGGGAGGGGGACGACACGATCTACGCCCTCGATTCCGCCCTCATCACCCGTGGCCGGCTGATGGGTAATGAAGGCGTGGACCTGCTCCGTCTGGACGCCACCGGATGGTCGGGGCTGTTGCGGCGCAACCTGCGGATCGATCTGACGGAGCCCGACGCATCGCAGGTGCTGGCGACCGGAACGACGATTGAAGGGTTCGAGCGGCTTTCCGTGCAGACCGGCGACGGGCGGGATACCGTTATCGGTGGCGACGCCGAGGTGGCGACCTTCCGGCGCGTGCCGATCACGTTGGCGGGGAAGACCAGCTACATCACGGTGCCCGGCTCGCCGCTCGGCGACGTCATCGAGACGGGTGCGGGGAACGACAGCCTCGACGGACGCGGCGGGCGAGACCTGCTCTCCGCGGGTGCGGGCAATGACACTGTGCGCGTGCGGTTCGGTGACGGTGACCAGGTGGATGGCGGCGCGGGTTTCGACGTCCTGCTCGTAGAAGCGGCCACGCAGGGGCTGCCGTCCGCAATATCCTTCGCGACGGCGGTCCGGGAAGGCACCAATCTCGATGGAACCAACTGGTCGGAAGCGGTGCTGGTCTTGCCGGACGGCACGCAGGCAACCGGCTTCGAGACGGTCGAGTATCTTCCTGGCTTCACGGCCGCGCCGCTTGACCTGACCTTCAGCCGCGCCGCCGGTCGTGTGCGGGGTACGCTGGGCGACGACCTCGTGCGGGGTGGCTTCGGCGCCGATTCGTTTGAGGGGCTGCTCGGCGCCGATACGCTGTTCGGGGGGGGCGGCGCTGATACGCTGATCTCCGGGACTTTCGACTTTCCCGCGCTGGCCCCCGCCGGCGCCCGGCTCGATGGCGGGGACGGGGATGATCTGATCCGCATCCGTTCGGGCGGCCAGGCGCAGGGCGGCGCTGGCTTCGACCGGCTGGAGGGCGATCTGCGCGCCGGCCGGGGCGCTGTCATGGCTGAGCTGCGCGGGGATGCGGGGACCGCTGGCGATCTGTCCTGGGCGGGGTTCGAGAGTCTGTCCCTGGCGTTCGGTGCCGGCGCCGACACGCTGCGCATGGGCTTCGAGACGGCGCTGGCCGATCTTGGCGAAGGGCTGGACCGCGTGGAAATCCTGCGCAGCTCCTCCACCCCGGCACAAATCTTCCGCTGGGGCGCGCTGTCGGGGCGTGACGGGGGGCAGGGGCTGATCGGTCCCGATGGCTTGCAAATTCGCGGTTTGGATCAGCTTGTGCTGGAGAGCGGGGCCGCGAATGATCGGCTGGACCTAACGGGAAGCCTGTTGCGCGCGACGCTGCGCGGCGGGGATGGCAACGATACGCTGCGCGGCGGGTCGGGAAATGATGCGCTGAACGGGCAGGATGGGAATGATTCGCTGTCTGGCGGCGATGGCAATGACACGCTGGTCTTCGGCCGCGGGAGCGACCGGGGCGCCGGCGGCACGGGTGCCGACCGCTTTGTGGCCGGGCCGCGCGGCGCCATGCTCATGATCGACGATCTTGATGGTGCCGACACCCTCGACCTTCGCAGCTGGGGCACTTCAGTCGGGTTGGGCAGCGGGCGTGACCCGTTCGCGGCGGGGCTGCTGACCTGGCAGCAGGGCCGGCTCGGTGCCGAGATCCTGGACCAGGGCAGCGTTTTCATCCTGCTCCGCAGCCTGACTGTCGCGGTGGCGCAGGATCACGACAACATCCTCATCTAGGCTCAGGACCTATTAATTCGCTTGCGGCGACGCGGGCTGGTGTGATTCTAAGCGGGGCGGAGGTGATCTCATGTCCGTCCCGTTCCTGCTCACGTCGACCCAGATGCGTCGCATTCGCCCGCATTTCCCGCTTTCGCACGGCGTTCCGCGCGTGGACGACCGGCGCGTACTCAGCGGCATCATCTTCGTCCTCAAGGGCGGTCTGCGCTGGCGCGACGCGCCGCCTCGGCGTGACGCCGCATGTGGCGCAGCACACGAACGGCAGGCGCTCGGCGATCGACTGGCGGACCACACGGCACCCGGGCTACGAAGCCAGCCAGCGCATCCGCAAGCGGATCGAGGAGATCTTTGCCTGGGGCGAGGAGATTGGCGGGATGCGCCGCACCCTGTTGCGCGGGATTTAGCGGGTCGGATGGAGCTTCACGCTGCGCGTCGCCACCTACAACCTGATCCGATAGCCATAGCTATTGGCGACGCATGCCTGATCGTCCCGCGGAACGGTCCCGGCGCGGTGGCTTTCGGCGGATCGCCGCCGAAAAACAGCCGCATCAGCCCGCCAACCAGCGCGCAGCCGCCTCGCCAACCAGGAATACCAAACTCGTAGCGACGAATTTCCGCAGCCTGTTAGTGCTACTGTGTCACAAAGTGACGATGTTGGGTGATGCGCTGGCAGCAGGGACATCGTGCCACGGCGCGGGCGAGTTGACGGGCGATGCGCATGCGCAGGGTGGCGACGGAGTTTTCGACGTGGCGTTCAGGCCGGATCGGCGGCGCCTCGTGGTCGGTAGTCTTCGGGAACGCCAAGTGCTTGGAGGAATGGCGTGCGGGGTTCTGCTGAGGGGGGAATCGTCGCCCGTTCGGCGACGAGGAAGCCGTAGGCTGCGATGCAAAGGGTGGGGTGGTGATGGAAGCCGCGCCAGCCGCGGCCCTCGTAATGGCCGAGGCCGATCTCTTGCTTCATCTCCTGGTAGTCGCGCTCGATGCGCCAGCGCAGCATGGCGTGGCGGACCAGGCTGGTGCGGCTGGTCGTGGCAGGCAGGGTGGAGAGCCAGAACTTGGTGGGCTCGGCCTCCCCGATCGGCCATTCGATCAGGCACCACTCCTCGGGCCTTGGCGTGGCGGCGTTGTCGTCCCGGTGGGCGGGGCGGACGCGGATGGCGGCAAAGCGGGAGGCGAGCGACGCATTCGTGCCCTGGCGCCATGTCACCCGGCGCCAGGCGTCCTTGGGCAGGCTGGCGGCGAGGTCCTTGCTCGGCCCAGACCTTCGGCAGGTAGAGCCTGTAGACCACGGGCAGGCTGGCATGCTGGTTGGCGACCGAGAGGCTGACGGCGACCTGGCAGTTCTCCTGCTTGCCGAGTTGCCCGCAGTACTGCCGCCCGACGCCGACCGAGTGCACGCCCTTCTTGGGGAAGCCGGTGTCGCCGATGATCCAGGCCTGGATCGGGCCGTGTTGCTGGATCGCGGGCAAGACCTCGGCGCGGATTGCCGCCAGCATCGCCGCGTCGGACCAGTCGGCCCTGGCGACCAGGTGGTGCAGTGACTGGTGAGCAGTCTGGACCCGACCAGGCTCAACCCGGGCGGCCATGGGCGCGATGCTCCTGCGGTCGCCCGGCCGCAGCAAGCCGGCGCAGTAGTTGCGAAGCGGGACGACGCGATCAGCATGGCCGAGAGCCATGCCAAGCGCCTCGACATAGGCAGCGAAGCGCGATTCACTGTCGCCCGATGAGGATGAACGAGGCATCCGGCCCCTCCGTGCGTGAGAACCTCCACGCACACGAAAGCGGCGCCGAATCGGACAAGCGGTTTATCACGCAGTCGTATTTGTCCCCCGCCCGAACTCGGGCGGGGGTTGGCGTACCCGTTCAGGTCAGGCGGCGGCTTCCAGCGCTGGATGTGGCGCGCCGGTGGCGATGGCAATGCGCCGGGGCTTCAGCGCCTCGGGCACCTCGCGCTTCAGCGCCACCTGGAGCAGGCCGTATTCCAGCTTGGCGCCGGCCACGATGATGTGGTCGGCCAGCGCGAAGCGGCGTTCGAAGGCACGGCCGGCGATGCCGCGATGCAGCACGCGACCGCCTTCAGGCAGGGGCGGGGCCTTGCCGGCGATGGTCAGCGTATTGTCATGCACGGTCAGGTCGATATCGCCCGGGCCAAACCCGGCTACAGCCATGGTCAGCGCGTAGCTGTCCTCGCCGGTGGCCTCGATATTGTAGGGCGGGTAGGAAGGCGCCTCGGCCGCGGTGCGGGCGGATTCCACAAGGCGCGCCATTCGGTCAAAGCCGATGGCCGAGCGGAACAGAGGCGAGAAATCGAGAGCATTCATGGGCAGACCTCCTGCGGGAGCAAGGTCGATCGCGGATCAGCATCTCCGGACCCCGCTCGGGCATCCGTGCTGTCCACGTCGGGGCCCCCGGAGGGCACCCCGACGATGCAGGAGGTAGTCGGGCGGTGGCCTGCCTTCAAGGGGGCAGGCCAGGCGGGCCTCAGCCTGCCTTGCGCGCGCCGATGCCGGCGAACTTCTTGTTGAACTTGGCGATCTGGCCGCCAGTATCGATCACCCGCTGCTGACCGGTCCAGGCCGGGTGCGACTTCGGGTCGATATCGAGCCGCAGCGTATCGCCGGCCTTGCCCATGCACGAGCGTGTCGTGAAGGTCGTGCCATCCGTCATGATGACGGTGATATCGTGATACTCGGGATGAATGTCGGACTTCATGGCGGGCGCTCGCGTCAAAGGGCTCGCCGACGGTGACCGGCGGGCACGGGTGGGGGCGTATAGGCGAAGCGCCGGCGGCGTGCAACCGCCCTGCTCTTGCCGGCCGGGCTGCCCTTCCATAGCGTCCCCAACCCTTGTGTGAAGGAGAGGGACCATGCGGCTCAACGGCAAGCGGGCGATCGTCACGGGTGCGGCTTCCGGCTTCGGTGAGGGGATCGCGCGCGCCTACGCCGCCGCCGGCGCGCAGGTGCTCTGTGCGGACCTGAACAAGGATGGCGCCGCCCGCGTGGCGGCGGAGATCGGCGGCGCGGCGATCGGGGGGGACGTGTCGCGGGAAGTCGATGTGCAGGCCATGGTCGATCGGGTGGTGGCGGACTGGGGTGGGCTCGACATCCTGGTGAACAATGCCGGCACCACCCATCGCAACAAGCCGATCCTCGAAGTGACCGAGGCCGAATTCGACCGCGTCTATGCGGTGAACGTGAAGTCGATCTTCTGGGCGGTGCGCGCCGCGGTGCCGGTGATGAAAGCGGCGGGCGGCGGGTCTATCATCAACATCTCTTCCACCGCCGGCATCCGGCCCCGCCCGGGCCTGACCTGGTACAATTCGACGAAAGGCGCGGTGAACACCGCGACCCAGGCGATGGCGCAGGAATTCGCCCGTGACAATATCCGCGTGAACGCCGTCTGCCCGGTGATGAGCGCCACGGCGCTGCTGACCGAGTTCATGGGCGTCCCCGACACCCCGGAAAACCGCGCCCGCTTCGTCGCCACCATCCCGCTCGGCCGCATGTCCACGCCGGACGACATCGCCAACGCCTGCGTCTGGCTCGGCGAGGATGCCAGCACCTTCATCACCGGCATCCTTCTGCCTGTGGATGGGGGCCGCTGCGCGTGAGCCTCCGCCCTGACCGCCCGCTGAACATCCTGAGCATCCAATCCTGGGTGGCTTACGGGCATGTCGGCAACGCGAGCGCCGTCTTTCCCCTGCAGCGGCTGGGCGCCGAAGTGTGGGCGGTGAACACGGTGCAGTTCAGCAACCATACCGGCTATGGCGCCTGGCGCGGCCAGGTATTTCCGGGTGAGCTGATCCAGGAACTGGTCACCGGCATCGAGGAGCGCGGCGCGCTGGCCGCCTGCGACGCCGTCCTCTCGGGCTATATGGGGGCGGCGGAGATCGGCGATGCCATCCTCTCCGCCGTCGGGCGGGTGAAGGCGGCCAATCCAGCCGGCCTTTATTGCTGCGACCCGGTCATCGGCGATGTCGGGCGGGGTGTCTTTGTGCGCCCCGGGATCCCGGACTTCATGCGCGATCGCGCGCTGCCCGCCGCCGACATCCTGACCCCCAACCAGTTCGAGCTGGAGTGGCTGACCGGCAGGCGGATCAATGATCTCGATTCGGCCAAGACGGCGGTGGCGATGCTGGGCGCGCAGATGGCGCCAGGCGGGCCACGCTGCGTGCTGGTCACCTCGCTGCGGCTCGAGGATACGCCGGCAGATGCGATGGACATGCTGGTGGGCGAGGGCGGCACCTTCCATCGGCTGCGCACGCCGCTGCTGCCGGTGAATGTGAATGGCGCGGGCGATGCGATCGCCGCCCTGTTCCTGTTCCACCGGCTGCGTTGGGGCGCGGCGAGCGTGGCGCTCTCCGCCGCCGCGTCCAGCATCTACGGGATCCTGCGCCGCACCGCCGAGGCCGGCGCGCGTGAGATCCAGACGGTCGCCGGGCAGGAGGAGTTCGTCACCCCCTCCCGCGTGTTCCGCGCTTCGGCCTGCTGATCAGGGCACCAGATCGTAGGTGATCCAGCCGGTGCGCATCGCCACCCGGTCATAGGCGGTGCGGGCGCGGTAATTGTCGTCAGCGGTGATCCAACGCACCAGTGTGGCGCCCCGCGCCCGCGCGGCCTCGGCCGCCGCCGCGATCAGTGCGGGCGCGGCGCCCGAGCCGCGCGCCGCTGGATCGACGAACAGGTCATCGAGATAAAGGCCGAGCGAGGCCCGCAGCGGCCGCGCGAAGGGGCGCAGATGCGCCAATCCCACCGGATGGCCCGCCCGGTCCAGCGCGATCAGCCCGAACAGCTCATGCGCCGGGTCCATCAGCCAGCCCCAGACGGTGGCGCGCATCGCCGCCGTCTGGTCCACCCGATAGAATTGCGCGTAGCCAGCATAAAGCTCCTCCCAGCGCGCGCGATGGGCTTCGCTGACGGGCACGATGTCGGTCATGAGGGGTCCTCCAGGGCCGCCAACAGCGCGCCCACATGCATCGCCTGCCCGATGCCGCCGGTCCGCGCCAGGCGTTGCGCTTCCTCGCGCGACACGAGCACAATCTCCATGGTCTCACCGGGCTCGTGCGCGGGCTCCGCCACATGCACCGCGCCCACGGCACGCAGCACGTGCAGCCGGTTGGTCTGGATGGCCGGGTTTGGGTGCGCCGCGTAGAGATAGCGCCAATCCGGGGCGGCATAGCCGGTTTCCTCGCGCAGCTCGCGCGCTGCCGCCGCTGCCGGCCCGCCATCGGCGGCATCGATCACGCCGCCCGGAAGTTCCAGCGACCAGGTCTGCGCCGCGTGCCGCCATTGCCGCACCAGCACGACCTCGCCTGCGTCCGTGGTCGCCACGACCACCGCCCAATCAGGGTAGTCCAGCACGTACCAGGGTGCGATCTCCGCCCCCGTCGCCGTCCGCAGCCGGTCGGCGCGCAGGCGGATCCACCGATCCTCAAGCAGGGTGACGGAGCCGAGCAGCGTCCAGGGCGGGGGGCTATCCATGCCGCATCCTGGCCCGAGGCACCGCTAAATGGCCAGCCCGGGCTTGACCCGACCTGAGCCACGCCGGAGGAAGCGCCATGCGCATCCTGGTCACCGCTCCGCATCTGGAAACCGAGGGAAGCGCGCTGCTGGCGGCCGCGGGCGCCACGGTCGCGTTTGTCGAGCCGGCGGGCGATCGCGCCGCGATGGCGCGCGCCCTTGCCGCGGCGCCTCATGTCGGCGTGATCAGCCGCTCCATCCCGATCGGCGCGGCCGAGATGGATCTCTGCCCGACGCTGCGCGTGATCTCCCGCGCCGCCACCGGGCACGACGCGATCGACATCGCGGCCGCCACCGAACGCGGCATCGCCGTCATGGTGGCGGCCGGCGCCAATGCCGTGTCGGTGGCGGAATACACGATCGGGCTCATCATCGCCGTCGCGCGACACATCCCGACCCATGATCAGCGGACGCGCGCCGGCGGCTGGCAGCGGCAGCCGCTTGGCCTCGAACTCGCCGGACGCACGCTTGGCCTGGTCGGCTATGGGCGGATCGGTGCGCGCGTGGGCGCCGTGGCCGAAGCCATGGGGCTGCGCCTGCTGGCCTGGAGCCCGAGCCGTGCGGCCGCCGGCACCGCGCCCCCCCTGGACACGCTGTTCGCGGAATCCGACATCGTGTCCCTGCACGTGCCGCTGACGCCCGGGACGCGGCACATCGTGGATGCGCGCCGGCTGGCGCTGATGAAGCGCGGTGCGATCCTGGTGAACACCGGCCGCGGCGCGCTGGTTGATGAGGTGGCGCTGGCCGCCGCGCTGCATGCGGGGCATCTGCACGGCGCCGCGCTGGACGTGCTCTCGGTGGAGCCGGCGCCGCCCGGCCACCCGTTGCTGGCCGCCCCACGCCTGATCGTGACCCCACATATGGGGGGGGCCACCACCATCGCGCGCGGCGCCACCGGCCGCGCGGCCGCGGTCCATGCGCTCGACGTGCTTTTGGGCCGCACGCCGCCGGCCGACGCCTGTGTCAATTCGGCCGTGCTGGCGCGCCGCGCCGGCCCCGCGTAGACAGCGCAGGCAACCCTGGGAGGGACTGTTTGCATGAAGCTCTTCTACTCACCCGGCGCCTGCTCGCTCGGCATCCACATCATCCTCGAGGAGATCGGCAAGCCGTTTGAGCTGTCGCTGGTCGCCCTGAAGGAAGGGGCGCAATACAAGCCCGACTATCTCGCGGTGAACCCGAAGTCGAAGGTACCGGCGCTCGATCGCGGCGACGGCCGCGCGCTGACCGAATTCCCGGTGATCGCCTGGTGGCTCGCCAAGTCCAACCCCGAGGCCGGCCTGCTGCCGACCGACTTCGAGGGCGAGACCCGCTGCCTTGAGATGCTGGACTATGTGGCCGGCACCATCCATCCCCAGGGCTTCACCCGCCAATTCCGCGCCGCCAACTTCACCCCGCGTGAGGAAGACCTGCCGAAGGTGGTGGAACAGGGCAAGACGCTGGCCGCGAAGTACTTTGACATGTTGGAGAAGACCTGGACGGGCGGCACCTTCGCCCTTCCCTCCGGCTATTCTGTGGCCGATTGCGCGCTGTTCTTCGTGGAATACTGGGCAACCCGCCGCTCCGGCATGACCCTGCCGCCGCGCCTGGCCGCGCACCTGGCCGCCATGCTGGCGCGCCCGGCCGTGCAGCGTGCGCTGGCGCGCGAAGGCCTGGCCGGCTGATGCAGCTCGATTCCCGACCCTTCCTGTTCCTGCGGCATGGCGAGACGGATTGGAACGCCGCCAACCGCTCGCAGGGCCGCACCGACATCCCGCTGAACGCCAATGGACTGGCCCAGGCCGCTGCGGCGGCGGAGCGACTTGCAGGGGCGGGGATCGTGCGCATCGTCGCCTCGCCCCTGTCGCGCGCGCGGCGCACGGCGGAGATTGTGGCGGCGCCGCTTGGCCTTCCCGTCGACCTCGACCCTGACTTGCAGGAGGTCGATTTCGGCGTCGAGGAAGGCCAGCCGATGGGTGATTGGTACGATGCCTGGATCGATGGCGACTTCACCCCGGCCGGCGCCGAAAGCTTCGCGGCCCTCCGTCACCGCGCGACACTTGCGGTGAACCGGGCCGCGCGGGGGCCGGCGCCGGTGCTGCTGGTGGCGCATGGCGCGCTGTTCCGGGCGCTGCGTGCGGCGATGGGGCTGCCCGTGAACGTCCGCACGCCGAACGCACAGCCGCTGCTGGCCGAACCGCCAGGCGCCGGTGGCGCCTGGGCGCTGACGCCGCTCTGATCCAGGCCCGAAGCGGTTTCAGGAAAAGGCCAGCGCCGGCAACCACAGCGCCAGGCCGGGCACCAGGCACATGATGCCCAGCCCGGCGATCAGCGCCAGCCAATAGGGCAGGGCGGCACGTGCCGCCTCGCCCAGCGTGACCTCGCCGCCCGTGATGCCGACCAGGACGAACAGGTTCATGCCGACGGGCGGCGTCAGCATGCCGACCTCGATCATGATGGTCACCATCACGCCGAGCCACACCGGGTCGAACCCGGCGCCGGTCAGCAGCGGAAAAACCAGCGGCAGCGTCATGATCATCATCGACAACCCGTCGAAGAAGCAGCCGAGCAGCAGGTAGATCAGCACCACCACCAGCAGCAGCACCCAGCGCGACAGGCCCCATTCCGCCACCACGCCCAACATCTGCTGCGGCAGGCCCAGAAGGCTGATGGCCTGCGCCAGCACCAGCGCGCCGATCAGCACCATGGCGATCACCGCGAAGGTCCGCACCGTGCCGATCAGCGCGACGCCAAGGCCGCGCAGCGTCAGCTCGCCCGCGGTGAAGCCCAGCAGCATGGCGGCCGCGACCCCCACGCCCGCCGCTTCCGTGGGCGTCGC
>Ga0247843_1005599_pt1 | contig 17310 bp, 19 predicted proteins | sample LaCruzMarch2017__FD_192420 | JGI IMG/M metagenome (GOLD analysis project Ga0247843, IMG submission 192420) | Freshwater microbial communities from meromictic Lake La Cruz, Castile-La Mancha, Spain - LaCruzMarch2017_8m | ecosystem: Environmental > Aquatic > Freshwater > Lake | place: Spain... | reverse complement strand
GCCGGAGCAACCAGCGCTGAGAGCTTTGTGCGCAGTTCTTCGTCGGCAAGTTCTGCGGCGTCAACATTGAAAACATATAAGAATGGTTTTGCGGTGAGCAGGTGAAGTTCGTGCAAAAGTTCGCGATCAATCTTTGATTGCGATAAAGGTTTACCAGATTGCAACCATTCATTGGCAGCCTTTACCGCTTCCAGAACTGGCGCCTTATCCTTAGCAACGCGCGCTTCTTTCTCAAGTCGCGGAATCGCCTTCTCAATTGTCTGTAAATCTGCGAGCGCGAGTTCCATATTGATCGTTTCCATGTCACTGGAAGGATCGATGCGACCATCGACGTGAACTACATCGCCATCGGTAAAGACGCGGATGACCTGACAAATTGCGTCGGTCTCGCGAATATTGGCAAGGAATTTATTTCCAAGGCCCGCACCTTCAGATGCGCCTTTAACAATGCCGGCGATATCAACGAAGGAGAGAGCTGCTGGAAGGAGCTTTTCGGAAGCGAAGATGGTGGCCAGCTTTGCGAGCCGCTCATCAGGAACGCCCACAACACCGACGTTGGGTTCGATGGTGGCGAAGGGATAGTTGGCAGCCAAGACATTGTTCTTTGTCAGAGCGTTAAAAAGGGTCGACTTTCCTACATTGGGCAGGCCGACGATTCCAATTGAGAGGCTCATAAGTAGGACAGCCTACGCGGGATTGTCAGCCCCTCCTGCCACGATTGCCCCATGTCCAGCACCCTCGTGACCCTGATAACTCTGATTCTCGGCCTCTTTATAGGCCTCGCACTTGGACTCTGGATTTCCAGAATTAAATCAGCAGCCAATGGCGGAAATACATCTGCCCTTACCCAAGAGCTCAACGATGTGAAGGTCTTGCTCAAAGCATCTGATGATCGCCTTAAGGTAGCCGAGGCGAAGAGTGAGAATGAAACAAAGATTGCAGCGCAGATGGAAGAGATGAAGGCAACTGTTGAGCGAATGAGATTGCAGGCACAAGAAGCATCGGAGAAAAGAATCGCATCTGAGGTGCAATTGGTAGGCACCATCGATGAGATGCGTAAGGCATCCACCACTTTCTTCGATGAAACTAAGAAGATTGCAGGCGCACTTGCTAGTTCGCAAACACGTGGAAAATTTGGTGAAGCACAATTAGAACTTCTGCTCGAGCAAGCTGGTCTGCGCGAAGGACACGAATACGTTGCCCAACGTTCCACAACAGATTCCGACTCATCTGGAATTCCAGATATCACCGTTGCAATGCCGGGTGGCTCCAAGCTCTTTATCGACTCAAAGTTTCCCTTTGATCGTTTCCTGGAAGCATTTGGAACTGAGGATCAAGGCCAGCGCGATGAACTTCTCCTTCTGCACACTAAAGATTTACTCAAGCATGTCGATGCACTGGCAAAGCGCGGTTATCACAAATCGCAGAACTCCCCTGACTTTGTGGTGCTCTTCCTCCCCTTCGAGACTCTGCTCGCTGAATCTCTGCGCCTTGATCCGCTACTCCTAGAGAAAGCATTTAAAGTTGGCGTCACGCTTGCCACACCCACATCGATGATGGCGCTGCTGCGCACTGTAGGACATATCTTCACGCGCAATAAGTTGGCCGAGAATGCTGATGACATCACAAAGGTAGCGGCAACGTTCCTGAAAAACATCACGCTCTTGCACTCAAAGATTGTTGCCGTCGGCAAAGCAATTAATCAAACTTCCAAGGCTTATGAAGATCTCATTCCTACCGCTGAAAAGACAGTTCTCGCCCCTGCTCGTCGAATCAATAAACTAGGCGTCGCTGGCGATAAAGATAAACTTGCGATTGAATACCCTGAATCACCAGCAGATGTACGGGCACTGAATAACCCAGACTTGAATAACCCAGATTTAGATAACCCAGATTTAGATGCACAAGATGATTTCATTGATGTTGAAGTGGTAGAGGAGTAAGTGATGAGCACACCCCCAGTACGCAAGGCAATTGTTAGCGGTCCAGGGCTTAAGAAGCAGGGCGTTGTATTTCTGCAATCTTTCTTTATCTTTATCTTGGTCTCACTTGAAATCTGGATTCGCTCGGGAGCCGGAATAGTTTCCGGGTTGGTCATCGCACTCGTGACCTACGGCGGAGTTAACTATGGCCGCACCGGAACTCGCTACGTTGCAGCCGTCACGCCACCACTTGCATATGGCGCCACAGTTCTTCTCCTGACAATTCTGAGCGATGGACTTTCACCAGCCAAGGTCGGAATCGATTTCATTGGTTCACTTGCCAGCGTTGCGCCATACCTACTTGTGAGCGCGCTCTATGCCTGGTTTATGTTTCTTAATGAGAAGGCAAAGAACCGACCTTCAAAGCGTGCGGTTTCGGCCTAGCTAATTTACTTCCCTGCCTTTAAATCTGCGCGTAGCTCTTTCGGCAGTGCAAAGAGCAGCGTCTCTTCCGAAGAACGCACTTCTTCCACATCGCCATAGCCGTGCTCATCTAGGTATTTCAATAGGTCATTGACGAGAATTTCAGGTACTGATGCGCCACTTGTTACGCCAATTACTTCAACGCCTTCAAACCATTCATCTTTGACTTCACTCGCATAATCAACAAGATAAGCAGCTTTTGCGCCGTATTCGAGTGCAACTTCTACCAACCGGACAGAGTTCGAGGAGTTGGTAGAGCCCACGACAATAACGAGATCTGCTTGTGGGGCGATAGCTTTGATTGCTTCTTGGCGATTCTGAGTTGCGTAACAGATGTCATCTGACGGCGGATTGGCAATCTCCGGGAAACGATCTTTGAGAATTGCAACAGATTGCATAGTTTCATCAACCGAAAGCGTGGTCTGAGTAAGCCAGACCAGTTTCTTGCCGGGCGTCGGCACGATAGTGCGCGCCTCATCTAAGCCATCAACGATACGTACTTTGCCAGGTGCTTCACCGGCGGTTCCTTCGACTTCTTCATGGCCGTTGTGGCCGATCAGTAAAATTTCAGTTTCATCATCAGCAAAACGTTTTACTTCATTATGCACCTTGGTCACTAAGGGACAGGTGGCATCGATGGTCTTGAGGTTGCGGGCAGCTGCTTGTTCGTGCACGGCAGGTGAAACACCATGGGCAGAAAAGACAACGGTTGCGCCCTCTGGAACTTCATCGGTCTCATTGACAAAGATGACGCCACGCTTTTCCAGAGTAGAGACAACGTGCTTGTTGTGGACAATCTCTTTGCGCACGTAGACCGGCGCGCCATATAGCTCGAGCGATTTTTCAACGGCAATTACTGCGCGATCGACACCCGCACAGTATCCGCGAGGCGCGGCTAAGAGAACTCTCTTGCTCATGGTGGGCAGTCTAATAGGCTCATCCCATGTTCGAAACTTCTAGTGACTCCCCAGCGCCAGTGCGCGTGGTTTCAGAAGCGATTAAAGAGTATGTAGATCGTCTTGGGCCTATCTGGATTGAGGGCGAAATTTCAGAACTCAATGAACGTAGCGGTGGCATGGCATTTATGCGACTGCGCGATACCAGCGCAGATATGAGCCTTTCGGTGATGTGCCACAAATCAGTACTGGCCAGCGTGCAACCACTGCCGGCAAATGCGCGCGTAGTTATTTTTGCAAAGCCTTCGTGGTTTACCAAAAATGGCTCGCTCACCATGTCTGCCAAAGAGATTCGCCAAGTAGGTGTGGGTGAACTTCTTGCACGACTAGAAGCGCTGAAAGAAAAGTTAGCTGCCGAAGGATTATTTAGCGCCGATCGGAAGATTGCCCTGCCCAGACTGCCACGGAAAGTTGGCCTTATCTGCGGACGCAATACTGATGCTGAAAAAGATGTTGTGGAAAATGCCCGGCGTCGTTGGCCAGCCGTTGAATTTGAAATTCGGGAAGTAGCAGTGCAGGGTGCGGCAGCAGTCGTTGAAGTCTCGGCCGCACTTTCCGAACTTGAAGCAGATCCCGATGTCGATGTCATCATTATTACGCGCGGCGGTGGATCTTTTGAAGATCTACTGCCCTTCAGTGATGAGTCACTCGTGCGGCTTGCGTCAGAATGCACCACCCCAATTGTTAGCGCCATTGGCCACGAAAAGGATGCTCCGTTATTGGATTACGTCGCCGACTATCGCGCATCTACTCCGACAGATGCCGCAAAACGCGTGGTGCCAGATATTGCGCAAGAAATTAATGACATCGAAAAGATTCGTGATCGCATGTACCGCACCTTGGTTTCAACTATTGGTTATGAAATCAATCTGATTGCGCAATTGCGAAATCGCCCCGTCATGAAAGACCCCGGTGTCATGGTCAGTTCCCGCCGAGATGAAGTAAAAGCGCTACGAGATCGATCCATTCGTAGATTTGGCTCGATTATTGAAATTGAGAAGAAGGAGCTAACCGGCGTACGAGCGCACCTGCGTTCACTTTCTCCGCAGTCGACAATGGATCGTGGGTATTCGGTAGTGCAGCTAGACGATGGCACCATCTTGCGCGATGCCTCAAAGGTGAAGGTCGGCACTCGCTTGCGAATTCGGGTAGCCAAGGGCGAGACCACAGCCACCGTTAGTTCTCCCGAATAACTACAAGAGAGTAGATTGTGCACATGGCCGCTAAAGATGCACAGCCCTCATACGAAGCCGCTCGTGACGAGCTCGCCGAGATTGTGGAATCACTTGAAGATGGCAGTGCAACGCTAGAAGAGTCTTTGAAGTTATGGGAGCGCGGCGAAGAGCTTGCCAAGATCTGCCAGCAATGGCTTGATGGCGCAAAGAAGAAGTTAGACGCAGCAAAGAGTTCTGCGAAATCTGAGGACCAGTAGATGTCACCCAATTTTTCCTACTCAGATCTGCTACCAATTGGCGAGGACACAACGAAATATCGCCTGCTGACAAAGGAGGGCGTGAGCGTTGAGAAATTAGGCGATAAGGAATTTCTTACCGTCACCCCAGAGGCGCTCACTTTGCTCACCGAAACTGCGATGCACGATATTTCACATTATCTGCGCAGTGAACATCTAGGTCAGCTAGCCAAAATTCTCACGGATCCAGAAGCGTCAGCTAATGATCGATTTGTAGCCCTTGATCTACTGAAGAATGCCAATATTGCCGCCGGTGGAATCTTGCCGATGTGCCAAGACACCGGCACCGCTCTGATCATGGGCAAGAAGGGTCAATACGTACTCACCGAGTCGAAGGATGAAGTTGCACTCGCACAAGGTGTTTATGACGCATTTACCAAATTAAACTTGCGATATTCGCAGATGGCTCCGGTGACAACCTGGGAAGAGAAGAACACTGGCAATAACTTGCCGGCCCAAATTGAAATATTTGCAGATAGCGATCATCCAAATGAGTACAACTTTATGTTTATTGCTAAGGGTGGCGGCAGTGCTAACAAATCATTTTTGTATCAAGAGACGAAAGCGGTCTTAAACCCTGCTTCATTTATGAATTGGCTTGATGAAAAATTGCGCTCAATTGGTACAGCTGCATGCCCGCCGTATCACTTAGCTATTGTTATTGGTGGCACCAGTGCCGAGCACACAGTGAAAACATCAAAGCTTGCCAGCACGCATTACCTCGATAACTTGCCTACTTCAGGTGATGCGGCAACGGGCCATGGCTTCCGTGATCTTGAGTTAGAAGAAGAAGTCTTTAAGTTAACGCAGAAGCTAGGAATCGGCGCACAGTTTGGCGGTAAGTACTTCTGCCACGATGTGCGCGTTGTTCGCTTACCTCGACATGGTGCATCTCTTCCTATCGCTATCGCAGTCTCTTGCTCGGCAGATCGCCAAGCAAAAGCGAAGATCACCAAAGACGGAATCTTTCTAGAGCAGTTAGAGACTGAGCCGGCGCACTTCTTACCTGAGACCACCGATGAACACCTCAATGATGATGTGGTCAATATCGATCTCAACCAACCGATGGCTGCAATTCGCGCCGAGCTTTCCAAGCATCCGATAAAGACTCGTCTTTCGCTAAGTGGAACAATCGTTGTGGCCCGCGATATCGCACACGCCAGAATTAAAGCGATGCTCGATGCTGGTAAAGAGATGCCGGATTACTTAAAGCAACATGTCGTTTATTACGCCGGCCCAGCAAAGACTCCAACCGGAATGGCATCAGGTTCATTTGGACCAACAACTGCCGGACGCATGGATTCTTATGTAGATCAATTCCAAGCCGCGGGCGGTTCATTTGTCATGCTGGCAAAAGGAAATCGGTCAAAGGTCGTTACCGATGCCTGCGCGACTCATAAAGGTTTCTATCTTGGCTCTATCGGTGGACCAGCTGCCCGACTTGCACAGGATTGCATCAAGAAAGTTGAAGTCCTGGATTTCGAAGATCTCGGCATGGAAGCGGTCTGGAAAATTGATGTCGTAGATTTCCCAGCATTTATCGTTGTTGACGATAAGGGAAATGATTTCTTTGCCGAAACTATGCGGCCTTTAACAATCGGCAAAAAGCCTTAACTTTTAGTAGTAACGGCTGCGCTTGAATTTAGACCAAGCACCACACGGGGTGTCATAACGGCTCTCGATATATCGAAGCCCCCAACGAATCTGGGTCACTGGGTTGGTGCGCCAGTCATCTGCAATCAGATCCATCTTGGATGCGGGTAGCGCTTGCGGAATTCCATGGGCGCCAGAGCGGTAGTTATGCGCCTGGTAATTCCAATGGCTCTCTCTGGTCCACAAATTATTGAGGCAGCGATATTGCTCGCCCTCCCAGCCATATTCATCAGCCATGATTGCCTTCGTTACATTCTTGGCGCCAACAATGGTGCGGGCCATTTCGACCTGGCGGCTGATCTTGGCAACGATCGCCATCTCAGACATCTGGCTAGAAAGTGATGCCATCGGAAGCCCGCTCTTGACTCTCAGATACTTCGCCATGGGGGTCTGGCTGGTCAGATTTGTTGAGTCCGGAAGAGCTAGTCGACTAGTAGTCGGAAATTCCAGACCGTAAGCACTTGGCTGCGCGGCGGCGAGCAGGAGCATTGATCCAACTGTTGCCCAGAGGGCTGGCTTGGTGACGCGGGAGACGGTGAAGGAGGCAAGGGCGGCGAAGAATTCGCGCAGGTTAGCTTTCATCTTCGTTACTCCTTTCATCGTCATTCATCTCCTGTTCATACTCGGTCCACTTTGGACCTTCCTTGCCCATGCCACCATGACCTCACATTGAGGCTAGGACCTGGGGGGAATGGGTAAATCGTGGCAATGTCGGGGGTGGGTCGCAAATTTAGCCCCGCGTGCGTCGCAAATTCACAGAGATTAGCGAGGATGTGTGTAGGTAAAACCGCAGGTCAGATAGGGCAAAGTCTCAAATGTCCGAATTGTGACTGTGAGATTTAAAGAGGGGCCAAAACGCCCGGCTTAGCCTTGCGGGCCTTCCAGCATTTCAGTGACCAGCGCGGCTATTGGCGAGCGCTCGGATCGAGTGAGGGTCACGTGGGCAAAGAGCGGGTGGCCCTTGAGCGTTTCCACCACTGCGACCACGCCATCGTGGCGGCCAACGCGCAAGTTATCGCGCTGGGCAACGTCATGGGTGAGAACTACACGTGATGCCTGACCGATTCGGGAAAGGACGGTGAGAAGAACTCCACGTTCGAGCGATTGAGCTTCATCGACGATGACAAATGAATCGTGGAGCGAGCGCCCACGGATATGGGTCAGGGGTAGAACTTCAATCAGCCCGCGGGCAATAATTTCATCGATGACCGCTTGGCTTACTAGCGCTCCCAAAGTATCGAAAACGGCCTGGGCCCAAGGCGACATTTTCTCGCCTTCGCTGCCCGGCAAGTAACCAAGCTCTTGTCCGCCGACCGGATAGAGCGGGCGGAAGATGACAACTTTCTTATGCAGCCGCTTCTCCATCACCGCTTCGAGTCCGGCGCAGAGAGCGAGCGCTGACTTACCTGTACCAGCCCGGCCACCGAGTGAGACGATGCCGATGGATTCATCAAGCAGCAAATCAAGTGCAATCCGTTGTTCAGCGCTGCGACCATGAAGACCAAATGCTTGTCGGTCTCCACGCACTAATTGCAACTGCTTGCTCTCAGTGACGCGGGCTAGCGCGCTTCCTTTCTCAGAGTGGAGCACGATTCCGGTGTGAACTGGAGACTTATGTGCGCATTCGTGATCCGCGCGATCTGAGGAGTAGAGCTCATCGATTGTGCTGTGGCCAACCGAGACCTCTTCGATACCAGTCCAGCCACTATTGGAGACAAGTTCGGCTAAATATTCCTGAGCTTCCACGCCCACCGACGATGCTTTCACACGAAGTGGGAGGTCTTTGGTCACAAGAACCACGTTCTTGCCATCAGACATTAAGTTCTTAGCAATTGCCAGGATGCGCGAATCATTGGTGCCATCGCGTAGGAATCCGTGGGGCAAGGTGCTCAAATCTGTGTGATTGAGTTCGACTGAGAGGGTGCCACCCTCAGGTGTAATGGTCAGAGCTGAATCAAGTCGACCATGTTCGATGCGAAGATCATCCAGGGCGCGAAGTGCGGCGCGAGCAAAGTAGCCGAGTTCAGGATGGTCGCGTTTGGTTTCTAATTCACCGATAACAGCTATCGGAATAATGACTTCATGTTCTTCAAATCGGGTAATTGCCCCGGGGTCTGCCAGGAGTACTGAAGTATCCAAAACATAGGTTTTACGGGCGAGATTGCTCTTCTTTGAAGTAGCCAAGGCCTAACCATTCTCTGTAGTTGTACTCATGGGGAAGAGAATCGGAGGTGCTTCTGACTTGCAAAAGATAGAACGAAAGAAATGGACTATTGGTGCGACACGCCATTAATGGTTGAGATGTAATACAACGTTAACCTGACTGGGTTTACCCAAAGGGAATTTACTTGGTGGCGCCGTACTTCTTTGTAATTCTGCGCTCTGCAACAAACGATGCTACCGGCAGGGTTCCGGCGGCAATCAGGGCGATGATGGTCATGAATTTCATTCGCTTCTGCACGCCTATCTGCAGCACGGTCAGGATGTAGACGATGTAGAGATATCCGTGGGCGATCGGGATTGTGATCATCCAGGTATTGCTCTCGATGGCATCAAAGATGTACTTCGCTGGCATATAAACAAGTACCAGCAAGAGCAGGTTCACGCCGCAGAGCACAGCTAGCAGGCGGAATCGGGTCAACGCCCCAGTGGAAGTCGGTTCAGTCATGGGCGCAACTCTATAACTTTTCTTTCCGGCGACCATAGAACGGCGCCCAGAGAACGAGTATCGCCATAAACCACCAGACCACAACATAGGAAATGTGTTGCCAGTAGTAACCGGGCACGCCAGATGAGAGTTTCGGCTCTAGCACTCTAGCCCGCGAAATCTCGCCACTTCGAACCTGCTCAGATTTTTCAATAATGAAACCGTCATATAGTTGATAATCTGTTGCTGAAACCAGGATGCTGCTATCAAGTCGCGACAGTTGCGAAGAAGTATTGGCGGCGCGATCATCGAATTGGCGTGGCATCAACGTGCCCGTGATCTCTACCTTGGTTGACATGGCAACTTGCGGAGATTGCAGGCGGTCTCTCCAAAGCCCGCGCACCACCAGAATTGCGGTATCTGTCTCGTTCTGCAGCAGCGCTACTTCCCAATCAGCTACCTTGCCATCGCCATCGATTTGGTTGGGGGCTTTGAAATTAGCGATGTAGAAGCCGGAGGTACGAACTTGTTTTCCAACACTAGGAGCTGGGATTGTGCCAGTTGGAGTTGCCAATTCGAGCAATGGATAGATAGTTCGGTCGATTGGAACCACCGGCGGGTTACGCATTTCATCGGCGCGATCTAACTGCCAGAGTCCAAGTCCAATAAAGATTGCGGTCAGAGCCAGAACTACAAACGTTGCCCCAAGTCCTCGCACTACCGACTCTTTAATTGTCGCCTTCATTCTCCCGTTGCACCTGGTCACGAGCTTGCATCCGGAGATAGCGTTTGTAGAAATTACGGAGTAAGAATGCAACGCTCGAGAATAGAACGATCATCGTGAGCGAACCAGCTACACCTACTTCAACGTCTCTTGCCATGAGAAGATTCTCCCATGCCAGCAGAAAACGACCAATTCGATTTCAATGATCGATACGGAATTACGCCTGCGCGCTCTTGGGTGAGATATGCAATTGCTTTTGGCGTCGTGGGTGGAGCATGGTTGTTGTGGGCTGGCCTACATCAAGCTACGCCCGAACTTCGCTACGAATTAATCTCATTCACCAATGAAGACCCGCGAAACCCCGAAATTCGTTTCCTGGTGCAAAGAGCTGATGGTCAACAGGAAGTTCAATGCACGCTAGCTGCTCGTGATTACGAGAAGAACGTTGTGGGTCAGATCGCTATCGTTATTCCAGCCGGTGAGACCTACCTCGAACCAACATTTACCGTTCCTACCCGCGCAGATGCGGTTAATGTAGGCATATCAAGCTGTCGCACTCTGCCCTAAGATTGCCCACTATGAGTTCACAACAGACATGGCTAACCCAAGAAGCGGCTGATCGCTTAGCTGCCGAACTCGCCACCCTCGAAGGTCCGGGACGTAAAGAAATAACCGCCAAGATTGAAGCTGCTCGCGCCGAAGGTGATCTGAAAGAGAACGGCGGATATCACGCAGCTCGCGATGAACAAGGCAAGATGGAGGCGCGTATTCGCCAGCTCAAAGCGATGTTAGAGAACGCTCATATCGGAACACCGCCGGCAAGTGCCGATGGAAAAGTCGGTGCAGGCATGGTTGTTACCGCTGTTATTGCTGGCGATGAGATGAAGTTCTTGCTCGGCTCGCGCGAAATTGCATCGGGCGATCTCGATGTCTACTCCGAGAAATCACCATTAGGCGCCGCTGTACTAGGTGCCGAAATCGGATCGAGTGTCTCTTACACCGCACCTAATGGGCGCGACATCAAGGTAGAGATTAAGAGCGCCGAGTTCTACGCCTAATTCAGCAGGCTTTTAATCGGCGTAGTTGCGATATTTACGAACGCTGAGCGGAATAAATATCACCATGATAATGACCATATAAATCAGCGATGTTAACAATGGGTTCTCACTAGGAAATGAACCGGCGGTTGCACCAAATTGATTTTCTAGACCGAAGAGTTCGCGGCATGCTGCCACCATTGTTGAAACTGGATTCCACTCTGCAAAGTACTGCAAGGCGCGCGGCATTCCGGTTGTTGGCGCAAATGCATTTGATAAGAATGTCAGTGGGAAGGTTACGATAAAGCTGACGTTCTGCACCACGCGCGCATCAGATGCCGAAAGTCCAACTAGGACGCCCACCCAAGAAAGTGCGTAGCCGAAGAAGAGCAAGAAGATAAATCCGAGGGCAATGCTGCCGATTCCACTTGATGGACGCCATCCGACTATGTAGCCGGCGATTCCCATGACAGCGAGAACAACAATGTTCAAAAGTGAATCACCAAGTGTGCGACCAATGACAAGTGCAGATTGCGAGATGGGCAGTGATCTAAATCGATCGATTAGTCCCTTCTTCATATCTTCGGCTAAGCCAGAAGCAGTACCAGCAAGCGTAAATGCAACGGTCTGCACAAAGATTCCGGGCATCAATAACTGCACATAGCCACCAGGTTGACCGGTCTCGATAGAGCCGCCAAATACATAGCGGAAGAGAAGTACAAACATCACTGGCTGGATAGTGGAGAAAATCAGAACTTCTGGAACACGGCTAAGAAGAAGTAACTGCCTACGAGTAATAATCAATACATCATTTACGGCGCTCATTTTCTGCCCTTCTTCTTCTCGGTTTCTTCCGCCTTCTTCTCTTCGGCAACATGTCCGGTAAGTGCAAGAAACACATCATCTAACGAAGGACGCTTGAGTCCGACATCGAGTGCGTGAATACCGGCTGCATCGAGTGATTTCAAAACTTCAAAGAGCGCGGGAGATCCTGTTGAAACCGGGGCTGAGACGAGCCGAATTCCTTCATCAAGGCTCGCTTTATTACCGCTGACTGCGCCAACAATTTCGAGTGTCTTGGCCACGTGCGCTTGTTCTACAACTACTTCCAGTCGTTCGCCACCGACCTGCTTTTTAAGCGCATCGGAAGTTCCGCGGGCGATAACTTTCCCAGTATCGATAACAACAATGTCATCAGCCAATTGATCGGCTTCTTCCAAATATTGGGTTGTTAGCAAGAGCGTTACTCCACCCTTTACCAACTCTTGAATGACCCCCCACATTTCCTGGCGACCACGTGGATCAAGGCCAGTAGTAGGTTCATCAAGGAAGAGCACCTTTGGTTTTACGATCAGAGATGCTGCCAAATCTAACCGGCGGCGCATTCCACCTGAATATGTCTTGATAGGGCGCTTTGCTGCCTCTGTAAGTTGAAATCTTTCGAGTAGTTCATTGGCTCTAATTACCGCGTTCTTTTTTCCGAGGTGATAGAGCTCGCCAAACATCACTAAATTGTCATAGCCAGTAAGAATTTCGTCGACGGCGGCATATTGGCCTGATAAACCAATTACTTCGCGGACCTTCTCCGGATTTTTCATGACATCTATGCCAGCAACTGATGCGCTTCCAGAATCAGCGCGCAAGAGAGTTGTCAGAATTCTTACAACAGTCGTTTTACCGGCTCCATTCGGACCAAGAACGCTGAGAACGGTGCCTTCTTCAACATCAAGGCTCAAACCGTCGAGTGCGCGAACTTTTCCCTTGTCATAAGTTTTAACAAGATTATCTGCAATAACTGATTTCACGGGGCTAACCTACCAAAAATCCAGAGTTAGCAGAATGCACGGTAAGTACTAACAGTTTGCAGACATTAGACTGGGCAGATGCGATCCAAATTCACCAACCTATTTGCGGAATTTCCGCGAGAAGTTGGTGTCGTTGTCTTCGCCTCTTTCTTTGTGGCAGTTGGCTTTGGAATTATCGCCCCAACGATTCCGCTCTTCGCCCGGTCCTTCGGGGTAAATCACGCCCAAGTTGGTGCCATCGTCTCTACCTTTGCCTTTGCGCGTTTTGCATCTGGGCTAATCTCTGGAAAGTTGGTAGATAAATTCGGCGAACGATGGGTTTATTCGGTCGGTATCGGTTTTGTGGCGCTGACTTCATTTGCTGCTGGTCTTGCGCAGAACTACGAACAACTTCTTGTTTTTCGCGCGGTGGGTGGAATTGGTTCTTCTATGTTCTCTGTTGCAGCAGGTTCAATCCTGGTACGAGCAGTTGATGACGATCATCGTGCGCGCGTGCAATCGCTCTATAACGGGACGTTTCTACTTGGCATGATTGCTGGGCCTGCAGTTGGTGGAGCGCTCTCCGCGTTTTCACTTCGAGCGCCACTTCTTATCTACGGAGTTTTCCTGATTGCCGCCAGCGCCTCTGGTGCAATTTTGTTACGTCATTCAGCGCTGGCCGCAAAGCCAGATGCAGCACAAGAGCGCGATGTAGTTACTCTCAAATCAGCGCTGGCACTTAAGCCATATCGAATCGCGCTCTTTGTCTCCTTCTGCGCTGCATGGACACTCTTTGGAATGAGCCGCTCAATCTTGCCGCTATTTATCGTAGAAGATCTCGAAATATCCCCTGCCATGATGGGCTTTGGCTTCACCCTGACGACTTTGATTCAAGGAGCTTTTCTGCTTCAGGCCGGAAAAATGTCAGACATCAAGGGGCGTAGATTTTCCTTGATTGCCGGAACTTCTTTCACCGCGCTCTTTGCGCTCACACTTATCTTTACCGTGAACATTTGGATCTTCTTTCTCGCAAGCGCAATTGTTGGATTAGGTGGCGCGTTTCTCTCCACCACCCCTGCAGCTGTCGTGGGCGATGTAATTGAAGGCAAAGGCGGTCAGGTTATTGGCCTATTTCAAATGTCAGCCGATGCCGGAGCGATGGTCGCACCCATAGTTCTTGGTGCCATTGCGGATTCTTATGGGTACCAACCAGCTTTCGCACTGACTGCAGTAATGATGTTCGCGGCTGTTCTTGCATCAACAAAATTGCCCGAGACGCGGGCTTCGCATCTCGGGCAACCTCAGTAACTTTTAATTACTGACTATTGATTAATCATTACTGCGAAGAATTGAAATAAGTCGCAGTACTTCAAGGTAGAGCCAGACCAAGGTGACCATCAGGCCAAATGCACAGCGCCATGATTCTTCCTCTGGTACACGAGCAGCGACAGCCTTCTCAATCTGATCTAAATCCATCACGATAAACATTGATGCAAGTGCTACTCCACCGATAGAGATGAGTAGACCAAGTGCTCCTCCTGGGAAACCAAGGAAGAGAGTTGCAACACCAAAGATTACATACCCGATGAGCGAGCCCACCATGATGCGGCTGAACTTTGGGGTTACTCGAATCTTTCCGCTGCGATATGCAATGAGAACGCCACCGAAGGCACACGCTGTTGCTACAACTGCTTGCCCAACGATTCCGTTGTAGGCATCGTTATAGATGTGGCTGATTGTTCCGAGCGCAAGACCTTGGGCCGCGGCGTAAGCAATAACTAGCGGTGGGCGAACTTTCTTAGAAAAAGAGTTGATCATCGCGAGGATAAATCCACCGATGAATCCGATGAGAGCAAGTGTTGGATTATTTACACGCCAAGCTACTGCTCCGACTGCAATGAGAACTGCAAAGAGACCTGCTGTCTTAATGACTACATCGTCAATAGACATAGGTGCAGATGATGGGCGACGCTCGGTTGTGTTGAGATCAGTTGTGTTGAGGTCGCGGGTACCGAATGCATCACCCTTGATACGAGCGAAACCGCGGCCGCTAAGGACTGGGTTAGAACTGCGCATTAATTTCTCCTTCTAGAGTTTCCAGTTATGGCTAGCTGTGCGAGAACGAGCTCTCGTACGACATATAACGTACGGCAAAGCGAGAAAATTTCCAGTTTTAGGGGTTAACTACGCTCAGCGAACCGGAAGATAAGGGGCGAGCACGCCCCCTTTGCGGAAAACGTACTGATTCAGGTGCAGATTTCGAGCCCTAAAGCCAGCCGCCGAGGCCAGTAGGTAAAAATTCCACATTCGCCGGAACCGCAGGTCGTACTGCGGAATCTGCTCCCAGGCGGCATTAATGTTTTTAAACCACTCCATCAAGGTCTTGTCATAATCAAGCCCAAAGTTATGTACATCTTCTAGGGCAAAGAGCCTCTCGGCAGCCGAAGTAATTTGGCCTGGCGATGGAATCACACCGCCCGGGAAGATATATCTCTTAAAAAATGGGTCGGTTTCGCTTTGAGATTCAGTACTAGAGATTAGGTGGTGCAGCATAATTCCATCATCTACAAGCAGTTCATGGCACTTGGTAAAGAATTCTTTAAAATTCTTAGGACCGACATGCTCCATCATTCCCACCGAAACTATCCGGTCAAAGCGTCCGGTGAGATCCCGGTAATCCATCTGCATAAAGTTAATGTTTAAGCCAGCAGATTTCTCTTTCGCAAGAATGATCTGCTGGTCCGCAGGTGAAATTCCTGTTGCAGTGACACCATAATTCTTTACCGCATGGCGCAAAAGCCCGCCCCAACCGCTGCCAATATCGAGCAGGGTCATACCTTTTTCTAATTTCAATTTACGACAAATTAGATCAAACTTGGCAATCTGCGCATCATTTAATGTCTTTGCACTCTGCCAGTAACCACAGCTATATGCCATTTCACTATCCAACATTCGGGTGTAAAGGTCATTTCCGATGTTGTAGTGATGTTTGGCGTTCATGGCCGCTTTTGATTTAGTCTGCATATTTACAATCTTAGATTTCCACGTGCTGGCAATAAGTGAAATCGAAGGTTTCAAAAACGATGTTGCATCGACACTCAACAATCTGGTGAGCATCTCATCAAGAGCCTGACACTCCCACCAACCATCCATGTAAGCCTCGCCCAGGCCAAGTTGGTTCTGCGAAGTTACTCGATCCCAGAGTTTTTCATTTTTTACATGAATACTCCATGGCTCATGAGAGTTGATAGGAACATCAGCTTTTTTGAGAATAGAGAGGCAGAGCTCTTTGCTAGACATTGATAAATACCTGCAAATAAATGAGCGTTTAGTTAGACCGCGCAGCTCATATCTGATCCACAGCACATTGGCGACTTAATCTTTCCTTCGCACTGTGTGCAACGAGAGATCTGAACGTTGCTGCCATCACCGAGAGCGAGCGTGTCATTAACCAAAGGAAGGTTGCACTTTGCACAACTTGCATTAACTGACATTCCACACTTTGCACATGAATACGTTGCGGCCATTTTAAATCTCCTCATTCTCCGTTGAATTGGGAAACTGTACGTTCCAGCGAATAGATATTCAAGAGAAATCCCCTAGAACTTATTCACCAGAACCCCAATGGTTTAGAAGGCGCGGATTGGGCGAACTAACCTAGCTCCAGATTTCGCCGAGGTGTGCTTTTGAAATCCACCCTGCGAGAATCTAGCGTAGATAGCTGTATTTGCCGTCCACTCATTTGATGTCCAATACTCAGCAGCCACAAATCCTGTTGCTCCAACGCCAACATTGAGTGCTGCTGCATTACCAAAGCACGAGCCAGAAATCACCCAGTTACATAAAATTTGCACTTCATCGTATGAAGGGAGATGCCAATCAGTCTTACCGCCGCCAGAAAAGCTCTGAGCAAGTGCAGCCGCTGATGTTGCGGGATTTGTGTTTCCTTGGGCAATAATCGCTAGGGTATTGAGGTACCCCCATCCAATATCCTGTGCCGTTGAAGATTCGCCAAAGTTTGGTACCGCCGCAGATTGATAGGGACTTTGTGCCCAAGTACGAGCAGACGTATTGACGGCATCGTTGTCAAAACTTGCAAGTCCAAGTGCAGGAGGTGAAACTTCTAAGTAGCGGCAAGTGTCGGATCGAGTTGGCCCGCAAGTAAAGCCTGAAGCTAAGTAATAAAAAACCCTCCCGCCACCAGGTCCTATGTCGCCAACCCTGCACCCAACTCCGTCGATACAGATTGGAGAGTGAGTGCCACTTTGAATGGTCAACTTAAAAACCGAAGTAGAAGCTGCGACTGGAGTTGTAAAGGTTACGGTGAAAGCACCAGGGCTACTTACAACAGATGCGCCACTACCGCCAATTCCCATGATGAATGTTCCAGAGTTATTGTAAACAACTACATTCTTAGAAGTTGAGTTGAACAGTGAAAGCGCAGAATTTGACGAATTACCGTAAGCATTGATTGTGAAATCGACGCCGTAGCAACTCGTCGGAATGTTTGAAACGGTAATCGAATTCAGGTAGTACATTCCTGTACCATTCGTTGCATTCACAAAGGAAGACTTCGGAGTGACGGTCAGGCTCTGACTTTCAGAGCATGCAACAGTCTGCGAAACAGATTGAC
>Ga0247843_1005598_pt1 | contig 17311 bp, 11 predicted proteins | sample LaCruzMarch2017__FD_192420 | JGI IMG/M metagenome (GOLD analysis project Ga0247843, IMG submission 192420) | Freshwater microbial communities from meromictic Lake La Cruz, Castile-La Mancha, Spain - LaCruzMarch2017_8m | ecosystem: Environmental > Aquatic > Freshwater > Lake | place: Spain... | reverse complement strand
AGCAACGCCGCCAGCGGGCCCTTCCCTCCCAAACCCTCCGGGCGGCGGGTCTTTCCGGCTTGGACTGCGTTGGTTCGGGCGGAACAGACCGCAGGAGGTATGCCCCGCCGCTCGCCGCCTTGCCCAACCCAGAATTCCCCAGCCGCAGAACCCCTCCCCATTTTCAGACAGGCTCTGAGCGCGTCTGCGGCCCCGGAAACGGGTCCGAGCCCCCAAGTTCAGCCGACCTGTCAGGCCTCGGCGAAGAGATCCGAAACGGCCGACCAGACGGCCTCCTCGACGCCATCCAGAGTTCCGCCGGCATCGACTTGTCGCCAGCGATCGGGCTCCGCGTGGAACGACTCCCGGAAGCCATGGGCCACCCGGGCGAAGAAGGCTTCCTGCTCTTCATCGAAGCGATCGGACGGCTCGCTCGTTGCCAGCGCGGCCTTGCGTCCGGCCAAACGGGTTCGCGCGATTTCCGGGGCCACATCCAACCACAGAGTTCGATCCGGACGCAGTCCTCCCACGGCCAGTTGGATCACGGACTGGACAGCTGCCAAATCCAGTCCGCGTCCATGCCCCTGATAGGCCACGGTTGAGTCGTAGAAGCGGTCGCAAAGGACCACATGGCCGGAGCGCAAGGCCGGGAGAATCCGGCTGCGGACCAGTTCGGCCCGGCTCGCGTTCATGAGCAGCAGTTCAGTCTCAGCAGACATGCCCCGTCCGTCTGGATCGTGCTTGAGCAAGTGGCGGATTTTCTCACCCAGCGGTGTCCCGCCAGGTTCCCGGAGTTCCAGAACCAATCGCCCTTGGCGGCGCAGGCGTTCAGCCAGACGGGCGATTTGCGTGGACTTCCCGGCTGCCTCGCCGCCCTCGAGCGTGATGAAGCGACCCGGCAGGCTCACGGTTGGGCGGTCTTGGCCGGAGTGGCGGAGCGCACCGTCTTGAAGGCGGCGCTGTCGAGGTGATCGGCCAGCGAGGCCATTTGGTCTTCGTCGAGAATACCGCCCTGCTTGAGGTCGAAGGCGGGCATCAGGCTGCCGGGTTTCCCGTTGCGGATCCACTGCATCCAGAAGGCCCGGTCGGTGGGGTGCTTCAGTTCCCGGAGCGCGGGTACCATGGTGGCCTTGTTCTCAGCGTCGTGGCAGATCCCGCAGGCGGTGGCGTAGAGCTCAGCTCCCCGCTTGCCCACCGTGGGGGCCACATGGCAGGACGCACATTCGCCGCGGAAGACGGCCTGCCGGTCCGCGGCGGCCACGGCCAGATTGCGCTGGCGGTCGGCCGCACGCATCCGACTCGGATCCGGCGGGGCGATGTGCACCTTCACATTGAGGAGAATCGAACCAACATCGGTCGAGACCGTCACCGTCTTGACGATGGTCCCGGCCTTGCCCAGGACGTTCATGTTGCCCGAGATCTCACCGCCCTTGCCGGGCTGGATGACCCAGGGCGTCTCGGGCAGACGGGCCACCGTGCAGCCGCAACTGGTCTTGGTGCCGGTGATGGTGACGGCATTGGTCCAGACGTTGGTGAGGGCGAAGCGGAAGTCGACCGATTGCTCGCCATCCTTGGCGTGAATCTCGCGGGTTTGGGTGTCCCAGGTCAGCGCCTGTGGGTATTGGAACCGTGCGGCCGCAGGAGCCTTATCGCCAGGAGCCGGCAGCGCTCGTTGGAAGGCGTTGATCTCCAGTCCTCCGGACGGCGTCGGTGCCTGCGCCGACAACCCGCCGGTCAACAGGACTGCCAGCGACAACCACCCCCATCGGAACCATCCTGAACTCATGCTGGAGTCCATAACAGATTGTCCCGGGAGGGCGAGCCCGTTTTAATGGAGTGACTTCGGAGATCGGATTGGGGTGGCACAGAAGACCCGGGAGACGTATGCAACGGGCCGCAACGATGGGTGAAACTTCCTTCCAATGGCTCTGGACGGGCGACGAGGCCTTTTCGGCCCTGATCGCTGCGATTGAAGGGGCGCGCAAATCTGTCTGCCTGGAGACTTACATCTACACGGTCGGCAACCCGGGCGAAGCCGTCCGGAACGCCTTGATCCGGGCAGCACAGCGGGGGGTGTCCGTCCGCGTGCTCATCGACGGGTTGGGCTCCTCGTCGCTCGACGAGGGTTTCTTCGACCCGCTCCGGGCTCCCGGTGGCGAGGTGCGGGTCTTCAATCCATTGACCCTCCGCCGGTTGCCCGTCCGCAGTCACCGCAAGTTGCTGGTGGTCGATCAGGCCCTGGCCATCACCGGAGGCTTCAACGTGGCTCCGGAATACCTGGGTGATGGCATTCAGTACGGATGGTGTGACATCGGCATCCGCCTCACCGGTCCGGTGGTCGAGATACTCGAAGACAGCTTCGAGGTCATGTGGGAGCGGGCGGATCAGCGTCCCCCGCGCTTCCCGCGCCTGCGCCGTCGCAACCCGGAGGATTCCCAATCCGGCGCGTCGGATGGCATCCGGGTGCTGTCCAGCGGACCGGGTCGGGGTCGGAACGCCTTCCTGGCCGAGTTCCTGGAATGCCTGGAGGAGGCCCGCGACGTTCGCATCGCGGTTGCCTACTTCTTGCCGGGACTGGCCTTGCGCGCCGCCCTCCGTCGGGTGGCGGCTCGCGGCGGGAGGGTCCGGATCCTGGTGCCCGGAAAATCCGATGTGGCCATCTCGCTACGGGCGGGCCGTTTTCTCTACGGCCGCCTGCTGCGCTCCGGGGTGGAAATCCGCGAATACACTCCCCAGGTCTTGCATGCCAAGCTCTACCGGGTGGACGACTCGGTCTTTGTCGGCTCGTCCAACCTCGATACCCGCAGCCTGCACATCAACCACGAGTTGATGGTGCGCATCCAGCATCCGCAGGCGTCCGCGGACACCGCCGCTTGGTTTGATGCCGCCGATGCGATGGCGGTTCCAGTCGATGCAACGACCTGGCCCCGGTCGCGGTCGTGGTGGGAACGCATCCGCGAGCGATGGAGTTTCCTCGTGCTTTCCCGGATCGATCCTTATGTGACCCGTTGGCTCGCCGAGGATCCCCGCTGAGAATCCGACCGCCTCAAACGGCTTGCTGCAGCGCGCGGATGCGATCGTCGAGGGGCGGGTGGGACGAAAACCAGTTGCCGTAGTTGTGGCTGATCTTGAAGGCCGCCAGGGAAGCCGACCGATCATCGAGCACACCGCCGCCCTCGTGGATCACCTTGAGGCGTTGCAAAGCACCGACCATGGCATCCCGGCCTTCGATCCGAGCGGCCATGGCATCTGCGGCAAACTCGCGCCGGCGGCTGTAGGCCATCACGATGAGAGAGGCCAAAAGGCCCAGAAAAATTTGCGCCACCAGAGAGCCGATGAAGAAACCGATGCCCGTGCCCGACGAACGACCCTCTCCATCGCGCCGGTTGCCTTGCAGGAAGGAATCGACCAACAGCCCGATCACCCGGGAGAAGAAGATCACGAAGGTGTTCAAGATACCTTGCAGCAACGTCATGGTGACCATGTCCCCGTTGGCGATGTGGGCTACTTCATGGGCCAGCACGCCTTCGACCTCCCGCTGCCGCATTTGCTGCAGCAGGCCGGAACTGACAGCGACCAGCGCGCTGTTGCGCGAGCGACCGGTGGCGAAGGCATTGGCCTCCGGGCTGTCATAGACGCCGACGTCGGGCATGGGAATTCCGGCCCTCTCAGACTGCTCACGAACCGTCTGAACCAGCCACTGTTCAGTGCTGTTGGACGGGGTCTTGATGAGTTCGATGGAATACGCCCGGATGGCCATCCACTTGGAGATGAGGAGAGAAAACAGGCTGCCGGTAAAACCGATGACCAGCGACATCACCATCAGGCCCGTGTAGCTCACCCCATGGGCCCCGATCCACCGGTCGAGGCCCAGGGCCCGGACCACGATGGAGATGACCACGAGGACCGCGATGTTCGTCAGCGCAAAGAGCGTGATGCGTTTCATGAGTTTTGGATCGATGGGCCGCGCACAAAGCGACCGCTCTAAGACAAATAGGGGGTCTCCGCCGGACCTGCAACTGGGAGAAACCCCTCTGATTTCCAATGGGTGACCTGTCTGCGGATTCTTCGATGGCTTGGCTGTCCATGTGGCGAATCGTCATCCGCGTAACACATCGGTTTCATTGGGTAGCGGAATTGTCAGGGATTGTCGCCGCTTCGTTATTAACGCCAACGGCGGGGAACGACCTAATCTGTCGTTTCTGAGGAGGCTGCGTGTAGCACTCCTGAAACTGTATGATCGAGATGAGAAAACTGCTCAAATCCAATTGGAACCGTATCGCTCTTTGGGCCTTGTGCATGGCCCTGACCCGCGTGGTGTTCGGGGGGACTCCGACGCATGGCATTCCCGCCGCTAACTTCAAAGTCGTTCAGAACGACACGGCAAACTCGGTGGATTCGGTGTCGGTTTCCACGACCTTGGCCATCAATGATCTTCGAGTCCGTCCGGGATCGAACCGCGGCGATTACAATTTGCAGGTGGGTGAGACCGGGACCAACGATGTCAGCGAGGGATTGGTCATGGTCGCGGTAACCCAGAATGGCCGAGACAACGGTGAATTGGAGAACCTCTTGGGGTATGCTGCACCTTCGTTCGACTCCGGAGCGGCGGGTTACTGGGCTGTGGTTCAAGACGCGACCTCCGATCGGGCCGAGTACAACATGGATGTCGCCGTCGGCTACTTCCGGTATTCGGACTGGTTGGCCGGTTGGGCACGAAATAGAACGGCTTCGAACGGAGCCACCAACAATTTGTTCACAGCGTCTAAGGGGTTGGTCTTGGGTACTCACTTCAAGGGGATCAGTGCGGGCAGGTCTCAGGTCGATCTCCGAACCTTCGGGATCTATTCCACCAATTCCGGCGTGTTGATCGTTAATCACGGCAAGAACGAAGGAAACTATGCCAATTCAGTGGCCAATCCGGATGGCACCTGGGAGGTGTACGTGAAGGACAATTTTGGCAGCGCCACCAACCCCAGAGCTCTGGAGCAAGATCCTGCTGCCTTCGTGTTCATCCCGAAAACCAACACGATGGTCGTTTCCGGCAAGTTCGGTGTCGATGAGTCCGGAACCAATGCAGTGATTCTGATCCACAGCGGACCGGAGCCCGCGTTTTCGGTGACCCAACTGGAGCCCGGTCGATATCGCCTCGCGATTCCTGGAGGTTCTCCCAAATCGGGAATCTTGATCACCTCGATGGAGGGTGGGTGCACCAACAATTTCGACAACGTTCTCAGCTACGAAGCCGACGGCAACTCGTGGATCTTGGAATCCCGCGACACCGGTGTCTATCCGCCGCCGCTGGAAGGGGTGACCAACGAGCCAGTGGCCTCCTTCGTCTACATTCCGGCGGCGACGCCGGGGGTTTCGGCTCAACCTTCCCGGACGGTGATGACGACCGAGAGCGGTGGCAGTGCCAAGGTCAGTGTCGCCTTGGATGTCGCCCCTACCGAACCGGTCACGGTCTCCTTTCGGACCACCCGTCCCACCGAGGCTTTGGTGGCACCCGTGGATGGCTCGGCTGCTCCCTCCGAAGTCGTCTTCCTGATTTTCCTGCCGGACAATTGGAACATTCCTCAATCCATCCGGGTCGTTGGTGTGGATGACGCGGTGCAAGACGGGACGGCTCCCTTTGAATTGTTCACCCGCATATCGGCGACTGCTGATCCCTCCTATCAGGGAATCCCGGAGATTCGGTTGGCCGGATTCAACGTGGACAACGAGACCTACTCATTGGTCGTGGATGTGATTGACGGACTATCGACCAGCGAATCGGGTGCCGAGACAGAGATCCAGGTCTCGCTCAGTCGTCCCCCGACGGCCTCTGTGCGTGTGCCCGTGGTGTCACTGAATCCCGCTGAAGCCATTGCGATTCCGAGCGAATTGGTTTTCGGCACCGCCGATTGGAACGTGCCGCAGAAAGTCACCTTGCGCGGCGTCGACGACGGTCGGGGTGATGGGGCCCGCGCATTCGAAGTGCGTCTGGGTCCTGTCTCCAGTGACGACGCCTCCTACGCGGGCGTTGTCGGACCGCGGATCACCGGACTCAATTCCGACAACGATCAGGCGGGTCTGGTGTGGTCTTACAATCTGCCGCTGACGGTGCTGGAATCTTCCGTCACCCAATACACCCTGGCTCTCGGGACCCAGCCCGACCTCCCGGTGGTGGTTCAACTCTCCTCCAGCGCATCCAACAAAGTGGTCATCTCTCCGACCAATCTTACCTTCACTTCAACCGATTGGAAGGCGCCGAGAGTGGTCACCGTGACGGGCGTCGATAACCTGACCAATCAGTCGACCCTCCAGTTCGAGGTCAGCAACGTGTTCCGCTCGATTGACCCGGTGTACACCAACTTCAACGGCACCGTGCTTCTGCCTGCGGTGCTTTTGGACAATGAAACCAGCGTCTCGTTGCCTTCGGGTGAGACTTTTTATGCCTTGGGAATGCCCCCGGTCGGCATTGACGGCCAAGCAGAGTTGGCGGACCCCGACGCGAAGAGTTATCCGGGAGGTCGGCTCACCATCGCCTCGGTGCCGCCCGCCTCGGTTTCCGATCGGTTGGCGATCCGGTCGCCCAGCTCGGGGGCCTCTGCCGTGCGAGTGCAGGGTGATGCGGTCCTTCATTCCGAGACCCGGGTGGGGAGTGTTCGGGGCGGAGCGGGTACGGAAGCTTTGCAAATTGATTTCAACGAGTTCGCGACCGTTGCCGCCATCCAGGACATCCTGAGGGCCGTGGTTTTCTCCACGTCGGACGCCGGATCGGGTTCCCGAACGATTTCCGTCCGCTTTGAAGATGGATTGGGATCAACGACTCTGGCCGAGAAGATCGTCCGTATCGGACGGGTCCGGCAGCTTCAATTCCAAGAAGGGGCTGACCATGGTTACGGTGTCTACAGCGGCGCCGCTGATATCGCGTTGTCGCAGGTGGGAAGCGATCTGCCGTGGCCAGAGGGGCGCACGCTGTCTCCTGCCGAGGGGTTGCTCATGGATTGGCCGGATGGCGGTGTGCCTAACGAGTCGCAGATCCTGCTGCGTTTCGATGGGATCATTGGAACCAACGCCTGGCAAATTCCCCCGGGAGCCAAGGTGCTGCTGGCCGAGATGTTCGTTTACGTGAACAACCCGGGAGATGGAGCCAAACTGCACCGGATGCTCATCCCTTGGGATGCATCTCAGGCCACATGGAATTCCATGGTTGCGGGCGTGTCTCCCGACGAGGTCGAGGCGCGTTCCACCTACGACTCGCAGTTGGGTCTCGAAGACGGAAGCGGTGGAACCGGATTGGGCAGCGCCCGAATTGGTGTCACGGCCGACGTTCAAGCGTGGGTCTCAGGCCAGACCAATCATGGGTGGGTGTTCCTGGGTTGGCCCCTTCGGACCGACGGAACCGGCATTTCGCCCTCGGAATACCCGACGATTTCTCAGCGTCCTCGATTGCGTGTGCTGTGGACCTCTCCCGATATCCGGGAGGCGAGTTTTCAGCAGGGGGTCGGTGGCTATTCGGGGACCCGCGACACACTGCTCCAACAGGTTCAGGCCGATGTAGTGCTGGCTGCGGGTGAAGCGCTGTGGGCCGATTGGCCGGATGGACCCGGCACCAACACCATGCACAGCCTGCTTCGCTTCGATGATTTATTCGGAACGGATACCGGGCGTATCCCTCCCACCGCCCAGATCCACTTGGCCTATCTCGATCTCCCGTCGGTGGGCCCTGACAACATGGGTGACGGCGCACGGTTGCATCCGATGGCCAAGAGTTGGGACGATGCGGTTTCAACTTGGAACAGCTGGGTCAATGGCATCCAAGCCGACGGCATTGAGGCCGACGTCATTCCTTCGGCAACGATCGGCAACGCCTCTCTCGAACCCGATGTCCAAGCAACGCTGAACTCGGTGGAAGTGACTTCCGACCTCCGGGCCTGGCAGGCGGGCCGACCGAACTACGGGTGGGCGTTCCTTCCGTTTCCGGGCGGGTCCAACGGATGGGGCTTCCGGTCGTCCGAATTTGTGAGCTTCGTGGATGCGCTCCGTCCAGAAGCCGACCGACCGAAACTGCGTGTTTACTACACGGTGGCTGGCGTTGCCGTGGCGGCCACCCTCCAAGTGCCGACCGTCGAACAAGGCAAAGTGCGAATCACTTGGCGGGGTTCACCCGGTGCCTCCTATCGGGTTGTCCGATCCGCCTCTCTGTCTGGCAGCTTCGAGTCATTGGGTGTCTCCGTGACGGATGCCTCAGGCAGCGCAGAATTCACGGACACCGCCCCAGTGGCTTCTGAGGCTTATTATCGGGTGGTCGCGGAGTGATTTTGCGACCCCGAGCTCACCGGCTTCGGATTCATCCAAGGCCGGTGAGCCGCTCACCGCGTGCTTCATTCTTCGACTCCGATGCAATCATGACTCCGAAGCAAGTTCGTGCCATCCGGGCCGGTCGAGGCTTTACGCTCATCGAGTTGTTGGTGGTCATCGCCATCATCGCCATTTTGGCATCGATGCTCCTTCCGGCATTGTCCCAGGCCCAAGATCGGGCCCGGCGAGTGAGTTGTCTCAACAACCTGAAGCAGTTGGGCCTCGGTTCGATGCTCTACTCTCAGGATTTTCGAGGGCACCTGACAGCGCCCACTTGGGTTCAGACAGACTACCAACCGACCGAATTCTCCGATCGGAGTGGTTCCGATGACGACGCCTCCTGGTTGTGGCCGGCTTTGGTGGGACCCTTCAAGAGCTACACCTGCCCGTCTACTCGTCACACGATCCGAACCAACCTCTACCGACGGCCGTTCTCGAATGCGACCTTCGTGCTCGATCTCACCGACAACGCCATCAACAAAAAGGCCTTCGGGACGAGTTATGAGATTTTCGGAACGATGGGAGAGCGTCTGCCGGATGGTTCCAGCGTTTCAGTCAAGAAGACCGAATCCTCGGTGAATGCCAAAATCATCACTCGATATTCCGAGGCGCTTCGCTCGGCTCCCGGCCCCTCCAATATCCTGTTGATGTTGGATTCGGACGACACGGCTGGAGACAATTTGGGCAGCACTCACAACAATTGGCCGGACAAGGAAGACAATCACGGGGCTAGCGGAACTTGCATGAACTTCACTGATGGCCATGCCCAGTGGGTTCGGAAGAAAGAGTACCTCAGGGTTCTCAATCTGAGCCAGGATTCCAACAATCGCCCTCCGGATGGATTCTGAAACGGCTGGGCCGAAGCGGTACTGGTCCGCCATCGGCGGCATTCTGCTGCAGCATCCGCCGAGGCGGGGCTGTGTCGGAAAGGGATTGAGTCAACGGAAGTGTTGCAAAGGGGGATTATGTGGCCTAACAAGCGGGTCAGAAGACCCATGCCCATGTTCGGTAAACCGAAGAATCCTGAAGAACACCGGTACTACCTCTTGCCCGGTCAGGGACGCGGGGCCCGGAAGAAGTATTTTCAGCAGCTCTTCGCGGCCATCATCGTTGGATGCATTTTCTCGGCGATCCTGGGCTTGTTGCTCTGGTGGCTGAACCGCCGCTGAGGGTCGTGGGTTTTACAGGGGGGCTTCCCCCGGGGACGTCTGCCGGTGACCTCCGGCTGCCGGACTCAGCGCTTCATTTGCTCCCAACGCTGGATGAGGTCTTCCATGCCGTTGAGGGACGAAGCCGGCAGCGTCGGATTGAGCCGCTGGCGGATGTACTCGGCGGCCGCTTCGTGGTCGTTCACCGAGCGTGGTAAGGTGGTGCCCGAAGCGTTGGGATGTCCGCCGCCGTCGAGCCGGGTTGCCACCTTCAATGCCTCACCGTTGCGACTGCGGAAGCTGACGATGAAGGCCCCGTTGCCTTTCTTGAAGAGGGTGGCCAGCACGGCATGCGGGGTGACGCACTGCTCCAGCAATTGATGGACGATGACATTGGTGTTGCCCACCACCGGACGCACCAGTCCCACCTCCGGACTCAGCGCCTCGACATGGTCCTTGGCCCAGGCCAATCCAATGGGGTCTTCCACCTTGCGTTTGACACGCATCACTTCGAGGAGCGGGTGGTCGAGCAATCCTTCGATGCGCCCGCCGATCAGAGAATGCAAGTTCCAGAACCCGTACGATTTGACGAGATTGGCGTAGTCGCAGGCCTCCACGAAGTCGGCGTGGGTTTCCTGGAAGAGGTCGCCGATGTCGGTGAGTTCGACGATTCGGTCCAGTTCCGGTGATGCGATGCCGTGCTCCTGGCAGAGTTCGTAACACAGGCGGCTGGCCGATTTGTTGGGATCATGAATGAGTTGAGCCGCCGAAGGTCTGGCTTCGGAAGCGTGGTGGTCCACCACCAGCCAACTGTTGCGGTCGAGACGGGCTTCGAAGGTGAAGTCGCTCACCCACGCCGTGCGCTCCGAGAGTTGGCGGGCTTTCCAACCTTGGTAGTGGTAGGCTTCCAGACCCACATCGGTTGTGAACATCTCCCGAGCCAAGCGCTGCAGCAACAGGCCGGAAACCAGCCCGTCGAGATCACTCTCGTGCGTCAAGACCACTTGCGGCTCCACCAGTGTACCCATTGCCGTTACGGTAGGATTCCGCGTTCGGACAGGAAAGGATCCTGTTCGAAAAAGCGGGGCAACTGACACGGCGGACGCTCCGGCTGTCGGTCACTTCGGACCGCGGGAGAGTTGCTCGAGGTAGTCGAGCACCGAGGCGAGTTCGCGCACCGTCAGGCCTGCTGCGAGTCCCTCGGGCATGAGCGAACGCTGCTGTTTTTCGCGCTGGGCGATTTGCGCAACCGAGATCGTCTGCTCGATGGCGGTGATGGTGCGCACGGTCACTGCGTCGGCGGCCTCGCGCACCACGAACCCGTCGATCTCGGTGCCGTCCTTGAGTTCGAAGTGATTGGCTACGAACCCCTGCGCCAGGGTCTTGTTGGGCAACAGGATGGCTTCGGCCAGTTCGCGGCGCTTGTAGACCGTGGCGATGGTGCCCAGGTAGGGGCCCTTGACCGGTTCGTCGGCTTTCACCGTGTGGCAGCCGTTGCAGCCGATCTGGCCGAAGAGTTGGCCGCCGCGGGTGGCGTCGCCGGCGGTCTTCTGGACCTGGGCCAGCACGTCCTCGACAGGCAGGTCGCCCACCTTGGCGGCCTTGGCCTCTGCCCGGAACTTCTCCGGGTCGATCTTCAGGCGGCCGATGGTTTCGCGGGCAGCCTTGGAGATCGCCGGATCCGCATCGTCGAGGGCGGCCACGAACGCAGCGGCGCGTGACGCGTCACCGATTTGGGCGGCAGCCTTCAGGATTTGCAGGCGGCGTTTCGGCTGCGACCAACCGGCATCCAGCGACGCATTGGCCGCGGCTCGGGCTTCTGGGGCGCCCACCTTGCGCGAGGCCAGGCGCAGCACGGCGGTCTCGGCCAGGGCCGAGGCGGGCCCTTCAGCCTCGGCCGCCACGGCTTCAAACACGCCATGAACCTGATCGAGCTTCGGCGCATTGCGGAATGCGGTAGCAGCCTTCTCGGCGAGGTTGTTCTCGGACTTGGTCGCCTGGACCTGGGGCAAGGCCTTCAGGACGGCGAGCCACGCTTCGGGGTCGACGGTCTTGACCAGCGCGATGACCGCCTGGGCACGGGCGGCATCGGAAGTCTCGGCCGCGTTGGCAGCCCGCACCAGCAGCGGCACGGCCTTGGCCGGGATGTCTTCTGACTCCGCCAATTGACCCGCCACCGCCGGCAGCAGGCTGGGCTCGGAAGCGGCCCGTGTCAGGAGGGTCTCGAGGGCATCCCCGGCCGGGATGCGATGCCGGGACAATTCGCGCCCGATGAACGCCGCCTCGCTGGCCTCGGCGCGGTTCAGTTGGGCTTTCAGGGCTGCGGCGATGCGAGCGGTGCCCTCCCAGGATTCCGGCTGGTAATAGGGCCCGCGAGTGTCCGGGCGCGTGCCCCAGGAGTCGCCCTTCCACGGCCCCTCTTGGAAGTGCAGCCGGCACAGCGCGGTGATCAATCCGGCGCGGCGGGATTCTGTTTTTTCGGACGACAGTCGTTGGATGAGTGCATCGGCCAAGCCGGTTTGGTGCAGCGACTGGAGCACCCGCAAGGCGGCGGTGCGCACCTCGGGTCGGGCCTTCGGTTGATCCACGACCTTCAGGCAGGCATCGATCGCCGACACATCGGTCAAGGCCCGCACGACGGCGTGGGCGACGATGGCATCGGCATCGGCCAAATGACTCACGAGGGCCGGAGTCGCCGCCGGACCCACCAGGCGAGAGGCACTATTGGCGGCCGTCCGGCGTACCACCGGATTCGCGGAGTTGAGCAGTCGTTTGATCAAGTCCGGCGAAATGAGTCCGCTCGGTTGGGCCGAGCCGGCGAGGGCATGCAAAATGGCCGGTGCCAATACTTCGTCGCTCATCATGCGGGGCAGGCGGCCCTTCGATTCCTGCGGAAAGCCTAGGACCATCGCATTCACCGCGGCGATGCGGGAGCCCTTGCTGGCGGTTTCATCGGCGGCCACATCGCGCAAGAGCGCCAGCACCGAGTTCCGGTCCACTCGGGCTGCGGCGGTCCGACGGAGTAGGGACCGTTGAGCTTCGAGACGGCGGCGATGGCTGGGGGAGCGGAGGGCTTCGACGAGCTTCTCGGGCGACAGCGACTCGAAGTTCGGCATCGCCGGCGGTGTGTAGCCCTTCGGGGAAACACGGGCGATGAACCCGACTTCCGGGCCTACCCAGGTGAAGGACGCGCCTTTCCAGCTCGCGGCATACACCGCGCTGTTGCCGTCCACATCGAGGTCGGTGACCCGGGGCAGTCGCACGAATTCCTCTTGGCTGGCCGTCATCGTGGCTCCCTTCGGAGTCAGTCCGTGGTGGTAAACCCAGTCGCGTCCCCAATCGGCGGTGAAGGGAGCGTTGTTCCAGCGGGCAGGCAGACCGGGTTCGTCGATCCAGGCGGCCCCGCATCCCGAGCCCCCACCGTAGTCGGCCAAGGGTTGGATGATTTCGTCGCCGAAGTTCTTGAAGAGGCGCGGGTAGCCGTGCTGCGTGCGCCCGCTGAAATGGTGGAGCCGGATGTCCCAGCCGCCGCCGTCATTGGTGTTGTCCCGCGTGAAGCCTTCCAACTCCGGGCTCAGGGCCACTTCCAAGATATTGCGCGTGCCGTCGGCCCAAGTCTCCAAGCCGCTGCCGTCGGGGCGGAACCGCACCACGCCCCCGCCGCGCATTTGCAGACGGGTGCCGTCGGTGCCCACGGCTTCCATGAAGCCGAAGTCACCGATGGCCGCATACAGCCAGCCGTCGATGCCCAGGGTCAATCCATTGGAGCCGTGGTCGGCCGGCCGATCCTTGAAGGTCCAGCCAATGCCGCGGATGAGCGTCTGCTTCTCGTCGGCCACACCGTCCCCGTTCTTGTCGATGAACACGCTCACGTCGGGCGGGTGCAGCAAATAGAGGCGGTCGTGATCCCAGACGAGGCCACGCGGCGAATCCACATCGGCCACGAAGGCTTTCACTTCGTCGCCCTGACCGTCGCCATTGGTGTCGCGCACGCGCACCACTCGGCCCAGATGCGGTTTGCGATCGAGCGATCCATTGCCGTCGCTGGAGACATACAGTGTGCCGTCGGTCGCGGCCGCCACGAACACGGGATAATTCACCGCGGGCGGCGTCGCGAAGATGGTCACCTGGAACTCCGGCGGGGCGCTGACATCCTTCATCAGGCCCTCGACCTTGCTCGCGGTCACCGCGGGCAATCGGGTCAATTCTTCCGGCGTCGGTTGCCGATCCTTGGCCGTGAAGGACTGAGCCCCCAGCGGCGGCAGAGCCAGTCCGAGTGCGGCCAACCAACTGAGTCGCGAACGAGGAGAGATCATGGCGAGCCCTCACTCTGCCGTCTCGGCACCACCGCTGGCAATGGTCGGGCGCACTCTTACCAACGGTGTCGACCGAGGCGTTGGAGACCGGGTGTTGGGGCCCAGGTCCGAGATATGGGTCAGATATCCCAGCCCTTGCGGCTGTCGCGCTTCACGAAGCGGGCGGCCTCGGGCAAGTTGGTGGAGCGCATGTTCGGGCCGTCCCAGTCCATGACCTTGCCTTCGCCGACCCGCACCGCGATGCAGCCCAGCAGGATGATTTCGGTGAGGTAGGCGGCGATGTCGAAGTTGGAGTAGGCGGGCGTGCCGTCGCGCATCATCTGGAACCACTCTTCGTTGTGGCCCGGCGAACGGGGGATGCTCTGGGGCACGGCTTTGACCGCTTCGTGGGCGTCGCCGGGCAGGAAGATTTTTTCGTTCCCCACCATGATGAAGAACTGGGAACCGTAATCGTCCGGCGAGAACAGCTTGCCCTTGTCGCCCACCAGCAGGCAGCCGCTGGACGGCAACGATCCCTTGAGGGTGACGATTTCGCGGGTGAGATCGGCGCTCGGACGGAGCGGGGCCAAGTCCTTGTCCGACGGATTGCCGTCGTACCACCAGAACTTCAGCGGCGGCAGGCCGTCGCGTTCCGGGAACTCGAAGCGGATGCGCGAGGTCTTGGCGAAGGTTTCGGGGAAGGATTGCGAGGTGAGTTCGGCCACCACGCGGGTCGGGTAGCCCAGCTTGAGTGCGCGGAAGGGCATGTTGACCGTGTGGCAGGCCATGTCGCCCAAGGCGCCCGTGCCGAAGTCATTCCAGCCGCGCCAGGCGAAGCCGTGGTAGACACCTTTCTTGAAGGGACGGTGCTGCGCCGGTCCGAGCCACAAGTCCCAGTCGAGCGACTCGGGCACCGGGTCGGAACCCTCGGGCCGGGCCAGACCTTGCGGCCACACCGGGCGGTTCGACCAGACGTGCAGTTCGGTGACCTTGCCAATGATCCCGGACTGGATCACCTCGACCGCGCGACGCAGGCCGCTGCCGGCGCTGCCTTGATTGCCCATTTGCGTGGCCAGTTTTCCGTCGCGGGCCAACTGCCGCAGGATGCGGGCCTCATGGACCGTCTGGGTGAGCGGCTTCTGACAGTAGATGTGCTTGCCCAGGCGCATGGCCGTGGCGGCGGCGATGCCGTGGACGTGGTCGGGCGTGGAGATGGTCACCGCATCGATCGACTTGCCGATCTGGTCGAACATCTTCCGGAAATCCTGGAATTGCTGGGCCTTCGGATACTTCTGACCCTTCTGGGCGAGCGTGGTCCGGTCGACATCGCACAGGCCGACAATGGTGCCACCACACCGTGCGGCGTCGTCGGTGTCGCTCGAACCCTTGCCGCCCACGCCGATGCAGCCGATCTGGATCCGGTCGTTGGCCCCGAGCACCGAGCCCACATACGGGAAAGCGAAGGCAGCGGCAGTGGCGGCGGCACCGCGGCTGAGGAATCGGCGACGGTTGAGGCCGGAGGGGGTGGTCGGGGGCAGGGAATTCATGGAAGTGTTGAAGGCGTTAACAGGCGGAGCCCTGAGAGTCAATGCGCGCCCGGTGGCTCTCCTGAAACACCACGGTGCCCGATCCCATCCAGCGGTGCATCCAAATCGAGGCGAGCACTCAAACCGGAGATCCAAATCCCGTCCCCAGCAGCGCGAGGGCTCATTCTTCCGCAGCATTCCTGCAAGAGCAGGACGGGTCCTGCGGAGCGTCTTTGGGGTCGGCGAACCCGGTATCGGTGTCTTCTGCGGCTTTCCAGGTGATTCAGGGATGTTGAACGGGCGCTTGACCGGCTTGTCCGCCGATTCGTAGTGTCCCGCCTCTTTGCCGGAATGCGACTCTGTGTCCCGGCGCCATCCCTATCGCAGCAAGAAGCACATGAACGTTTCCGTCGAGAATCTGGGTCCGTGCAAGAAGCTCCTCCGCATCGAGGTGCCCGTCGAGCAGGTCAACGCCGCCTTTGACACCGTGACCGCCGGCTTTCAGAAGCAGGCCCAGTTGCCCGGTTTCCGGCCCGGCAAGGCTCCTAAGCACCTGATCGTCAAGTCGTACGAGAGTCAGATCAACGATGAGGTTCGCAAGAAGCTCTTCAATGACTCCTACGCCGCTGCGTCGGGCCAGGAAAAGCTGCGCATCCTCGCCACCCTCGATGTCGAGGAGTTGGCGTTTGGTCGTGGATTGCCGTTCTCCTACACGGCGACGCTAGAGCACGCTCCGGAGTTCGAGGTGCCGGAGTACAAAGGTCTGAAGGCTCAGCGTCCGGTGGCTCAACCCACCGAGGCGGATGTGGAACGCGCCGTGAACATCTTGCGCGAGCAGCAGGTTCGCTACAATGACGTCACGCGGGCTATCCAGGCCGATGACATCGCCGTGGTGAACTACAAAGGCACCCTCGACGGCAAGCCCTTGACCGAGGAGTTCCCGACGGCCCGTGGCCTCACCGAGAAGCAGAATTTCTGGGTCCAGGTGAAGGAAGAGTCCTTCATCCCCGGTTTTACCACCCCGCTGGTCGGTGCGAGCGCCGGCGACAAGCGCACGGTGCCCCTGACCTTGCCGGCCGACTTCGTGATTGCCGGGCTTTCGGGCAAGAACGTGGTCTATGAGCTCGAGGTCGTGGGTGTGAAGGAAAAGGTGCTGCCGGCGGTGGACGAAGAGTTCGCCAAGGGTTTCGGTGCTGAAGATCTGACGAAGCTGACCGAGGGCATCCGTCAGGACCTCAAGAATGAGTTGGAGTTCCGTGGCCGCAAGGCGCTGCGTGATCAGTTGCTCAAGGCGCTGCTCGATGCCGTGACCTTCGATCTCCCGGAGAGCGTGGTCTCTAACGAGACTCGCAACGTGGTGTACAACATCGTGAACGAGAACCAGCAGCGGGGTGTCGCCAAGGAGATCATCGAGGAGCGCAAGGACGAGATTTTCGCCAGTGCCGCTGCCAGTGCGAAGGACCGCGTGAAGGCGTCGTTCATCATGGGCCGTATTGCCGAAAAGGAGAACATCAAGGCTGAGCAGAAGGAGATGACGCAGCGGATCATCGCTTTGGCTGAGCAGAACAAGACTTCTCCCGAGAAGATGGCCAAGACGCTTCAGGAGCGGAACGCTTTCCAGGAGTTGGCTCAGGAAATCATCATCGGCAAGGTGCTCGACTTCATCGAGCTGAATGCCCAGGTGGAGGAAGTGGCCACTCCGTCTCCGTCCGAGGTGAAGGCCTGATTCGGGGCGGTCCCGCTCTTGGGGCCGGGTTTGAGAATTGAACGACAACGGCGGCCATTCTTGGCCGCCGTTGTGCTTTTTTTAGGGGCGCATCTTTGTGGGGGTGGTGGTTCGAATGATGGAATTGAGTGGGGGGTCAGTTGGGTCGTTCTGGGCAGCAGGGTGCTCTGTGTGCGCCGGTTTCATGGTGTGTCGGTTTGTGGGGGTGGGTCTGTCGGTCTGGCGATGGGGCGGTGTGCCTGGTGGGGCTTCGCGGGGTCGGGCCTGCGCTCGCAGGGAGGCTCTGGGGAG
>Ga0247843_1005595_pt1 | contig 17319 bp, 18 predicted proteins | sample LaCruzMarch2017__FD_192420 | JGI IMG/M metagenome (GOLD analysis project Ga0247843, IMG submission 192420) | Freshwater microbial communities from meromictic Lake La Cruz, Castile-La Mancha, Spain - LaCruzMarch2017_8m | ecosystem: Environmental > Aquatic > Freshwater > Lake | place: Spain... | reverse complement strand
TATATTTAACCAACCACAAACAAAATGGCTAAAAAAGAAACGAATTTAACATTGGGTGTTTCTGAACCTGAAAAGGTTGATGCGTTTATACAAAAATTGAATCACCCTTTGATTGAAGTTGTAAAATATGTTCGTCACTTAATTTTGGACACTGATAAGCAAATTGGAGAAGGTATTTATTGGAATGCCCCAACATTTTTCTTTACAGGTGAAATGAAACCATTTGAACCCAAAGAATACAAAAGGTATATAGTTGGTTTTGTATTCAATAGACAAGATTGTATTAGAATGGTTTTATTGCAAGGAGCCACAGCAAACGACAGCGGTAAAGTACTGGAAGGCAATTTTAAAGACAATAGGAAATTAATTGTATTTAAAAGTATGGACGATGCTAAAAGTAAGGAGAAAGAGTTTAAGGACATTATAAAACAATTGGTGAAATTAATGGAGAACTAACCACTAAGAAAATTAATGGAAAAGCATTTTTAAACAATGGTAACTTTCGATATTTTAAGAGAAATAGCACTATCATTCCCTGAAGCAACAGAGGAACCACATTTTGAAAAAACATCTTTCAGAGTGAAAAACAAAATCTTTGCTACCTATGACGATAAAAACAAAAGAGCTTGTATTAAATTATCAGAAATTGACCAGGACGTTTTTTCATTTGCTGATAAGACAATCATTTTTCCAGTTGACAACAAGTGGGGAAAACAAGGTTGGACATTTATTGAAATGAATATCGTTCATAAAGATTTATTTATTGACGCCTTAACAACGGCATATTGCGAAGTAGCACCCAAAAAACTTGCCGAGCAAATAAGAAACAATAGCAAACCCTAAAATAGTTGAGATTTAATAAACTTTCAAATAATGGAATTAATAACATTAGAATCAGACATTCAAGTAATGTATATCACGGCCAACAAATTTCCAGATGATGTACCTGCAACGTATACACAATTAGAACAAATAATTTCTGATAAAACGGAAAGAAGATATTTCGGGTATTCACAACCAAACAAAAATGGAGTTATAGTTTATAGAGCCTGTGCCGAAATTTTGAAAGCAAATGAACCAAAACTATATAATATTGAAACTATGACTATTAAAGCAGGGAATTATGTTTCAATCTATATTAATAATCATTATGAAGATGGAAATAATATTCCAAAAGCATTTGAAAAATTGCTAACCCATCCACAACTTGACCCAAATGGCTTTTGCCTGGAGATTTATAAAAACTTTACCGACCCTGATGTGAATTGCCTAGTTCCAATCGTTTCCAATGTAAAAAACAAATGACTTTGCCATACCCCTAAGGTTTATCTGTCATATCATTCTCCTATTCATATGAAAGAGAACCCTCTAATTATTGGCCAATTAGTAGGGAGATCAATAAACAAAGGGTGGATAAGAATTGTGATGACGTTATAGCCTGATTAATGACAATTGGCTGATAGGAATAGGTCGAAATTCTGTGTCTATAAAGTATAACAATTAAATCATGTCACGGATACATTGCCCCAATTGCAGCCACCGAAGCTATCACATTGCATTAAATAATGATGGCCGCCCAAGTCACCTATTATTTAGCAAAATTTTATTGAAGTTAGGCTATATACCTTCTTTTTTAAAGAATTTCCCGGTGCAATGCAATACCTGCAGCTATAGCTGGAAGGCCTAATATTTAGAATTTAGGGACGTAGATTGGAAACTACCAATCGTCCTTCTTCTTCACCGGAGGGGTAATAAGAGCTTTTTTAAGTTCCGTTTTTAAACTATTGAAATAGGTATTGGCCTGTTCCAGGTAATATTGATATTTCACCTCATTATAATCCACATCCTTTTTGTCCATCCATTTCGAAATGTCAAAATAGGAGGCTTGCTTCCAATGGATTCGGGAAATTTCATATTTAAACTTACCATCTTTAAAACTAAAGGTTATGGTATAACCCACTAGTCCATCATAAGTCTCCACCCCTTTTTTGTCTTTGCCTAACAACTTGAATTGTGCCTTGCCAATTATTTCACCGGTCTCGGCATTTTTTGACTGAATAACACCCGTTGGGTTGGGGTAAAATTTATTAATCCATGCTATCGCCCTGTCGTACAATTCTGTTTTGGTGGTACCCGGAACTTCCAATACTTCTTTCACCAAAGCTTGTTTTGTTTCTTCGTCCACAGGAAACATCTGTTGTGCTTTTGAAAAAGAACTCATGGATAATAGACTAAGGAAAACTAAAAATACTTTCATTGAATATAAAGGGATTATTGTTTAAACAACAAAGATATAGGTTTTATTGCATATCCTTTGTTCCTCAATAATGCAATAAGACCGTAGTCCCCTGCCAGATGGCCAGCACCAACAGCAACCAAGGTGGAATTTTGACCGATTAATGTTTCTATTTTGGGTATCCAGTTTAAGTTTCGGTTCTTGATCAACTTCTCGTTTAATTCTTCATAGCCGGGTTCGGAAGTCATTAATTTTTGAACAGAATCCAAATTAAATGAGAGATACGTGTTCGTTAATTTTTCAGTACCGGCAAGCATCGACGAGTTGATTTGATATAAAAACACAGTGTCATCAATGGCCTTTATAAAATTCAGTTGTGCTTCCAACGATTCCAACTCTACTATGTTCTTCTTTTTGCCCTGTTTGGCAATTTCTAATTCATAACTTTTAGTTTTGTCCATAGCCACTTCCAAAACCAGGGATGTCAAAAAGAAGGCCCTTAAAATTTGGGCATAGTTCCATTTGGTCGCCGACATCTGTAAGGTATCTAAAATAAATTTTTCAAGATGGGAGTATCTAAAACTATCCATGAGTTGGGCAAGTTTTAATTGGTTTGGAAGCACCATATCGTGCATCAGATTCATCATTTCTTTCAAACTGGGATTAATATCGGTTTCAAATGCGATGGTCTTACAGACCTTTATCTTGGCTTTCAGTTCCTTTGGGAAAATGAATTTATCTTTGGGCACCATATGCTGTGTTCCAAAAAGATAGGAAGGACTTTGCAACCCATTTCCTGATATTTCATACAACATGGATGAATGTTGAGCAAAGCCATTCCATGTGGTGAAAAGAAGAAATAGAACAGTAAAGAGAGAATTGTGTAATTTAAACATAATCAATGGTCGGATAAAATTGCAATGTACCTGTAAAGGTCGTTTTTTGCAGGGTGAATTTCTTTGCCCATTATTATTTCTATAATAAGCCAGGGGAACATTGGCATAATGCAGGCCTTTTGTTTCCCGATCTTCTCAGAATATTTACACACAACCAACGCATTACCGAAAAGGATATAAAGGGGTATAAAGGTGTTGGGCCTAGCCATCCACTGGCCGAAGGTATAAAATATCATTTTTTGGCCGACCATATTTTTCACAATTGGGATTGGTTTAAAGAAAAGAATCATTCTCTGGCATTGTCTATCAGAAACAGCGATCATCCCTTGGAAAGGGATTGGTTTTTGGCTCATATATTTATAGAGTTAGCCATCGACCACGTCTTGGTAAGTCAAAAGGAGAGCATGGTAAGCGATCTTTATACCGATTTGGCGGCTTGTAATGAAAAGGAATGGGTTGAGTTTTTTGAAGAAAGGAAATTGAGTGAGGCAAAAATTTGGTATGAAGGGTATAAGCGATTTTGTGAGCACCGCTATATATTTACCTATAAGGATACTCACAATGTGATTTATGCGTTAGACCGTATATATGAAAGGACAGGTATTGGAAAATTCACTGATGCTCAATTCGGATTTTTAGTGGTATTATTGAATGATTTTATTCCTGAGGTAAAATTGAAAATATTAGAATTACGTAAATTATTAGAATGAAGAAATACCTTGTAGCGGCCTCGTTAGCATTAGTAACAAGTAGCGTATTGGCTCAAAGCACCCCCAAGTACAGTAATGAATTTTTAAATATTGGTGTAGGTGCCCGTGCCTTTGGAATGGGTAATGCCAATATTGCTTCCTGCGATGATGTAACGTCGGGCTATTGGAACCCGGCAGGATTATTAAAACTTAAGGACAATCTCCAACTCTCTTTCATGCATTCGGCCTACCTGGCGGGCATTGCCAATTATGATTATGGGGCATTTGCTACAAAGCTGGATGATCGCAGAGCCATTGGGGTTTCGGTTATCCGGTTCAGTGTAGACGGAATACCTAATACCCTTGATTTGATCCGGAATGGACAAATAGATTATAATCGGGTTACGAGTTTTTCGGCCAGCGATTATGGGTTCTTATTTAGTTATGCTCAAAAAACAATTGTGGAAGGATTGACGTTTGGTGGCAATGCCAAGGTTATACACCGCAAAGCAGGCCAATTTACCAAAGCCTGGGGTTTTGGGATCGATGCGGCGTTGCAATACCAAACAAAAAACGAATGGCAATTTGGATTGATGGCTCGTGATGTAACTACCACCTTCAATGCGTGGAAATTTTCGTTTACCGACAATGAAAAGGCTGTATTCACACAAACAGAAAACGAGATTCCTAAAAATTCTTTGGAGATAACCCTGCCTCAATTTATAATAGGAGCCTCTAAATATTTTAATTTTAATGATAGATTTGGATTGTTGGCGGAAAGCAACGCCCGAATAAATACGGACGGGCAGAGGAATGTACTTGTAAGTTCTAAATACTTTAATCTCGATCCAAACTTAGGGATTGAAGTCAATTACAAAAAAGCGGTATTCATACGCGCAGGTTTGGGAAAGATTCAAAAGGAACTGGATATTAACAACCAAAAGGTTACAACGGTACAACCCAATATTGGGGTTGGCCTAAAACTTGGAAGCCTAATGCTTGATTATGCCTTAACCGATATTGGTGATCTATCTTCTTCGCTTTACAGCAATATGTTTTCGGTGCGCTTTAGCATCAACAAAAAAGAAAAAGCAACTGGTAAGTAGGCTGTTTAAACATACAGAAATTGTAAGGCGATTGTCGCAAATATTGCGACAAGTATCGTATCTTTGAGGAAAGAAATACGCGTGAAACAAAAAGACAATAAACAAAATCAGACTATTGTTTCTTCCCATTCTTATGATGCCTTTATTCAATCCATAAAGAAAAAGGTGATAGAACTTAAGGAGCCCGGTCATTCGATGGCGAATACTTCATTTAATGAGCCATCGATTTCGTATGGAACTCTCGATGATAATAATATCCTGTATATTATTGAAATGGTGCGCCTTGGTATAGACTTTCCATATTTTGATACTATTGTGGATGATAGTCCTTTCGCCATGAATGAATGGTCTGATTTTTTGCACCTTTCTGAGCGCACTATGCAGCGTTATAAAAAGGAGCAAACAACCTTTGATCCTATTCACTCTGAAAAAATTCTTCAGATTGTCCTGTGTAACAAATACGGTGCAGATGTATTTGGGAACAAAGAAATGTTTCATTCCTGGCTAAATACTAAAAATATCGCCTTAGGAAATATCAAACCCAAAGAACTCCTAGACAATTCATTTGGTATTGAATTAATAAAGGATGAGCTTACGAGGATAGACCATGGTGTATTGGCATGATCGTTTTCAGGCTCAGCAAAACAAAATACAATAAAGATTTATCGGGGAAAGGGGCTGAAATAAGCGGAGGCAGATGGAATAGCAAAGGAATGCCTATGATCTATACCAGCCTTTCACGGGCCCTTTGTACAGTGGAAATTGCGGTTCATACCCCGTTGGGTAACCTTCCTAAAGAATACAATCTTATCACCATAGAGATACCGGATCACTGCCAGATGACCGAATTAAAGGCATCCAAATTACCTGCCAATTGGAAGTCCTTTCCACATCCAAATTCTACTCAGACGGTAGGTGATAAATTTCTAATGAATTCAAAATATTTAGGAATGAAAGTTCCTTCGGTTGTGGTTCAGGGAGACTACAATTTATTAATAAATCCAAACCATAGGGATATTCATAATATAAAAATAGTAAACATTGAGCCGTTTACTTTTGACGAACGACTTTTTAATAGGTAAATACCTTCCCTATATTCTGTTTCGCACTTTCCATTAAAAAATTATGTAGGTTTGTCTTTGTAATACAAAAATACCTTATGCCAAATTCATACATAGCCGGAATAGGCCATTATATTCCTGAAAGAGAGGTAACCAATGCCGACCTTGAAAAATTAATGGAAACCTCAGATGAGTGGATAACAGAACGAACCGGAATTAAATCGCGGCATTGGGCCAATCTGGAAACGGATTCCACCTCCAATTTGGGAACCAGAGCTGCCAGAAAAGCCATTGAAAATGCGGGATTAAAACCGTCAGATATTGATTTTATTGTGTTTTGTACCCTATCCCCCGATTTTTATTTTCCTGGAGGTGGGGTATTGGTGCAGGAACAATTGGGCATTGATACCATAGGGGCACTAGATATTCGCAACCAATGTTCCGGATTTATTTATGGCTTAAGCGTTGCCGACCAGTTTATTAAAAGTGGAATGTATAAAACCATATTGGTAATAGGCTCAGAAATACATAGCAGCGGATTGGACATAACTACCCGTGGCAGGAATGTGGCTGTAATATTTGGAGATGGGGCCGGGGCTGTGGTTTTAAAAGCTACAGATGAACCAAATAAGGGCATTTTATCCACCCATTTGCATAGCGAAGGCAAATATGCCGAGGAACTTATGGTGATAGAACCAAGCAGTCACAGCACTCAAAGGAACTCAAACATTCCGGAACGCATATACCCGGTGATGAATGGAAGCAATGTTTTTAAACATGCTGTAACACGGTTTCCAGAAGTGATATTGGAAGCATTGAACAAGAATGGATATTCACCGGAAGATATTGATTTGCTCATCCCTCATCAGGCCAACCTGAGAATAGGTCAATTTATCCAAAAAACCTTGAAACTGACCGACGACCAGGTGTATAATAATATTATGCGCTATGGCAATACAACGGCAGCATCCGTGCCTATAGCACTATCCGAGGCATGGCAGGAAGGGAAAGTAAAGGAAGGCGATCTCATTTGCCTGGCGGCATTTGGAAGCGGCTTTACCTGGGCGAGTGCTTTGATACGGTGGTAGCTCAAAGGAATTAATACTCATTTATATGATCATTTAGGCCTCCACCCTTTATCTCCATATTAATAAATCTTTTAATGGGATTGTTAATTACCTTTATAACGGAAAATGCACCCATTACTCTGAATTCGCGTGTAGTGCTGATTTTATCACTATCAAATAAATTTTTTGCCTTTGTGGATTCAAAAACCACTTCATATCGCTGCAAGGAAAATATACTAACGCATAAGGTTTCTTGATATAAATAATCGGAAATTTCTAAATAAAGATCATCCTCATTATCAAACTGATCCGTTGGTATAACTATTAATCCATTGCGGAGTGTGTATCTTAGCGAAGGGTACTTGGATGAACGCACTTTAATGAAGAAGTTGTCTATTAATGGTTTACCATCGATACCCAACACCATTATCTCGATATAAAATTGTTTTACTCTTTTCGTGGATGTGGCAATTTTTAATGGGTATGTTTCTGTACTGTCATGTAAATAAACCGCTTTATCCTGCAAGGAAGTATCCTGGGCATTTGCAGTGTGCATTCCAAACAAAGCAAGAATGGCTGTAATCGGAAATAACCAATGCCTCCGATTTCTTTTGGTTACAGCTTTAGAAGGTATAGGCGTATCCAACCTCCCTAACTCTATTCTTCCACAAACATTTGTTTTTGATCTTTCCAAAAAACCCACCAATTGCTCATCGGTAAACGATGTGAAGTCTACCACTGTTTTACTGCAACTGTTGCAATGTCTTCCGATGCTTCGCTCTTCCATGGTATCCCAGTTTTGGGTGCACGGGGTGGGGATGTTGATGGTGATTGTTTTCATAAGCTTTGTTAATATTGATTCCACATATACCGCAGTGTTTCATTTAATGTCCGCATTTCAAAGTTGGATAATTCGCTTCTTCTGCGTTTCTTAGACTTATGATAACTACCATAGGGCAATTCACCCATAACAATTGTTTCTATATTATCCTTTTCTGCTTCAACGGTATACACAGCCCCAATTACTATATAATAACGCTGTAATGAAAAAACATTTACTTCAAGGTTGCCGTAATAATCGTCATTGGTTATGGTAAGGAACAACATATTGGCATTGAATTGATCTGTCGGTATTTTAATTAACCCTTTCTCAAGGGTGTATTTCAGGGAATCATGTCCCAAACATCTTACCTGGAAATTTTTGTTTAGAGGATTTCCATGTAGATCCGAAATCAATATTTCAATATAAAGCTGCTTTACATTTTGGGTTTGTGGATCTCTTTCAAACCCCATTTTTTCGGTCCTGTCGGCCAGGTATCTTTTTTCATTAGCCCCAAGGGTATCCTGCCCTTGCGCTTTTGTTAGCCCAAACAAACTAAGAATAGCAGTTAATGGGTAAAGCCATTTAATCCGGTTACGTTTTGGTTCAGGGGGAAGGATAAACGACTTATTCAGCCGATGCTGTTCTATTCTTCCGCAAATATTCCCTTCCGATCGCTGAAAAAAACCCACCAATTGCTCATCGGTAAAGGATGTGAAGTCTACCACCGTTTTATTGCAATTGTTGCAATGTCTTCCGATGCTTCGCTCTTCCATAGTATCCCAGTTTTGGGTGCACGGGGTGGGGATGTTGAGAATCAAACTTTTCATAATCGTTGATTATTGTAACTCAAAGTTAAACCACACAATCCTGTTGTATTTCAAATCTTGAGAAGCGGTTTAGGACACTATAGCAACGGTGGGTATTCTCTAAGGAATGGAGGATTGATTCCTTGTTTTCTATGTGGATTTTGGGTTTGAAACCACAGTTTGAATAAAAATACCGAAATTCGCCTTTCATACTATGAATCAGAAAATAAAATTAGGGATAACCGCAGGGGATATAAACGGGGTAGGGATGGATATTATATTGCGTATATTCAGTCAGGATGAATTTCAACTGAATTATATTCCAGTGTTATACGCCACACCACAAGCTATTAAATTCTATAAAAATCTACTTGAACTTTCCGACAAGCCGGTTTATAAGATCATTAAGCATACCAGCGAGTGCGATGAAAATAAACTCAATATAAAGGTGTGCCTCGAAGAAGAAATAAACATCAAACCGGGCGAAGCTTCGGAAGCGGGAGGGCGATTTGCCTTAGCCTCCTTAAAGATGGCCATGGCCGACATAAAGGATGGTCAGATTAATGCTATATGCACGGCTCCAATTGATAAACACAGTATCAAAGGCTCGGAGTTTCCGTTCAACGGCCATACCGGATATCTGGCGAGTGAAATGGAAGCTACTAATTATGCAATGTTGCTGGTATCGGAAGGGTTGAGGGTGGGGCTGGTGACCGAACATGTGCCAATTAAAGATGTAGCCGGATTGCTGACCCAGGAACTCATCCTCGCGAAAATCAAAGTGATTCATGAATCTTTAAAAATAGATTTTGGAATCATCAAACCTAAAATTGCTGTGTTGGGACTAAACCCGCATTCAGGAGATAATGGCGTAATAGGGCAAGAAGAGATCGACGTAATTACCCCTGCCATAAACAAAGCTAAAGCCGAGAGAATGGTGGTGATGGGTCCGTATTCCGCCGATGGTTTTTTTGGCAACCACCAATTCAGCCAGTTTGATGCCGTATTGGCTATGTATCACGATCAGGGATTAATTCCATTTAAATACATGGCATTTGACGATGGGGTAAATTTCACAGCAGGCCTGCCCATTGTTCGCACCTCCCCCGATCATGGCACTGCTTATTCATTGGCCGGTAAGGGCAACGCCAATATTTCTTCGTTTACCAATGCCTTGTTTTTGGCCAATAAAATTCACAACACACGTATTGAGAACCTGGGATTGGCAAAGAATCCTTTGGAATTTACCAAATACCGCAAAGAAAAATTCAGCATAGGCATACCGAATATCCCCAAAAGGGAGTGATAATTCCTGGTTTATGTCTTCGTTCTCCAAAAGGGTGCCCTTACAATATAATAATAACCAAGACTAATAAAACCAGCGCTAAAAAAAGCGATGGCATAAGGTCGGGTGGTGTCGTTGTAAAAGAACTCACCAATCATCCACGTACTATTGGCCGATATCCAAAATACAACGGCCAGATTATGGCAGAGTTCAGCGACTACTTCCCGCGATTTCCAGGTTATTACAACTGCTATAACAATAGTAGGGGCTATCATTATTGTCCCCAGGGTTTTGAAACCTGTTACCCAACACATGTCCTTTATTAACCAAAGGAGAATATGAAGGTTTTCAAATTTTCGCAGGTTGGGGGGCATGGTGAGAGGTGAGAGGGTGAGAGGTGAGAGGTGAGAGGTGAGATGGTGAGATGTGAGATGGTGAGATGGTGAGATGTGAGATGTGAGATGGTGGTGCAAAGGGGTTGAGATTTGAATTTTGTGATTTGAATTTTGTGATTTGAACCACCAGTGCCTAGTACGCTCTTTCTTTTCGGCCTTCGTAGGCATTGATAAAGGACCGCATGGCTACTCGTGTGCCTCCGGGGGTGGGATAATTTCCGGTAAAATACCAGTCGCCTTTATGTTCGGGGCAGGCTTTGTGCAAATTATCAACCGATTGAAACACGATATCTACCGAGGCTACAAGGTCGGGGGGGGTAATAATGGTTTTGATCTCGTCAACCAATTGATCATGGGTAAACAAATCATACAGGTCTTTCACGCCGTTACGGGCTTGATCGCTTGGGAGGTTGATCAAACGCTTGCATTCATCGTATACTTCATGGAGTTTGGCCTCAAGTTTATGTTTTTTAATCAAGGAAATAAGTGCTTTATAAGCAACAAATTCATGAAACCGGCTCATATCAATGCCATAACAATCGGGATATTTAATAATGGGAGCCGAAGAAACGATAACAATATGCTTAGGGTGCAAACGATCGAGGATTCTTAATATACTTTTTTTCAATGTGGTACCTCTCACGATGGAATCGTCCATAACGACCAATGTATCCTCACCGTTTTTAACCAATCCATAAGTTACATCATAGGCTTCCCCTACCAAATCGTCCCGTCCTTTATCCTGAGAAATAAAGGTGCGCATTTTTGCGTCTTTGATTAATATTTTCTCCCGGCGTGGTCTTACACTCAAAATATCGAACACCTTTTTTTCGGTAGCTTGTGCACCAAGCTTTAATATTTCGCTGGTTTTCCATTTGGTTAGGTATTCATGTATTCCGTCAATCAACCCATAGAAACCTATGGCGGCAGAGTTAGGGATATACGAAAAGATTGTTTTTTCAATATTGAAATTCACCTTTTTTAACACATCGTAGCTAAGCAATCGGCCCAATTCTTTTCTTTCTTTGTAAATATCGGCATCCGTACCGCGGGAAAAATAGATCCGTTCAAAAGAGCAACTTTTCTTTTCTACCGGAGGAATTATATTTACTTCCTTCACATCGCCACTACTCTTAATAATTAAAGCATTGCCGGGCTGAAGTTCTTTAATGGTTAGTCGTCTGAAATTAAATGCCGTTTGAATAGCAGGACGCTCACTGGCCGCCACAAAAAACTCATCGTCTTCGCTGTAGAAGGAAGGCCGGATACCGGCAGGGTCACGAATAATAAACACATCCCCATGGCCCAACATGCCTATCATATTATAACCGCCATCCACATTTTTAAATGAACGCTTCAGTATATTTACGATATCAATCTCCTGCTTTATTTTTTCTGTAATTTCAATATGTGTGAGCAACAGATTCCGGTATTTGCGAAACAATACCTCGTTTTCTTCATCAATAAAGTGACCAATTTTTTCCAGCATCGTTACGTTGTCGGAAATTTCCTTAGGCTGCTGTCCCAATTCAATAAGATGCCTGAACATTTCATCCACATTGGTCATGTTATAGTTGCCCGCCAACACCAGGTTTCTGCTCATCCAATTATTTTGGCGCAAAAATGGATGTATGTTTTCGATGGAATTACTGCCATGGGTAGCGTAACGCAAGTGCCCAATGAGGAGTTCTCCTGCATAGGGGAAATGATCTTTTAACCATTCCATATCTTCTCGTTTGGTATGATCAAGGCTATCGTATTTCTGATGAATCTCAAAGAACATATCCGCTACAGCGTCCTTACTCACGCTTCGTTTACGGGCAATGTAGCGCTGACCAAATTTAGGATTGAGTTTTATTATCCCAACACCAGCCCCGTCTTCTCCACGGTTGAGTTGCTTGGCCATAAGCATCTGCAATTTCTTTAGTCCGAATAGGGATGTACCGTATTTTTCCTGATAATAGTCTAACGGCTTTTTAAGTCGAATAAAAGCTATTCCACACTCATGTTTTATTGGGTCACTCATTAATTAGGGGAATTGATGCAAAGGTAGGCCTTCTTGCACGAAATGTATTATAAGGTATTACGCTTTCAATTTCTCATTTTTGTAAAATGACAGACCCGCTCCACCGTTTGCACGCCTTTATTGATGCTGAGAATCTTATTTCTCCCCACGATAATTTGCTCGTAGCGGTTAGTGGAGGACTGGATTCTATGTATTTGTTGAAGGTTCTGTTGCTTCGTAAGTACCCAATTACTGTAGCCCATTGTAATTTTTTATTGCGGGGAGATGAAAGTGAGGGGGACGAAACGTTTGTCTCTTCCTTTTGCCACGAAAATAACATTAACTATTGCGTTAAAAAGTTCGAGACTGCCCACTATGCTGGGCAAAAAGGGATATCCATTCAAATGGCTGCCAGAGATCTTCGCTATGAATGGTTTAAGGAATTGCTCATCCAACATGGTTTGACCAAAATAGTGACCGCTCATCATAAAACGGATAACGTAGAAACTATTCTTCTAAATATGATACGTGGAACCGGATTAAAAGGAATGGAAGGTATTCAAGCCATATCGGGGAACAAGATCAGACCCTTGGTATGTTTATCCCGCAAAGAAATAGCCGAGTCGGCAGCCTCCTTAAATATAGCTTATAGGGAAGACAGCAGCAATCGGAACGATAACTATCATCGAAACAAGTTAAGGCTCCGGGTATTGCCTTATATAGCAAAAATCAACCCCGATTTTGAAGAGACCTTTCGAAATAATGGAGCCATCGTTTCTCAAGCCAATACATTTATAGGCTTTTATATGGAGGCATTAATAAAGCAAATATGCATGGAAAGAGGCGACATTACAGAACTAAATCTTGAACTTCTACAGCAAGCCCCTCAACCCAAATTTGTTTTATACTCCATTATTTCTCCCTATGGATTTAATGCGTCCACAGCCAATGATATTTATACCGCCTTACATGGTATTCCTGGGAAACAATTCTATTCTCCTTCTCATCGCCTACTTCTCGATCGTAAAAAGATTTTTATCCAACCCTTGCCTCTAACCGAGGAGAGGTATTATTCTGTTAGTGCGGAAACCAAGGAGCTAATCACGTCACAACACCAATGGTCGTTCGAAAAAGTGGATGCATTCTACACGCCATTGCCCGGCAACCGTTATGCGGTGGTGGATTATGATAAAGTGGAGTTTCCCATAGTCATCCGACCTTGGAAGAAAGGGGATAAACTAAAACCGTTGGGCATGAAGGGTCATAAAAAGGTGAGCGATATATTAATAGACAAGAAAATACCGATGCTGGAAAAAGAAAGGATGTGGGTGGTAGAATCGGGAACCAAAATCATATGGTTGGCCGGACTGGTACTCAGCGAAGATTATAAACAAATGGAGGACACCAAGTCTGTTTTGATTATGACTATAGATGAGGTTGATCAAAACAATTCAATAGTCATTTCCTAATGCCTCTCCAAACCAATTGGCAACAGAGTTGCGTTGTATTTGCACAATACATTCAACCATGATTGAAATTTAAACCTTTATGAAACCATTCCTATTCCTAAACGTCATTCCAAATCTTTCGTCTCTCTTTGGTAAATGGAGTATTATCTTGCCTTTACTTATTCTTTCGTATGAAATGAAAGCCCAAACCTATCGCACTCAACAAAATCAGCTCCTGGCTTACAATATTATTAGCAATGGATTGATGGGAGGCATTGGTGGAATGATAAACAAGCCTAAAGAAGTAAAGTGGCATAAGGCGTTTCTAAATAATTTCGGGAAAGGATGTCTTGGAGGATTGGTAAAATACAGCGCCAAACGAAACACCCGTTACCAAGCGAATGAAAACTTTAACTTTTTGGCCCTTCCCAACCGGTTATTCTTTTTTGCAGGGCATTCCATGGTTATGAATGCCGCCCTAAATAAAAAGGTTTTCGACACGTATTATCTCAATCTTTATGGGGCCGATATTCGATACCAACGTAAAGATAACAATAAGCCCCCCTTTCACGTTAAGCTGTCTCTCATGTCTGTTGTTAGTTTTGTAGATTTTACTATTCAAAAACATACCTTCGATTTATACAGAAGCCTCGAAATGGGAATATTTTATTTTGATATGGACCCAGATTATCAATTGGACGGGGTATTGGTAGATGGTATTGCCGGAAACAATACCATAGGTATAAAAAAGCACTCAAACCAATGGACTGTGAGTAATGTTATTCCGCATGAAATTGTCCACGTATATCAAGTGTACGATTTTTTCCCTATTACAAATATCTATTACAGCGAATACTTAGAAAAGCCACTCTCCAAATACGGCTTCTATACAAAGCTTCAAAAATACATGGCCTTCGATTTTGATGCAGCCTATTTTTCAGCAGCCTATTTATTCCAACCTGTGCCCGCACATTACAAAAACTTTTTTGAATTTGAAGCCGAACATTTTAGCTCTCGGAATTATATAAAAAGATAACGTTGGCCTGAAAGGAATAAGAAAAAAGGGCTGAGGGTTGAAAAAATCCCTTAAAAGCAAGTTTTGGCCTGTCGGGTATCGCTGTCTTCTTACGTCGTCTCGCCAAAGGCGAGAGGATCACCCGAAGGTTGAAAAAAGCCTGACATTGACATTTGACTTCAGCCGGTAAAATTTTGTTATTAAATTTTTCAATTCTGCCAGCCCTTCCGCACAAAGGTAGCAGCAAATAATTTTTATAACCAAGAAGTATTTTTAGGTTTTTTTTAACACAAATTAATCATTAGAAGGTTAGACATAACCGCCCTATATGATTTAGTTGGGTTTAATCGAATCTGCATTTTCAAATGCAGATTTTGGGTTTAACCCTTCCCTCACCAACCCCACGGTTATATATGTCCAAATCAGAATACACGGAACGGCCTTTATGGCATATGGCTCGAAAAAAGAACGGCGAATAGTAGCCGGAAATAAATCGGTAGGTGCCAGGCTGGTAAACACAAACGCTAATACGGCCAAACTTATCACCATGGCGTTTTTGGGTGAGGTAAAAACCCACAAACCAATGCCCGTAAATGCGATAATAAATGTGGGTGACTCCGCCTTATGATTAAATATCACCAACCATATCAATAAGGAAGCAAACCAATGGATACGATAGTTTAAATCATTAAATTTTCGAACAAAGACAAAGGGAATCACCAAGCAAGCTAACCCCACTATCACCAACAGGTCTTTTCCCGAATTTACCCCAAACCACGAATGAAGTACGCCCATAAAACTATATCCCAACGATCCCGAGTGATCCTCCGACAATAACCTTAGCCAATTGTTATACTGCCATATCAAGGTGTCTAAACCATTGGAGCCAGTCATGGGATAAATAAAAACAAGGGGAAGAATGAACAACACAGCCGACCATACCAAACACCACACCATAAATTTACCCTTTTGAGGATAAAACAAAAACAATAACGCTGCCAATATCCCGAATACTTTAATGTAAAAGGTACTGACTATAAATAAGGCTGCCCAATGAACTTTTTGCTTTTCGAAACACGTAAATGCCATGGCCAGTAATCCCGCTATCATTGGGTTGCTTTGAGAATTCATGATGGACGTGATAAGCTCGTTGCAAATAAACCATAATATAAATATGGTGACTGGCGGTCCCTTTATAAAATAACGGATGCCATAAAACAAAATCAAAACGTTGATGAGGTTCCATAGCACCAACCCCAACCAATCGGGCATATAAGCCAGTACCACCATGGTGGCGGCAAAGGTGGGACTGTATTTGTAAAGATCCCATTGTTTATCAGGATACAATATGTATAAATCGGCCCCTTGTTTTAAATGATAATAGGCGTTTTTGAAAATAACATAGTTGTTGTAATAGGTATACGTTTTATCGCCACTGAATACCTTTGTTTCTCCTTTTTTAACATTTAATAAGGAAAAAACAACAGCCAATAAAATATAAAGGAAGAGGATGTAACGCGGGTTGGACAAAAAACGGGTAAGGGGCAAATTTTTCATATGGATGTCACCCTGCCCTTTACATTAGTACAATGGAAATCCCTTCATCATCGTATGAACTTTTTCCTTCACACCTTCCAATTTAGAATCATCTTCCCGGTGGCTAAGGGCATAGTCAATGAGTTCAACAATCATTGGCATTTCTTTGGTACTCAATCCTCGTGTCGTGATGGCCGAAGCTCCGATTCGGATTCCACTGGTTACAAATGGACTTCGGGTTTCGAAAGGAACGGTGTTTTTATTGATGGTAATATCGCATTTGCCCAATACCTCATCGGCTATTTTGCCGGTTAGCGCAGCGTCTTTACTTCGCAAATCGATAAGCATCATGTGATTGTCGGTGCCACCACTAATTATTTGATATCCCAACTCTACAAAAACACTTGCCATAGCTTTGGAGTTGGCAATTACCTTTACGGCATAGGTATTAAATTCATCGGTTAGGGCTTCTCCAAAGGCCACGGCCTTGGCGGCAATAACATGTTCCAACGGGCCACCTTGGGTGCCCGGGAATACAGCCCCATCCAATACAGCCGACATTTTGCGGATGTTTCCTTTCATATCCACTAATCCCCAAGGATTGTCAAAGTCTTTTCCCATCATAATAATGCCACCTCTTGGGCCCCTTAAGGTTTTATGGGTGGTACTGGTTACAATGTGGCAATATGGCAATGGATCGTTGAGCAATCGTTTGGCTATGAGTCCGGCAGGATGCGCTATATCAGCCATAAGGAGGGCTCCTACGCTATCCGCTATTTGTCTCAAACGTTTGTAATCCCAATCGCGGCTATACGACGATGCTCCGCAAATAATAAGTTTGGGTTGCACTTCCCGGGCTTTGGCATCTACTTTTTCCCAATCTATTTGCCCCGTTTCTTTTTCCACCCCGTAAAAGTTAGGGGTATATAATTTCCCGGAGAAATTAACCGG
>Ga0247843_1005594_pt1 | contig 17329 bp, 13 predicted proteins | sample LaCruzMarch2017__FD_192420 | JGI IMG/M metagenome (GOLD analysis project Ga0247843, IMG submission 192420) | Freshwater microbial communities from meromictic Lake La Cruz, Castile-La Mancha, Spain - LaCruzMarch2017_8m | ecosystem: Environmental > Aquatic > Freshwater > Lake | place: Spain... | reverse complement strand
ATTGTATGCATTTCTCCCCACAAAACTTTTGCCGGCAAGTCTTGAAACTTGCCGGCAAAAGTTACGCAAGCGCGGCAAAAGTGTCAAATGATTTAAAAATTGTAGTATTGCACGCCACGCGCAGCAACGCACGCAACGCCACGGATTGTACGTGCTGGCTGAACATTCCATGAGTTATTGATCGCCCCGGAGAGGACGGAGTTGACGGAGTCTCATCATCATGAGTTCACGGGGAGGCCCCATCACCTATGGATTTGCCGACAGCACGCCCGTCCGGACTGGTCAGCAGAGGCATCGTAGGGGAAATACGGGGAATGCAAGCGGTAGGGGTTCGTCGACGGTGTCTTCTTCGTCCTCGCAGTCATACTCAATCAGCGACCCTGATGATTGTCACGCACCGCCGCAATCGCAGCCCGCGAGTCATTACTTCACCGATGCAGCGTGGGATAATTATACCGACAATACCCCGAGGAAGGAGGACAGTGGCTGTAACGGCTCGTTGACATATTCGGCATGCTCATCCGTGACGTCCACTGAATCCGCTAATATATCAAGCTTTGCCGATATTATCAAGATCATCGAATCTGAGGTAGACGGTGAGGAGGGGGGAGATATAAGTAGATTCATTGCAAAAAAAACAATACCCGCTACAGACACTGCTGCAGTTCCATCGTCATTGTGTGGAGGGGGGAACAATCGTGGTTCGGGGGAGAAATTGAATAAAGAAACTGCAGTTGCTGGATGGATGCGGCACACTGACGAACGTATCTCAATGCGGCCGCCGCAAGAACAACCAGAAACGAAGATTCAGCATGAGGTTTATTGCACAGAGCCTCTGATTGTGAAGGAACAACCAAAAACCATGGGGAAGAAGCAGTCGCTGTTTACTGTGACATTGTCCAAGCGTAGCATGTCATCGACACGCATTGCAGCTACCAAGTATATGACACAAAATAGTGAGGATTCGGATTTTAATGTTGAAGTAGAACTCAATGATAACATTCTGGAGACTATTGCGGGGTAAGTGGAATACGACGAAATGACAGTGGTTTACTTTTTCTCGTTACAATACTGATTACTTACACATTTCACCATATATCTTCTTCTTAAATATCTGGTGAGCAGGCATGATGATGATATTAAAGATTCGCCACATGGTCGATTTGTTACCCCCCCTCCCAACACTAGACTTGAAATCGCATCAATTGCGTCGTCTCCAAGTGTCATATCAATGACAAATAGTCGATCGACTGCGTCATCACCAGGTACTATATCATCAATGACAAATAGTCGACATTCGAAGAGCTACTCCGGTGGGACATCCTCTGTCTCAAGTGTTGAGACACCCACTCCTACCAGTCCCACGAATGCTGGAGCATCCATGATGAAACCACCATCGGCACGAACATCGCCCAAGTCACAACGGAATTCACTGGGGAGGGGGGAAAATAATGGTGAGGCCATCTACTCGAAACCATGGATGAGTGGGTTTGCCGATGCATTCAACTTTGATGGGTTTGACAAGGATGAATCATTTGACTTTACACGTGCCAAGTTCCCAAAGTAAGTGTACAAAAGAAAGAGAGTAGAAACCAATTTTTAACTTAATGGCTTCACGTTCATGTTCTTGGAGTTACGCGATCACAACACGATGCTGGAGTGGGGGAAGTTAATTTTCCCTCTGAAGTCTCAATTTTTTAGCATTCCACCAACCACAGCAGTGGTAAGGAGGATCATCCATATCATTTGGCAATGAGTAATTTGATTTGATTATTGTAGGCAATCAAAAACTTTCCAATGCTCTATCTTCTACTCTTCTCACCTCGAGAGAGGTAGGTAGGTAATTCTTGTTTGTGCGAGACTCCTCTGACGAGGCGGATCCCCTATTTCTCCCGCATCTTCAATACTGACGAACGCCTTATTCTTCTATCCCCCCGCTACACGACGACGGCAATGAAGCTCCTCTCACTGCTCTCTGCAGCCCTCATTGGCTCCTCGGCGGCCTTTGCACCCACACGGGTCAATGCCCCACCACGTGCCTCCTCGTCAATTGCTCCCGTGAGCATGTCGGCGGCCGAAGGTGAATATTACATCGATCAAGAACGTCGTAACCTTATGAACCTCATCCTTGTCGGATCGGCTGCCGTTACCGTCGGTGGACTTGCTGTACCCTACGTTCTCTTCTTCGTACCCCCCGGCGCTGGTGGGGGGACCGGTGGGACTGCTGCCAAGGATGCACTGGGAAATGAAATTTTCATGAAGGAATACCTAGCGTCGAAGAAGCCGGGGGATCATTCATTGGCACAGGGCCTAAAGGGGGATGCTACGTACCTTATTGTGAAGGCTGATGGTACCCTTGAGACATATGGATTAAATGCCGTATGTACACATTTGGGATGTGTCGTTCCATGGTCGGCGGCCAATAACAAGTTCATGTGCCCATGCCATGGATCTCAAGTGAGTATTTTCTAAATTGATGTTTCACTCCCCAACGCTGGCTCATATAATATATTTGACGTCTTCGTCGTGAATTGAAATCCATTCATTCTCACCATCAATAACTGTTTCTTTTGTTAATTTATTTCCCGTTCATTGCTCACCATTCCTCACGCACGCCTTACTTAGTACGCCCCCACGGGAGCAGTCGTGCGCGGTCCTGCTCCTCTCCCACTCGCCCTAGCCCATATTGAAACCGACGAGAAGGGAACCATTGTTTTTACGACCTGGTCTGAGACAGATTTCCGTACCGAGGGTAAGCCATGGTGGATGTAAATTAACAAATTATTTGAGGGGGAAATGGTCGAATACATATAAATTGTTCTCGGTTGACTTTATCTTAGATGGGGACATGTAATATGGGAGGAGGGGATTTAAAAGTAACAATTATGGCCTCCTTTGGTCGTATTTAATAATAATTAAGACTTTGAGAATGATTGTACGAATTTCAATCAACGTCATCGAAATCTTCCCTGTCACTGCTACAACTTCTTGTTGTTGCAAGTCTGCTCATAACACCACCAAATTCATTATTTGATGGTATAATTCCAATTCTACTGGGTCTTGGGTCCTCCTCTAACTCTGTTTCCAAAATACCAAGCAATGACAAACGCCATTCCAAACGTCCAACATTCACTCCAGCTCCACCCATGGCGTCGATACCAATAATTTGATGCTGCATCTTTCCATACCGATAACAAAAAATTGTGGGAAGATTATCCTCTGGCCAGTTTTCAACAGCCGCAGTGGAAGGTATTGAGACAAATTTGATGTGAACAAACTTTTCCGCTAGAGTTTTTGTTATGTCGTCCACTTTGTTACAAATTTCATCATGTGTTACTGAATGAGAAGTGGAGCTTCGAGTGAGATTAACAATAACCCATAAACCAGCTTTACTAGCCTCATTCACTTCACGGTTCCAATCTGGTCTTGAGATTGGCAATACATCTCCATACTCTTGTTTTCGTCCAGTTTTCATTTCATTCATTCTAGATTCACGAAAATTCCTGATAAAATCATCATCCTCGTCAAGATCCTCGTCTGACGTATCAGACTCAACGTCATGACCATCACCCAATTGTTGATGCGTGTTGTTAGCGATATTAAAATCAGCATTCTGATTCAATCCCAACTGACCATTTCGTTTCTCCATTTCATTCAACTCGGTCAGCCGACGAGCCTCAATTGAAGACGCTCCCTTTGCAATCATGGACTGCTCAAATGTAACGATGCCTCTAGATATGAGAGCATCGTCGAATTCTGTTGTTGCAGTTGAAAATCCATACGATGGCGTCTCAGTGGCGTAGTTTGTTACCCCTCGCCCTTCCATGTCTAGGTTGTTTGTTGGGTACATACCTACTTCCACATCGACTCAGATCCCGCCGAAATGCGAAGCCTCCTCCCTATGACAATTCCTGAAGACAGCATAGCTTTAATGTTAGTAGACGAGAGAGACCATTGTATTTCAACTATTGATATATTATTATGTAAATGCAAACCTCCCCAACAACACAACCAAGCGGATGTGCTACGTCCAAGTTATCATGCATATCAATCGAACATGTCTAAGTCAAAGACAATTCGCAAATTCTCCAACTTGACTGAGGCAGATTTGAGGCTTTCATCATCAAAGTACACTGTGCAACGGACGTCCTTTACACCGAATTCCATTCGTCCTTTCTCAAGCTCGGCATAATACTTTGAATCAGTCCTCAACGACCCCAATTTGCCATTGAGATGTGTCGCGGATTTTAGGCCATGACAAACGACAGGGCAGCCTGGACAAGGAAATACCATGTCACATGCAATGCGAAGCTCTTGTTCTCCTTTTACTTCAGCTCGATCCGCAATTGGACCGGTCAAAAGGTATCTGTCTCCGCTGTATTGCCCAATAGTTGTTATCTGCGTATTCGCGTCCTTTTGTTTGAAGATGCAGTGAGCAATAAACAAACATCGGATATCTTCACATAATGAATATACGTAGCGTTTCTTGCAATGATGCAAAAGATCCACAACACATTTTGTAGTACGATGCTCTGGACCTAGAAAACGGCGACTTTTGAGCTCGAACTCCTTGGCAAGTCGCTCAGCTTCGATGATGTGGAATTGAGCAGTAAGCGCACGAACATAGTTTTCACCAATTCCGACTGTACTGATAATCTCGCTGGTTCTTCCGATCATATCAGAGTTCCACAGGTCTTTAAATATCATCTTTGCTTGCTCATACTCAAACTTCGCCTCTTTCAAAGAGATCAGTCGATTGTCAGACCGCACTCCATCTAGTCTAGCTTGGAGCGAAGCAATGTCACTCTTTAAGCCCAGCCCCATGCTAGGAAACACTAATTTGAAGATAATGTCAGCTTTCTTGTAGTATTTCATCGCGAGTTTGCAACTTTCTTCCGAGCGATCCACGATGGAGTAGAATTTTCCGACAAATTTGCATCCCTGCGCTTCGTAATTCATTTTGAACAACATGTAGTATTGATATTCAGTGCTGGATTTGGGCATATGCACCCAGTTGTCCTGATACAAGTTCTTGTCTTGTTTTGCAGCATCAATCAAAGCGGAGTATTTGGTAATCAGTTTTTTTCCATCCTCTCTAATTATCGAATCATCGTCTGCAGAGAGATTTACGCTACCCTCTTCGAGGTCAACCAAGAGGTTGTTCGTCGCTAGTAGTTTTGTAAGCATCGCATGCAACATTTTCAATTTATCCCACTTGCTGCTTCCAGAATATGTCGTCTCCACAAACGAAACGAATTCATTTGCCATATCAAGCGCGAGAGTGTTATTGAATTGCTGTTCACAGTTACAACAAAACACCCACGGGGTCGGAAAGTCCCCCGTCCTATGATCCGGAACGGCTTTGCATTTTTGCCTGGCGTAGTCAACGAGGCATGAGAAGTGGGCAAAGCCAGCGGATTCTCCTCGGCAGGAGCAAGCACGCCGTAATTGGCCATCCGTGTCATTCCCCTCGCCCAAACAAATCCAGCATGTGGCGTCCCGTGGGGCCAAAGTGAGCGATGCGAGATTAGGAATCTCCATGGTCAATCCTCCCGTAGAAGAAGAGCACACGACAACGACATGGAGGAGAATAAGAGATGAAGAGGCGGAAATGAAAATGAAATGAAAAATTTCAATTCATAATATAATATTTATGTAGAACGGAGCTAACATTCTATTTTGGCGAACTTTCTTCTTGCTTCTCTTTTAGGGGGGACGATGGCCGCCAAGCGACGACCCCAGCCGGCCCCAGATGAGGATGATGCTGATGCCAAGCGTGCACGACGTACGAGTGGGGAACGAAGCTACGAGAGTGATGCATCGAAGACGGCTGTTCCCACGATAAGACCTTCCGTATCGGCAGCATCGGCATCATTATTGTCATCATCTTCTTCTTTGCCAATCGACTCGGCATCATTGACGTCCGCGGTTGTTACCGTCAAGGAGTCACCGTCAATATCATCGCCAAACTATCTATCTGTTGCAAATAATGGTGACATTAATCCGAGAGAGAATTCATTCCTGAAATCAACAAGAAAAGCCATCTTGTCTGAAGAGTCTACCACCAAATCTGCCTCCACTGTCGACGTGATTTGCTCAGTTCCCCCGACGACGGACAAATCAACAACGACAACAATGTCGAAAGTATCATATATTGCTCCATCGATATTACTTTTCTTATTTATCGCCAATCTTATCGCAATTACATACATCACAACACAACGAACGTGGCAAAGTCTCATCCACATGAAACGTGAAACGGAGCTCTATAGGCTTAATAATGAGTTAACTGCAAGTCAGAATGAGGTCAGTATCTTACAAGTACGATTAAAAGCACTCGAACAAATGTGGGTGACCGACGACAACGATGAGGAATTGGATGGACTGCTCGGGTCAGCTCGGTTATCGAACAATCAAATGGAAGTATTAACAATGGACGAACGTAAGACCTGGATGGAGAAGATACGGATACTGGAGTCGGAGAAGGAATATGTACTGAATGAGTTTCGCAAGAATTTGTCAGTCTCACAAGAACTTGTTAAAGCTTTGAAACAATGCCAAATTCAGGATGATTGACATGTGAGGGAATGGCAAATTTAATGCTTAGGCACCTAAGATGGGGATGTCAGCACAAAAGTAATACACAATCCTATCATTATTTCTTCTCGATTATTTCTGCCTCGATTATATCGCCTCCCGATTTTGTCATCGTTGACTTACTATTGTTGCCATACATGCTTCGAGAGGAGGGTGATGATCCTACTACTATATTCCTACCATTTATATTCACACTCAACGAACTTATCTTTCCATCACTTGCTTCCATTGTTGCTACCCCATTACCCCGTGGACCTGCCACTGGAAAACTTGCCATTACTTTAGACGTACTCTTACCATTAATTGACATGGTACTTGAACTTTGACTAAATGGAGAACCCACCTGAATCGGTGCACCCAAATTTTCAATTACAGTAGGATCATTTGCTAACCGGACACGTGCCTCATCGAGCATATCTTGTACTTGACGTGATTGTTCAGCAATTTCATCAGCCGCACGTGCAAGTAATGGTGTAACCATCCGTCCCAGCATACGTATTGGTAAAGGCATGTCCTTGAGCATGGCATTAATCCCACCTTTGATTTCATCTTTACGTTCTTTTTTGACCATTTCTGCACGTTGCTCATCGTCCGATTGACCAAGGAGTGATTTAACTTTATTCACACCCTTTCGTAATAGATTTTTACTCGCAGACATGATTGTCCCCCAGTCATTGTCGTCGTCCCTCTTTTGAGAAAATAGTAGTCGAGTAGAGGTAGTTTGAGATTGTCGAAGGTAGAGCGGGTTGGCCACTATTTTTTGCTTCAACGGATGATTCATGTTGTTCTGCGATGGCGCAACAACAAATGCCGACGACCACGATGAGCCGGACATAGTGCCAAAGGCTGCGTAGTAAACTAAGCTTGTCCTTGCGGCTGAGAGGCTGTTGGTGGTAATGATCTTCATCGTTGATTCCCAGAACAAAGATAGTATTGATAAAACTGAGCACAACGCTTCCCGCCCTGGACATGCGTTTACCTCCGGCTATCCGCTTCAATCCGCATTGTTACTTAGTATGCTTCAAACTAGAAGGAGGAAGGTGGTCGGTGTCGGCCAAGGACGACGACGGCGTGGTGCTGGCGTCCTCGTAACGTTCTTCCTTTTCCTATCATCCTGCCTATCATCCACACAGGTGGGCGCATCGGGAATATTATCAGACGTTTTCTTCACATCCGTTGACTACCTATTCCCAATTGACGAGGATGACGATGTCGATGACGACGTTGATGACTACGACAACAATGATAATAAATCAACAAAGAAGAAGATACCGCTGGATATAGTCACAATTTCTGCCATGCGGCCACGCGAAATCAAACGTCGACTAGCACGATATCATGGCTTTGACCCCGATGAGTTAGGTCGTATGATTGATAAAAAAGATTTAATTAATGCCTTGTCATTCGAAGAACACAAGACTCGACAACGCAAGGTTGATAAACGCAAATGGCGTCAATTTAAATCTAGTGTTATGTATACCTTACTAGCAATCACGGCCGTGATATTCTTTCCACTACTCAAGCATGCCATAGAGGTGGGACATGTCAATTTAGTTGTCTATTCCGATAGACGTAAACATGAAATGAAGCGATGTCGTGACTATCATTCGTCACTCGGGTATTTTGGTATATTCCTTCTATTCATTATTGACATACTGGCGTTATGGCTATCAACGTCGGTATTACTATCATGGGTGATGAGTAGTAAATACTTTTTTCCGGTGCCCAACTTATCGATACGTCCGGTGCAATTGATGACACCGCCGGGTGGGAATGCTGGTGCATTGGGCAATTTTGGGATTAATGTGGGCCCCATGTTAGTATCGTGGTCGTTACGATTTTGCAGTGGTCAGGTCGAAGCTATGATTGGTCGGGCATGTCAGAATGCATTAAAACGACAAAAACGAAAAGAGAAGGCTGAGGCAAAAGAGGCAAGAAGGATATGGCGTGCGGCAGAGAAGGAGGAGGCGAAACGAACAAGGGAGGAACGTAAAGCTAGGGACAAGAGGAAAGAGGAAAGAAGAATGGGGCTTGGCGTCGACGATGATGACGAAATAATAGAGAATGAGAGTAGTGAAGACGAAGAAGAATTATCCGATGGCGATATTTCATACTGTGGCATGACTCCGTCAAATGTTGTACAAAGTAACATGCCAACGGTCGAGAATTATATTGATGGTGTTTCCTCAAACTTTAATGATTTGGACTAAACATTTATACAAATTGGAGAAGACGAAGTTTAGTTATATTACCGAATTGATACCTACATTGCGACTGAGACGGCGTTGATTATTATTACACGTTTTAGACTTTCTCTTTCATTTCTTCACAAAGAGCAGCATCGTATTGACTCTTGGAGGTGAAGTTTTCTGAATGTCAACGTTGTATTCGTCGATTAGGAGGTCGGCATCCCAAGCAGCGGGTAAAGGAGTAATTCTTCCAGACAGCAGGTTTCGAGGAGGAAAGAGGTCGATGATGCTGCTACAGCTGCTGTGGATAATTTTAACGTACCTAATAAACGCATAAAGACTTAAAAAACAGGATACCGGAGAAGATTCCTATGGCATCTCGCTAGACTGTAGCGCAGTCTCCAATATGATGCCTTTGTCAGCAAGCTTCGCGTGTGCAAGCAACGCAGTCTTCCTTTGTTGATGCTTAGATTCATTCGTCGAAATTCCCTCAGCTACGTATGTATCCATGATCCCAATGTCTTCTTTTGAGTTTTTATCGTCATCGTCATCGTTGTCATCATTCTCGAGCTCGTATAATTCGTCGCTATTTGTTGTGAATTGCGACTCCTGTATATAAAGAACAACGCAGTTACAACGCAGATGAATTATTTGAGCACGTGAGAACAAAATAATCATCACGGTACATAAGAATCCATTCAGCTCACCTTTTCTTCCCGATTCAATACCCTAACGTTTAGGTGCTCGATTTCGTCTTCTCCTTTACCCATCTTCTTTGCGATCGCGATAAACTCTAATGGAATTTCACCACTGAGTGTTTTCGTTGACTCAATCAGTCTCTTGGCGTCTTTATACAATCGTATATGGTCATCGTCTACCGTGAGGAAGTGAGAGAATTGAATACCTCCCGTCAATTCGAGCGTGCGTACCTTGTCGCTGACATGGAGTACCGCCAAATACAGGCTATCAATAAATCGTGACATTTTTTCAAGTCTCTTCTGCTTGTCGGTAAGTAAAGCCTCTGTGTCATATTCAACAACCACTGCCGAACCAGTGTTGCCATCGGACATGAGAATCTGATTGATCTGTCTATCAAGATGCTCCAGCTTCGCCACTTGATCTTTAACGTGTTGTTCTGCTTGCTCCTGTCGCTGCCTCAGCTTTTGCATTTCAGACTCATTCAACATGGCAGCAATTACGTTTGGATCACGCCCTGCAATCAGCGCAATCCTCTCCATTGGGTGTAAAGCTGATAGTTTGTTTACATCGATTACTTCAAAAGAAGCATTACGCTTCCTGAGTTCCTCCCGGCGCTTTGCAAGTTTACCCTCGATTCGGGCCCTGCGAGAGAAGGCTTCAGCATCAAAGTTCGGGTTAGGGCGAGTTATTTTCTTTAGATCCAACTCAATCGCACGCGATCGCAAATTGTCTAGATGTGGCTTGATTCGTTGCCTGTCTTCGATAATTTGTTTAACTCCCTCCTCTAGCTTCTTAGATCTAGCGTCTGTGATCTCAGTCTCCTTCAAAATGACACCTCTCTCTGTCTGGAGGTCAACAATCTGTTGCCGACAAAGCCGGATTTGGGACTCCAACTCGCTTTGGTGAGAGTGGGTCGGCTCGGAACTATGCAGTGCGAGCAGGATATCATTCATTTTGAGGTCGACGTTTGTTGCCTGATCAGTGAGACAGTCCATTTGTTCCAAACGACTTTGTAATGCTGCAAGGACTTCCTCACCACGAGCAATCGATTTAGAGCTCTTTGCATTGCCGGTACGCCGAACCTTTTGGGCACGTATACTCTCCTTGTACTGACGTTCTCGACAATCGGCTTCCAGTGTAAGCTTGTCGTGAATGCTTTTTAGCTCTCGCAATTTCTTCGCCGCGTCTCTTGCGACTTGGGACGGGATCTCCGCTTGAAGAAGTTCGGCTGGGATTTCTAACGACGTGGCAATCTTCGGTGATTTGATTGCATAGCTTAGTTTGTTCGCTTTCGCGTTGATCATTGCTTGGTCTCTCACACTTACTAGCATATCAACTGGTGGGATAACCGCACTGACATTTTCTTTATCAGCAGTCGTTGGCTGAGGAGCAGCCAAGACTGTCTCTGGTTCGGTAGATGATGTGATGGCGATCCAAGGGAACATAATCCAAAGCCATCTATGGAAGAAGTAATGAGCATCGGATTGTATCCGCTTGCCCTCAGGAGATTTAAATCCGTCGTTGGCTGAAGCATCAATACCGAGCTTCGCCAACCATTCATCGTCAACCCGTTCTCGTAAAAACGGCGGCGATAAAGAGACGGAGATTATTCCAGAATCGAACCATGCCATTACATCAGCAATGAAGATACACATCAACGAGAGGTGCTTAGACGACGGATTGTTACGTTGGTGCCAGTGCTGGACGGATCGATCTGACAAGACATTGGTTAGAGATGATATCAAAGTATTAGTGCTGTTACAAGATGAGGACTCACTGTAATCGGCAATTATATCAAAGGTGACAGCCTTTGCTCCTTCGCCTATACTCAAAATCTTGAGAAAACTAAACAGCTCTGACTTCATCTCAACGTTGTAAAACATAATGTCAAGAGTTCGCAGATCGACAAGCACTTGCTTCAACTCCTTCCACTTATACTCCTTCATTAAATGCCAAGGCAACTCTTCGCAATAGCGGAGAGATGGATCGTTTTTGGACAACATCTCGATCAGAACCTTGCGATACTTAGATTCATTCGTCTCATTCGTAATGTACTTCTTCCATACCGCATCTCGCAACGCAGGATTTTCCACAGGCAGGGTAAGGACGGAGCCGCCACGGTCCATACAACATACTCCCACACATCGCAGGATGGCGATGAGATGACCCTTCTGATCATCGGTGAGGAAAACAGCCAAGTTCTGTTCATGCCCAAAGACGCTACCTCTTCTCTTGCCGTGCGAATAAGATCTTGCTTGGTTCTCAAATTTTGCCAACAATTCCTGATAGTCAATTTCACCATCACCGTTCTCATCTGCATCATCAATGAGTAATATTATCTCTTCGTGGTTGACATCGATGTCCAGCCTCTCCATACCTGCATATAGTTCGTCACGTGAAAGGGTCCCACTGCCGTCGGTATCGAATGACCGGAAGACATCAATAAGCCGCTGTTTGTCCTCCAGCAGCATCTGCAATATCTTGAGCTTGATTGGTATCGCAGTGCCCTCGGTCAGGACGTTCCAATCAGACTGCTTGTGCACGAGCCTCAGCAAATCCATCAGCTCACGTTCGTGCAAACCATGACGTGCTACAAATAATAGAGACAGCGAGTCACCCAATAGAGACCCTAGGCGACACGAAGAGCTTCCTCCGGCCTCAAAGAGTATGAATATTTGTTCAAATAAATCAACAATGGTACGACATGGCATCCAGGCGATCAAACACTGATTCACATTGTACCCCAGTCCAATGGCATGACACAGCCCTCTGAGAAAGACGTTGACAAATTGTTGATTCGTTGCTAGAGGATTACTGCCGATGGTCTCGATTACTTGCAATTTCATGTCCACGACTAGTTGTTGTGGACAATTTGTATCTAATGATAGATATTTATCGATATAATTTGCAACGGATGTGATCTTCATGCACTCGAGAGTAACTTGTGTATACTTTCGCCTATTGATTTCATTCCACGTTTGTTGAATTTTCACTTGGAAGCGTTTCGAATGATCTGATATTGGCTGGTCTGAGTCTGTCGGTGTGATGATGATGGGGGTAGTAGCAGATACAATGATCTTGACACCACTGGGTAGGTGCGTGGGCAACCATAACAAACCGTAATCCTTATCGTTGCTACAGATGTGATGCAAACCATCGATGCAGATAATGAGGCGACCTTTCTTCGACGCCTTCTCTAAAAGTCGTGGTAGAATCCATGGTAGCTTCTCATCTGCGAGATTCATCACATCTTTGATTTGGAAATGAGATATGATCGAATTCACCAATCGTCGCAACAGCTGGACAACTTGAGTGCTGAGCCTGGAACATCCTATCGCGTGATAAAATACAAACTCAGCAGGATCGAGGCGATTTCTGGTCAGGGACGAGTTGCCAACTCGTCGCACCGACGCCCAATGTGCAATAGCGGCGCTTTTGCCAATACCCGTCTCTCCCATTACCACAAGAGGCTTGTTGTCTTCTCTCCCTGTGTACGGCTCGCAGTAAAGATTGAGTTCTTGGAACAGGTTGGTGAATTGCTCCTCTTCGACGAAAGGATTTTTTGCGAAGTTGGCGTGCAATTCATCTTCCAGGAGGGAGAAGCAAAACTGTTCCTGCTGCTCCGGATCCATTGCGATGATTCTTTGGTGCTGGATGGAGCGTCAAATTGTCGCTGGTTGTCCACGAAAGTCTCACCCCCAAGGTTATTTTTATGTTCCAATGATTTCAAATTTAAAGTCATTGCCGCCAAAGAGTCGCGGAACGAAAATCCTCACGCCTTCAACGATGCCGAAAAAATCAGAGTGCATCAAGGTCGTCTTCCGAGTTCGTCCGCTGAGCTCGAAGGAGAACCAAAATGGCTGTAAGATTGCGACCATTGCAAATGAAAAAGACGGCGTCATTGAAATCCGAGACCCATCACCAAACAACGAGGGAGAGTCACTCAAGAATTTTACATTTGATGCCGTATTCTCTGAGAAATCTACGCAGCGACAAATCTATGACGTTTGTGCCGCTCCTGTCGTCAAGTCTGTGCTAGAAGGGTATAACGGAACTGTATTTGCATATGGCCAAACTGGGAGTGGCAAGACGTTTACCATGGAAGGCGTGACCTCAGAGCCGTCATTGCGGGGTATCATTCCAAATGCTTTTGAACACATATTTGATCACATCGCATTGAATGGATCCAATGACAAATACCTTGTGCGAGCATCTTACTTTGAGATATATAATGAAGAAATACTTGATTTGCTAGCGCCGAGTACGACTAACCAGCATCTGGAACTGCACGAGAGTGACTCTGGTGCTGTGTTTGTCAAGGACTTAACCGATGTTGTTGTCAAGAGCGTGTCTGAAATCGATAGTGTCTTGCAAAGAGGCAAGAAAAATCGATCGGTTGGAGCTACGCTTATGAATGCCGAATCATCGCGATCACATTCAATTTTTAGCATCGTCGTTGAGTGCTGCTCATCCAAAGATGACCAAAAGGACCGAATTCGAGTGGGCAAGCTAAACCTAGTCGATCTCGCTGGGTCTGAGAGGCAATCCAAAACTGGAGCCACAGGCGACCGTCTAAAGGAGGCGACCAAAATCAATCTTAGCTTGTCGGCATTAGGAAATGTGATATCCGCCCTCGTCGATGGCAAGTCCAATCATGTACCTTACAGAGATTCTAAACTCACCCGTATCCTCCAAGATTCATTGGGTGGCAATACGAAGACTGTGATGTGTGCCAATGCTGGTCCTGCGGATTACAATTACGATGAATCACTATCAACTCTCCGCTACGCAAAGCGTGCAAAAAGCATTAAGAATCGACCTGTTATAAACCAAGATCCGAAAGATGCCATGCTGAGAGAGTACCAGGATGAAATTACACGGTTGAAAGAGCGTCTCTCTCAAATGCCATCAGCGTCTAACATCACACCACCCACCTCTGCTGTAAGTGATGCGGATCGTGAAACTATTCTTAAAGAGTGCCGTACCAAGGCCAACAAAGAAAGTGAAGATACCATTGCCACATTGAAGATGTACCACGATCAGACTGCCGAGGAACGGGCTGCCTTGCAGAAGAAACTCGACTATGAGAAGGAGGCACGGTTGGAAACCGAAAAGCAGAGACTTGATCTTCAAGAAAAGCTTCGCAAGATGGAGCAAGAACTCATGGTAGGTGGAGAGATAGCCACTAATGCGGCAAAGCAGGAAGCCGCATTACGTATTGCCAACCAAGAACTGATTGCCAAGAAAGAGACCGAAGCGATTCTTGCTCGTAAAATGGCTGATAAGGAGGCCGAGAAGCTGGACCTTGAGGAGAAGTACAGCTCGCTAAATGATGAAGTGAATGCCAAGACTAGAAAGCTGAAGAAGGTCTGGTCCAAGTACCAACAGGCCAAGGCAGAGATTACTGATTTGGAGCGTGAATTCGTCAATGAGAAGACAGAGCTACTGGACACAGTCCGAGAGTTGACGAAGCAACTCAAGCTCAAAGCCTTTGTCATATCAAAGTTTATTCCACCAAAAGTAAGTAAAGCATGCTTCCCAGCATCATTTTCATGACACAGGCTGACCCCCCACCCCCCTCACTCCCCCCTTCCATTGCCAATGCAGTATGCTCTTTTGTACGACGATGTTGAGAATGGCGGTAGAGCGGTATGGGATGAAACCGAAGAAAAATGGTGCATCCCAAGACTTGTCATCCAAGATGATGATATGAATACCATCCGTGAACGTAGCATGACAAGTAAGAGTGTACATAGACCCGAGACAGAGTACGCACGACAGCGTAGACTGGATGACCCAAACCCACGTTGGCGAACCGAGAATGTAATCGACCTCGAACGTATTATGCCAACTCCAAGCACTCCCCACCGTGATGATCCAAATACACTAAGTAAAATCCGTGCTATATTGGCAATGGACCTGAAGGATGATGCACAATCATCAAAGACTAGAAAGTCTTCTCGCCCAATCACAGCTGCCAAATAAATATGAATATACATATGTAAACCCCGGTTTGTTTGTACACACATCATTGGACCTTCATGGTTCATTTATTTTATATCACTTTTTTGCTGATGGTGCCAAAAATTTCCTCCTTTGTATCAAATGGAGGAAGTGTTTCCTCTATTGCAGCATAGTCACTTGGTCTTGTTCCATCCCCTTTCCTTTTATTACCACCAATTATCGTATCATCACGTTTCATCATACTGTCAACACCTACTCCACCACCACTGCTGTTTGCATTATTCATCATTTGTGTCATAGCTGTTCCGGTGCCCACAAAGCTTTGTACCAACCCTATCACCGAATCTAACACTTGAGGTAGAACTACTGCCGTCGATGATCCTCCAACACGCCCAATCATCGATGCAGTAGCGGGAGTTGCCAGGCTCAGTATTGCACCTAGTAAACTGGATGTCATGGCACTTGCTGCTTGAATTTTACTCGATGTTATCATTGCAAGATTCTTCTTCGGCAGTAGATTGTCAAATGATGGGATGCCACCATTAATAATGACATGTGCAGCTCCCGTGGAACGTGCTTCAAGGAAAGTCCACGTATCATCATATCTATCTCCACTCAATGACGTCGTCGAGGATGTAACATTCGACGAGAGTAAATGTAACTCTGCTGCAGCATAAGTGGCAATAATTGCCACTTTGTGCATGCTGTTGATGTTGTTGCTATAATTATCCACCCCTCCCATAGTTGTTGCTCCTTGCGTTGTTGCATATGATAGTACAATATCGGCCATATCATTTAATTGACTCATCGTCATTACTGCATTCTGTGGTAAAGCGCCTATAGCCATACCCTCATGCCATCGTTTGCTATGTATGTAGGGTAGTACCATCGACAGTCGTAATCGTAAGGCATTGTTTATACGTGACGCTAATAATATCACACCATCATTCTTCTCCTCATCGCGTCGCACCACCCCTAATGCTATTGATGTTGCGGGTGGTAACGACGGTAATAATTCGTCGCGTAAATTATCATTGCATTCCTCCATGAAGTGTGCAACTAGTTGACCATTCCCCCAAACACCACCACCGCCATAATCATTCGATGATGACTGCCGCGAGGATAGCACGCGTCCAATGTACGACGGTGGATAGTCACAATCTAACACGCCACTCGCGATGGCATCGTCCGTCCATCCCATATCGTGTACGTGATGTAATGCCGCCGATAATATCGCCTTGCGTATTATTCGTTCCTCTTTTTCCCGATTCCGATGTTCGGACGATGATGGGCGTTGTCCTTCATCATGATTGTTGTCGTTGTTGTTGTTGGTGGTGGTAATGGTGGAAGACAAAGAAGAAGAATATTGACGAGTTGAAAATAGAAGACGGGCGGCGTTGCTCTTATTCCTCGACTCTATGATCGCGGACGCACTAGCTCCGTTTGTCGACAACGCCAATGAGCATCGACCGCCGAGAAAAAATGGCGAAGACGTGGGTCCAGCAGCCGCACGACGACGACTGCTGCCACCACCACTGCCACCGCGTAGAATGACACGGACAATAGCAGAGTAGGAGGCGGACGAGGGTTGAATCATCTTCCACGTTTGTGCTTGTCCAGCATTGTTTTATGTACAATGTACGGTACTTATCCTATTTTCCATAAAAATAAGTACATAATCGATTTGACTCAGCTCAAACATCATTCATCTCTCTCATCATTATTCATCTCTCCTCCGCGACGATGATACATATGATATCTTCCTACGGATTCAATGCATGAATCTCCAATCCATTAGGCCTTTAGACAGGATTATTTTTATCAGCAAAGTGCAGGCGCAGGCGCAAAAATAATGTCTCGCTTGTGTATCATCATCTCCT